>Ga0306923_10003733_pt1 | contig 14473 bp, 10 predicted proteins | sample sta12Can44000108_FD_203841 | JGI IMG/M metagenome (GOLD analysis project Ga0306923, IMG submission 203841) | Lab enrichment of tropical soil microbial communities from Luquillo Experimental Forest, Puerto Rico - statanox.12C.anox.44.000.108 (v2)... | ecosystem: Environmental > Terrestrial >... | reverse complement strand
GAACAAGTGCTCGATTCCATGGATATCGAGCGCGAGCGCGGCATCACCATCAAGGCGCAGACCGTCCGGCTGAATTACCGCTCAAGCGACGGCAAGGACTACATCTTCAACCTGATGGATACGCCCGGCCATGTCGACTTCGCCTACGAGGTCTCGCGATCGCTTGCCGCCTGCGAAGGGTCCCTGCTCGTGGTCGACGCCAGCCAGGGCGTCGAGGCGCAAACGCTCGCCAACGTCTATCAAGCGCTCGACAATGATCACGAGATCGTACCGGTGCTGAACAAGGTCGATCTCCCGGCGGCAGAACCCGAGAAGGTCAAGCAGCAAGTCGAGGACGTGATCGGCATCGATGCATCGGATGCGATCCTGATCTCGGCAAAGACGGGTCAGGGCGTGGAGCGCGTGCTGGAGGCAATCGTCACCCGCCTGCCGCCGCCGAAGGGCGACCGCGACGCGACGCTGAAGGCGCTGTTGGTCGACAGCTGGTACGACGTCTATCTCGGCGTCGTCGTGCTGGTTCGCATCGTCGATGGCACCATGAAGAAGAGCCAGCGCATCCGCATGATGGGCACGAATGCGGCCTACGACGTGGAGCGCGTCGGCTACTTCACGCCCAAAATGCAGCAGGTCGACGAGCTCGGCCCCGGCGAGATCGGCTTCATCACCGCCGCCATCAAGGAGGTCGCCGACACCCGCGTCGGCGACACCATTACCGACGACCGCAGGCCGGTTGCCGAAATGCTGCCCGGTTTCAAGCCGGCGATCCCGGTGGTGTTCTGCGGCCTGTTTCCGGTCGATGCGGACGACTTCGAATCGCTGCGCGCAGCAATGGGGAAATTGCGGCTCAACGATGCCAGCTTCTCCTTCGAGATGGAAACCTCCGCTGCGCTTGGCTTCGGCTTCCGCTGCGGCTTTCTCGGGCTGTTGCACCTTGAGATCATCCAGGAGCGGCTGCAGCGCGAGTTCGATCTCAACCTGATCGCAACCGCGCCAAGCGTGATTTACAAGATGAAGCTGACCGACGGCTCCGCGATCGAGATTCACAATCCGGTCGACATGCCCGATGTGGTCAAGATCGCCGAGATCGACGAGCCCTGGATCGAGGCGACGATTCTCACCCCCGACGACTATCTCGGTAGTGTCCTGAAGCTGTGCCAGGACCGGCGCGGTGCGCAGAAGGAGCTCACCTATGTCGGCAACCGCGCCATGGTGAAATACGATCTGCCGCTGAACGAGGTGGTATTCGATTTCTACGACCGCCTGAAATCGGTTTCCAAGGGCTATGCCTCGTTCGACTATCACTTGACCGACTACAAGCCCGCCGATCTCGTCAAGATGCAGATTCTGGTCAACAGCGAGCCGGTGGACGCGCTGTCGATGCTGGTGCATCGCACGCGCGCGGAAGGCCGTGGCCGCGCCATGGTGGAAAAGATGAAGGAGCTGATTCCGCCGCACATGTTCCAGATTCCGATCCAGGCGGCGATCGGCGGCAAGGTGATCGCGCGCGAGACGGTCCGCGCGCTGCGCAAGGATGTCACCGCCAAATGCTACGGCGGCGACGTCACGCGCAAGCGCAAGCTTCTGGAGAAGCAGAAGGAAGGCAAGAAGAAGATGCGGCAGTTCGGCAAGGTCGATATCCCGCAGGAGGCCTTCATTGCCGCGCTGAAGGTGGACAGCTGAATCCATCGTAAACTGTTGCACGCCAACGCCTCCGTGGCTGTCGCCCGCGCCGCGGAATGACGACGGTGGCCATCGGCGCATACCGGAGCCGCGAGCCGCGACCTTGCCCTCCCGCGCCAAATAGACGACCATTGGTATTCGCGTAGACCAACAACAACATCCCCAACGCCGAGCAATGCATGAACAGGACCTCTTCGTTCGACTATGGCTGGGTCGTCGTCGGCGCGGGCGCGCTGATGACCTGCGTCGGCTTCGGCTCGATGTTGTCGCTTGCGGTGTTCCTGCAGCCGATCTCGGAAGCGACGGGCTGGTCGCGCGCAGGCATCTCGGCGGCGGTCACGCTCAACTTCCTCTGCATGGGATTTGCCGCGTTTTTCTGGGGCGCGCTGTCCGACCGCTTCGGCACCCGCATCGTGGTGCTGGCCGGTAGCCTCCTGCTCGGGCTCGGGCTGGTGACGGCAAGCCAGGCGCAAAGCCTGTGGCAGTTTCAGCTTTTGTTCGGCATTCTGATCGGGGTTGCCGTCGGCAGCTTTTATGCGCCGATGGTCGCGGTTGCGAGCGCCTGGATCGAAAAGCACCGCAGCCTCGCGGTGGCGCTGGTCTCGGCGGGCATGGGCGTCGCGCCACTAACGATAGCGCCCGCGGCAAGCGTGCTGACCACGGCCTATGACTGGCGCACCGCGATGCTGGTGATCGGCATCGCGGCATGGGCGCTGCTGATCCCCGCGTGCTTCCTGGTGCTTCCCGCTCCGCAAGGCCACGAAAAAATGGCTGCGACCGGCCGCGACGTTCCGAAAACCGAATGGACGGCGGCGCAGGCGTTGCGCACACCGCAATTCATCGCGCTGGCAGGCGCGCATTTCGCCTGTTGCGCGGCGCATTCCGGGCCGATCTTCCACATGGTGTCCTACGCCATGATCTGCGGCATCGCGCCGCTGACCGCGGTCACCGTCTACAGCCTCGCCGGATTTTCCGGGCTTGGCGGACGTCTCTTGCTCGGCGCGATGGCCGATCGCCTCGGCGCCAAGCCGGTGCTGGTCGGCGGCCTGCTGGTGCAAGCGCTGTGTATCGCGACCTATCTCGCGGTCGCTCATCTCGGCGAGTTCTACGCACTGTCGGTCGTGTTCGGCCTCGCCTATGGCGGCGTGATGCCGCTTTATGCGGTGCTGGTACGCGAGTTCTTTGGCGCGCGTATCATGGGCACGGTGTTCGGCGCCGTCTCCGCCTTCGCGAGCCTCGGCATGGCATTGGGACCGTGGGCCGGCGGCTACATCTACGACACGTTCCACAGCTATGCCTGGCTGCACACCGGATCCTTCGCCATAGGCCTTGCAGCGGTCGCCGTCGCCCTGAGTTTCCCGACAAAGCAACGGCAAACGTTCAATCTCGGCCGCGCCGCCGCGTGAGCGCGCCCGCCCTTGCTCTCGCGCGCGGGATGGACCACTGTCCAGGCAATAGTTGATCACGCGACAAGAAGGGCGAGAAAGCGCCATGAGCCGGCCTGCCGCATTCGGCCTTGTCGAGCGCGCCCGTGCGCTAAAGCCCCTGATCGCGCGTGATGCCGACGAGATCGAACGGACGCGGCGGCTGACGCCGGCCGTCACCTCGGCGCTGGTCGAGAACGGGCTGTACCGGGCCCTGCTGCCGAAAAGCTTTGGCGGCGCCGAGGCGCCGCTTGAAATCTTCATGCAGATGCAGGAGGAGATCGCAAAGGCCGATGCCTCGACCGCGTGGTGCCTCGGCCAATGCAGCGTCTGCGCCATGACGGCGGCCTATCTCGAGGCGGATGCCGCCAACGAAATCTTCAACACGCCGCCGGGCATCCTCGCCTGGGGCGCGATCGCCCATGAGGTGAAAGCCGTCGGCGGCGGCTACATCGCAAACGCGCGCTGGGATTTTGCCTCGGGCATGCGCCAGGCGAGCTGGCTGGGCGCCCATGTCCGCATTGTCGAAGCGGACGGAACACCGCGCCACAAGGCGGATGGTTCGCCGGAAATCCGCACCATCCTGTTCCCGGCAACCAGCGCCACCATGCATGACGTCTGGGATGTCATCGGGTTGAAGGGCACCGGCACCGACTCCTATTCGGTCGAGAACCTCTTCATCCCCGAAAAGTTCGCGGCCTTGCGCGACGACCCCAACGCGGTGCGGGAAAAGGGGCCGCTGTACAAGCTCACCACCAACGCCGTGTTCGGGATGGGTTTTGGCGCGACATCGCTTGGCGTCGCGCGCGCAACGCTGGATGCCGCGATCGAGCTTGCGCGCACCAAGCTGCCTCAGGGACTGGCGGCGATGCGCGAGAACAACGCGGTGCAGGGCATGATCGGCCGCTCGGAGGCGACCCTGCGCGCGGCGCGCGCCTACCTCTATGCGACCGCCGCCGAGGTCTGGCGCGACCTCGAGCGCGGAGATCGCCTCACCGAGGCCCATCGCATAGCGCTCCGCATCGCCACGACCTGGACCATTCACCAATCGGCCGCCGTCGTCGACACCGCCTACCACATGGCCGGTGCCACCGCCGTGTTCGCCGCGAACCCATTTGAGCGACGCTTCCGCGACATGCACGCAATCGCACAGCAAATCCAGGCTCGCGACACCCATTACGAGGATGCCGGCAGGGCGATCCTGGCGGCGCGGCTGGATTCGCCGCCGACGGCACGGTGAAGACTGGAGGAAGCGCCGTTTCAGGCCGGTGCGAACGACGAGTCGGCACGGGACGCCGCCCGACGTTCAATTGCGGAGAAATTGTTAATTAATCTTTGAGAATCTCCGGTAGCTGCACTCGCAAAAATTTAGAGGCCGGAGATGTTCAATCTAAGATCGATTTCAGCCCGGCTGATTCTCGCCATCTCGCTGACGGTGGTGGCCGCCTGCGCAATCCTTGGGACCTTCTCGTTGCTCACGCAGCGCTCGCTGACACGGCTTGCGCTCGAGCAGCAGCTCAGGCTGCAATATGACAGCGTGATCGCCACGATCGACTATGAAGGCCGTACCGCGCTGGCGCTCAGCGCAGCGATTGCGGCATTGCCGCCGGTCCGCGATGCCGTTGCCCGCGGCGACCGGGAGGCCCTGGCGGGGTTGCTTGGTGGAACGATGGAGTCGATGATCGCCCAGGGCATTCCCCTGCTGACCTTCCAGGCACCGCCCGGAATCGTACTTTACCGGGTCCATTCGCCGAAGGTCTTCGGCGACGACCTCACGCAACGGCGACACACGGTGGTTGAGGCGCTCAAGACCGGCAAACAGATCGCCGGCGTCGAGCCCAGCCTGAAGTCGCTCGGCATCTTTGGCATGACACCGATCGTCCGCGACGGAAAAAGCCTTGTGAACGTCGATGTCGGCGCAGCCTTCGGCAAGGAATTCGTCGATCGGGCCAAGCAGCGTTTCGGCATCGACTTGGCCGTGCACTGGTTCGACGGCAAGAACTTCCAGACGCTCTCCTCGACTTTTGCCGACCAGATGGTGGCCACCCCCGAGGAATGGAAGGGCGTATTCGAGGGCTCGGCGCTGCACCGCGCCGCCACGTTCAATGGCCAGCCCGCCGCGCTCTATGTCGGCCAGATCAGGGACTATGCCGGCCACCCGATTGCGGTGCTCGAGATCGTCAAGGATACGGCCGAATACGAGGCGGCGGCGGGACGCGCGCAGCTTCAACTCGTGCTCGGCACCCTGGCGATCCTGGCCGGTGCCGCCGCGCTCGCCTTCCTGCTGGGCCGCGGCCTGTCGCGACCGCTGACCGCGATCGCTGCGATCATGAACCGCCTGTCGAGCGGCGATCTCGATGTGAGCATACCGGGGCGCGAGCGGCGCGACGAGCTTGGCACCATGGCAAAGGCCGTCGACGTGTTCCGCCGCGGCATGATCGAGACGCGGACGCTGCGGGAGGCACAGGAGGCCGCCAAGCACGACAACGAACGCGACAGAAAGGCGCTGCTGGGCCAGATGGCCTATCGCTTCGAAGCTGAGGTCAGGAGCGCAGTCGGCGCGGTCGCGCAGGCCACCGAAAGCATGGAGCGTACGGCCTCCGAGATCGCCGCAGGGGCCGGCGCGACCTCGCAGCGCACGGCCGCTGCGGCGGCTGCCTCAGAGCAGGCTTCCGCCAGCGTCAATACGGTAGCGGCAGCAACCGAGGAGCTGGCCGCGTCGGTAGCCGAAATCGGCCGGCAGGCGACCCATTCCAGCAGCGTTGCCGACGCTGCGGTCGCCAAGGCAAGCCGGACCGCAGAATTGGTCCAGGGCCTCGCCACCACCGCGAAGAAGATCGATGACGTGCTCCGCCTGATCGATGCCATCGCCAACCAGACCAACCTGCTCGCGCTGAATGCCACCATCGAGGCAGCGCGCGCCGGCGAGGCCGGGCGTGGCTTTGCCGTGGTCGCTGCCGAAGTCAAGCAATTGGCAAGCCAGACGGCGAAGGCGACCGAGGAGATTGCGGGCCAGATCACCGCGATCCAGTCCGCCACCGGCGAATGCGTGATCGCGATCGACGGTATCAGCCAGACCATTCGCGACATCAGCGTGGTTGCCGCCACGATCGCGGCGGCGGTCGAAGAGCAGGATTCGGCGACGCAGGAGATCGCGCGCAGCGTGCGGCACGCCGCAGCCGGCACCGGTGAGGTGTCACAGAACGTTGTTGGCGCGAGCAAGGCGGCGGAGCAGTCGCGACAGCTCGCCGAGAGCGTGATGGCCGGCTCCACGGACCTCAGCCGGCAGGCGCGCTCGCTGTCTGAGAGCGTCGACGGCTTCCTTGGCGGGCTACGCGGCGCCGCATAGGGGCCACAATGGCCTCGTGGTCGAACAAGGCTCCGCCCCTTCCATGACGGGGCATCCGCGGCTAGAGCGCGATGTCGTCCGATCGCCATCGCGTTTTAGCCGATTGGTTGCGCATGATCTCTTCGGAAAACCGGTGCCCACCCCGCATCAAGTGCGGGGCAGGCTTTTTTCCGGATCATGCGTTAGAGTGGCTTCATGAAAGCCCATCTGATTCTGTTCCCGTTTTTGATGACCGTCGTCGTCAATGCCTGGCCGGCTCTGGCGCAGGACAAGGGCAGCGTCGAGCCGCAGGCGTTGCCGCCCCTTGCAAATCCCAAGGATCCCAAGATCGGCGCCAAGCAGCTGTTCGCGCGCAAGTTGCTGCCGGCGGCGTTGCCGCCCAAGGCGATCGGCGCCTACAACAAGGGCTGCCTTGCGGGCGGCGCGCAGATGCCGATGAACGGCGACACCTGGCAGGTGATGCGGCCGTCGCGCAACCGCTATTGGGGCTATCCGGACATGGTCGCGCTGGTAAAGCGCCTTTCGGTCAAGGCGCACAAGGATGCCGGCTGGCCCGGTATCCTTGTCGGCGACATCGCTCAGCCCCGCGGCGGACCGGCGCTATCGGGCCATGCCAGCCACCAGATCGGTCTTGATGCCGACATCTGGCTGACGCCGATGCCGGATCATCTGTTGTCGCGGCAGGATCGCGAGGAAATGTCCGCCAAAATGATGGTGCGGGAGGACCGGCTCGATGTCGATCCGAATGCATGGACACAGCAGCACTGGATGGTACTGCGCGATGCGGCCGAGGAGCCCAGCGTGCAGCGCATCTTCGTCAACGCCGCGATCAAGAAGGCATTGTGCCGGGAGGCGAAGGGCGATCGCGCCTGGCTTGCGAAAATCCGGCCGTGGTATGGTCACGATTACCATTTCCACATCCGCATCAGATGCCCGAGCGGCAGCAAGGACTGTCACGGCCAGCCGGACCAGGGCGGCGGCGAAGGCTGCAAGCCTTCCGAGCTGGCATACTGGTTCAAGGACCAGATCATTCATCCCAAGCCGGAGAAGGAGCCGCCAAAACCGAGCCGGGGCATCACGCTGGCGCAATTGCCGCCGGCATGCCGCTCCGTGCTGAATGCACCGGACGCGAAACCGTGAAATTAACGCACTTTCCTCGCCCGACCGGATTGCGCTAAAATCTAACGCCGGCGCGCCGCAAGCGCCCGGTTCACTGGGGACGACGGTCCCAAGCTCCTCCTCCTTCAATCCGTAGCGTCTGGCGCGGCCCCTCCGCGACCGGCGCAACACGTGCGAGAGACCTATATGCGCATCAGTGCACGCAACCAGATCAAGGGTACCGTCGTCGAGGTCAAGAAGGGCGCCACCACCTCCCACGTACGCGTCGATATCGGCGGCAACATCGTGACCTCCTCGATCACCAACGAGGCGGTCGATGAGCTCGGCATCAAGGTCGGTAATGCCGTCACCGTTGTCATCAAGGCCTCCGACGTCATGATCGGAGTGGGTTGACCATGCGCTACGGTTTGTTAATCGCGATTCTGCTCGCATCCGCCGCGCCCGCATTCGCAGCCGAGGAACCGAGCGGCTGCGACAAATTCAAGTGGCCTATCGAACGCGAGCGTGCCGCGCTGACCGCGCCCGACCGCGTCAGGCTCGCCTCGGGCGGCGAACAGACAGCAGCGCCGCCAACCGCCATCACACTAGCGCTGGTCGCGCCTGGCGATGCTGGCCTGCCGATGCCGCCCGAACGCGCCCCCAAGGAGGGCACGCTGGCCGGTTTCGCCAAGTTCATAAAACTCACCAAGGCCGGCGTCTATACCATCAGCCTTTCGGCCGGCGCATGGGTCGACGTGGTGCAGAATGGGCACTTCCTCAAGCCCCAGGGCTTCAGCGGCGCCACCGATTGCGACGGCATTCGCAAGACCATGAAGTACGAGCTTTCGGCGAGCCCGTTCGTGCTGCAGGTCTCCGGAACCAAGGAGAGCGCGATCTCGATTGCGATCCTGCCCTCGGAATAGGGCTCTTTACCCAAACGGTGGGCCTGTTATGTTTTGCCCGGCGATACCCGTCCGGCCGTAAGCTTGAGGGGATCGGTGGAACGGCGCTTCCGCTTCAATCGCAATCCGACAAAGCCGACGTCTGCCTTACGCGCGAGCCACGCCCGCGCGCAGACCTGGAGCGCCATATGCATCGAATAGCCGCACTGTTCGCAAGCCTCCTCGCGCTGTGCGGGGCTGCCTCTGCGCCTGCCTTGGCCGAGGACAAAGTCCTCACCGTCTTCGCGGCGGCCTCGATGAAGAACGCGCTCGACGATATCGACACAGCCTTCACCGCCAGGACCGGCATCAAGGTCAACGCCAGCTACGCGGCAAGCTCGACGCTGGCAAAACAGATCGATCAGGGTGCGCCCGCCGACATCTTTGTGTCCGCCGATACCGACTGGATGGACTATGCGGCCGGCAAGAAGGACCTCGCCGAGGCCACACGCATCAACCTGCTCGGCAACAGTATCGTGCTGATCGCGCCAAAGGATTCCAAAATCGGCAACGTCACCATCGGACCAGGTTTCGACCTTGCAACGCTTGCCGGCGACGGCAGGATCGCGACCGGCGATGTGAAGGCGGTCCCGGTCGGCAAATATGCCAAAGCCGCGCTGGAGAAGCTCGGCGCCTGGGCCGCGGCCGAGCCGAAATTCGCGATGGCTGACAGCGTGCGAGCGGCGTTGACGCTGGTGGCGCGCGGCGAAGCCGTGCTCGGCATCGTCTATTCCACCGACGCCAAGGTCGAACCCGGCGTGAAGATCGTCGGCACGTTCCCGCCCGACTCGCATCCGCCGATCATCTATCCGGTGGCGGCGATCGCGACAGCGAAGGCGGAAGCCAGCGACTATCTCGCTTTCCTGCGCTCGCAGGTGGCCAAGGCCGTGTTCGAAAAATACGGTTTTGTCTATCTGATCCATCCGACCTCCTGACGTGTTCGACATTTCCTCCACGGAATGGACGGCAATCCTGCTTTCGCTGCGGGTTGCCGTCACCGCGACCCTGGTATCGACACCGCTCGGGATTGCGCTCGCCTGGCTATTGGCGCGGCAAGATTTCTGGGGCAAGTCGTTCGTCGATGCGCTGGTGCATTTGCCGCTGGTGCTGCCGCCGGTCGTCACCGGCTATCTCCTGCTGCTGACGTTCGGCCGGCGTGGCTTCGCGGGCGCCTGGCTGGCCGACCATCTCGGAATCGTTTTCGCCTTCCGCTGGACCGGAGCGGCCCTTGCCTGCGGCGTGATGGCGTTTCCGCTGCTGGTACGTCCGATCCGTCTCTCGATCGAAGCGGTCGACCGCAGGCTCGAGCAGGCGGCGGAGACGCTCGGCGCCCCGCCCTGGCGGGTTTTCCTTGACGTCACGCTGCCGCTGGCGCTGCCGGGTGTGCTGGCCGGCATGGTGCTCGGCTTTGCCAAGGCAATCGGCGAGTTCGGCGCCACCATCACCTTCGTCTCCAACATTCCCGGCGAGACCCAGACCATCTCGTCGGCGATCTACGCGCTGATCCAGACGCCGGAGGGCGATGCCGCGGCGTTGCGGCTGGTCGCGGTGTCCATCGTGATCGCGATCGCGGCCCTGATCGGTTCGGAATGGTTCGCGCGGCGCGCGACCCAACGCCTGCACGGGAATTGATCATGCTGCGGGTCGATGTCGAGAAGCAGCTCGGCGAGTTCTCGCTGTCCGCACGGTTCGAAAGCGAAGGACGCGTCACCGGATTGTTCGGCGCCTCCGGCGCGGGCAAGACCTCGCTGGTCAACATGATCGCGGGACTGTTGCGGCCCGATCGCGGCACCATTGCGATCGATGACGAGGCGCTCGACGACACGGCGCGAGGCATTCATGTGCCGGCCCATCGCCGCCGCATCGGCTACGTGTTCCAGGACGCGCGGCTGTTTCCCCATCTCGACGTCATGCAGAACCTCGACTACGGGCGGCGCATGAACCGCCTTCCCGCCGATCCCGCCCAGAGCAAGCGCGTCACCGACCTGCTCGACATCGGCCATCTCTTGAACCGGCGGCCGGGCAAACTGTCGGGCGGCGAACGCCAGCGCGTCGCGCTCGGCCGGGCGCTGTTGTCAAAGCCGCGGCTGTTGCTGCTCGACGAGCCGCTGGGCTCGCTGGACGAGGGAAGACGCGCGGAGATACTGCCCTATCTCGTGCGGCTGCGCGACGAAGCACGCATTCCGATGGTTTATGTCAGCCACGACGCTGCCGAAATGCGGCAGCTCGCAACCCAGATCGTGCTGTTGCAGCGGGGACGGGTGACCTCGACCGGCGGGGTCAAGGTGCTGGCGGGGTGACGCGCGAAGCGCGTCATTTTCGCACCTCCGTCTAATCGTTACGAGAATCGTCATGGCCGGACATAACCGTCAGCCAGTACATGCAATCGTTGTTCCACCGCCCTCGTGTCCCGGACGCGGCGCAGCGCCTCTTTCGCGGTGCGCCGCAGATCCGGGACCTACGTCGGGCAAAGCATGGGTCCCGGCTCTGCGTCGCAGCATTCCATGCCGCAACGCGTCCGGGACGCGAGACCAGGTAAACCGAGTGCACAAGCATCCAGATTCAGATGTCAAAGAGCCCGTGACGTGAGCGCATATTCTCGCGGCGCGACCGGCGCCCGAGTTGTGCCATAACACGTCCCTCGAAAAACAGAGGGCGCGGGGAATGCCGGGTGCGCTGCTCGCACCTATAGCCTTGCGTGCAAACAGAAAAGACACGCAAGCAGAAGTCACTACAGGTCAAGCCGCATCACACGACATTCCCCGCGCAATGGTTTTAACGGTTTCCTTCGTGCTCTCCCCGGAGACCTGGCTTTGTTGCCTCCGTCATCGGCGCGATGCAAAGCATCGTAGCCAACTTGACACCTGCCTTGGTGTGTCAGGACCACACGACTTCGCCGTCCGCGCGCCGCGCCGCCCGTCAAGCCACACAGCCGCGTCCACCGCATTCCAACCCAACGCTCGTGACGATCGCGAAACGCCCCTCATGCGGGATAGAATGGCGCGAGCTTGTAGTTATGATTTGCCCGACGAGCAAAGCGGAATATTTTTCGCGTGAGTACTGGACAGGGCAAATCAGCTTGATGTCGTTGCGGAAAATCGTCGATACGCGCACGCATCAGAAACATTGAAGACCGCTTCCCGAAGCCCGCGCGGTAGCGCGATTGGCGGTTTCATCGTACACAGGGCTCCGCAACGGGGTCGTGCGCCATGGCCGAAGCCGATCCAGGCAGGGTTGGACGAAGGTTGGCGGCAATAATCGCCGCCGACGTGGCAGGCTACTCGCGGCTCATGGGCCTCGACGAGGTCGGCACCGCACGCACGCTCCGCGAACACCGCGCCATCACCGATGCTCTCGTGGCAAAGCACGGGGGCCGCATTGTCAAGACCACGGGGGACGGCGTGCTGCTTGAGTTTCCCTCGGTGGTCGATGCGGTCGAATGCGCCGTGGCTATGCAAGCAGTGATGGTCGAACGCAACCAAGGCGTTCCCGAAGACCGGCGTATGCTGTACCGGATCGGAATCAACCTCGGGGACATTTTGATCGAGGGTGACGACATCCTCGGTGACGGTGTCAATGTTGCGGCTCGCCTTGAGGGAATCGCCGAACCCGGTGGCATCTGTATCTCATCATCCGCTTACGAACAGGTTCGCGGCAAGGTCCCGATCGAGTTCACCGACCTCGGCGAGCAGTCGCTCAAGAATATAGCCCGTCCGATACATGTCTACGCGGTTGGGCCGAACGCCAGCACCGGCCGAGCTTCCCTGCCATTGGCTTCAGCCCGGCATCTGTCCATTGTGGTGCTGCCTTTCGCCAACCTCAGCGGCGACCCCGAGCAAGACTACTTCGTGGATGGCGTGACCGAGAGCCTGACCACGGACCTGTCGCGCATCAATGGCGCGTTCGTAATTGCATGCAACACTGCCAAGGGAAAACGCGTTGACGTACAGAAACTGGGACGTGAGCTGAACGTCCGCTATGTGCTGGAAGGCTCGATGCAACGCGGCGGTAACCGCCTTCGGGTGAACGTGCAATTGGTCGATGCGGAAACCGGCAACCACCTCTGGGCTGAGCGCTTTGACAGGCCCGTCGCCGACCTCTTTGACATGCAGGACGACATCGTATCGAGGCTCGCCAACGCGCTAACTGCTGAACTCATTGCTGCTGAGGCACGGCGAGCGGAGCGTTCATTGCATCCCGACGCGATGGACCTGGTGTTTCAAGGTAGAAGTTGGCTCAACAAGGGGCCAACCCTCGATAACACGGCACAAGCGCGCAGCTTTTTCGAAAAAGCCATCGCGCTCGATCCCGAAAATATCGAGGCCATGGTCGGTTTGGCACGGGTCGATGCCACGCTTGCGAGTGCCATTTTGACCGACGACTGGTCGGCCCTGTTCGCCTCGGCCGAGGCGAGTTTAACCAAAGCGTTATCCCTTGCACCGAACCACGCGCGGGCCCACTTGGCTCTGGGCATCGTGCAAATAGTTACGAAACGCGCGGCTCAGGGCATCGCTGAGTGCGAGCACGCCTTTGCGCTGGACCGCAGTTTGGCCGCCGCTCACGCTCTCATCGGCCTTGCCAAGTTTTTCCTTGGTCGGGGCGCAGAAACCGAAGCTCACATCAACGAGGGACTGCGACTTTCTCCTCGGGATACAGGCGCACCTCGATGGTTCGTATGGATCGGCCTCGCCAAGGCGCAGCTCGGTGACGATGCCGAAGCGGTTGTCTGGATGCGCCGCGGGCTCGACGCAAACCGGAACTATTCTGCAACGTATTTCGATCTCGCCGCTGTGCTCGCGCGAGTGGGAAAGCTGGACGAGGCTCGTGCTTTCGTGAATGCGGGGCTTGCGCTCGATCCACGTTTCACCATCCGCCGCTACCGTGACATTACCTATTCAAACAGCGACGATCCGACGTATCGCGCCGGACGCGAACGCCTCATTGAGGGCATGCGGCTGGCCGGGGTGCCGGAGGGCTGAGTTTCGACAAGGGGCTGAGCGAGCACGAAGGCGGGTGCGGAGTCACACAACCTCTCTTGCCCGCAAGTCCGCGATCGCATCGGCATCATAGCCGAGCGAAGCCAGCACTTCATCGGTGTGGGCGCCGAGCGCCGGCGCCATGGTATCGAGCCGGCCGCCGCCATGCGCGAGCTGAAAGCCGCTGCCTGCAAAGCGCAGCCGCCCATAGGGGGTATCGATCTCCTGGATCGCGCGGCGCGCCACGATCTGCGGATGATCGATCGTCTCCTCGACCTTCCAGAGGCTGGCGCAGGGCGCGCCCGCCGCCTCCAGAATCTTCTCCCACTCGCGCGCACTCTTTTTCGCGAGCGCCTGCTCGATGATGGCCCGCAGCGTCGGCTCGTTCTCCTGACGCGCGAACCAGTCGGCAAAGCGCGGATCGCCCATCGTATCTTCGCACCCGAGCGCGGCCATCAATGCGCGGTACTGCTTCTCGGTGTTGACGGCGAGCAACAGGTAGCCGTCGCCCGCTTTGAACAAATTGGCGGTCGGCCTGCGGCTGACGGCCTGATTGCCCGACAATTGCTGGCGATGGCCGGCAACGGTGTAGTCCGCCACCTGCCCCGCCAGAAACGCCAGCGTCGCCTCGAGCATGGAAACATCAACCAGCTGACCCTTGCCGGTCTGGTTGCGCTGGAACAGCGCGCTGGATACGCCGAACGCGGCGGTGGCGCCTGTCAGCACGTCGCAGACGGCGAAACCTGCGCGCGTCGGGCCGGTCTCCTCGTGGCCTGTGATCGCCATGATGCCGCTCAACGCCTGAATTTTCCCGTCATAGCCGGCGCCCAGGCGCTCTGGCCCGGTCTGGCCGAAACCGGAGATCGCACAATAGATCAGCTTCGGGTTGATCGCGGATAGCGCTGCATAGCCGATGCCGAGCTTGTCCATCACGCCGGGACGGAAATTCTCCATCACCACGTCGGTTTTCGCGGCGAGCTGTTTGACGATGGCGATGGCATCAGG
>Ga0306923_10003731_pt1 | contig 14476 bp, 16 predicted proteins | sample sta12Can44000108_FD_203841 | JGI IMG/M metagenome (GOLD analysis project Ga0306923, IMG submission 203841) | Lab enrichment of tropical soil microbial communities from Luquillo Experimental Forest, Puerto Rico - statanox.12C.anox.44.000.108 (v2)... | ecosystem: Environmental > Terrestrial >... | reverse complement strand
ACGAGGCGCTCGCCTGGAACGACGGGCCGTGCATCGTGGACATCCGCGTGAAGCGGCAGGAGAAGGTGTACCCGATGGTGCCGGCCGGCGCGCCGCTCAACGACATGATCGGAGGGGAGTAGCCATGTCCGCCGAGAAGACGGAGACCCTCGCGAACGGCAACACCCACACCCTGTCGCTCCTCGTCGAGAACAAGTTCGGCGTGCTCCAGCGCGTCGCCGGCCTGTTCTCGAGGCGCGGCTACAACATCGAGAGCCTCACCGTGGGCCCCACGGAGAACGAGGCCTACTCGCGCATGACGATCGTCGTCCGGCTCGAGGAGAAGCCGGTCGAGCACGTCGTGCGGCAGGTGCAGAAGCTCGTGCCGGTGGTCGAGGTCCGCGAGCTGAAGCCGCACGACTTCGTCGAGCGCGAGCTCATGCTCATCAAGATCAAGACGCCGGAGAAGAACCACGCCGAGCTGCGCGCCATCGCCGACACCTACGAGGCGCAGATCGTCGACGTCTCCCCCGACGCCCTCATGATCGAGGCGACCGGCACCGCCGCGAAGCTCGACGCGCTGGAGGAGCGACTCGGCGCGTACGGCATCCAGGAGCTCTGTCGCTCGGGGCGCATCGCCCTCGAGCGCGGCTTCAAGACGCTCGCTCCCCCCACCATCAAGTAAGGTAGGAACCGACATGGCGACCATCTATTACGAGAAGGACGCGAACCTCGACCTCATCAAGGGGAAGAAGGTCGCGATCATCGGCTACGGCTCGCAGGGCCACGCGCACGCCCTGAACCTGAAGGACTCCGGCGTCGACGTGCGCGTCGGCCTGCAGGCCGGCTCGAAGTCGCGCGCGAAGGCGGAAGGGGCGGGGCTCCGCGTCGTCACGCCGAGGGAGGCGGCCGCCGAGGCCGACCTCGTCATGATCCTCGCGCCCGACCAGACGCAGAAGAAGCTGTGGGACGAGGAGATCGCGCCGGGGATGACGAAGGGGAAGGCGCTCTTCTTCGCCCACGGCTTCAACATCCACTTCGGCCAGATCAAGCCGCCGCCCGACATCGACGTCGCGCTCGTCGCGCCGAAGGGGCCGGGCCACATGGTGCGCCGCCAGTACCAGGACGGCCGCGGCATCCCCGGCCTCATCGCCGTGCACCAGGACGCCACCGGGCAGGCGAAGGCGATCGGCCTCGCGTACGCGCGCGGCATCGGCTGCGCGCGCGCGGGCGTGCTCCAGACGACGTTCAAGGAGGAGACCGAGACCGACCTGTTCGGCGAGCAGGCGGTCCTCTGCGGCGGCGCCTCGGCGCTCGTGAAGGCGGGCTTCGAGGTGCTCACCGAGGCCGGCTACCAGCCGGAGAGCGCGTACTTCGAGTGCCTGCACGAGCTGAAGCTCATCGTCGACCTCATGTACGAGGGCGGGCTCGCCTGGATGCGCGACTCGATCTCCGACACCGCGGAGTACGGCGACTACACCCGCGGGCCGCGGGTGGTGAGCCCGCACACGAAGGACGAGATGCGGAAGATCCTGAAGGAGATCCAGTCGGGCGCGTTCGCGAAGGAGTTCATCTCCGAGAACGAGACCGGCCGGAAGAAGTTCGACGCCTTCCGGGAGCAGGAGCGCAACCACCCGATCGAGAAGGTGGGTAAGGAGCTCCGCTCGATGATGAGCTGGATCCGCGAGGCGAAGAAGGACTCGTCGGATCCGAACGCCAAGTAGCCGGTTTCGAGATCGGGGGGCTTCGCCCCCCCGATACCCCCGGCTCGCTCCGCCGTGGCCTGGCCGGCCACCGGCTGCGCTCGCACCGATGGCGCGCGCCCTCGCCCGGGCGCCTGCGCGCCCGTGGGCTTCCGCGTTGACTTCTTTGCGGAAATCTCTAATCTAACCCGTCCTTTGCCTGCCGGTGGCGGCCGGCCTGCTGAAAAACGTCCGTGATTCCGGAGCGTTCCGCCTCGGCGCTCCATCGATGGAGGCATCGTACCATCGCCATTCCACAGCGAGATTCCCGGAGCACGAACCGCGACGCGCGCACGAACCGCCGTATCAAGGCGCGCGAGGTCCGGCTCGTAGGTCCAGATGGTGAGCAGCTCGGGGTGTTCCCCGTCGAGCAGGCTCTGGCACGCGCGCAGGAGCTCGGGATGGATCTCGTCGAGATCAGCCCGATGGCGAAGCCGCCCGTCTGCAAGATCATGGACTACGGGAAGTTCAAGTACACGGAGAAGAAGAAGCAGAACGAGGCGAAGAAGAAGCAGGTGGTCGTACAGCTCAAGGAGGTGAAGTTCCGGCCTCGCACCGAGGAGCACGACTACGACGTGAAGGTGAAGAAGATCCGCGAGTTCGTCGCCGAGGCGAACAAGGCGCGCGTGACGGTGATGTTCCGCGGCCGCGAGATCACCCACCGCGAGCTGGGGCAGAAGGTGCTCCAGAAGATCATCGAGGACGTGAAGGACGTCGCGGTGATCGAGTCGGCGCCGCGCATGGAAGGGCGACAGATGTTCATGATCCTGTCGCCGAATCCGAAGATGCTGCAGCGGCAGCGCGATCAGGCGAAGGCGCAGGCCACCCAGGGCGCGAAGCCCGCCCCCGGCGCGCCCGCGGCGAGCGGCGCCCCGGCGGCCCAGCCCGCCCCCGGCGCGGCCCCGGCCGCGCAGCCCTCCGCCGCTCCGGCCGCAGCGCCTCCGGGCGCGGGGCAGCCGAACCAGAGCTGACGAACCGCGGTCGCGTCGTGCGGCCGCACACCTGGAAGAAGACGACATGCCCAAGCTGAAGACGAGAAGTGGCGCGAAGAAGCGCTTCGAGGTGAAGAAGAGCGGCAAGGTGAAGTTCCGCCGCGCCGGCGTCCGGCACCTCGCGACGTTCGGGAAGACGAAGAAGCAGAAGGTGACCCTCCGCGGCACGAGCCACCTCGAGCCGATGGACGGGAAGAAGATCAAGGAGTGCTTCCCGTACGCTCGGTAGTGGCGTACTCGAAGTGAACATCGCCCCAGCGGGGCCCCGAAGCGTCGCCTCGAGTGGAGGCGGCCTCCCGCCGGCAAGGAGAAGCAGATGCGCGTCAAGAAGGGATTCAAGGCTCGCCGTCGTCGCAATCGCGTCCTGAAGCTCGCGAAGGGCTTCCGCGGTCGCCGCAAGAACTGCTACCGCCGCGCGAACCAGGCGGTGGAGCGGGCCCTCAACTACAGCACGGCCCACCGCCGTCTCCGCCGCCGCGAGTTCCGCGCGCTCTGGATCGCGCGCATCAACGCGGCCGCGCGCGCGAACGGCACCACGTACTCGCGCCTCGTGGCGGGCCTGAAGAAGGCCGGCGTCGGGCTCGACCGCAAGGTCCTCGCCGACATCGCCGCGGCGTTCCCGGGCGACTTCGTGGCCGTCGTGAAGGCCGCGCAGGCCTAAGGCCGTGGCCGATCTCCTCGGGCAGCTCGAGGCGCTCGCGGTCACCGCGCGCGCCTCGATCGCGGAGGCCAGGGACGGCCGGGCGCTCGAGGATCTCCGGGTCCGCTTCCTCGGCAAGAAGGGCGAGCTCTCCGCGGTCCTCCGCGGCATGGGCCAGCTTCCGGCCGAGGAGCGGCCGAAGGTCGGCGAGGTCGCGAACCGCGTCCGCGACGAGGTCGAGTCGCTCCTCGCGCAGGCGAAGGGGCGCCTCGAGTCCGCCGCGCTGGAGGCCGAGCTCTCCGGCTCCCCCATCGACGTCACGCTGCCGGGACGGCGGCCGCTCCCCCGCGGCCATCGCCACCCGATCACGCGCGCGCTCGAGGACATCTCCGCGATCTTCGCCCGCCTCGGCTACGAGGTCGCGAGCGGGCCGGAGATCGAGCTCGACTGGTACAACTTCGAGGCCCTGAACATCCCGGCGGATCATCCCGCGCGGGACATGCAGGACACGTTCTACGTCGCGCCCGCCACGCTCGGTGAGTCGGGCTCGGCGCAGGGCCCGGCCGGCGGCTCGGAGCAGGCGAAGGTCCTGCTCCGGACGCACACCTCACCGGTGCAGATCCGGGCGATGCAGCGGGCCGGCAAGCCGCCGGTGCGCATCATCTGCCCCGGCCGCGTCTACCGGTCCGACTACGACCAGACGCACTCGCCGATGTTCCATCAGGTCGAGGGACTCTGCGTGGCGGAGGGGATCACCTTCGCCGACCTGAAGGGCACGCTCGCGGCTTTCGCGCGCGCGTTCTTCGGCCCGGGCACCCGCACCCGCTTCCGCCCCAGCTACTTCCCGTTCGTCGAGCCCGGCGCCGAGGTCGACGTCTCGTGCACCATCTGCGGCGGAACGGGCGCGAAGGACGGAAAGCGCTGCGGGACTTGCAAGGGCACCGGCTGGCTCGAGGTTCTCGGCTCCGGCATGGTGCACCCGAAGCTCTTCGAGAACGTCGGCTTCGATCCCACCAAGGTCACCGGCTTCGCGTTCGGCTTCGGCGTCGAGCGGATGGCGATGCTCCGCCACGGCATCGGCGACCTGCGCCTCTTCTTCGAGAACGACCTCCGCTTCCTCGGGCAGTTCTAGCGCCGCCATGCGCATCTCCTACCAGTGGCTCTCGCAGTACGTGGACCTGCCCGCGCCGGAGGAGCTCGCCCGGCGGCTCACCGCGGTGGGCCTCGAGGTCGAGGCGATCGAGCGGATGGGCCAGGGGCTCGAGGGCGTCGTCACCGCCCGCATCGTCGCGTCGGAGAAGCACCCGAACGCCGAGAAGCTGTCGGTCACGCGGGTGGAGGCGGGCCGCGGCGAGCCGCTCCAGGTCGTCTGCGGCGCGAAGAACTACCAGGTGGGCGACGTGGTCCCGCTCGCCACCGTGGGCGCCGCGCTCCCCGGCGGACTGAAGATCGAGAAGGCGAAGCTCCGCGGCGTCGAGTCGTTCGGCATGCTCTGCTCGGCGAAGGAGCTCGCGATCGACGCCGACGCCTCCGGGCTGCTCATCCTGCCGGCCGGCACGCCGGTGGGCCTCCCGATCGCGAAGGCGCTCGGGCTCGATGACGTCGCGCTCGAGGTGAACGTCACGCCGAACCGGCCCGACGCCCTCTCGCACCTCGGCCTCGCCCGCGAGGTGGCGGCGATCCTCGACGTGCCGCTCCGCCAGCCGGCGTACGGCATGGTGGAGGAGGGCGCCCCGGCGGCCGACGCGATCCGGGTGCGCATCGAGGCGCCCGACAAGTGCGCCCGCTACGCCGCGCGCGTCATCGAGGGCGTGCGAATCGGCCCGTCCCCGGCGTGGCTCGCGCGGCGGCTCGAGAGCTGCGGCGTCCGCTCCATCTCCAACGTGGTGGACGCGACGAACTTCGTGCTGCTGGAGATGGGCCACCCGCTCCACGCCTTCGACCTCGAGAAGGTCGCGGGGCAAGAGATCATCGTCCGCACCGCCCGGTCCGGCGAGCGGATCACGACGCTCGACGGCAAGGAGCGGGCGCTCGATCCGGACGACCTCCTCATCGCAGACCGTGATCGCGGCAGCGCGCTCGCTGGCACGATGGGCGGCGGGGACTCCGAGATCTCCGCGGGCACCACGCGCGTGCTGCTCGAGTCGGCCTGGTTCGAGCCCTCCACGGTCCGGCGCACCTCGAAGCGGCACCAGCTCCGCACCGAGGCGTCGATCCGGTTCGAGCGAGGGACCGATCCCGGCGCGGTGATCCCGGCGCTCGACCGCTGCGCGGCGCTCATCGCCGAGCTCGCCGGCGGGAAGGTGCGGCCGGGGATCGTGGACGCGCACCCGCGCGTCACCCGCAAGGCCGAGGTGACCCTCCGCTGGGCGAGACCTGGCGAGGTGCTCGGCGCCCCTGTGTCGCGCGAGACCGCGCGGCGGATCCTGCATGCGCTCGGGTTCCACGAGTGGAGCGCCGACGACGCGGGCGCGGTCTTCGCGGTGCCGTCGTGGCGGATGGACGTCTCCCGCGAGGAGGATCTCGTCGAGGAGATCGTCCGGATGCAGGGGTACGACGGCATCCCCGAGACACTCCCGGGCCTCGCCGCCGCGGAGACGCCGGCGGTCCCGGCCGACGAGGCGGCGCTCACCCGCGCGCGCGAGGCGCTCGAGGCCAGCGGCTTCTCCGAGGCGGTGAACTTCAGCTTCGTCGCGCCCGGCGACCTCGCCGCGCTCGACCCGGCCGCCTCGCCGATCGCGCTCGCCAACCCGATCACGGCCGAGCTCGCGGTGATGCGCACGAGCCTCGTGCCGTCGCTCCTCCGCAACGCGTCCCTCAACCTGCGCAACGGCAACGAGAGCGGGCGGCTCTACGAGGTGGCGCGCGTGTACCTTCGGGCTGGGGGGCCGCCTGCGCCGGCCCCCCAGTCCCCCGCTCGCTCCGGTCGGGACCTGACCGGTCCCTCCCTTCGCTCGCACGAGCTCCCGCCCGCGCACGAGCCGTTGCGGCTCTCCGCCGTGGCGTACGGGCGCCGTTCCCCGCACCACTGGGGCACGCACGACCTGCCGAAGGAGCCCACCTCCTGGCAGCCGTTCGACGCGTCCCTCGACCTCTACGACCTGAAGGGCGCTGTCGAGGGCGTGCTGGAGGCGCTCGGGGTAGAGGGCGTCTCGTTCCGGACGGCGGGCCGCGAGATCCCGTGGCTCCACCCGCGCGTCGCGGCGGTGGTCGAGCTCGGCGGCGCGCCGGTGGCCGCCTTCGGCGAGCTGCATCCGCGCGTGGCCGCTGCCTTCGACCTGCCGCGGGGCGTGCTCGCGCTCGAGGCCGATCTCGAGGCGTTGCTCGCGCGCGCCCAGCTCGTGGCGCCCCACAGGCCGGTCTCTCGCTTCCCGGCGGTGACCCGCGACGTCGCCATCCTCGTGGACGACTCCGTTCCGGCCGGCGAGGTGCAGCGGATCCTCGACGAGGCCGCGGAGGTCGGCCCGGTCGAGGAGACGACCATCTACGACGACTTCCGTGGCGGCGCGCTGCCGCCCGGCAAGAAGAACCTCGCGGTCTACGTGCGCTGGCGCGCGCTCGACCGCACGCTGACCGACGAGGAGGCGGACCAGCTCCGTGCCCGCATCGTCGAACGGCTCCGGACCGACCCCGCCATCAGGGCCGAGCTCCGCGCCTGAGAGGAAGGGGGCCCCGGCCTCCGGTGGCGGCGCGTCCGCGCCGGCCCGGGGCTCGCTCGCGCCGTGGCGCGGCTGGGGCCTGGTCGCCGTGGCGGCGATGGCCCTCGCCTCGTCCTGGAACCCGCTCGGGGCACCATTCGCGCTGGTCGCCGGGATCCTCGTCTCCGTGATCGCCGTGCGGCGGCTCCTCGAGGGCGGCCGGGGACGGATCACGGCGGTCGCGCTGGCGCTCGGCGCCGGAGCGGCGATGGCGAGCGTGCTCGTGCTGCTCGCTGCGGTGGGCGTCGGCGTGCGGCAGGGGGAGAAGGTGGAGGTCGAGGCGCGCACCCCGTCCGAGGTGCGCAAAGCGCTCGACGAGGCCGCGGCGCGGTCCCAGGAGGCGCGTGCGCGGGCGGCCAAGGAGCTCCAGCAGCTCCCGCCGGGGGAAGCGGTGGAGCCGGCACCGCCAAAGGACAGGGAGCGCCCGCCTGCTCGCTCGCGCTGAAGGTTTGACAGGGTCTGAAGATTTCGGCTAAGAATTTCGAGACTTAACCGATCCCGAGGCGACCGTGACCAAGGCGGACATCATCGAGAGCGTCTACGAGAAGGTCGGCTTCTCCAAGAAGGAGGCCGCGGAGATCGTCGAGATGGTGTTCGACACCATCAAGGAGACGCTCGAGCGGGGCGAGAAGATCAAGATCTCTGGTTTCGGGAACTTCATCGTGCGGGAGAAGAAGTCCCGCGTCGGGAGGAACCCGCAGACCGGCGAGGAGATCGAGATCTCGGCCCGGCGCGTGCTCACCTTCCGGCCCAGCCAGGTGCTGAAGAACGCGCTGAACCTCGCGGCGGAGGCGGCGGAAGCCGCGGCGGCGGCCTCTGCGAGCAGCGGCGGGTCGCCCCCTCCGGGGTCGCAGACTCCAGTCGCGTGAGTCCCGCGGGCTCCTAGCCCGCGTCGCGCTCCCCGATGAGCCGGTAGAGCGTCTTCCGGTCGATCCCCAGGACCTCGGCCGCGCGCGTCTTGTTGCCGCCGCTCTCGACGAGCACCTGCGCCGCGTACCGCTTCTCGAGCTCGGACAGCGTCGGACGCTCGCCATGGGCGAGGTTCACGCCCACCGGCCCCGGCGCGCCCATGGTCCGGAGCTTCTCCGGCAGGTCCTGGGGCAGGATCGGTCCGCCGTCGTTCAGGGCGAGCGCGCGGGCGATCACGTTCTCGAGCTCGCGCACGTTACCGGGCCAGGAGTAGGCGACGAGGAGGTCGCGGGCGGCGGGAGAGATCGAGCCGCTCCCGGAGCCGTGCTTCGCGGCGAAGTGCTCGGCGAGGAGCGCGATGTCCTCGCGCCGCTCGCGGAGCGGGGGAATCCGGATCGTCACCACCGCGAGCCGGTAGAAGAGGTCCTCGCGGAACTTCCCCGCGCGCACCTCCAGCTCGAGGTCCTTGTTCGTGGCGGCGACCACGCGCGCGTCCACCGGCCGCGCCTCGTTCGTGCCGACCGGTCGCACGGTGCCCTCCTGCAGCACGCGCAGCAGGCGCGCCTGCAGGTTCGGCCCGACGTCGCCGATCTCGTCGAGGAAGATCGTGCCGCCGGAGGCCTCCTCGAAGAGGCCGCGGCGCGACGCCTGCGCGCCGGTGAAGGCGCCGCGCGCGTGGCCGAACAGCTCGGACTCGAGCACGCCCTCGGCGATCGCGCCGCAGTCGACCGGCACGAACGGCCCGGCGGCGCGCGGGGAGGCCGCGTGGAGCGCGCGGGCGACGAGCTCCTTCCCGGTGCCGCTCTCGCCGTGGATGAGGACCGTGGCGCTCGTCGCCGCGACGCGCGCGGCGGTCTTGAACACCTGCAGCATCGCCTCGCTGCGCCCCACCGCGTTCGCGAGCTCGTACTTGTCGCGGAGCTGGCGCTTCAGCGACTGGTTCTCGAGCGCGAGCCCGCGGCGCTCGAGCGCGCGCGCGGCGACGACCTGGATCTGATCCACGTCGTACGGCTTCGACATGTAGTCGAAGGCGCCGCGGCGGATCGCCTCCACCGCGCCGTCGATGTTCCCGAAGGCGGTGACGAGGATCACGGGTGTGTCCGGCGCCCGGGCGCGGAAGGCGTCGGTCACCTGGAGCCCGTCCGTCTCCGCCATGCGGATGTCGGAGACCACGAGGTCGGGCGGGGCGGCGCCGGCCGCGAGCCGGTCGATCGCCTCGCGCCCGTCGGCCAGCGGGTCCACGCGCCAGCCGCGGGCGGAGAGGATCCGCGCGAGCAGGTCGCGGGAGGACTCGTCGTCGTCGATCACCCAGATGAGCGGCGCGTCCACGCGGCCTCCCCGGTCTTGCCCGCCGCCGGCGGCAGCGGGACGTGCAGGGTGAAGGTCGCGCCGGCGCCGGGCGCGCTCTCCACCTCGATGTGCCCCTTCAGCGCGCTCGCGATCTCCCGGCAGATGGCGAGCCCGAGCCCCGATCCCTTGCCCCGGGGCTTCGTCGAGTAGAACGGCTCGAAGATGCGCTTCCGCTCCTCGGGACCGATGCCGTGGCCGCTGTCGCTCACCGAGATCGCGAGCCTGCTGCCCTCGACCCGGGCCCGCACCGCGAGCCGGCCCGGTCCCTCCATCGCGTCCACGGCGTTCGCGACGAAGTTCACGAGCACGTGGCGGACGAGGGCCGGGTCGAGGTGGACGCGCGCGACCTCCGGCGCGACCTCGCGGGTGACCGCGATCCGCTCGCGCGCCTCGGCCGAGACCGAGAGCGAGAGCACCTCGTCGACGAGGGTGACGAGATCCACCGCCTCGGGCGCCGGAGTGAGCGCGCGGGCGGAGTCGAGGAAGCGGCGGATGATCTCGTTCATCCGCTTCGCCTCGCGCTCCACGATCGCGAGCTGCTCGCGCACCGCCGGCGGGCACTCCGGCGAGCGTGCGAGGAGCTGCACGTGGCCCGAGATCGCGTTCAGCGGGTTCCCGAGCTCGTGGGCGATGGTGCCGGAGAGCTGGCCGAGGGCGGCGAGCCGCTCCTTCGCGTCGAGATCCCGGCGCGCCGCCACGAGCTGGCGGTTCAGCTCGCCGAGGGCGCGGTTCTTCCCGGCGAGGTCGGCGGTCGCGGCCGCGATCCGGTCCTGCAGCTCGCGGTTGAAGCCCCGGAGCCGGGCGAGCATCGCCTCGAGGCCGCGCGCCACGACCCCGATCTCGTCGTTGCGGGCGGCGCCCGGGATCGGCGCGAGGTCCTGCGAGCCCGACTCGACGCGGGCCATCGAGTCGGCGAGCTGACGGAGCGGGCGGGCGAGCATGCGCCCGAGGACGCCGGTGAAGGCGAGCGCGAGCACGAGCGCGCTCACCGAGGTGACCCACACGAACACGGTGCGCTCGCGGCGCGCGATGTGGGCGGCGTCGGAGAGGTCGACCTCCACGCGGAGGTTCGCGTACGGCCGGCGATCGGGGCCCACCACCGGCAGCGCGACGATGGCGATGCGGTCCTCGCCCTCGCGCTCCACGCTCGAGGCCGGGGAGCTCTGGAGCGGCGTGGACACGTCCTCGTACGACAGCTCGGGCCCGCCGGAGGAGAGGTCGATGCGGACGAGCTCGCTCCGCGCGCCGCGGCCGATGACGAGGTCGGCCCTGCGGAGCCCGCGGTGCAGGGGAACGGCCTCCGAGAGCTTGTCCCCGATCGCCTCGCGGTCGATGCGGGAGAGATCGGCCGGGAGGTCGAGATCGCCCAGGATCGAGTAGGCGACGTCCACGGCGCGGTCCCGAAGCGCCTGCTCCACCGCCTTCTTCGCGATCGACTGCCCGAGCGACGCCGCGACGGTCATCGTGACGAGCAGGATGGCGCCGTAGATGGCGGTGATCTGGACCCGGAGCGACACGCGTACGAGACCTCACAGCGGGGAGGCCAAAATGTAAAGGGCCGGCCGCGTCGCCGCGGCCGGCCCCGATTCGCGTCGGAGACGCGAAACCGACTTACTTCGCCGGAGCGGCCTCGGGGGCCTTCTCGGCCTTCGGGGCCTTCTTGGCGGCCTTCTTGTGCTTCTTGGCAACCTTGGCCGGCTTCGCCTCCGGCTTCGCCTCGGCGGCGGGGGCAGCGGCGGCCGGAGCGGCCGGGGCAGCGGCGGTCTCGGCGGCGAACGCGGGGGCGGCGAGGACGAGGGCGAGGGCGGCGATCATCTGCTTCATGGTGTCTTCTCCGATCAGAGAGAGGGTGGTGTTCCGGAGTTCCGGGGCTCCTTCGCGAAGCCGGGGAGTGGAAGAGCACGCGGCGTGCCGGGCCGAGGTCCACCCCCGGATCGTCGCGATATCGCGGGGTTGGGTCCGATCGCGGCTGTGGGGGGCGGGAGGGGCGGGGAGATCTGGGACGGTGCCCCACGAGCGACTGTCCCGGAGCGCCCCGCCCCGGTCCGCGCTATGAACGTGGGCCATGGGAATCGACTACCTCGACCGCCGGCGCATGCGCCTCGACGTCGAGTTCCACTTCGCCGCCGCGCACCGGCTGCCGCGGTACGAGGGGCCGTGCTTCCGCATGCACGGCCACAACTACCGCTTCATCGTGGGCTTGGAGGGCGAGGTGGATCCGGGCACCGGCATGATCGCCGACTTCGGCGCGGTGCAGGCACTCGTGCAGGAGCACGTCCTCTCGCGGGCGGATCACCGCACGCTGAACGACTTCCTCGACAACCCGACCGCGGAGAACATCGCGCGCTGGATCTGGGAGGTGCTCGAGGGGCACGTGCCTGGGCTGTGCGAGGTGAGGCTCTACGAGATCCCCGGCTGCGCGGTGACGTACCGGGGTCCGGGCCGGTGAGCCGCCGCGCGCCGAAGCGCAAGGGCCAGTCCGCCGAGCTCGCGGGCGCGGTGGAGGCCTTCCTCGACGCGCTGGAGCTGCCGCGCGAGGTGCGGGCCGCGTCGGATCTCGCGGGGACGCCGCGGCGGGTCGCCGAGGCCTGGAGGGAGGACCTGCTCGATGGCTACCGGCAGGATCCAGCGGCGATCCTCGCCGACTCGATGCCGGCCACCTCTCGCGCGCTCGTCGCAGTGACCGGCATCGACTTCCACTCCATGTGCCCGCACCACCTCCTGCCCTCGCGCGGCGTCGCGCACGTCGCCTACGTGCCCGGGGAGCGGGTGGTGGGCTTCGGGCAGATCGCGCGGCTCGTGGACGCGCTCGCCCATCGGCTCGTGCTCGAGGAGGACCTCGCGCGCGACGTGGCCGAGGCGCTCGTGCGGGAGCTCGGCGCGCGCGGCGCGGCGTGCGTGCTCGACGCGGAGCAGTTCTGCCTGTCCGTGCGCGGTGAGCGGCGGCGGGAGGCGCGGGCGCACGCGCAGGTGTTCCTGGGCGTGCTCGAGGAGGATCCGCGGATGCAGGACCGGTTCCTCGGGCTCGTGCGAGCGGCGCAGTCGGGAGGCGGGGGAGCGAGGCCGGGATCGCGCACGGGGTCGCGCTCGAGGTCGAGGTCCGCGTCGCGATCGAGGTCGAGGTCGTGAAGCTCGAAGGAGCAGGGGCGATCGTCACCGGCGGCGGGCGCGGGATCGGCGCCGCGGCCGCGCGGGCGCTCACCCGCGCCGGCGCGCGCGTCACGGTGTTCGCGCGGACCCGCGCCGAGCTCGACCGCGTGGTCACTGCCGGCGACGCGGTCCTCGCGGTGGCGGGCGACGTCGCGCGCGAGGAGGACGTGGCGCGGCTCTTCGCGGAGCATGCGCGCGCGGTGGGGAGCTGCGACGTGCTCGTGAACGACGCCGGCATCCTCGTGCGCGGCAGCGCCGAGGAGCTCGATCCCGCCGACTTCCGGCGCACGCTCGACGTGAACCTGGTGGGCCCGTTCCTCTGCGCGCGCGCGGCGATCCCGGGGATGCGCGCGCGTGGGCATGGCCGGATCGTGAACGTCGCGTCGATCTCGGCGACGCTCGGGACGGCGAACGCGAGCGCCTACAACGCGTCGAAGTGGGGGCTCGTCGGCCTCACGAAGTGCCTCGCCGAGGAGCTGCGGGACGACGGTGTGCAGGTGCTCGCGGTGTCGCCGGGGAGCGTCGACACCGCGATGCTGAAGGGCACGTCGTTCGCGCCCGAGATGACGGTCGACGACGTGGCGAAGGTGATCGTCTGGTGTTGCGGCGAGGCGCCGGACGCCATGACCGGAACGAACGTGGAGGTCTTCGGATGACCGGAACGAACGTGGAGGTCTTCGGTATCCGGAACGAACGTGGAGGCCGCTGGGTGAACGTGACGAGCGGAAAGGGGCAGGGATGAGCGGCAGGAGGGCCACCGGAGTGCTCGAGGAGCTCGCGCGCGCGCTCGATCCCGATCGCGTCGTGGTGGATCGCGAGAAGCTCGCCGAGTACGGCAAGGACGAGTCGGACCTCGGCGTCTTCCCGCCCGACGTCCTCGTCTTCGCGAAGAGCGCGGCCGAGGTGAGCGCCGTGCTCGGGATCGCGCGCCGGTACCGGCTGCCGGTGACGCCGGTGGGCGCGCGCAGCGGGAAGTCGGGCGGCTCGCTCCCGCTGCACGGCGGCATCTCGCTGTCGCTCGAGAAGATGGACCGGATCCTCGAGATCTCGCCCGAGGACCTCGTCGCGCGCGTCGAGCCCGGCGTGATCACCGGCCGGCTCCAGGAGGAGGTGGAGAAGCTCGGCCTCTTCTACCCGCCGGATCCGAACTCGCTCGAGATGTGCACCATCGGCGGCAACGTGGCCGAGAACGCCGGTGGGCCCCGCGCGCTGAAGTACGGGGTGACGCGCGAGTGGGTGCTCGGGCTCGAGGTGGTGCTGCCGACCGGCGAGATCGTGCGTACCGGGCGGCGGAGCATCAAGGGCGTCGCCGGTTACGACGTCACCGCGCTCTTCGTGGGCAGCGAGGGGACGCTCGGGGTCGTCACCGAGATCACGCTGAAGCTCGTGCCGCGCCCGCGCGAGGTGGCCACCGCGCTCGTGACGTTCCGGTCGGTGGAGGACGGCGCGCGCGCGGTGAACCGGATCCTCGCCTCCGGGCTCCTGCCGCGCTGCCTGGAGCTCCTCGACGACGTGTCGCTCGCCGCCTGCGCGCGGACGGCGCCCTACAAGTTCCCCGCCGAGGCCGCGGCGGCGCTCATCCTCGAGACGGATGGCAACGACGCCGACGCGGTGTTCGCGGAGGTGGTGCGTGCGGCCGAGGCGGTGGGGGAGCTCGCCGCGGGCGAGCCGGTGGTCGCGCAGACGGAGGCGCAGCGGCGCGACGTGTGGCAAACGCGCCGTTATCTCTCGGTGAACCTCCGCGCGATCCACCCGCTGAAGCTCTCGGAGGACGTCGCCGTGCCTCGCTCGGCCATCCCGGAGATGGTCGCCCGGGCGAAGGAGATCGGCCGAAGGTACGGCTTCGACGTCGCGACCTACGGCCACGCCGGAGACGGGAACCTGCACGTGAACGTGCTGTACGACCGGGCCGAGCAGAAGCCCGAGGTCGACCTCGCGGTGGCCGAGGTGGTGCGGGCCGCGGTCGATCTCCGCGGGACTATCACCGGCGAGCACGGTGTTGGACTCGCGAAGCGC
>Ga0306923_10003724_pt1 | contig 14481 bp, 16 predicted proteins | sample sta12Can44000108_FD_203841 | JGI IMG/M metagenome (GOLD analysis project Ga0306923, IMG submission 203841) | Lab enrichment of tropical soil microbial communities from Luquillo Experimental Forest, Puerto Rico - statanox.12C.anox.44.000.108 (v2)... | ecosystem: Environmental > Terrestrial >... | reverse complement strand
TGGGCGCGAGAGTTGACGAAGCTCGGTCACGAGGTTCGTCTGATGCCGGCGAAAGACGTAAAAGCTTACGTCAAGCGCAACAAGAACGATGCGGCCGACGCCGAGGCAATCTGCGAGGCGGTTCGCCGCCCCACCATGCGATTTGTGCGGGCGAAGTCAGCCGAGCAGCAGGGTCGGCTACATCAGGGCCCGCAGCCAGAACGGCTGTACTTTAGAGGCCGGATACATGACTGCACCCGTATCGTTTCGCGAAAAGGTCAGATTCTTTTCCCTTGCACCGCGGGCGCCGTCCATACATGACCCCAAGCTGACGTAGACGGGATCGAAATCCCGCAGCGCAGTATCGACCCACGTCAGACTCGCTAGCCCTGATTGCCAATGTGTCATCTACGCGAATCGACCGTTATTTTCACCAGTGCCAGACCTGATCGTAATGGTCGAAAAGACGGGCCAATCCGCTGCGCGCCACGGGCGTCAGGCCCTTAACCAGCGGAACCCCTTGCAGCCCACGCTCCTGCAAATCCTCCGACACGATGAAGACAGCCATCCCCTTGGAGGTCATGCTCGCAATGTTGTCGGCGAGACGTGGCGGCTGAGTCTGCTGCCAGGTCCCGTACTGGAGGCCTGTCGCGTCCTGGCCTTCTACCGCATAGTTGACTGCATTCCCACGCAGCAGGACATCAACGTCCCCGCCCGCGCTCTTGAGAGTGTAAGACAGCCACACGCCTGGATCGTCCTGCTCTTCAAGTGTGGCGCGGTAGCCGGTCTCGATAATGTTCAGAGCCTTCATCGCACCCCTCCTATCCACGCGTGCCGATGACCAAGGTGTTATCCGACCCTTCGGCCATCTTCAAGAAATCGGCGGGCGAGCCGCGGCGGACGCCTTCAACGGCTTCAACGGCGCCTCGCTCATCAACGCACAACCCGCAATTCACCCAATCGACCTTCCCGCCATTGCGCCTTGTCTCCTGTATCAGAGATGAGACCAGCTCTTTGGTCAGGACGTGATTTTCTTCTTCGACATTTCGCCCATGCATCGCGTTAGGATGTGGCTTTTGGTTCGCGAAGGCCAGAAACACTGAACCCTCATATGCGAACACGTTGATGTCATAGCCCCGCTTGGCCGCAATGTGAATCAGCCGCAGCGCCGTCGTGGAGCGTGCGTTCTCGTATGGCGGGTCCATCAGAGCGAAGGTAAGGGTTTTCCTGTCGGCCATGTTTGCCCCCTTAGTGCCAGACTGCCTTGCAGCCGTCGACGAGTTGGTCGATCACGAAATCCAGCGGAGCAGGTTTAACTCCGGTCATGAGACGATCTGAGGGAATGCCCCTCTCCCGTAGTGAGAAGTCATCGGCGAGGATGGGGATTCCGGCTTTCGCCAATTCCGAAAGCCCGTCGGCGCGCGCACCCGCGCGTGCCGGAAGCACGCCGTTCTGTACGAGAAACACGGTCACTGCTTCGCCTTGCTGCGCCAACTGTTTTGCCAGATCGTACAAGAACCGTGTGTCATTGGAATCGAACGGATCTCTCGATTCGATGAGAAGATAGTTCGCCATCTACGACCCCTTTGGCTCCTTGGGCTGCGGATTTGTCCGGTTGTCCGTGGATTTGGATGCACTTTTGAGTCCGCTGCAACGCAAATGTCGTGGCCCCGACGGTAATCCCCGCGGTCAACAGGCTGTCGATTTGTTGTTGTAATTGCCCCTCGCCGTCGGGAGTATTGCTGCCTTTAATTTCACGGAAGTCGGCATGTCCCGCTGGCAGCTCTAAGATCAAACTAGTCCAATTCTCTGGCGGCGTCCAGATGCCTGACAGTCGCCCGCTTGGCACTCGGCCGCTCAAGACGCCAATATCATCCTCGGCCCGAACCTGCCGATGACGCTGCCCGCGCCGACCAGCCACGTCAGCTTTCTGCACGCACATTGCTGCACCTGCTCAGGTCCGTTCCCTGGCACTTCTCCGACATAGCCTCATCCGACCGAATGTCCGCAGCTGGCGGGAGCTGACATAACGGCTCGACGCGGCGGCTTCTGGTTGTGACCCGTTGCTGACATCACTAGGGTTGAAATTCCGCAGCGCAGCAAGCCCCTGACTGAGCCTCGCCAATCCGTTATGCTTGGGGCTTCCCGGCTTGGGGCAGCGGCATGCAATTCGGTCAGCTAAAGCGGCGCACGCTCATCAAACTGCTCGGCGACTCGGCGGGCGCGTTGGGTCGTCGAGATTGTCTTTTTGGCCGCCCCAAGCCCACATCGCTCGACCATCACCTACGACCCGCAGCAGAACCTGTTCTTCGTGCAATTTCGAGCGCCTCTCGGTCCACAACCGTGCGGATATCAGGAGACCGTCGCGCAGTCCCATCCACTCGTGCGGTCGGCGCCCTCCCCCGATGCAGAACCGAAGAGCAATGGCTGCCGCCTACAACGCGATCGCCGCGACGCTGGAGCGCTATGTCAATGGCGCGCGGACCGACGACGGCGCACTCGTGCGCACGGCCTTGCGCGCATCTTAGTCTTTCGCCTTACGGATTGCGCACTTGGTTGCTTTTTTCCGCCTGTGCGTTTTCTAGCCACTGCTGTCAGTTGGGCCGGCTGATCAGCAGGTTGAGCTATAAGCCGAGTTGCCGAAATCTTTCCGAATCCATACTCCGGGCTCCAATGCACTTCCGACGTGTGCTGATCCTTCACCGCGGTTCGCGATAGCGCAGCCCGTAATCGGTCCAGTGTCAACCGTGGATCAAGTTCCAGCATTAGGGCAACAACGCCGGTGACGAAGGGCGCGGCCGTGCTTGTGCCCTGCACGGTGGAAAGGCGGCGAGCGGTTTCGATTTTCTCGGGCGCGCTGGCACGTTGTGAATTGGCAGCCAGAGCGGCCGTTATGAATTGCCCCGGCGCAGAGATTTCAGGCTTGTTTCGATTATCTCGGGTAGGGCCGCGACTTGAAGTGAGGCCGCTCCGCTCGACAACCACGCTGTTGTCTCTTTGCGTCCCCAGATCGGACTGCCAAGTGTTCTTGGAGGCGTAGCTTGCCACCGTCAGTACGCCCTTTCCCGTGGCGGGAAGTCCCACCGTCCGGGCGGTCTCGACCATGATGCCTGGACGGAATTCAGCAAAGCCCTTCTGGTGGAACCAGCCGTCGAGCCGGCCACTTGAGGCGGCTTGACAGGTCACGGTGAGCTTCCAGCCCCGCCTGGGCGGCTCAGGCATCGCCGCCGCTGGATAGCTGATCGCGAGCTGGGCTTGGATAAGGTCGTTGACCAGATAGCGCTGGCGCGAGAGGTCAATGCGAACAATGCCCTCGAGCGCGTTTCTGGTCCGGTCGAGCGCCGGAAATGCCAGTCGGCGACCGGCCGGCGTCGTCAGCGCAAGGTCGAACTTGTCGGCCTTGTCGTGCCAGATGGTCAGGATCACGTGAGCGGCAGAATTGTCTGGCGGCGGCAGAACGTCGAATACCGCCTCTTCGGATTGACCGGGCGAGAACCGATGCCCGATATGGATACTGGCGCTGCCCTCGTTGCCGGCGGCCACCACGATGATCCGCCCGGGCTGCGCCAGCGCCTCCAGGGCGTGTTCCTCCTTGTCGGTTCCGTCGTGCGGCCCAAAGTGATGACCGACGCTGATATTGACCACGCACGGGCTCGAGCGCGCCTTTTTGAAGGCCCAGCTCGCCCCGGCGGCCAAATCCTGAAAGTCCGTCTTGATCAGCAGCAGTCGCGCATCGGGCGCAACCCCGGAGGCCCAGTTCAGATAGGGCGAGCCGGCGGCGATGGACGCGACATGAGTGCCGTGCCCAGGGGCGTCGCTGCCAGGAGTCCGTCCGTTTGCCCAGGCGGTCTCGAGCTGTCGCTTCGTGTATTCCCGATCATTGTCGGACTGATCGAGCAAAGCCTCGACGCGCAAACCTCCCGTCGAATCACGGAACATCGGGTGGCTGAGATCGAATCCGGAGTCGATGATGGCCACGAACACTCCCTTCCCGGTCTGCGCAACCAGACGGCCGGCGCCGTTTGCGACATCTGCGGCGGCCAAGGCGCGTTCCAGGAGAATGTGTTTGGTTTTGAGTGTTTGCACCTTCGAGACTTCCTCACGGCTGTAAATTTGGTCTGCATGTCCCAAAGGAATTTCGACGGAGATGAAGCCATCGACAACAGAGCGGATGCGCCTTGCCCCGATCCGGGTGAGCTCGTTCCCGGTCATTTCGGTATTCCGGGTTTCCACCAGCACGCGTACGCGCGCTTCGTCCGGCGCGATAGACGTTCCGGGGTACACGGCTTCCCGAGTCGTAAGGCCTGCTGAGAGCGCCGCGCTCGGAAATCTCGGGAACGGATCATGGGCGGCCTGGTGCATGGTTTGCAGAGAAATCGAAGCCTTGTGCGACAACACATGATGGCCGCTTGTCATGATCATTCTAGGCGCGGGCAAGACCCCTGATCGGACGGGCTTGCTGGGCGCCCGACCTCGGTCAATCGGAAGAGCAGCTTGGCATTGCCCTTCGCCTCGCGATCGCGTGCGAAGCGCGTCCAGTCGAGCGGGGGCATCGCGCATAGACGGCGCCAATGGTGTCGACCTCTTCGGTGAACGCGCGCACGTCGCTCGCGTCACCCCCCAGGTGAAGGGCCGCTCCTGAGTGCGGTCCCCACGAGTGGAACACTTGACGCTGATCGCGCTGGCGGCTACCGTTATAGGTTGTATCGACGCGTGCGGTGGCTATCTGCGCAAGAGGAGGGTTCACTCATGGCGAAACGTTCGATCTCGAAGGCCCGGGTCCCTACGCAACAGTTCGGTCGGTTGAGCAAGGATGGCACAGTTAATATCCAACCGCAAAAGCTCGAGGGATTGAAAAAGAAGGTGGGAAAGAAGGCCTGGAGCAGGGTCCGCTTCGTGGCGCTCAATGCGCCGTTCAAGAGGCGATCGCCAATCTCCCCGGCCTAGACGTCCGCGCTATCGGGGCGCGGTTGTGAACATAGCCGCCGGGCTGACCCTGGACGCCCTGCGGTCGCATGGCGTGGCGGCGTGGCCTCACTATCGTGACGCGCTGGTCATCGCCTGCCGGAAGGCGCCGCCGCCGTTCGGGACCAAAGGTTACGGCAAAATCTACCGCGACGTGGCCAAGGACCCGGAATGGATGGCGAACTCGCTCATCCAGAATGCCCAGGGCGAAGGCGAAGGCTCTGGGCACTTGTGGGACTTGGCGGCCAGCACCCCGAATCCCCGCATTGCCGCCCAGGTCAAGGCGCACGCGATCGACGAGTCGCGACACAGCAAAGCGTATGTCGCGATGCTGGATCTCACCTTCCCGGGCCTCATCGATAATAACGACCTCCATGACCAGCTCGCTTCGCTGTCCCCCGGATATAGCCAGCGAAGCCCGGTCAAAGCCCATAAGGGCTCTGCGTACGCAAGCGCGATCACTTTGGACGATCTCATCCAAATGAACATCGCGGAGATCCGGACACTCGTGCATCACATCCTTCAGCGGCCGATGCTGCTCGGCTACTGCGCCCCTGAGCGGCGGCGTCGCTTGACACTCCTGCACGACAGGCTGCGGCTCGACGAAGTCCGCCACATCGCGTACACCGCCGCGCTCATCGAGCAGTTTGCGCAGCGTGGCGAGGCCGGGGCAGTGAAGCGGCTCATGCAAGAGCGAATGAGCGACTTCAACGCAATCACGAATGAAGACCTTGGAAGAGGCGACTTCGAGACTGACCTCGAGCCCCTCTGATCGCCGCCGCATCTGCTCTGACGTGACGCTCCGGGCAGTGCGACAGTGGGCCCGTCAGCGTCGGATTGGCCGGGCGCGGCTCACCCGTGCCCACGAGGCCGCATATCTCGTCGCGGTTTCGCGGCTGCTCCAATCGATCTTCCGGGAACGCCACGCGCGGCACGCACGGTTGTGGCAGAGCGACGCCGGCCAGTGGTTTCTGGATCTCGGCCGCGAGCCGATGTTGCGGGCGCCGGTGAGTGGTCCGCTGCCCTTTCGACGGATCGAGCTGACCGCGTTTCCGTGGAAGATCGTCGCGGGCAGACGGCGGCTGCTGCGCAGCACCCGGGCATTCCTGCACGCGCTTCGCCCCTGCTTGGCGTCCTCGGATCTCGCCCAGCACTTCGATCGGCTCATAGCGGATTTCGACAACAGCTTTGCCAATCTGGTGATGAACCGTCTCATCGGGGAGCGGCTCGGTGCCGGCGCGCAGGCCATCGAGCCCGTATACGAGGGCCACCATTACTATCCGTTCCCAGCGCTTCGGCTCGGGCCGTCTCTCCGGCAGGTGGTTGAGTGCTCGAATCTCTGTCGAGAGGCGATCGATCTGACGTTGGTTGCCGCTCGGCCGTGCCTTTTCGATTCCGCCGCGTACGCGGATTATCGAACGTGCTTTCGCGCCTGGGCCGGCATTCCCCTTCCTGCAAACGCCGACTTCGTGATCCCGCTGCACCCTTGGCAACTCGAGCTCTCGCCGGTCGTCCGTGAGCTGCTGAAACGGCGATGGATCGCGGTCCTCGACCTGCGCCTCGAGGCGATTCCCCTCGCGTCGCAGCGGACGTGCCGGATTCTTCGATCCGGCTTCGACATCAAGCTGCCGATCGCCGTCACACTGACGGGGGAAGACCGGCTGCTCTACCCCTTGAATCGCGCGAATGCGACCGCTTTCTCATCGCTCGCCCGCATCCTTTTGCGGGCCAGCGGAGAGAGCACTCTGGACTTCCAGTGCGACGTGGCATCAATCGCCCATGCCGAGCCATTCATTGGCACTCATCTCGCCGTGATCGTCCGGGAACCGGTGCGCTCGCGCGCCGCGGAGATCGTTGTCCCGGCGCTGAACCTCTGGTGCGGGCCGCGGCGGGCGCGCACGATTTCGGGTCTCCGTCGTGGGAAAGACGCATACGCATTCTTCCGCGTGTACTGCCGTGTGCTCATGCGCGGCATGGTCGACTTTTATGCACGCTGGGGCATGGCCTTCGAGCCACACCTGCAGAACGTGTACGTCGCGCTACGTGACGGCATGCCTTCACGAATGATACTGCGCGACCTCGACAGCACGATCCTCGATCCCCTCCGGATCCGCCCCCTAGCGCGGACGAACGGAGTGCGGCTCGCACGCGGAACGTGGAAGCACATGCCGGACTTTGCCACCGGAGGTCGGCGACTGGCTCACGCCATGATGTATGGCCACCTCGGCCAGGTGATGTCCTATCTGGCCCAGGCCGCGCAGGCCGACCTCGCCAGGTTGAGTGCTGCGGTGGAAGAGACGTGGGACGAGCTAATCGCCCAAGCGCCGTCGGCAGCCTGCCGGGAGCGCGTACGCGAGTTGCGCAAGCAGGCGGACACTGTCGGCGCTGTCCTATGGCGTCGGATCACGAGGGCGGACCACGTTACCTTCCGCTGATCGTGGCGAAAGGAGTCAAGGCCGAACCGGCGAAGGCAGCGAGCAGGAGTCGTGGCACAAGGGTCGGGACTGCGACGAGCATCAACATTGCAACGTCCACAAGCCATTCTGCTACTCGCGGCCATTGCTGTGAGCTGGGGAACAGTTTTCCCGGTCATCAAGGTGTTATTGCAGGATGTGACCCCGCTTTGGACATTGCTATTGCGATTATCAATTGGGACCATCGTATTGTTCGCACTTTCAATAAGCCGGCAATCCCTTGCCTTTCCAAAGTGGGCCGACACTCCTGTCGTCTTCAACGTCACACTCTTGCATATGGTTGGTTTTGCCGCGTTGGTGAATGTGGGACTGCAATTCGTCCCGGCCGGCCGCTCGGTCGTGCTGGGCTATACGACGCCGCTCTGGGTGATGGTAGGAGCGCGTATCTTTCTCGGCGAAGCCCTCACTCCTGCGCGCTTGATCGGCGTGACCATGGGAATGTTGGGAATCGCTCTGCTGTTCAATCCACTTTCTTTCGACTGGCGGGATCGGCCTGCGCTCACAGGAAATTCGTTGGTCCTGCTTGGCTCGCTCTGTTGGGCTGCAAGCATTCTCCATGTCCGTGCTCATAAATGGGTTTCCACGCCGTTCGAACTCGTGCCTTGGCAAGCGTTCTTGGCGACCTGCATTCTGGCGCCGCTTGCCGTGTTTTTTGAAGGTGTTCCTCACATCGAATGGAGCGCGCGGCTGATCCTGCTCCTCCTCTATGGGGGCACTGTCGGAATTGCGCTGCCCTATTGGGCAATGCAGACCGTCAATCGCGACTTGCCGGCGATCACAACCGCGCTAGCTTTGCTGGCGGTGCCAATCGTTGGGGTTGTTTGCTCATCGATCGGCCTGGGCGAACCGATCGGAACCTCGCTCATTCTCGCGATGGTCCTCATTATCAGTGGCATTGCTATCGGGATCGCGGCGGAGCTACGCGCGCCATTTCATTCACGTATCCCAACTCTTTGAGCAGTTCGCGCTTGGTCTTCCGATCGCTGCCAGATGGCGCGATAAGGCGCCTCTTTTGTCAAAGCCGGCTCGATCGCGACGCACGGTCGTTCCGCCAAGCCGCCGGCGATGGGCGTGGCGCTCGCTCAGTCGCAACCAGCCGCGAGCAATCCAGATTCCAGTCGCCGGGCCAAGGTATTACTGAAGATCAGGAGACCGTCAAAACTGCCGCTGCCATTCTGGCGGCGGAGACCGAGGCGGTGGAGGACCTGTGCGCTGGGCGCCCCGCGCCATACCACTTCGGGTCGGAACCGTTGCAGCAATCCGCTCAATCTCCACGCTCGAGCAAGAGCAAGGACGCACCGCGAAACAAGACCAAGAGCCCACCCGAAAAATAGCGTTCTTGAAGCGCGCCCGCCCGGACCGAGGGTGGCCGTCGTTTTCGCTCCTCACGGTGCACCCGCCAGATGACGCCAAGAGCTAACTAGTAGACGCAAAATAGCTACGGAAACTGGTGCAAATTTGCTGCACTGCATTATGGTAGCGATTGGCACTACCCGGTGGTAAGGGTTTGCAACGGCATGTCCGCTGCTGGCCGGAGCTGACATAAGAGCCTAGAAGGCTAATTCCGGGCTTGACCCTACTCGGACATAGGGCAGCCAATTTTGCTGTGATGCAAAACGGAGCCCGGACCGCTATGATGCGCTCAGTTGAGCCAGGGCAAAGCCATGAGACGGCGCCCCGGAGCAGGCCCCGAACGAGCTAAATCGCGCCGCCGCAAGACCGTAACGCAAAAACGTCGCGGTCTAACTCCATTTGCGGCCCACCACAAAAGACAATCCGACGTTGCTCAACTCACCCGTGAGCGAGACGAGGCGCTTGAGCGAGAAAAAGCCACAGCGGAGGTGCTGCGCGTAATTTCAAGCTCGCCGGGCGATCTGGAGCCGGTGTTCCGGGCGATACTGCAGAATGCCACGCGAATTTGCGAGGCCAAGTTCGGCATGTTGTTTCTCTTCAAAGGTGAGGTGTGTGAATTGGCAGCGGAGGTTGGTACCTCGTCGGAATTTTCCGAATTCGCGAGGCGACGTTGGCCGGGTTCACCAACCCCGGGAACCCATCTCTACCGCGCCGCGCAGACAAAACAGGTTAGTCATACCGCTGACTATGCCGCCGAAGCCCCCGAAGCCCCGCCTGTCAGGCTTGGCGGTGCACGATCTACGGTCGACGTACCGATGTTCAAGGATGGTGCCTTAGTTGGAGTGGTCTCCATTTATCGTCAGGAGGTCCGGCCATTCACTGACAAGCAGATTGCGCTGCTGCAGAATTTTGCCGCTCAAGCCGTCATCGCCATTGAGAACACGCGGCTGCTCAATGAGCTGCGCGAGTCGCTGCAACAGCAGACCGCGACTGCCGACGTGCTCAAGGTCATCAGCCGCTCGACGTTCGATCTGCAGGCGGTGCTCGATACCTTGGTGCAGTCAGGGGCGCGGCTGTGCGAGGCTGAGAGTGCGTTTATTTATCAGCGTAGCGGCGAGGTCTATCGTCTTGCCGCAAACCATGGATTCTCGCCAGAATTTGAGCAGTTCATTCGGCGCAATCCGATCATCCCTGGTCGTGGCACGCACACCGGAAGAACCGCGCTCGAAGGCAAAACAGTCCATATTCAGGATGTCCTCGCGGACCCTGAATACACTTGGTCCGAATCTCAAAAACTCGGCGGGTTTCGGACATTGCTCGGCGTCCCTCTGCTGCGTGAGGGCGTTCCCATCGGTGTGCTGGCATTGTCGCGCTCGACGCCACGGCCGTTCACCGACAAGCAGATCGAGCTGGCCGAGACGTTCGCCGACCAGGCGGTGATCGCCATCGAGAACGTTCGCCTGTTCGATGAAATTCAGGACAAGACTCGCCAGCTCGCCGAGGCCAGTCAGCACAAATCCCAGTTCCTCGCCAACATGAGCCACGAGCTGCGCACGCCGCTGAACGCCATCATCGGCGTGACCGAGATGCTGCGTGAGGATGCCGAGGCGGCAAAGCAGGACCTCGAGCCGCTCGACCGCGTGCTCGGCGCAGGCCGCCACTTGCTCGCGCTGATCAACGACATCCTCGACCTGTCCAAGATCGAAGCCGGGCGAATGGAGCTGCAGCTCGAAACCTTCCCGCTCGCGCCGTTGATCGCCGACGTGGTCAAGACCATCGAGCCGCTGGCGGCGAAGAATGCCAATCAGGTCGCCGTCAATTGCGATGGCGCAATCGGGGCGCTGCACGCCGACCAGATGCGGCTGCGGCAGGCGATGCTCAACCTGATGAGCAACGCCAATAAATTTACCGAGCGCGGCGCCATCACGGTCGATGCGCGGCAGGGGCGGGAAAACGGCCGCGACTACATTGCCATCGCGGTCGCCGATACCGGCATCGGAATGACGCCGGAGCAGGTAGGCAAGCTGTTTCAGGAATTTTCGCAGGCTTCGTCTACAACGGCCAGCAAGTACGGCGGCACCGGGCTTGGCCTCGCGATCAGCAAACGCTTCTGCCAAATGATGGGCGGCGACATCTCGGTCGAGAGCGAGCCCGGTCGGGGATCAACCTTCACGATCCGGCTGCCGAGAATTGTGGACGCTCCGAAGGGGGTTTGACCCTGAGCTGACAAAAGCCGGACCGAAATTGTGCGCTGCATCGAGCCCCTGACTTCATCCTCGCCCATCCGGTATGCTTGCCACGACTCTCTCAGGAGGGCGGCGGATGCGTCTAGATCGATTGAAACGGCGCGAGTTCATGGCACTCGTCGGGGGGGCAGTTGCCGCGTGGCCGCCCGCAGCACCGGCTGAGCAGTTATTTCGGCTTGGCGTTCTGACCGGGCGCGGGCGGGAGGAGCCGAACTTTATAGCCTTTCTTCGACGAGCTGCGGCAGTTCGGAATCATTGAGGGACAACATCTGACCGTCGATCCGCGCGGCTTCAAGGCCCGAGAGGACCGTTTTCCAGCGCTTGCGATCGAGCTTGTTGCGTCCGGAGCCAATGTCATTCTGGCCGGAGGCGATCCGGCGATAAACGCTGCGCAGGCTGCTACGCGGAGCATCCCCATCCTGGCTGTTTCCGATGATATGGTCGGAGCTGGGCTGGTGCGTTCGCTTGCGCGTCCAGGAGGCAACATCACGGGGATCAGTATTCTTGCGACCGAACTGAACGGCAAGCGTCTCGAGCTTCTTATGGAGGCACTCAAGGACGTACGTCGGATTGCCGTGCTGTTCGATCCGCGTATCACGACACCCAAACAGCTCAAGATTCTGAGTGACGCCGCGCAATCGCATGGCGTCGAGATGGCTGTCTTAGAAGCCGGATCGCAGGAAGCGATCGCACCGGCTATCGAAAACGCATCAAAAGCAGGCGCGCAAGCCATGAATATACTCGCAACGCCGCTTTTCAGCTTCAACACCCGTCGGATCATCGATCAGACGGCTTTGCTGCGCTTGCCTGCCATGTATCAGTGGCCAGAAGAGGCAGAGGACGGCGGACTGCTCGCCTACGGTCCGCGCATCACCCTGGTGTATCGGCAGCTGGCCCGTCAACTTCTCAAGCTGATGCGCGATGTGAGCATCGCTGACGTTCCGGTCGAACAGCCCACAGTCTTCGAGCTCGTCGTCAATCTCAAGACGGCACAGGCATTGAACCTACATCTGCCGGAGACCGTCTTGACTCGTGCCGACCAGATGATCGAATGACCGAGTGGAGCATCTCACCTAAGCTCATGCCGCTGCATGTCCGCAGCGGGTGGAAGCAGACATGAGAGCAATCGGACGCCAATCGGGGTTTGACCCCAAGCGGTCATGCGTAGCCCGGAATTTCTGCACCGCACATCTGCTGCTGAGTGCTATTTCGCGGGCCGTAATTTCCTGTTTTGATGGCCTGCGATATCGCGAGGGAGGTATGGAATGAGTATCGAAAAGGAAATTCTCGCGCTGGAAGACAAGCGCTATGCGGCGATGATTGGAGGAGACTGGAAGACTGTGCAGGGGCTTGCTCACGATCAGCTTCTCTACACCCACTCCTCCGCCATCACCGACACCAAGGCGACCTGGCTCGAATCGATGACTTCGGGCAAGACCAAGTATAAGAGCGCTAGCTTTACCGACCGTAAGGTGCGCATGATCGGCGATGCCGCGCTCGTCACAGGCGGGGCGGCGATCGAGGCAGAGGTTAATGGCCAGCCGCGCAGCCTCCGGCTTAAATTCCTCAACGTCTGGACCAAGACTCCTGAGGGATGGAAGTTTGTGGCATGGCAGTCCACATCGCCGCCGCAGTCAGTTTAATCCTTTGACCGAAGCACGGGAGCTACCGGGTCGGTGAAACGGCGCGAGTTCGTCACGCTCCTCAGTAGTGCGGCGGCATGGCCGCTCGCCGCGCGCGCGCAGCAGCAAGGGCGGATTCCGCACATCGGCATCATCGATGATGCGCCGATGTGGAATGCTTTCCGGCAGGGGTTGCGCGATCTCGGCTATCTGGAAGGCCAGAACATTGCGTTTGAATATCGCCGTGCCGATGACGCGCCCGAGCAGCTCGCCGAGGCCGCGACTGATCTCGCCCGTCGCCCGGTGGATGTAATCGCAACTTACGGGACCCCGCCGAGCATCGCGGCCAAAGCAGCGACCACGACGATTCCCATCGTGATGATCGGAGTGGGCGATGTCGTGCGCACCGGGCTGGTGCAAAGCCTTGCCCATCCGGGCGGCAACATCACAGGCAATACCATTCTCGGCCCAGAGGTGCAGCCCAAGCGGCTGCAGCTGTTCAAGGCAGCCGTTCCTGCCCTCTCGCGCGTCGCCTTCCTGTCGAACCCGGACAATGCTTCCACCCGGCTGTCCTTTGAAGAGATGCGCGCTGCTGCACCAACATTGGGCATGACGTTGATAGCCGTATCGGTGCACCGAGCCGATGAGTTCGATGGCGCTCTAACTGCCATGATGCGGGAGCATCCCGATGGTCTCATAGTAAGCGGCGATCCACTTCACCTGCTCCATCTCGGGCGGATCATTAACTTCCTCGCGAACAACCGGCTGCCGGGGTTGTTCCAGCAGAGAGAGAATGTGCTAGCAGGCGGCCTCATGTCGTACGGCGCAAGCTTGCCCGATCTATTCCGGCGCGGCGCCGGATACGTGCACAAAATCTTGCAGGGCACCAAGCCTGCGGACCTCCCGGTCGAGCAGCCGACCAAATTCGATTTCGTCATCAATTTGACCACCGCCAAGGCGCTTGGCCTCACGATACCGGACAAGCTACTCGCGCTCGCCGACGAGGTCATCGAGTAAATAGGCTTTTTGCTGCACTGCATTAGTCCGCTGCTCGCACTTCTCGTACATAGCTTCGTGGGACGGACGTCCGCAGCTGGCCGGAGCTGACATAAGCCCGAAAAAGACTAATTCTCGTTTTTGGGTACCCCGACGTACCCAGTCTGGCAGTGACCGGAAGCAGTTCGATCAATTTGAACCGAGGGAATCCATCGCGCGCCGCCGTTAGCCCCATTCCGGGCTGTCCATTTTGGTCATCTCAGCCGCTGACTAATCCGGGCCAATTCGATATCGTGCAATGCAGCGCTTGCGGGCACGGAATGCCATTCGATCACCTGAAAAGGCGCGAGTTCATCACGCTTCTCGGCGTCGGTACGGCGGCGTGGCCGGTCGAGGCGCGCGCGCAGCAGCGCGGACAAATGCGGCGCGTCGCAGCCTTGCTGGGTGGACTGGAATTTGACGATGCAAGCGGACAGGCGGAGGTTACTGCTTTCGAGGGTGCCCTAAAGAATCTGGGTTGGACTCGCGGCCGAAATATCGACCTCGACTATCACTGGCCGGGCGCCCAGATTGCTCGGATCCGCACCGTTGCAGACGCGATCGTAGCTGCACAACCCGACCTTGTTCTCAGTCGATCGACGCCGGCCACGGCCGCGCTAAAGGACGCCAACCTACCAATCGTCTTCGTGCTGGTCACCGACCCGATAGGCTCGGGCTTTGTGCAAAATCTCGGACACCCCGGAGGCAATCTTACCGGGTTCTCGACTTTTGAATCGTCTGTTGGCGGCAAATGGCTCGCGCTGCTGAAGGAAGCTGCGCCGGAGGTCTCTCGGGTCGCGATTCTCT
>Ga0306923_10003723_pt1 | contig 14481 bp, 16 predicted proteins | sample sta12Can44000108_FD_203841 | JGI IMG/M metagenome (GOLD analysis project Ga0306923, IMG submission 203841) | Lab enrichment of tropical soil microbial communities from Luquillo Experimental Forest, Puerto Rico - statanox.12C.anox.44.000.108 (v2)... | ecosystem: Environmental > Terrestrial >... | reverse complement strand
GCGAGCCCGGGATCTATCTTGCGAACGTAGTCAATGCCGACTTACCTTTCCGACTCCGGTGGAGCACCCGATGCCCTGATGCTCTTAAAACCTATGACGCGTTGATCGCCGCCGGCGAACCCGACGCAAGGCACACGAAGCGGCCGAGGCGCTGGCGGAAAATGAAACCTCGTTCGCCGCATTGGCAAACGATATCGCCCGATGAAAGGCGGTATCTAAGCTGCCAAGGGGATCCAGCGCCGGTTTGCTTCACCGCACGAGTTGCCAGAGATGACCCAACGGCCGACCGAGGACGAGGGCGCTCAATTGCCTTCGAGTTCTCCAGAGGGAGAGGTCTGATCCATGGGCCACTCCTGGGGGTCAATGCTGCACACGACCCGAGGCGTCGTAGCAGTGATGCTGCTGGGGGATTGGACTGACGGTTCCGAAGCAGACGGTTGATATGCTCGCCTTTCTTGATAGCAATGGCATCTGGCCAGCAATCAGTTTTCAGATAGCGCTGGTCGTGCTTGCTGGTTCAGCCTGGGTCTGGTCACGTGCGCGGGTCCCTCTGCAATGGCCGACGACTTGGCGTAGGGCTAAATGCGGCGGTGTTGGAGGTGGCCGTGAAGGCCTGGAAGGGGTTTAACGCAGCAGACTTGGCAGCCTCGCGATGGCCCGTTGGGCTGCCGCAAGGGCATCCTCATGGCTCATTTGAAACTGCGAGGTCCACGGCACAAACCACTTCGCCCGCTTGTGCTGCCCGGACACCCGGTACAGGCTGCCATCCTTATGCTGCCGCGTCGCAAACGGCACCCGCGAGCATTGCTGAAAAACGCGCGCGCCGCCCAACACCGCCGCCCGACATCGCGTGTAATTCGGCTCGACGCTCAGGACCGGTTTAAGGGTCATGGTCGCACATCCTGGGAAGGGGAAAGGGTCAGACAAGTAGCTTGACGAGGACTGCGATCGTCGCCGCGAAATTGACACCGACCAGCCATTTGAGCGCCGTTACGTCGCCCTTGATGCCGGCGATCTCGCTCAATTCAATCTCGAATTGGCGCCAAGTGGGAACTTGGGCTGTCATCAGCGCTTTGAGTGAGCGGCCGTGCGTTTGAACTCCGAGATGGGGCAACTCATGAACGATCACGAAGTCCTAAAATCCCGCGAGAGGCGGCAATTCCAGCGCGACACCTGCTTGGCGCAATTGCTCAGCAAGCGGCAAGTTGGGGTCATCGCTGCTCCACTCGCCGGTATGCGTGCAGCCGAGATCATTCGGCGGTGCGGTTTTGATGCTCACAGCCGCTCTCGTTCAGTTGCCATCACGAGTGACCGCGGAGCAGCACGCCGAGCACGGCCAGTGCCGCGGTATAGGCCGCCGTCATCGCCGCCATGACGCCCCACATGTAAAGCCGGCTCGGTTTGTCGGCGAGTTGCGTCAGCATCTCGGTGCGCAGATCGGCGAGCTCGGCCTTGGTCGCCAAATGCGTAGCGTCGCATCGATGCGGACGATCATCGGCTCAAAGCGCGCCAACGTCGCTTTGATATCGCGAACATCCTCGTCGAGGCGCTCGATGCGGGCTTCGCTCATCGCATCAGTAGCTTGATCAGCGCTGCGGCGGCGACCAACAGACCGACACCGGTCGCCATGCCGGAGAGGATCAATTGCCACGGCGCGAGACGGATCTCCCGACGCTTGCGATCATGATCGGCGAGTATCTGATCGATGTGCGCCAGCTTTTCGCGGACGTTCAACTCCTGCTCGTCGATTTCAATTTTCGCCATTTGACGTGCTTCTGTGGAGGGGACGCTGTGTCACTCTAGCCTGTTACCCTCCAATGGCTATCGGAGTAGCCGACTGACGTTAGTCATCAAAGCGCCAAGCGCTGTAGTGGAACACCGTGGCACCGGCGATCCGCCCCGGCGTCTGGGCGCGGCGATTGAGCTCGTCGGCTTTGGCGCGCGCCTCGGCTTCGGTGAAGCGCGCGATCTGGTCATCGTCTCTGAGCCACGCCTCGCGGCGGCCGGGGATGCCGCTGCTCGCCGCGCACCACACGCCCCAAATCTTGGGCTCGGGTGTGGCATCGCCGCCTCCGCTTCCCGGCGGTTCCGGCCCGAGTTCGTCGAGGCGCCCTTCGATTGCGCGGCGCCGGTCGGCGAAGATGTCGGCCGGGGCGGTGCTGACACCACCAGCGGATCCGTCGATCTCGGCCAACTCGGCGAGCAGCTGTTTGCGCTCGGCTTCGTGCTCCGGGTTGTCGACGATCTCGAGCACGCGATCGAGACCGGTGATTACCCAACTGTTCGAGCGAACCTTTGGTGAATGCGGTCGTCGTCGCCGATGAAGTCGGAAGCCGAGTGGGCAGCGAGTAAAGAGGCTGCTCCGAGCGGAGATGGCGCGACGCGGCATCACCTATGAGGAATTGGCAAACCGGTTAGCCTTTATCGGTGTGCGGTGGCACGTGGTCGGTTCTCTGCGGTGTTCCTCTTCCAATGTCTCAGAGCTATTGGGGTGCGAACGCTTCGGCTTAGCGAAGATACTGATCAGCAGCAGCTCTGCCGCTGATCCGAAACACGCTGATCGTCATTGCAATATACAACATCCTCTGTTGACCGCTAATTCGGCTGCGGGGTCCCTTGCGTCATCACTCCGACCTGCGGACGCGGCATCTCAAAGGAAGACGACTGGCGCCGCGGTGGGCATTGGCGACGTGCTTCGCTCAGCCGGCCAAGAAGTTTTCGACCAAATGCGCGAATTCCGCCGGCTTTTCAATTTCGGGCATGTGACCGCAATTCTCAATGATGGTGAGCCGCGAGTGCGGGATGGCATGCTGGTAAATTTCGCCGCATTCGAGCGGCGTGATCGCATCCTCGCGTCCCCACACCAGCAATGTCGGCGTGATGACTCCAGGCAGCAGGTGAGGCAGGGTGAGGCTGTGCATGTACGGCTTCCACGCGATGCGGCAGGTCATCTCGCGGTGCTGCTCGATGAGGTCCGCCTCCTCAGCCGTCCACTCCTTTCCCCAATAGCGCATGAACTCCGATGATTGCTCGGGCCGAAGGAACGCGCGCCGGAGCCCGGTCAATCCGCCTTCCAGGAAATAGTCGAAGATCTCGCCGCGCTCGGGCTTGATGCCCATCGCGCCGACGAGAACCAGCTTGTTGAAGAACTGCGGTGCGACGGTCGCGATTTCGGCCACCACCCAGCCGCCAAGCGAGCAACCGATCACGTTGGCAGGCGTGCGCAGATCGAGATCTCGGGCAAACCACGTCACCCACGCGGCAAGATCGTGGACATCCATGATCCAGTCCGGGCGAGTGGACCGACCATACCCGGGCAGTGATGGCACGATTACATCGTAGTGTTCGGCGAGCTGCGCGAAACTCTCGAGCCAGCCCGGCACGCCGAATTCGCCGTGGATCACGAGCAGCGGTGCACCGCTACCGCCACGCCGCAATTCGGCCGTGATCCCGGCGGCGTCGGTCATCATATGTGGTGCCTCGTTCACTGCGGCCATGGCGTGACCTCCTTGCCGGTGACGAGCGCCGATGGATGCTCGCGCAGAGCCGGGATGACTTCCTTGCCGAGCAATTCGATGCCGCGCATCGTCGCGTCGTGCGGCTTCTTGCCTTCACGCGCCCAGAAGGTCAGGTATCCGGGATCGGTGCGGTCGATGATATGCTTGAATTTCTGGATGATCGTTTTGGGGCTGCCGGTCACGATGAGGCCGGCGCGAAGAGCGGCGTCGTAACTGCCCTCGGACATCCGCCGCTCCCGAGCCATATTGCTAGTCTTGGCCTGTTTCGACATATAGCCCGGCGGCGCCATCCATTCAGGATGCGGCCCGCCGCCAGCGGCGCCGGCCGAGCCGGTGCCGGAGCTGAGCGCCGACTGCGCGACGCCGCCGCTGCGCCCGATGACCGAGGCGCCGCCGTAATGGTGACGGCCCATGTCATAGGCTTCGTCGTCCGTATCCATCACGCAGGTATGGATGAGGTAGCCGAGGTGCCCCGACGTCGGTGCCCAGCCATCCTCGCGCGCAACCTCGTGATAGATGTCACGGCACGTCGCGGTGGCGTCGAGCGCGCTGCCGAGGACGAGATAGGTGATGCGCTGCTTTGCTGCCCAGCGAATGGTCTCCGGGGAGAGGATGCCGGCCGCCCAGATCGGCGGGTGCGGCTTCTGCAATGGCAGTTGCCACGGATTGACGACGCGCAGATGATAATGCTTGCCCTCCCAGCGGAAGGGACCGGGCACGGTCCAGGCCTTCTTGATCAGTGCGAAGGCTTCCTCGAACCGCTCGCGGTTGTAAGCGGGGTTGGCGTTGGTCGAGAGCTGCTCGATGCCGGTGCCACGCACAAAGCCCGAGATAATTCGCCCGCTCGAGATGAGGTCGAGCATCGCGATCTCCTCAGCGACCCGCACCGGATTGTCGTGGATCGGGAGCGGATTGCCGATCAGCGCTATCGTGCCCTTGATGCGCTGGCTGATCACAGCCGCCGAGATGTTGACGCTCTCCTGCATCGATAGCACGTTGTTGTGGTGCTCGTTGCACACCGAGCCGTCGAAGCCCATCTCGGACGCGTATTCGTGCTCGCGCAGGAACATCTGCCAGAGGTCGCGAGCCTTCTCCGGGTCGAAGATGCTGTTGGGGAATAACAGCGCGGAATAGCCGTATTTCTCAAACGCTTCAACCGGATAAGCGTTGTAGCCCATCTCCGAGAAGAAGAAGAACTTGCGCGTCATTGCGTCACCTCCGTCGCGGGCGGTTCAGTTCTACATTCAACGCGAAACATGGCCAAGCCTGCAGCGGGTCAATTGCGCGGGTTCGTCCCTGTGACGAGCGCATCCGCCGGCACCGGCTAGACCCTCTCGATCCTGATCTGCGCCTCTGAGGAATGGTTGGCGCCGACAGGTTTTCGCGCCGACAACGCCAAAAGGCCGAGCTGCGCGGAGACTGTCTATTTTTTCGTGGGCATTAACGCTGCGCAAGGTGCTGCAACAGTAGGCGCTCACGCTACCGCCACTGCCGCCCTGACAGCCCAACGCAGGCTCGGCTTGCAGGCGAGTTCGGATTTGGTCGCGAACGTCCGCACGTGGCTGTGGTGCCGACAACTCGTGCCAAATCGGCGTTCGTTGCAGGATGCGGGAGGGTTGCCGGGAGCCGCTCTTCGATGCGGGTGACGATACCTTTGATGCGGCGTCGCAAGCGGTGGTCGATCGCGTCGAAACGCCTCTCCAGGCGATCTATGCGCGCTTCGCTAATGAGCGGTCACCGCTCGGCAACAAAGAAGGCCGGTTATCGCGTTTCCCAATAGCGGCCTTGCGGACCGCAGGTGTAGTGGTCGTCGAAATACCGGGCCTCGGAGCACCTCAGCTGCCGCGGCGTCACGGGTTTGCCAGTGACACAATCAGGTGATGGCACAAACTTTGAGCTCGGGTGAGTACAGCGCCAGGTCATCTCGGATTCCTTTTCCTCAAGTGTCGCAAAGCGGCAATCCTTGCACAGTCGAACAGTGCTCATCGTCTGGGCTCCGAATAGTCCGCCTGCGGCGAGTTCAAATGATCATTGCCGGCGAAGGATGCCGAATTAAATTGGTTAACGGCAAGCCACGGCCATGCTCCACCATTGGTCTTCCAGGATGCGATCGACGGAACTCGCAAGTTGCATGAGACCGGCTGCGAGAACCTGAAGTTCGTGGTGCGACTGATGTCAGGCGTGGCGAGTGTTGCGGGTGTGGCGCCGCTCTTGATATCGCCGTCGGGTGATTTGCCCGAGGGGGCGGCATTTGAGATTGAGCCCTACCTGCTGGAAGAGCCTGCACTCAGTTCCGTTCGATTCGCTTTAGCGAAACAGGCATTGAATGGTACAATGTCCGCGATGCTCAATGAGGTGGCGACAACCTCGTAGAAATTGAAATGGCGGCCTGTGTTCGAGGGAGCCACGGTGGGGGCCGCTATCGCGGTGTTTGTGCTTGGGATCGATTGGCCATTCGACTCGACCTCCGGGGAGAGGCAGCTCTGCAGTGAGGCGGTCAACACGGTGCTGACGACATAAAGACCCACTCGAATTTGAGCGCGCCAAATTCCTTGTCGAGCAGCTGCGCGGCTGCCGCATACGTCCGTAATCGGGTGGCTCAAAATGTCAGAGCTTCGAGCTTGATCGCGACACGCACAACGGCCATACGCTTGAGACGCCTTAAAGCGCGGCACCCATCCATTTGAGGATCATGAGGTTGTTGTCGATCTTGGCGCATCGATCATTGACGGGTTTCTTCGAGCCGGCCGAGGCCATCGGTTCTGGCCAGAGCCGCTGCCCTTTGATGCGCACCGCGCGGGCCGGCCATCGCCAAAGGAACAGGGGATAAACCGTCATCGCCGGCGAAGGATGCCGGACTGAAGTGGCTAACGGCAAGCCTGACTGACCGGCGTGCTCCCAGCCCTGCCGCACCACAAGTAGTTTATACCGGTTTATCTCGGCCCCTCTAATCGAGCGTTCTGTCTCCCGCAACTGCGCCCGCACATCACGAACGATGAACTCGGGTTAACGCGCCCCGGGGTCGCTTGAATTCGAACCTTTCGTTCGCCGATGCTGACGCTACAGCCTTGCCGTTTCGCTATTCGGCGATTATCGTCACCGTTGATAGTCAAAAGAGCGACGCGCTCGACGACATCGGTCGCGACGGTGTGACCCTTTATCGGTGTCCGGCGACGAACAGATTTTTAGGCTGGCCTTTGATAGCACCTTCTCAACTGCCCGAGCCCGGGCAGCTTATTTACGCTCAGCATCAACAAGGGCTAGTCGAAGGGCTCGACGGCAGGAACTCGGCTGAGCGGGGCGATCATTGTGCACGCACGCCGCCTTTGTCGACGACTGCGCGCACGGCATGCCCGTTCCGTCGGAGCATGAGCATGAGCTCGACCCGCGGTAACCGAGGACGAACACCACAGTTGTAGCGGGCGATGTCCCGGAGGAGCATTAGTCGTCGTGGATGTCTTTGATCTGGATCGCGCACTCGTTGCGGACTACGCGAGCTTTGCTCGGTCTTTCACTCAAATCCGCGCCCAAGATATCAGAGATCAAGTTGACGCAATTTACGCGAGCCGACGCTTTTGGCCCGAGCCGCTGATCACAGTCAATCCCCATTTCGAGCAGGGCTCCTCGGTCGAAGCGCTGGTTAGAAGTGGCTCGCTCCATCCCGACGTGGCTCGCATCTTTCAGGTCGACGGGAAAGCAATCACGCTTTACCGGCATCAAACTCAGGCCGTCGCGAAAGCCATAGCGCGACAAAGCTTCGCGGTCACGACCGGCACCGGTTCGGGCAAGTCGCTCTGCTTCTTCATACCGATCATCGATGCCGCGATCCGCGCCCGTGCCGCTGGCGAAGAACAGCGCACGCGGGCGATTGTGATCTACCCAATGAATGCGCTCGCCAACAGCCAGCGCGAAGAACTCAACAAATTTCTCGACCAGTCCGGCTTGCCGGGAAACCTGCGACCGACCTTTGCGCGCTACACCGGCCAAGAGAACCAGGACGAACGCGAGCGCATCAGAGAAGCCAAGCCCGACATCCTCCTGACCAATTTCATGATGCTCGAGCTGCTGATGACGCGCCAGAGCAGGCTCGATCAAACCGTCATCGAGAATGCACAGGGTCTTGAGTTCATCGTTCTCGACGAGCTGCATACTTACCGCGGCCGTCAGGGAGCGGACGTGGCGATGTTGGTGCGGCGTCTGCGCGACCGGCTCTGTCGCGATCGCGCGCCCCTCTGCATCGGAACATCGGCTACGATGTCGAGCCAAGAAGACGATGCCGAGCGCGCAGTCGCAGTCGCTCAAGTGGCATCCCGGCTCTTCGGAGCCGATCTTCCGCCCGATGCGGTGATCGACGAGACGCTCGAGCGCGCGACTGACCCCAAACTGAAGCCGCAATCACTGGGTGCCGCGCTCGCGAACGCTATCGACGCTGACATGTCGGCCGTGCTCACAGACGAGGTGCTGCGCTCGCACCCGCTCGCCGTCTGGATCGAGCTCGAGATCGGGCTGCTGGATGGTCAGCAGCTACGCCGTCGCCCGCCAATCACGCTCGCCGAAGCCGCAAAGCGCCTAGCGGTCCAGACCGAGCGCACTGAGGAGGGCTGCCGCGCCCAGCTTCAGTCGATGCTGATGATGATGAGCCGCCCGGCGAGCGAGCGGGGCGGCAGCGGCGAGCGGGCGTTTTTAGCCTTCAAGCTCCACCGTTTCTTCTCCGGTGCCGGCCACGTCTATGTGACCCTCCGCTCTCCAGGCCAGCGCAGGCTCACGCTCGACGGCCAGCGTTTCGACCCCAAGGATCCCCGCGCCCGGCTGTACGCGACCTTCTTTTGTCGGAACTGCGGGCAGGAGCATCACCCGGTTGTACTGGTCGAGGAAGGCGGACTGACCCGCCTGCTTCCCCGCCCTATCGACGAAACCCCGCTCGAGGATGCCGAAGAGGGAGAGCGCGCAGGCTATTTGACGCCCGATCGTGCGGGCGACGACGATTTTGCCTTCACTGGTGCGACAGGGAATTACCCGGAGGATTGGATCGAGACCGGCCCGGGTGGACTCGCTCGACTTCGAAGCAACCGGCGTCGTTCGGTTCTTCGGGAGATTACGGTTGGACCCGATGGAGCGGTCGGGACCTCCGGAATACGAGCTTGGTTTCAGGCCGGCAAATTCCAGTTCTGCCCTGCGTGCAAGGATCAGCCTGCGAGCCAGGCGCGCGAGATCAACAAGCTTGCCAGTCTGTCTGCAGAAGGGCGGAGCTCGGCGACGACATTGCTAGTGTCGAGTGCGCTACGTTGGATGAATAGCAAGACGAGTTCGTTGCCGGCCGACAAGCGCAAGCTTCTCGGATTCACCGACAATCGGCAGGACGCCGCGCTGCAGGCGGGTCACTTCAACGATTTCCTGTTCGTTTCGTTGCTCCGCGCCGCGACGCTCGCCGCAATCCGAAAAGAAGGGACGGAGGGGCTCGCCGAGGAAGATTTCGGGCGTCGCGTTCAGCAGGCTTTAGGCTTTACAGCGAGCATCCAGGCTCGCCGGCAGGAATGGATGCTGGATCCTGAGGCGAAGGGCCCGGGTCTGATCGACGCCGAGCGCACACTATCGCGCGTGATCGCGCATCGCGTGTGGGCCGACCAAAGGCGAGGGTGGCGCTTTACCAATCCAAGCCTCGAGGAACTGGGGCTGGTTCGTGCTCATTATGTCGGGCTCGACGAGCTTGCCGATGACGATGCGGCCTTCGAGACCGGTCCCGCAGTGCTTCGTGCGGCAACCCCAGACCAGAGGAAGCAGGCGCTCCGCGTCCTTCTCGACACGTTGCGAAGGGGATTGGCCGTCACCACCGACGCCCTCGATCCTGCGGATGTCGACGCTCTAGCCAATGCTTCCCGGCAGAGGCTCCGCGAGCCTTGGTCGATTTCGGCACAAGAACGCCAGCGGCATGCAGCCGCCCTGATCATCGATGCCCCACGGAGAGAAGAGGCAGGGATCAGGGGGGAGCCGCTGATCGTGCGGGGCGGTCCGCGTAGCCGGCTGGCGCGCGAGCTCGGACACCAAAAAATTTGCGCAAACGACTCGACGCGAAGACCTATTCGGAAGTCGTCGAGGCCTTGCTGAAGGCGGCCGGCTCCTATCAGATGGTCCGTCCGGTCAGCACGAGCTTCGATGTCGAGGGCTGGCGTCTCGCTGCAAATGCTCTTCGCCTGTTGGAAGGCGAGGGCCGCCCCGACGAGCGCGGGGCCAACCCGTATTTTGTCAGCCTTTATCGAACCCTTGCCGACACCTTGGCCAGTGGCGCTGGGTTTCTGTTCGGCCAGGAGGGCCGTGAGCATACCGCGCAAGTCGATCAGGAGCGGCGCCAATGGCGGGAATGGCGGTTCCGTTGGGGTGCGGAGGACCAGCAACGGCTCGCCGAGGCAAAGGACACGATGCGCCAAGTCGGCGAGCCCGGTGTTCCGTTGCCTGCTCTTTTCTGCTCGCCGACCATGGAGCTCGGCGTCGACATCTCGGCGCTGAACGCGGTCTATCTGCGCAACATGCCGCCCACCCCGGCCAATTATGCGCAACGCTCCGGCCGGGCCGGCCGATCCGGCCAGGCGGCTCTGGTCGTGGCCTATTGCGCGGCGCGGGTCCGCACGACCAGTATTATTTCGAGCGACCCGAAGCGATGGTAAGCGGCATCGTGCGCCCGCCGGCGATCGAGCTCGCGAACCGCGACCTCGTTCGAGCCCACTTGCATGCGATCTGGCTGGCGGAATCAGGCAAGGAGCTTGCCCCCGACATACCGCACGTGCTCAACCTGAGCGACCAGACCTTGCCGATTCAGCAGGAGATCACCCAAGCTTTCGCGGAGCCCGATCTCAAGACAAGGGCTGGCGCGGCGATGAAGCGCGTGCTCGACAGCATCGGCGCTGAGCTGACACAAGAAGCCGCCCCTTGGGTCCCGGACCGTGAAGCGTTTGCGGCTGCGACGGCCGATGCCGCAGAGCTGGAGTTCTCCAACGCGTTTGACCGCTGGCGGCAGCTTTATCAGGGGGCGCGGGATCAGCTGAAGGAAGCCAACCGTAAGTCGGAACTGCCCGGGCTCAGCGCTAATGAACGCAAAACAGCCAAGGACCAGCAGGCCCAGGCGAACGAGCAGCTCGCTCTGCTGGAGAGGGGCACATCGAGCAGTGGCTCGGATTTCTACACTTACCGTTATCTCGCGACCGAAGGCTTCCTGCCCGGTTACAACTTTCCGCGACTGCCGCTCTACGCCTATGTGCCGTCGATCGGCGCCGGACCGGGCGGGAGAGCCGCCTATCTCCAGCGCGCGCGCTTTCTTGCGATCGCCGAGTTCGGGCCGCGCAGCCTGATTTATCACGAGGGCCGCGCGTTTCGCGTCTATCGCGCGAAGCTCCCACCTTGTGTGCGGACAGAGGACCGGGGAAAGCTTTCGACGGCAACGCTGTTCATTTGCGACGCCTGCGGTGCTGCTCACCAGCAGGATGAGCCGGAACGCTGCCATGCTTGCGGCTCGACCATGGCCGCCACGCACCCGATCCGCAATGTTCTGAGAATCGACAACGTCGAGACGCTGCCGGCCGAGCGGATCACGGCCAACGACGAAGAGCGTCAGCATCAGGGGTTCGACATTCAGACCGTCTTCGCGTGGCCGCTGCGCGACGGTGCATTCGATGTCGCCCGCGCCCTCGCGAGCGATGCCGACGGTCCGGTCCTTTCCATTGATTACGCGCGCTGCGCGAAGTCGTGAGCGCCTGCATTCATGGCGTCGACCGCAACCCGCTGGCGATCGAGCTGACCAAGGTAGCGCTGTGGATCGAGACGGTCGAGACCGGCAAGCCTCTCGGCTTCCTCGACGCCAACATCCGCTGCGGCGACTCGCTGCTCGGGGTGTTCGATCTGGACGCATTGCGATACGGCATACCCGATGTCGCTTACAGGCCGCTGGCCGGCGACGACACAGATACGGCCAGATATTTCCAGCGGCGCAACAGGGATGAGCGAGCGGGGCAGGGCGATTTTGACTTTGCCCGAGGCGGCGGCCGCTTGCCGGTCGCGGCGCCGCTCGCCGCGGAGACGCGGAGCATGCGTGCCATGCCCGAGGACAGTCTCGAGGAGATCACCGCGAAGCGGCAGCGCTTTCAGGCCAGCCGCGCTGACCCAAAACTGTGGGCATTGCAGATCCCCGCCGACCTCTACACCGCCGCGTTTCTGCTGCCGAAAACGAGCGCAGTACCCACGAACCGCAGCACAGTGACCATCCCGACAACGAGGCATGTCTGGGAGGCGCTCGCCGGGCGTGCGGTGTACGGCCCACTCGTCGGCCGGGCGCAGGACATCGCCGGCGCGGCGCACGCTTTCCACTGGCCGCTCGAATTCTCCGACATAATGGCTGCCGGCGGCTTCGATGTTGTCCTCGGCAATCCGCCCTGGGAGCGCGTCAAGCTTCAAGAGCGAGAATTCTTCGCCGCCCGCGAGCCCGAGATCGCAGACGCCCCAAACGCGGCAGCCCGCGGGCGACGCATCGCGAAGCTAAAGGATGCCGAGCCGGGCTCGCGCGATCGAACCCTCTACCAGGAGTTTGAGACCGCCAAGCGTGTCGCCGAAGCCGCCTCTATCTTTTCGCGCGTGCCGAGCGAAGACGGCGGCCGCTTCCCGCTGACCGGCCGCGGCGATGTAAACAATTACGCCCTTTTTGCCGAGCTGTTCGCCAGTCTCGTCAGTGCGCGTGGCCGCGCCGGCATGATTGTGCCGACGCAGGTTGCAACCGCGGACACGACAAAGCGCTTTTTTAATTCGTTGGTCGGCAATCGCCGGCTTGTCTCGTTCTTCAACTTTTTCGAAATACGCCAATGGTTTGTGGCTACTGACGATCGAAATCCCTTCGGTCTGCTGACCATCGGCTCCTACCCCCGTGATCCTGAGTTTGCCTTTTGGCTTACCGCAATCAGCCAACTCAGCGAGGTGGAGCGCCGATTTACTTTGTCGGCAGACGACATTGCCCGCATCAATCCGAATACGAAAACAGCTCCCGTCTTCCGTTCACGTGCCGATGCTAGGTTGACGGCAAAAATCTACGGGCGCGTGCCGGTACTGATAGACGAGGCCAAGGGAGGAGCCGGCAATCCCTGGGGCGTGTCGTTTATGAGGATGTTTGATATGTCCAACGACAGTGGCCTATTCCGAACGGCTGCTCAGTTGCACGCCGAGGGATATGAGCGTGACGGTGCCGATTGGGCGGCTTCCGATCGGCGCCCGCGCTACGTGCCGCTCTATGAAGCGAAGATGATCCACCAGTTCGATCATCGCTGGGCGACCTATGATGGCGGGGAGACCCGCGACGCCACGGCAGCGGAGAAGCCCGACCCCGATTTCGAGCCGACGCCCCGCTATTGGGTCCCTGATGATGAACTCAAGGCCCGCCTCGCCGCCAAGGGTTGGACCCGTGACTGGGTCATGGGCTGGCGCGACATCGCCCGCGCCACCGACGAACGCACGGTGATCGCCGCACCATTTCCGCGAGTGGGGGTCGGAAACAACCTACCACTCATGCTCTTTATGTCCGAAGCGGAGCCGCAAACGTTAGTCGCGCTGCTCTGCTGCCTCTCTTCGTTGGTCTGCGATTTTTCAGCAAGGTATAAGGTCGGCGGGACGCACCTGAACTACTTCGTCTATGAGCAGCTGCCAGTTCTCCCGCCCTCCACGTACACCGCTCCCGACCTAACCTTCATTATGCCGCGCGTTCTTGAACTCACCTATACCAGTCACAGCATGGCGTCGTTCGCGTGCGATCTCGGCTATCGCGGCTCGCCCTTTGCCTGGGACGAGCATAGCCGAGCGCTGCTCCGCGCGGATCTCGACGCTTGGTATGCACGCGCCTACGGGCTGACACGCGACGAACTGTGCTACGTCCTCGACCCGGCCGACGTGATGGGACCGGAATACCCGTCCGAGACATTCCGTGTGCTGAAGAAGAGCGAGATCGACCGCTACGGCGAATACCGTACTGCCCGCCTCGTCCTCGCCGCCTGGGATGCGCAGGAGGCCCGGCTCGCGGCGGCTCAATGATCGCCCCCGAGGACCCGCCCGGTTTCGTCGTCAGAACCGAGGCACAGAAGGCGGCCTGGGACAATGGGTTCCGGCTCGAGCGTGGGTTGGAGAGCGGCGGTTGGGTCCGTTATGCCTCGACCACCGCACGCGGTGAGATCTGGATCGCTGGCGTGCCGCCCCGTGGCCCCTGGCTTCTCTCAATCGATCATCCGGGAGTAGCCGTGGAGCTTGAAAATTTGCGATCCTCACCAAAAGGTGGACCCGGCTTCGCCACGTTCGCCTTTGACAGCTTGACCGCGCTGCATTCAGCGCTTGATCGTGTGTACAGGCTCGGAGTCAGCCTTCCTGATGCCCCGCTTGATCGATTTCGCGCGCAGACCGCCGACCTCCTGCAGACAACCGAGGCCGAACGGGTGGTCGTCCAGCGGATCGGACAAGACATCTTCCGGGGCGCGCTGATGGATTATTGGGGCGGTCGTTGCCCGCTCACCGGTATCACCGATCCCGCCTTGCTGCGCGCCTCTCATATTGTCCCCTGGTCAGAGTGCGCGAGGACGCACTGCGGCTCGACGTGTACAATGGTTTGCTATTGTCAGCGCTCTGGGACGCGGCCTTCGATACGGGGCTCGTCAGCTTTGCTGATGACGGAAGCGTACTTTCCAGCCCCGAACTAAGCCCCGCTGCGCGAACCGTGCTGGGTATCGAGAGAGCGCCGCGACTGCCCCGCCTGAGAGACGACCACCTTACCAACCTGGCCGCCCACCGTGTCCGACACGGCTTTCTGGCGACCCAGTGAAGCGCCCCCTAAAGTAGGGTCGAGGACTGGCGCGCCGGTTTAGGTCGAAGTTTGTGTTCCCCGTTGGCTCGCTCTTTCGTCTGCGAGTGTCACACCATCTCGACCGTGCCACGTTTCCAGCCCCCG
>Ga0306923_10003719_pt1 | contig 14488 bp, 14 predicted proteins | sample sta12Can44000108_FD_203841 | JGI IMG/M metagenome (GOLD analysis project Ga0306923, IMG submission 203841) | Lab enrichment of tropical soil microbial communities from Luquillo Experimental Forest, Puerto Rico - statanox.12C.anox.44.000.108 (v2)... | ecosystem: Environmental > Terrestrial >... | reverse complement strand
CGTCAGAAGTATGTTACTGAGGGTAGGCGAAACCACACCGCCTTGAGGAGTGCCTCGCTCGGTAGGAAAGAGTTGCCCTTTGCCGTAGCTTCCCGCCTTGAGCATCGCCTGAATGAGGCGAAGCACCCGACTGTCCGCTACTCGCTGGGCTACCAATGTGAGAAGCTTCTCGTGATCCACAGACCCGAAGAAATCTCGGAGATCTGCGTCCACGATCCACTCCGAGCCACTTTGGATTTCCTTCCAGATCTTACGTAGCGCGTCCTTCGTCGATCGCCCTCGCCGATATCCAAAGCTGGCATCATCGAATACCGGCTCGAAGATGGGTTCCAACCGATTGAGTAGCGCTTGCTGACATACGCGATCATAAATAGTCGGCACACCGAGCATGCGATACTCGCCAGGTTTGTCCCTCTTCGGGATGGGGTGTTGTAACACCGGCTGAGGTCGATAGGTATCTTCTTTCAGCTCTTTCTCTAGCCGAGCCAACTGCAAGCCCAGCTGAGATTCAAAAGCCGCCAGACTCTGCCCATCTACACCTCCACTGCCCCGGTTTTCTTTCACCGTTTCCCAGGCCATCTCCAGGTTCTTCCGCTTGTACACCTTGTCGATTAATGAATGGACCTTCGTTGCACCCGTCAGGTTGATCCAGTCCACCAGTCTCCTCAGACGAGGACGTACGGGTTTTTCGCTTAAGGAACTGTTCCGACCTTCCTCATCCTTACTCATCTGGCTTCCTTTCTCTTCCTGACTCTCTTTGCCGGCTGTCCTTCCCCGACCCAGTTTCGTCGCCGGTTGCCCGGTCACGTGGCTTTCACCACGCTTCATTGGTAGTATTCAGCCGTCCGACTACTGACAGAGCCTCGCTCGCCCTTTCGCTTGCGCTTATAGGTCCGCTTACCCCGGTGCCACCCGGGGACTCTGCCAGTTCTCCTGAGGTCACGTGCTGTTCTTCCGTACCGTGCCGTCCGCAAACACCGTGGTGCGGTGGGTGAATGAGAACGCCTTCGTCTTAGAAGTGCAGACTCGACTTTGCCCCACCTTTGGCCGACCGGTTCATCTTGGGTTTCCCCATCGATTACGGCCCGGTACTTCTCCTCATGCCCTTCGGATCCCACCTCACGGTGGACACCCTGCCCTCCGAAGTACAACAAGCAGTGGCTCCAGGTCCGCCTTGGCCGTATCCAGCTTTCGCCTTCGTGCCCGTTTAGACGTCTCCATACCTTCTGCTTTCTTCGGCCAGCGAGGAATTACCCCGCTTTTGGATATGGCGCTCCTCATTCGAGCGCCAGAGGGACTTTAACCCTCCTGAGCAGCACGCTGCTCCACGCGCACTTCCGGTTTGCCGACCATCCAATCAGGATCCGCGTATTTGCACAAAACTGCCTTTTGGATCGCGGCATTCGCCACGATTAAACCACGTCGATGACAATGACCGTGATGTCGTCCTGCTGAGCCATCGAGGGGGGTTGCCAAACGCGGATCTCGGTGAGCAGTCTGTCTGTTAACTCAGAAGGTCGGCACATCTGGGGGCCGAGAACAACCTGTGCAAGCTTGGACTCACCGAACGGTTTGCCTTTAGCATTTTCGGGCTCAATCACGCCATCGGTGTAGAGGAGAAGCCGGTCGCCGGGACAGATGGGTATGTCGCGAACGGGATAGTCGGGTTGAGGCATCACTCCGAATACTAGGCCGTTGCTTTCGATACGATGCAGCATTCCCGCGCGTGATAGGAGCAGAGGCGGATGGCCCGCGGCGGAGTAGCGCGCTTTGTAATTCTGGGTGTCAATAAACAAGTAGGCGGCGGTGACGAACTGATCGGGTGCTTGCCCGGAAAGCATGCGATTCAAACCCTGTAAAACGCCTCCTGGAGAGTGAACACAGGGCACGATCGATTGCACCGCCATCTTCATCATCGCCGCGATAAGTGCCGCAGGGACGCCGTGTCCTGAGACGTCGGCTATCAAGACGCCGACGCGGTGCTGATCGACGGGAATAAAATCGTAAAAGTCGCCTGCTACCGCTGTCATCGGATGGTAAGCGGCAGTGATACGGAGGTTTCTTTTCAGGATTGCTCCTTGGAAGAATCGAAGTCTGTATCTCGCGGGCAATTGCAAGTTCATTTTCAATTGCCAACAAACGGCGCTCACTGGCAAAGACCATCTGCAGGGCGACGTATCCAAAGGAGAACAGAAGCGCCGCAAATCCCAGCGAGTCCCAGAGGGCCGAAAATTGGTAGCCCAAGAGTCGTAACACATTCGTGGACAAGGCTTCCAGGCCGAAAACCAGCGTCCCTGCGAGCAGAACTCCGCTATCTGGCGTAATGAGGAACTTGTGCGCCAGTCTTGGCACCGCCATGACCGCCGTTAGGAGACAGAGAGCGCATGTGGCGAGCAGACTATTCATCAAGGGCATCCATTTACCGCTGGAGCCGGTAAAGACAAAGAGGCCGATGGCGGACAAACCCACCAACAGCCCCGCATAGATCAGCGCCTGAAGAATCGGGCGCAATTTGCCGCGGCTTAGTTCCAGCCAAGCGCGAGTAGCAACGACCAGCATCAGAGCCATGATCACCGTGTCCAGGTACGTAGCACTCACCCGAAACCAGTTAGGTAAACGCGCTACGGCAGCCAGTTGATCCATCAGGCGGAGGGCTCCGTACATCGCGCTCCACATCCCTAACCAGACCAGGAGGCGCACACCGCTTCGGCGGCGCATTGCCGCAATGCCGCAGGCGGCCAATCCGACAAATTTCAAAGACGAAAAAAGTTCCAGAAATGATGTCGGCAACTTGGCCGCGGAGCGCTGCTAGAGCTTGATCGTGCAGAGGCACACCTCCCGCGTAGCGCCAAGATATCAGAGTCGATGTTGGTGCGAATAGTGTGCTTCTGGAACTTCAATGCTTCTTCGGCAAACGCAGACGATTCGGGACGGATGACGGGCAAACCTGACCCTACCCGCGATAAAGACCTCCAACTATTGATCGATGGCATGGAGGCCATCGATCATGAAGCACAGACCAACTTCCAAAAGTAGACGCACCACAAAATCCGTCCTGCGCTTGCTCGATCTCGAACGCTAAGTCTGCAGTTTTGAACAGCCTCAGTTCCCCGGACGCGCAGAGGGGATATCGCCACGCGATCGATGAATTCGTTGACTGGTATTGTTCAGAACCGCGTCTGGCCTTCAATAGGATTGTTGTTTTGCGCTATCGGTGTCATCTGGAATCTCGCCAACTCGCCCCAGGAACTGTCAATCTACGCCTAGGTGCCGTGCGCCGTCTGGCGTATGAAGCAGCTGATTGCGGTCTTTTGAGTGCCGACCTGGCAGCGGGGATTCGTCGAGTTAAGGGCGTAAAGAAGCTGGGCGTTCGACTTGGTAACTGGCTGACAGCAGAGCAAGGACAGGCGCTTTGGCAAGCTCCTGATCAGCAGCGGCTCAATGGAAAACGAGACCGCGCTCTGCTGGCTCTCATGCTCGCGTCTGGGTTGAGAAGACACGAAGTCGTGGCATTGACCTTGGATCATCTTCAGCAGCGGGAAGAACACTGGGCCATCGTCGATTTGGTGGGCAAGGGAGGCCATGTCCGAACCGTTCCGGTTCCTGATTGGGTGAGAAGTGCACTTAACGAGTGGCTTGCTGCAGCAGCCGTTAATCGAGGCAGGCTGTTTCGCCGAGTCAGCAAAGCCGGGAGAATATGGGGCGAAGGAATCACTGAAAAAGCCGTGTGGCACATCGCAAAGAAGCTGCGAACGGCGTTGGTGTTCCCAAATTGGCGCCTCACGACCTCCGCCGCTATGCCGCATGAAAAGCTATGCCGAGTCGCCGTCCCGCCGTGTGGTGGGTCGTGGATTTTCTGTTCGACAACTCGGCATAGTTTGAGGGCACTTCCTATGTCCAAAGGACCGGGAGGTGCTCTATGCATCAATTCTTTTCGAAAACTGAAACTCTATTGAGGTTGCGTCGGGGACCTTTGGGCAATTATCTGGATCGGTACGCCAACTGGCTCTCCGAGCAGGGCTTCTGCCGGGTGAACGCTCGGTTACAGTTGGTCCAGATCGCCGATTTCAGTCTTTGGCTCCACAACCGGGAACTGACTATCATCGACGTCCAACCCGCAACAATCGACTCCTTCATCGAGGATCGACGGCGAAGGGTCAAACCTCACGCCGAGCGGTCCACATTACAGCGCTTTTTGAAACTCGTCAGACCAGAGGCATGCACACAAGTTTCTCCACTTAACGCTTCCCAAGTCCTTTTCCAGGATTTCCGCCGCTATTTTCTGGAGGAACGCGGAGCCGCCCCTGCGTCCTTATATCGCGTTTCAGCAAATTCTCCACCAATTCCTTTCCGAATGCTTCCCTGACGGCACCATCGACTGCGCGCGTCTGACTCCGAAAGATGTGATTGGATTCGTCCGCCGGCACGCTTATCGTCACAGCTCAGGCCGTGCCAAGCTTTTGATTACAGCTCTGCGCGTTTTCCTTCGCTATTTGTGCCAGCGTGGGAGCATTACGAGCGATCTGGCAGCCAGCGTTCCCCGTGTGGCTATGTGGCCAGGATCAACTATCCCGAAGTTCCTTTCTCCAGATCAAGTTCGCCAAGTGCTCGCTCAGTGCGATCTGAACAGCGCCATCGGAAAGCGGAATTACGCCATTCTGCTGCTACTTTCCCGACTGGGCTTCCGTGCCGATGAGATCGTGCGCCTCACCCTCGACAACATTGACTGGGAGAACGGTCGCCTCAGTTTCCGCGGGAAAGGCGGGCAATGGGCTCAGATGCCTTTGCCGGCCGACGTCGGAGAAGCCATCGTCTGCTATCTTCAGCGCGGACGCCCCCATTCTTCGTGTCGTCGCTTATTTCTCCGTCACGCAGCGCCCAAAACGGGTTTCACCAACTCGGGAGCTATTTCCACTTTGGTCCGGCGCACGATCATCCGAGCTGGCATCAGCTCCCAGCGTAAGGGTTCACATTTGTTTCGACACAGTCTTGCCACACGTATGGTGAACGAGGGGTCTTCTTTTCCGGAGATTGCCGAACTGCTGCGGCACCAATCGATCGAAACAACAAACCTCTATGCCAAAGTTGATTTTCAGGCGCTCCGAAGTATCGCACTGCCGTGGCTGGGGGGTGCGCAATGATTCCGCTACACCAAGCCGTCCAGGATTACCTGGTTCTGCGCCGCAGTTTGGGATTCAAGCTCCGTTGTACCGGGGGATTGCTCTTGAAGTTCGCCGCCTTCGCTGAGTCTCGAGGAGCAGAATACGTGACGACCTCACTGGCCCTAGAGTGGGCTACGCAATCCCCCCATCAGCAGCCAGCCACCTGGGCCGAACGAATGAAGGCCGTTCGGGTCTTCGCTAGATTCCAACATGCTATCGATCCTCGGACTGAAGTTCCACCCTTTGGCTTGCTACCTTATCGACCTCGTCGTTTGCGGCCGTATCTTTACACCGACGAAGAGATTAGGCGCCTGCTCGAAGCCACAGCACACTTGCGTTCCATGAAGGGAATGCGGCCTCACACTTACCACTGTCTGCTCGGTCTTCTGGCCGTATCGGGCCTTCGTATCAGCGAGGCTTTAGCACTGCGGGAGCAAGACGTTGATCTCCAGGCGGGAATACTTACCATTCGTCAGAGCAAGTTCCGGAAGTCACGTCTGGTGCCTCTTCACCCTTCGACGGTGAATGTCATGCGCCAGTACGTCGAGCGGCGAGATCTGCTCCTTCCAACCCGAAGTAGCGATTCCTTCCTCGTCTCTGATTCGGGTCGCCCGTTGGAGGTGTCTGCCGTGCGTCGCACGTTTTATGAGCTCTCCCGCTGGGCTGGCCTGCGACACGGATCCATCAACCGCGGCCCGCGCCTCCACGATTTCCGTCACCGTTTTGCCGTTGAAACCCTAATCCGCTGGTACCGTGCCGGGCAGGACGTGCAGCGTCGCCTTCCCGTGCTCTCTACTTTCTTGGGCCATACCCATGTCAGTGACACCTACTGGTACTTGGCGCATTGTCCCGAACTGATGGAGTGGGCGGTCAAGCGGCTGGATAGTCAGTGGGAGGTACAGCAATGAACACTGCCTGCCGCACGTCTTTTTCTTTTCTACTCCAGCGGTTCTTCACCGAACGACTCATGAACCAACGAAATGTGAGCTTCCATACCATCGCTTGTTATCGCGACACTTTTCGTCTGCTGCTCGAGTTTATTCATCGCCAAAAACATCGAGTACCTTCTCAACTTACCTGGGAGGACTTTGATGCACCATTAATCGGGGCCTTTCTCGATCACTGTGAGAGAGACCGCCACAATGTGGCCCGCACACGCAACCTTCGTCTCACCGCCATTCGTTCCTTCTTCCGCTATGTCTCCTTCGAGGAGCCCGCTCAGGTGGCCAGAATCCAACACATCCTCGCCATTCCCAATAAGCGCCAACCGCGGAGGCTGATCGGGTTCGTGACTCGTCCCGAGGTGGAAGCTCTGCTCGCTGCTCCGGATCAACGGACGTGGAGCGGACGCCGGGACCACACCTTCCTCCTACTCGCTGTTCAAACTGGGTTGCGCCTTTCGGAGGTGACCGGATTGCGCCGGCAAGATGTCATCCTTGGTATCGGTGCTCATGTCTACTGCCTGGGCAAAGGCCGCAAGGAACGTCGCACTCCGCTTGCGAAACGCACGGTTGACGTTTTACGTAGCTGGCTCCGAGAGCCACCGCGCGGTCGGGATGATATCGTGTTCCCGAACGCGCGCGGCGGCCGTTTGAGTGCCGACGGCGCGCAGTACCTGCTGGCAAAGCATTTGGCGACGGCCCGCCAAAGCTGCCCCTCACTTCGCGAGAAACGCGTCACACTACATGTGCTTCGACACACTACGGCAATGTCGCTGCTCCAAGGCGGCGTGGATACCTCGTCCATCGCGCTATGGCTTGGGCACGAATCACCTGCAACCACTCACATCTACCTGGATGCAAACTTGGCACTCAAAGAACAAATTCTGGACAAGATCGGAACCTTGGACGGAACGAAAACAGGACGTTACCGTCCGGAAGACCCCGTTTTGAAATTCCTAAAGAGCCTGTAAATGGGTCCAAACTATGCCGAGTTGTCGAACAGAAAACCCACGACCCACAACACGGTCGGACGGCGACTCGGCATAGTTTTTCATGCGGCATAGCGTCGCAGGTCGTGAAACAGCAGGCCCTCATAGCGCCGTTGGTCGCGCACCAGTCTTGACACGGAATTCGTGACACACACTATATTCGTGTTATGAGAACAAAACTTCGCAATGTCACTGTGACCCTAGAGGAAGACGTGGCCCGCTGGGCGCGCATCGAGGCGGCACAAAAGGAAACGAGTGTGTCGCGTTACCTCGGAGAGCTCCTGAAAGAGCGCATGCTCGAGAAGGGCGCTTATGATGGCGCCATGCGTCGCGCTTTGGCGCGCAAGCCTTTCCTGAAGACCAATGGCCGCTACCTCTCGCGCGAGGAAGCTCATGACCGCGCCCGTCTTCGTTGACACAAATGTTCTCATCTACGCGGTAGACCAAGGCGATTTGAAGAAACAACAAGCGGCCCGGGCGTGGCGGACTGAACTGTGGAAGAGCCACCGCGGTCGAATCAGTTTCCAGGTGCTGCAGGAATTTTATGTGAACGTCGCACAAAGATGGCCCAGTGCTCGCGAACAGGCGCGCGCGGAGGTCCGAGATCTCCTGGCCTGGTGCCCTGTCGCAATTGACGGGACCATTCTTGAACGGGGATGGAAAATCCAGGGTCGCTATCAGCTCTCGTTCTGGGATGCATTGATCGTAGCTGCAGCGAAATCCGTTGCCTGCCGTTACCTGCTCACAGAAGACTTGCAAGCCGACCAAGAGGTGGATGGGATTACGGTAGTAAACCCATTCCTTCGCGACCCCGCTTCTGTTTTGCTTGGCAATTACTAGGGGATGAGGGACATGTAGGGAATCTGAAGCTGGAGTGCCACAATAGAGCAGTTTCGGCATTCGCAGAAAGGGAACTCGACTTCTACGGAGCGTGTAGAACTCGAGCGTTGTTTGCGGCGATGAACCTGTTGTACGGTGCGAATAGGCTCGCGCATTTCACTCAGCGCTGTGGCGATTGACCGGCGAAAGGCCCGCCGACCAGTTCTCGACACTCGAGGAAAACGCGTCGCCGGTCTCGATGCAACAAACTTGTGTATGCGAACAGAAGCAAGAACTCGGAATTATCAGTAGAATTGTTGCGTTTCCGCGTCCAGAGCATAAACGTCTTGCAGGCCTGTGTCGCGCAGCAAAAGCGGGGAATCGTTGGGATCCAGCCCCATCCAGTCGTCCCAATATCCCGTCGGTCGAAAATCCTTCAAGTCGGCAACGCGCACCACTTGCGCGTCGCTCAGCCGCATCCGGAACACTGCCGGAGCCTCGGGCCAACTTAGGAAGAAAAGATAGGTTCCATCCTTCGACCAGCTTGGAAAGCTGACATTTCTCTCCCGAAATACCTCGGTCCATTTCTGCTTGGCCCGGTCGAAAAGCATCAGGCTCTGCGAATTCGACCGGATCGCTGCGATGTATTTTCCGTCTGGCGACCAGCGCGGGGAGAATAACTGCTCCGACCCCGGCACAACGATAACTCGGTGCGTTTTCAAGTCCAGGATCCGTATTCCTATCGTCGCCGACGCATAGGTGCTTCCAAACACCAGCGCACTTCCCTCCGGCGACCAGTACGGGTCGGCCTCGGGATGGTCATCCCCGGGCAGCAATTCCTCGGGGCTCCCAATTTCCGACGAAACCACGTAGATTTTTGCCGGTTTCCCTGACGTCGTCGAAAAAAATGCGATCCGTTTTCCGTCTGGCGACCATCGCGGCATCGACGCATACAAAGGCGCGAAGCTCAGCTGCAGCCGCTGGCTACCGTCGAGTCTGCTTCGCCACAGCGTGCCTTCCGGGAACATCACATAGGCCACCCACTGGCCGTCTTTCGAGAAGCACAGGTGTTCGGCGGAAATCCCCGACAGGTATGGCACCAGGTGGTTCGACTGCGAATCATATCGGACTAATTCCCCGCGCGGTCTTCTTCCCGTAACGAATACCTTCTTCCCATCTTTGCTTGGCAGTGGCGAAGAAAGAGCCAGCGGCCCGGAGGTCAGTTGCACGGGTTCAAGGCTCTTTTTCCCCGTCCAACTGGTTCTTTCCCGCAGCTCCCAGATGCTTCCTTGCGACGAAAACAGGAAATGCTTCCCACCCGGTGTCCACATCCCGCAACACTCTGACGGAGGGTGGTGCCAGCCATCCAGCAGCGGGTGAGCGTTCTTGCCATCCGACGATATTTCCCAAAGCGAAGTTGCATTTGTCTTGTGGTCCCGCAGTGTAACGCGCAACACACTCGCATCCGGTGACCATTGCGGGGATGTGACCCAACCCGGCATACTCGCCAGCAAACGCGACTCCGTTCCGTCGCCGTTGGCCAGCAACAGGTTGTTCCCTTGGGCGTTAACCAGTTGCTTGCCATCGGGAGACCACGCTCCGGCGTGCCCCAGCGCGTCGCTCAGGCGGCGCGGCGGCAACCCTCCCAGAACCGGCAATGCCCACAACGGCCCGTCGAACGCCGTGCCAGGCTCCCCTTGGGCGACGAAGGCGCTCAATGCGTCTGAAATCAACAGCGCTGAGCCGTCCGGTGACACATTCAGAATCTGCATGCTGACCGATGGCGCAGAAAGAGGCACCACCTCTCCTCCACTGCTCGACACTTGCCCCATCGACGAGGAATCTCCAACCACCGAGGTGTTGTATTGCAGGTACAGACGCGCCCCGTCCGTGCCCGCCAGCACCTTCGCGCGGCCATCGTTCGTAATTTGTGCTGCGCCGGAAAGCTTCAGCGGAGCAGGCACGGAAGTCAGGGAGTAGATGAAAGCCGCAAACGCAAGCACCGCTACGCCGACTGACCCGACAAGCCAAGGCCATGGAATCGGAATCTTCGCGACCGACTCACGAACCCCGGCAAGCCTCGCGGTTGCATGCCGGGGGGCCTGCCGCGCGATCTCCGTCCGCTGCGCCGAGTGGCTTGCCCCCGACAACGCCGACTCCACGTCCCGCTTCAACCGTTGCAGGTCGACTCTCATCTCCGCGGCGCTCTGGTACCGCAGGTTGCGGTCTTTCTCGAGCGCCTTCAGGATGATGCGCTCGAGTTCCGCCAGCAGTTCGCGATTCAAACTAGCCGGCGGCAACGGTGCGTCGTTCAGAATCGCAGACAGAATGACTCCCAGGCTTTCTCCCCGAAACGGCACCCGGCCCGTCGCCATTTCATACAAGACAACGCCAAACGAAAACAGGTCGGTGCGCGCGTCCAGCTCCCTTCCGCGGACCTGTTCAGGAGACATGTAGGACACCGTGCCCAGCGTCGATCCAGGACTCGTCAGGTGATATTCGCCGTCCAATGCATTCGTCAACGTGTCGCCCGATTCGATCTGGTGTTGGCCACTTCGCGCCGCCGAGACCTTGGCCAGTCCGAAATCGAGAATCTTTGCGTGGCCCCGCTTGGTCAGGAATATATTCGCTGCCGTAATGTCGCGATGAACGATCCCTTCAGCGTGGGCTGCATCAAGCGCATTAGCAATCTCGGCTGCCGCTGACAGAATCAGTTCGGTCTCGAGCGGATGCCCCGCAACCCGGTGCTTCAGGGTCATCCCATCCATGAACTCCATGGCGATGAACGGCCGATTGTTTTCCACCCCGATTTCGTAAATCGTGCAGATATTCGGATGGTTCAGGGCAGAAGCGGCCTGCGCTTCGCGCTGGAACCGAGTCAACGTGTCGGGGTCTGCGGCCACATCATCCGGAAGGAATTTCAGGGCGACAAAGCGGCGCAGGTCGGTGTCCTCCGCTTTGTACACCACACCCATCCCTCCACCGCCAAGTTTCTCAAGGATGCGGTAGTGAGAAACAGCCTGGCCAACACGGGACGGCGAATCGGGCATGTTTGGCCATCTTAGTTTGTGTCTCGAAGCCAAGTCAATTAATCATGGTTGGCCTCATGGTTGGCCAGTTCCTAGGATGGCTGCTACTGGCGCGTCAGGCCAATTCTTGCCCGCTCGCCCCGCAACAGAATAGAAATGGGAATATTGATGACTCTTCAACGTAGGCAAGATGATTAGCCAACCGGGTTGACCGAAAACTCTGATTCTGGGCGGTCCAGCGCAACCTATTTCGCTGGTCATTTTTCAAGGATTTGCAAATACCTGGCTGGAAGGGTTCCGATCTTTAGCGGCACGCGCTTGTTGTAATTAAATGGACCAAATCGGATGTAGCTTGATCTGCACGCGACCAGTGGGCGAAGACGGCTTTGTTTTCGCAATGAAAACATGTTTCAAAGCTTTTTTCTTGAATCCGTGTGTTTTTGGCCTCAATCGTGTACTCGACACCGGTATCAACCCAGAACTTGGCGTAACCATTGTCGTCGGCATGGGCCGATTTCGACGAGCCCTTTCCGCTGGCTGGTTTAACCGTTACCTGTAGGCGGGCCCTCTTCTGGGGCCGGCATTGGCCGTGAAACACTTCGTAACCAAGAAAAAACAGCAGCACTGTCAAAACATTGACTCCTCTGAGGCCGACTCCGGTTGCACCGTCCCCTTGACGCAATTCACTCGTTTGCTTGCGCTGAACTCTTGGCCTTAGTTAGAGCACGTGCAGGACCGTTGTCTGTCGATGATGTGCGAAGCAGAAGGTTCGGAGGAACTGTCACCTGTGACAGTTGCACGTAGTAAAGGGCAGCACCGACGGTTGTTTGATCCCGTCAGGCCCCGCTGAAAAGAAGGACTGAAAGTCCGGAAAGCCAACGAAGGAAACTGTTCCCGGAATAGCCAAGTAAGCGACTGTCCGGTTTCGGAGGACTGTCACCAGCGGGAGTTGTAGTTTTCAGCGAACAAAGCAGAATTCGATGCGCCTCGAGACGCATGAAATCCTCAGCGCATCCTCATTTCTGCTCGGCAGTTTCAATAATGGGCAGATTCGAAGCAATCTTCAGATCGACGAGCAGTTGAATTTGGTTTTCCACCTGAAAGAAGCGCACCACGAGAATCGCAGGCAAAGACTTTTTCATGAGATCGTAGTACTTGCGGCGAAGGGCCATCCTTTGATCGTCGAGGGCCATCACTCGTTGTGCCAGTTCGTCAGCCTTTTCGTTCGTCATGGTCAGAAAATTGGTCGCGTACTCTTGAACGATGGCGAGCTTTTCGTCGCCGAGTTTATCGAGATTGGCCTCATAATCGTTATAAATGGGCCAGAAAATCCGTGCTTGTTTATCGTCCAACTGCATGGTCTCGTTGATGATTTGTCTCTTCTGGGCATTCAGGTCTGAGCGCAGGAGCTCAATATAGGTTTGAGTATTGAGCACCTGACTCTCAGACGGATCTTTTACGTGTTTTTCCTGCGCGCGCAACGTGGTCACAACAACCGCCGAAAAGCTCAAGACGAGAAAAACGGATCGAAAATTCATGAAATCCTCCAAGCTTGGAAATTGGTCGGACGCAACGCTACTCTATTGCACGATCGGAAGTGTCACCGGTTGTTCTAAATGGAATTCGAGCTGCGTTTCGGCTGGAATTTGAACCTGATCACCCTTTTGCACAACCGACAGCGCGCCTCCTGCTACTGCTCCAATCGCAGCGCCCATCCCAGCGTTGCCGGCAATGGCCCCGATGGCGGCGCCCAGACCCGCACCTCCAAACAGGCGTCGGAAAGAGCGGCGCGTTGAACTTTTTCCTTTCGAATCAAAAACATCGGTGTCAATCGGAATCGCGACTCCGCCGATTACGATTTGCGTAAGTTGCAGCTTTAGCTGGGAGCTCCCGGAACCGCGCCTGGCTGAGTTTGCTTCGAGCACCTGGCCATAGACCGTCGTGCCCATTCTCGCAACGACATAGCCCTCGGCAGCAAGATCCGTGGCGAGCGTTGCTGTGAACACCTGGCCGCTATAAGCCGAACTAGTGTCCAAGGTATCGTTCATTCGAACGAAAAGGATGGTACCGGGAGGGACCGCGATACGCTCTGACGGCGCAGGTTGGGGCGGAGCCGGGATCGGGCCGAAATTCAAATTGTCAACTTCCTGATAAGGATAGATCTGGGTCCTTCCATCGGTGCCTGTGAATTGTATCCCTTGTGGAGTCCGGCCATTAAAGGTGCCATAGATTGTCTGACCGCTTTTCAGGTGTAACGTGTCGGCGTACACTGTCAACCCCGCAGCCAAGAGGGAAATGCAAAGTGCGAGCGCTCTAAATTTCATCTAAACCTCGCTTCTGAACAGGCTAATAAAAAAGCTACCAAAATGACGTTCCTGTCGAGAATCGCCCTCGATTCCTCTGTATAGGTGTTTCGCGTAGCCAGCGATACTGGCCAAAGTGACAGTCCCCATCGGCAAACACGAGCAGGGCCGAGGCCGTCGATCACAAATGACAACCAGGGCTAACGCACCTCCTGGGCAGTCCGCCTGTCCCCGTTTTCTTCGCGAACACGATAGGTCAGGCGCCAAAACCGACAACTGCCGCTTGCGGTGGGTCATCAACAACTGGGTGGGTCATGACACGACGAGGCAGCGGGCGAATTGGGTCTCCTCGGGCAGCCGACGTGGCTGGCGTGACGGGCCGGGGAAAAGCGATTGGCGTTAGAACCGGAACTGGACACCAGTCTGGAAGCGGGGGTTGCTTTGACTGTTGTTGCCACCAGTGAAGTTGTTGCCGAAGCGGGTCAGGACATAACCCGCATCCACGATTTGGATGGTGTTCTTTTCGGTCGCCGCGAAGTCGCCGCCGCCGCCGTCGAGGCAAAGGCATTGTTGCTGGGTGACTTCGAAACGCAGACAAGGCCAGTAATCTTGGTGCAGGCGTTAGCGTAAGGTTCGAGTGAGCACCCCCAGCAATACTTCGCCAAAAGGCTCGAGCTTGTCCACGCGGAGCTTTATTTCGGGACCGAACATGTAGGTAACGCCAAACGTATACGACGAGAAGTTGAATCTGGATTCGCGAACTGCGGATGATTCAAGGTATTGAAGAATCCGGCTCGAAATTCAAGACCGCTTTCTTCTCGTGGCCAATGAAGCGCCGCCAGTTGTGAGAGGGAAAGATCCACGTTTACCTGTCCGGGACCGTCCACAACCCCCGTTCCGCTGTTCCCAAATGCCGTCCCGAGGCCATCGGCGCCAATGACCGGTGGGGTCGCAAAACAGGATTTATTGAAATAAATATCGAGACGCTTTCCGATTGGCCCACACGCGATTCTGGCCTGCCCCGAGCCTTACCTACTTCCTCGTCGGCGTAACCATCGCGCGAATCTTGTTCGGATGATGCCGGAAAACGGAACTGTCACTTGCGACAGTGGTGCCGAATGCGAACTCACCAATAATGACGGCCTCGAGCAAGATCGCCGACACCGGAGTAGGCAGTGACTCCCCAGACGACTCAACCGACCCCAATGCCGGACGAACCCAAACGCCCGAATAAAGAAACGCGAG
>Ga0306923_10003718_pt1 | contig 14489 bp, 10 predicted proteins | sample sta12Can44000108_FD_203841 | JGI IMG/M metagenome (GOLD analysis project Ga0306923, IMG submission 203841) | Lab enrichment of tropical soil microbial communities from Luquillo Experimental Forest, Puerto Rico - statanox.12C.anox.44.000.108 (v2)... | ecosystem: Environmental > Terrestrial >... | reverse complement strand
TCAAGAAGTCTGCCGAGCCGTTCCTAGCTCGAGGCGAGATCGTGCTGCCAGAGCAGATTCCCTCGATCAATCTCGGAAAGCTTTTGGGCAACATCGATATCCTTTTGAAGCCAGCTCAGCGCTTCTTCCAGCCGACTGGCTGCGGTGAGAGGTCAGCGAGGTGTTGATAGCTGACCGAGAGGTCGCGTTGGAATCCCGTGTTCGATGGGTTCGAAGCGACAAGAGCTTCGAGGATTGCGGCACTCTCCCGGTATTGTCGGGCGGCCTGTTCGGGCATTTTCCGAGCCATCGATAGATTCCCGAGCCTTTCTGTGGCAACGGCCTGCTCTCGACGCGCTTCCGAGGATGCGTCCGGCATTTGGACCATATTGGTTCGTAATTCGAGCGCGGTCGTATAGTGGCCCTCGGCCTCCGCGAGGTGGTTCGTATTGAGCGCCAGATCGCCGAGTTCCTGATGGAAGGCTGCAAGCCCTTGCTGCCATTTGATCTCAGCAGGGTCATCCTTTGCGAGCTTCTCGGCTATATTGAGAGCTGTCGACAATGCCGCTGAGGCAGTCGACGTATCATTCATCCGGACCGCGACCTGCGCGATCTGGTCGTAAGCGCCAAGACGAGCGAGTTGCCACCCGGGATCTCGGGACCTCCGATCAGCGCCAGCCTCGAGGATCGCAACGGCCGCTTCTGCAAATCTGAGTGCGCCAACATCTTCGCCATTCGCGAGCAGCTTGGTTGACCGTTTGGTTTGCTCCAGCGCATCCTTCAAGGTGTGATCCGGTCCGTCGACACCCGGCTCGTGCGGTATAATGGGTGGAGTCGGCCGGTCGATTCGATCAGCACGAGACGCATCTTCTTGCAGGCGCAAAGAAAGCGCCAGCACGCTGCGGTCGGCAGTAGCCACAACCTGATTAAGCATGCGCTGAGCACGGTCGCGTTGGGTCTCGGCGAGGTGCTGGGCGACGGTTGCCCGATGCGCTTGCCAAATGGCGGCCGCTGTTAGGAGCAGAAGTGTCAATACAGCGCCACGGGCCCACATGAGGTTGCGCCGCTGTTGGGTTACTTCCTCCGAAAGAACATCCTCCTTCGGCAGATTGCGTATTGCCGCGATTATGCCGGCGCATGAGGAAAGAAAGGCCTGATTGGTTTTGCCGAGCACCTGACCCGCCGCTCGGGCGTCGCGCAAATCGATCCACAATGGCTCATTTTTGAATTGGCCTCTTAATACGGCAGGAAGCGACGGATTAGCGAGTTGGCGAAAATCGCTCAATTCTTCGTCCCAACTCAGATCACCTGCAGTGAGTCCGATCAGCAGAGTATCTGATTGCTTGTGCTCCAGCCAGCTCGCGACCTCTCTCGCGACCCATTTTGATTTTGCAGACTCCGGGGATGCCAAAAGAAGCAAAAAACGTGAGCTGATCAATGCCTGCTCGATCGAAGGCCACAGACCGGGCGTCGCAGATAGACTGGTATCATCGCGGAACACTCGCGACACTCTGCGACGCCACCACGGCTTTCCCAGCGTTTGAATTACCGATTGAAGTGCCGACGCGATCGGTTTGTCCAGCGCATGGCTATAGGAAATGAAAGCGTCGTAAGCGACTCCTGCGCGGGTGTCCGGCCGTATCGCTGGGCTAGTAGTCTGCTCAACCGGACTAACGATCATCATGGCCCCGTACGAGAAGTGCCGTGGTTACGGGTCGGGCGTTCGTCAATTCGAGGGGCGGTCGCGACAGCTCGGCTGCGAGGGAGTGTCGGAACCGATGTAGCGGGCCCCCTCGTCCTTTGTAAGATTGCGGCCGGCGCGAGGACAGAGGGCGGCGATCAGTTTCTGCTCGTCAACGAGCCAGAGTCTGACCTTACCATCGCCGCCGCCGCCGCTAGCTACTTTCCGGCGCAAAAATACGGGTCTTAAAGCTTTGATATGACGCCGTTGTCTGGTACCGGAAACTGCGAAAGCGGACATTTTGGCGTGCCCGCGGCACGTCCGGCGATAAGCGCGATCAGGTAGCCGGTATCAGGAACGGTTTTTTGCAAAAAAGTTGTTGACGCGCTGCGCTAGATCTTCGTATCATTTATTTGAATGACGCGAGACCAGCTCATAGCGACGCGCCGGGCACTCGTCAGCCAGCTAGCGGTGACCGGGGAGATCCTGCGTGGTTCTGTGGTCGAGCGGACCGTGCGCCACAGCCGTGGCTGCACGATCTGCGCCGCCGGCGGCGGGCACCCGCTGTCAGTTCTGACTGTCACCTACGCCGGCGGCCGCACCCGCCAGTTCAGCCTGCGCCGCGAACAGATCGAGGATGTGCGCTGCTGGCTGGGCAACTACCACAAGCTCAAGGAGGCCCTCGAAGAGATCTGCGAACTCAACCATGGGCTGTTGCGGCCGGATGACGCCGCGCCGCGGCGCACGAGGTCAAAGCGTGATTAAGACGCACCGTGCGCAGCGCAGCTTTGGTGACGGGCTGATCGCCGAGGAAGTCAAAGACCTGCACGAAGCATGGATGAAGCACGCCGACCAGCTGCTCGGCGACCCGCAGATCGTGGCGGTGGTCTACGAGGCCCTGGCCAAGCGGCATCCGCAGAGCCGCAAACGGGGCCGGCCGGGCACCCCGGCCGAGGTGGTGCTGCGTTTGCTAGTGCTCAAGCACATGCGCAACTGGAGTTACGGGGTGCTCGAACGGGAGGTGCGCGCCAATCTGGTGTACCGCGATTTCACCCGGGTGGGCGGCGGCAAAATGCCCGACGCCAAGACCATGGGCAAATGGGGGGTGGCGCTGGGACCCGAGGCGGTCGCGCAGATCCACCAGCGGATTGTGCAGATCGCGCACGATCATCGGGTGGCGGCCGGCCGACGCATGCGCGTCGACACCACCGTGGTCGAGACCAACATTCACTATCCGACCGACAGCAACCTGTTGGGCGACGGGGTGCGGGTGCTGACCCGCACGATGAAGAAGATCACCAAGATTGCCGGCGCGGTAGGAGCCAAGCTGCGCGACCGCAGCCGCAGCGTCAAACTACGGGTGCTGGAGATCGCCCGCGCGGTGCGCGCCAAAGGCCAACCCAATCGCGAGCGACTGGCGCAGGCCTACCAAAGATTACTTGAGTCCACCGGCCGAGTGGTGAGTCAAGCCAAGCGCTTTGCCAGGGAGATCGACGATGGCGTCAAGCCGGCGGCGGAAGGCTCGCGGCAAGCCGTGCTGGAAGGGTTGCGTCGCGAGCTGGACAGCACGGTGCCGCTGGTGCAGCAGGTCCTCCGCCAAACCAAGGCGCGCGTCTTTGCCGGTGACACCCATGCCGAGGGCAAGATCGTCAGCCTGTTCGAGCCGACCACTGAGGTCATTTCGCAAGGGCAAGGCCGGCAAGCCGACCGAGTTCGGCAAAATGGTCAAACTGCAGGAGGCGGAGAACCAGATCGTCATCGCCTATGAGGTCTACGATCAGCGGCCCAGTGACCAGGACATCCTGATGGCGGCGATCGAAACCCATCAGGCGCGGTTGGGGCACGCCGCACCTGGTGGCTGCCGATGCCGGCTTCTACTCGGCCAAGAACGAAGCCGCGGCAAAGACCAAGGGCGTCAAGCGCGTGTGCATCCCCAATCGTTCCACCAACAGCCCGGAGCGCAAGCGCGAGCAGAAGAAGCGCTGGTTCCGCAACGGGCAGAAGTGGCGGACCGGCTCCGAGGGCCGCATCAGCGTGGTCAAGCGACGGCACGGACTGAACCGCAGCCGATACAGAGGTGATGCCGGCGTGAAGCGCTGGGTTGGTCTCGGCGTGATCGCCGACAACCTGGTCAACATCAGCCGCGCCATGGCCAAGCAGTCCGGCCCGTAGGCCAGGCTTTCTGCCCGCTCAACCGCCGACAGGCTTTGTCGGACGACGGCGCATGCCAGATCCTTGCCCAACCTTTTCAAAAACGTGCTTTTTGCGCCGAAAAGTAGCTAGCCGCCCGTCCGCCAATACCGCCAGCGACCTGACCGCTGGCCAGCCTACCGTCGGCCAGCGCCGCCAGGGAGACGGTATGATCGATTGGCGACTGCTGTTGAACAAAGGAACGGCTCGCCTCAAGCGACTGTACACGGCTAGAGTTTCGTCGGTGCTCGGGCGCGAGGCCCAAACGGGTTGCCCGGACCCCGCGAGGCTGCGGCACGGATGAGAAAATGGCGCAGAATTGGTCCAACTGGATCACAAAACCGGAATAGAGGCCGTTTGCGAAACTTCATCCGATTCCTCGCGCGTCCGCGATTTCGGCCGCTCTTGATGGAGAACCCCAGGTCAGCACATCAATATCGTTCAGGTCCAATCGAACGACGCCTACATTTGGATTAGTTTGATCCGGTTTTACTGGCAGCGAGACTTGCTCCGCTTGCGATTGAACCCATCCGTAAATGCCCGGAATGCGGACTTACCGTCGTCGCCACCGCCGTCTGCAAGACGCTTCGTCGGCTAAGCTTCGTCTTGTCCATTTTTCCCTCCCTTACCAAACGAGGTTCTGTGCGGGCTCGTTATTGTAGTTCAGGAGAATGGCCGCGCCACCGACCGGGTGACCTAGCCGTGACACTTCCACCAGCGGGTCGTCTGTCCAGATGGGACGTGTCGAATCTAATCCCATATCGGTCGCGATACCCAGCAGGATCGAGCGCATACTGGTTTGAAACGCAGTCATGAACTGCCACGGGAATGGCCCGCCGGGCACCTTGCCCACATTCAAATACGTTGTGCCCGGTTCGAACCCTAGAGCGATCACTCGGCCGGAGCCGATCGGAATTTCAATCGCGGCCGCGTCACCGTTGGAAAAGGTGGCAAGGACAGTCCCCTCGCCGGTTACAGCGCGAGTCGACCTGGTAGAAAGCGTGGTCAGATCCGTGCTCTGCCAATTGATCTGAGCGGAGCCGCTTTCCGGCGGCCCAAAGCCGACGTTGGTCCAGGGTGCGGTAACGGGCTGAGCATATTCATCGTGTGTGGCGCCGTTCTGCCCAAGGATAAGCGTGCCACCCGAGGTTACCCAAGCACGGATCTTCTGATACGCGTCGCCGCTGAGATAAACCACATTCATGCAGAGAATTGCATACTGATCCGTCAGTATCCCAGCAATAATGTCCTGTTCGAACAGATAGTCGATCGGATACTGACCATGGCTAAATGCATGGTGGAGACCAGCCTCGTCGAACCAGGCGGCACCGGCCCCATCTGGGTTCCACAGCGGCTCCGTCTGAGCCGCAAGCAGAGCGATCCGCGCCCGGCGTCGCGAGGCGCCAAACAAAAAACGCTCGCAGCGCGCGAGCAATTGACTGGCATGCGCCACTTGCCGGAATATTCCGACAGTGGTATCGCCCAAGCCGCCGATTCCATCGTAGGTGGGGCCCGGACCATAGCCGTAGTAATCGAAGTAGGTCACGCCCCGGGCTGCAGCGTTGAATAGGTAATAATCCAAACGGCGCAAGGTCGGCTCCCCCGTTCTCAGATAAAAACCGCAAGGGATCTGAGCGGACCTTGTGAAGGCGAGGGCATAGTCGGCGACTAGACTCATGAACTGCTGAGTAGTCGGGAGCCCCTGCTCCCAGTGAATATAATCGGCCAAAGTGCTGGTGAAACCCATCCCAATCCACATCATCGAGATTGCGCCGTGCCGTGCAAACGTCAGCACCTCCATGCCGTTGTGATAGGTATTCGGGAGGTTTGTAAGATCGCCATAATTAAACGTGAAATGGTAAGGGCCACCCCATTTCGGATTGGTGGTCACCGCCTGCCGGTACAACCGATACACTTCAGCATTGGCCTCACTCCAGAAGCGGTTACGCCAGTAGAAAGCGTGGCCATCGACCGCACTCGGGTTGACTGGAAGCGGCGTCCGCGGCAAGGCTTCCAGCTTGCTGAAATCGGCTACGCCGAAATCTGCGGGATTGAGAGACGAAGATCTCAGATAGTCCTGAAACGCCGTTGTGTAATCCGGTCCCGCAAAGGCGAGCCCCGCCGGTTCATCGTTGACGTTGATCACCGCGCGGTCGGGTGTTGCCTTGAACAGCGCGGCGACGTCGTTGCCGTCGGGCCAGCCGATGGCCTTGCCCAGAAGCGCAGCTTCAATCGCTGGGAGCTTGTAGGACAAAATGAGCGATGCAACGTCGGAATCACCGAGGATGCGAAAGTAGTAGACGGCGCCGCTGAACCCTTGCCCGAAGGACGATAGTGCGTCGCCAAGACCCGGCCCGTAGTCCAAGGCGTTCAGGCCGAGGTCGCGGAACAAAGCATAAAGCCCAACAAAATCTCCGGATGAATCGTAGTCGACGGTGGTGTTGGGAAAAAACTGCCCAGCCAATACTGCGACGGCGACGAAGCGCTGGGGAGCGAGGCGAGATGGGTATTCGCGATATCCTGCCGCAGGAGATCAGTCAAGAACCGGACCTGATCTAGATCGAGCAAGGAAAGCGCCGATCCCGGCAGATTGAGGACAAAATGGCCGTGCTGGGCAAATCGAACGTCGTAGAGCAGAGTATGCGCCTGGTCCCCATCGCCGCCTTTGGGACCGACAGCCACCTCAAATGCCGACTGGACCTGCAGCAATTCAACCAGGGTTGCTCGGTCGCGGAATTTAAAGCGGCCGGCGAACAGCGGCACCGTCGGAGCGACGGAAAGTGGTCCCGGCAACTCGAGCCAGTCGCTCCAAAAGCCGACGAAGGACACCGCCCCCAAACCGCCGAAGGTGAATTGGTATTGATCGTTCAGCGACACCTGGGCGGTTCCGACGCTCGGCGCGGGATTGCGGTCCGGGGCTATCAGCTTTACGTGCACGTAGTGACTGTAGTCGGTCAGCTGATAAAGTACGAAATCCTTCATAAAGACGCGGCGGCGGGCATCACTGACGTCGAACCGAACCGCGAATTCGACCGTGTTCGCCGGGTCGGGAACGTCAAACGTGGTGCCAATCAGTTGCCAGACCTCCGCGTTCGCAGCCGAGTTCCACGACTGATTGACATTCGTCAATGTTGGGTTGGAAAAGTATGTGCCGCGCTCGATGAAAACGCGGAACCCAAAGAAATACTTCGTGCCCGCGACAAAAGGACCCGGAAAGGGTGTCGAAAAAAGCGTATCTGGTCCGTTGAGGGCTGGGTATGCCAGTTCGACTTCACCACGGTCGAACGACAGGACGATGCCGGTGAAACTCGGCCGCCATCCGTCTGATGTCCCGAGCTGTAGGCTGCTGCCGAGGTCGTTGGCGATCAACGATCTCAGGATGTTATCATTTGCCATGCGATGCCCCCGGATGGAACGCGGAAAAGGTTACGTCGAGATCCCACAATAGCGGCCCGATTCTTAACTCCTCTAGTGGCCACATGGCTGTTGCGCACGCTCGTCTCCGAGAAAAGTCCGAGCCTCCGCCCGGGTGAGGTCTCGCCCTGCAGTTTGGCAGGCGATGCCGACAAGGTCGTCCAGCTGCAAGCGCCACAGTCTTACCGTCCCGTCATAAGCGCCAGTGATAACCCAGCGACTATCCTCCGAAAAACCGACATGCTGCACGCGATCCTCGTGCCCTCGCAATACGACGGACGCTGCACTCGGATCCAGCGGATCCCAGAGGCGGATCGTGCGATCCTCGCTGGAGGACACCAACCACCTGCCGTCGGGGCTGAACGATACAGATGCGATTCTCCCGGCGTTCCCGCTGAGTTCTATCGGTTCCGATGTGCCAGGATTCGTCAGTTCGAGCAACTTCAGCGTCTGGTCCCAGGAGCCGAACGCCACCCAGCGGGTGGGCTTATCGGGACTGAAAGCCGCCTGAAGGACGCGATCCTTGAATTCCAGTTCAGCAATTACTTTCGGTTCAGAACCGCCGAGATCCCATAACTTCCCCTTCTGATCAAACCCCGCGGTCGCAGCCCATCGCAAATCGGGACTGATTACGACCTGGTACACGACGTTGCCGTGCGGGAGCAAGCGCGGGCTCGCACAGGGATTCGGCGACGCCAAGTCCCACAAGCGCGCTGAGACCCCTTGAGCCGCCGTCGCCAGAAAGCGTCCGTCCGCACTGAAAGCCGGTTCCCGGATCCCCTCGCCTTGACGGCAGCGATGGCGCGGCTCCAAGGTAGGACCCTCCCCCGAAACGTCCCAGATATTGACGGTGCCGCCCGATGTCCCACTCACCAGCCAGCGATTGTCCGGACTGAACCGCAAAGTCCGGACGTCTCCCCACTCGTTCTCAACCAGATTTAGGGGCGGCTTCGACAAATCTGCGAGGCTCCAAAGGCTGATCACGTGCCTATCCTGGCTCTTGGCCGCAAGCCAGCGCCCATCCGCACTAAACGCGATGGCGTGCGAGGGGCTGGGTATCGGCAGTTCGCGTTGCGGCTGACGTGGATCCTTGGTGGACCAGAGCACAAGCTTCGAGTCGTCGGCACTCGACGTTGCGACCCAGTTGCCAGCGGAACTGACGGCCATTCCGATAATGTTTGGCATGACCTGTCCACGCAGCACGACTGGATCGACCAGTGGGTCGGGGACGTTCCAGAGCCGCGCATCCGCCCCATCCCCCATCGTGACGAGGTGGCGCGGCGCCGAACCGGGGCTGATAACGACCTTCGTCACCGGCAAATCCTGGCCGCGTAGCAAGACGGAAGCCAGAGTCGGATCAGCCATATCCCACAAGCGCGCCGTGGCGTCATCGGAGCCTGTTGCAAGCCACCGGCCGTCGTCGCTGAAAGCTACAGAATTCACTGCAGCGATATGCCCTTTTAAAGCAACCGGCTCCTTGCGTGATCCTGTGAGGTCCCACAATAAGACGTTCGACCCCAGACCACTTCCTATCGCCAGCCAGTGGTTGTCGGGGCTCATGCTCAGGCCTAGCATACTGATCCACCCGCCGCTGCTGCTATACGTCCCGAGGACGTGCTGCGGCGGATTCTCTTGCGTCAGATCCCACACCTCCGCGACGTAGCCGTATGCAACTGCCAGACGCGTTTCGTCCGTATTGAAAGCGATGGCCAGCAAGGAACCCTCGACGAGAGCCTTCGCATGGGAAAGGCGTCTGGGGTCCTGAGGCGGAAAACCGGCCGACAAATCCCACAGGCGGACCGGAGCGCCTAAATCCTTGCACGCACCGGTGCAGCTGGTCGCAAGCCATCGCCCTCTGGGACTGAACAAAACCTGCATGACCGGGACGTCATCCTTCCACGCCTCGCAGGGTTCTTCCTGCGGCCCGTCGACGGACATCTTCCAGATGCAGACGTTCCCGCCCTGGGTGCCGAAGACAAGCCAGTCGCCGTTCGGACTGAGCGCGAGGGATTGTATGGCTCCATACCGGCCTTCGTTGAATACGCGGCCGGGCTTTGCCCCTTCCGCCGTCAAACGCCAGAGTCGCACCGTGCCGTCGGCAGCGCCGCTGACCAGCCAGCGACCATCGGCGCTGAAGGCAAGCCCATGAACCGGTCCCTTGTGTCCATCGAGCGCGAGTACTCGGCTGGTGGGGTCGACTGGGTTGAGATCCCAGAGTCGAATCGCGCCGTCCTCGCTACCGGTGGCCAGCCAACGCTGGTCGGGCGAAAACGCAGCCATGCGGGTGGCCATCTCGTGCCCGTGCAATGGACGCCCCCCGATCGTCTGCAACTGCTGTCGGAGCCCATCGATTGTAGTCAGCGTCCCTTCCCGTCGATCCTTGCTCAGAGAGGCCGCATAGACGCTCAACAGAAGGCTGCGCTGGGGCTTTGTCCAAATGTCGCTGGTATCCCGCGCCAGCCGCTGGATTACGCCAACAGTTTCGTTTGCTGCTATGGCTTGCTCGCGCTCGCGCCAAACAAACGCGGCAAGAACCGCCAGGCATGCAGCCACCCCACCGACGGCTGCGATTAGACGCCGCGATCGCGTGCTCCGTCGACCGGCCTCGCGCGCTGCTCTTATCGAGGCCTCCAATGAAGTCGACGAAAGTAGGGTCGAGCTCAGCGCGGCGCCGCGCCAGCAACTCCTCACCCTCTGCGAGGCGGCGGCCGGGCGGAAGAAGCAAACCGGCTCGGTCTTGGATCTGCGCCTCGCGCCAGCGCGCCTCGTCCATCTCGATCCGGGCCCGCGTCCTCAGATCTCGGCGATCCGCTGCGATCTGCAGACGAGCACGTTCCCAATGCGTCAACACGCACGCGCGCTGCCGATCCATCACCATAGGCGACGAGAATGCGGGCCTGAGGATGGATCAGGGCCTCGACCAGCGACCGCTGGGCGCCTCCCTCCGCAAACATCGAGAGCGGCACCAGACGCGCCGCCGGTACTACGGTATCGCTTTGGCCTACGGTCACCAGTGCTCGCAAGACCGCGGGGAATGCCTCTCGCACCCCGTCAGGCAAATCCCGCAGAACCTGCTCGGCCCGCTCGCCGATTGCGCCTTCCAGCCCCTTCAACGCCTCATAGGATCGGAAGGTCAGCATCCCGTCGGTGCTGCGCTGATGCCAGAGCTGGTCGAGCAGGTATTCAAGGAGCGGTAGCGAAGCTGGATCCTTCGCCGCCGCTTCAAGGATGACGTCGTCGAGACCATGCCCGGTACGCATGTCTTTCTCGAAGCGCAGCCCGGCCTCGCGTGCCGGAAGACGAATAATCTGGCCGATATCTGCTGCGTCAGGAGGCGCCAGCAGGTAGGTGCCCTCACCGGCGCTCAAGGCGACGAGCGATGGAAGCGTCGGGATGCGATCGAAGAAATCGCTACGCATCGTCGCGATAATCCAAACCAGGCCCGACCGGGCCAATGCGTCGAGCGCGGCGACATAGCGCTCGCGCAGTTCCTGAGTGATGCCGGCCGTGAACAGCTCTTCCAGCTGATCGATAACGAGCACGAGCCGCGCCTCGCCGCGCTCGGTCAGTCCGGCCTTTTGCCCTGCCGCCGAAAGCCCCTGCCGTATAGGCTGCGCGGACTGAGTAGGAGCCTTGTCGAAGAGCTCACGCAGCCGGTCGGCTGTATATTCGAGGGGCGTTTGCCCAAGCTCGGGAAGCGCGGTCTCTGCAAATACCGCTTGCGCCAGCGCACCGAGCGCACCTCTCGATGCCTCCGATGTCGTTGCCCCGGGGCGGGTAACAACGTAGCGGCAAAGCGCGACTCTGCCGACCATCCCGGGCAATAGCAGGTCCGCGAGGACGCCAGCCTTTACCAGGCTCGACTTGCCCGAACCCGAAGCGCCGGTAACGAGTACAAAACCGCAGCCGCGCTCAATCTGACGAGCCAAAACCTCGCGGATCTCGTTACGGGCCCGCATTCGGCCGAAGAAAATCGATGTATGCTCGATTTCGAAGGGCTCCAGGCCCCGATAGGGAGAGCCCTGATGCCAAGTGATCGTGGCGGGCGTTTCGATGTCCCCGGGCTTGGTCAGGCGCTTGCTGAGCAGCGCGCGCAGATGCTCTTCGAGCAGGCTTTCAAATTCGGTTGCGTCGGCGAAATCGCGTGAGGCGGCGACAAAGGATTTGGCGTCAAGGCTGCGGAACCAGCGGCGCATAAACTCCTCGACCAACTCCGACTGATGCTGCTGCTCCTCCAATACTGCGCGATCGCCGAGCTCGACGGTGACCCTTGCGCGCTTCCGGTAAAGCAGCAGCTCGGGGAGGCCACGCTGCTGGTAGCTGGCCGCGGCGTCCTCGAACTCCCATTCGGTGCCGGTCACGGGGGCTTTCTACTTGGCCTCCGGGAGTGGAACGCCGAGACGGGACCACAGCACGGTTACGACGATGTCGGTCTCGTGCGGCGGGACAATCAGGTCCTGGAAGTGGTGAGTGGCGAGCAGTGGCTCGCGTTCCCAGAGCACCGCTTCGAGCCGAAAGTGATAGCTAAATTCGCGCGCCAGCCGTTTGACCACCCGCTCAACGATGAGGCGCTCGGGGCGCACATCTGACGGCGACGAGACAAACACCCGGACAGTCGGATTCTCGGTCATCTCGTTTCGCCTCCCCACCGATCTGTCCGGGCAACAGTGTGATTTTTCAGCGCGAACGCGTCTGAGATGATTCACACGTCAACGGATCTTTGATCCCGGACACCCTTATTTCGCAGATGTGAGCTCGCAACCAGCCTCGGGCACCTCATGGCCGAGCTTTGTCGTCACGCCCCGCTACCTGATGCCGAACAGCTCGTCGCTGTTCTGCTCCCGCACCTTGGCGCCGTGCGATTTTGCGAGCTTGACCATGTCGGCGGTGCCGCCCGGACCCTCGCCCGCCTTCTGGTTCCACAATGCAATCAGCGTGACATCGGCGTTGGGCCGCAACAGAGCATCCTGCATGTTCCAGATGTTGCCGCGTTGAAACACACCGTAATCCTTGATCCCTGCGGCCCATGGTGGGAGCTCGTCGCTATCCCTGAGGATGATCGGCGGGTTCTCCGCGATGAAATGGTTGAACTTCTCCACCCAGTCCGCACCCCCATCGGCGACCGACTCGCGCCGGTAGGCTTCGATCGGGATCGGCAGGCACACCTTGGCCGGTATACCGAGCTCCTTGCAAATTTCGTGGAATAGAAGATCGACGCCGCTCGCGGCCCCGGCGATGCCATAGAGCGTGCCCGCCGTCTCCGTCCTTTCCGCCTGGAGCGCTTCGCGCAGCCAACCCTTGGCCTTGTCGACGCACGCGGCCGTGTTCGGGAAGCGGCCGGGCGGCGGCCGGCTGGGTGCATCGGCGCGGTGACCGGTCGCAACGACCACGCGGTCGCGCGGCGGTACTGCTTTCGGCTGGAGATCGGCCGGCGTCGCCTCGAGACCCGCGAATGCGGCGCTGCAGTTCTCGGCGAGCAGACCGAGCCGGTGGAAAATCGCCACCTGCGACAGCTCCGATCGCAGCTGGAAACGCTCCCCGAGCGCATTCTTGGCCGTGCGGTAGACGTTCCTTACAAAACCGGGGTTGTCTGAGGTTAACAGCCGGTATTGCGCCTCGGAGACCCGCAACCATTCGTCCGGTGTGCCCGCCCGCTCGGACCGGCTCTTGGCGTTGTCGAGAGAGATTCCCACAGCGCCAGTGAGCTGCTTGAGCTGATCGCGATAATCGTCGAGAGCGGCGTTCGCCCTTCTCGCATTAGGAAAGAGGCTCGCCCAGCTGTCGGGCTGCGCCTCTGCCAATCGCTCGAGCGCAACGACGAGACCGAGGGCATTGAGGCCTGAATAGTAGTCGTTGAGATCCTCGGTGAACCCCGCCTGATATCCTTCGAGGGCATCAATCAACCGCTGGTCCGAGATCGCTTGCTGCTGCGCATCTTGACTTTCGAGTGCAGCGAAATCTTTGGCCCAGGCGGCCTTTTCATTGCGGGCCAGCTGACTGTGCGCGTCTGCGCGTTTCGCCGGTGGCGCCGCTTTGTTTTCAAGCACGCGCCGGCACGCCTGCGAGGCCATCACATTGTTGCCGAGACGCTGGTAGATCGTCGCCAACATCAGGTTGGCCTCGATGTCGTCGGAACGATCCTTGCGTACCGCTTCCCAGGTCTCGCGCGCCGCCTCGAAGGCGCTCAGACGGCGTTGCGCCCGGCCGACGAGGCGCAAGCCTTCCCGCCCCCACCGCACACGGCGGGCTTCGTCGCCGAGCAGCGCCAGCGTTGTCGCACCATCGCTCGTCTGGGCTTCCGCCTGCTCGACTGCCTCCTGAAACGACCGCGGTACGACCACGAGGCTTGCCGGATCGGGCGGCGAGAGCGCGGGCAACAGCCCAAAGACCGGGCTGTCCGGCCTTCCGCTTTCGCGCATCGAGAGCACGGTCTCCTTGATCGACTGCGTCAGCAGCGCTACGGCGGCGCCGGGATCGTTCCGGTCGTAGGCAATGTAGCGGTCGGTCTTCAGATCGAACGGCGTGTCCTTCCCCGGCGTCGAAAATCGGAGCAAGATCGTGCCCTTGGGCCGCAGCCCGTGGCGGATGCCAAGCTCGTAGAAGACATTGGCATTGTCGATCGAGATGTCGGCGATCACCAAATCGTAGGTGATCAGCATCTCGAACATGTCGACGCGGATATTGCCAGCTGCGGCGATTATCTCGGTCGTCTCGCCCTCCAGGCCGTTCGCCACGAGAGCGGGCTTGATCAGCGCTTGGTCGATCGCGTCGAAGTCGATCTCGACCGACTGCCCCTCGGTTATAGCGACCCGTTTTTTGCCGAACGGCCGGACGATGAAGATGCTGGTCATGATGTTTGCCTTCGGGTCGGTTCGATCTCAAGAGGAGGCGGCTGGGCAGCCTTCTCAGTTCGGCATAAAGCCGTCGAAATGGCGCTCCAGCAACTTGGTTTCGGCGACTCGTGCCCCCACTCTCCGCAGCTCCGGTATCCCTTGGATCGAGTCCATCTGCTGCACCGTCTTGGGCTCGATGTCGCGGCAGCCGAGCGCGTCGAGGCCTTCGCGCGTCAGTTCGGCGTTGTAGCGCAGATAGGTGAAGAGCTTCTGCCCGTGCTGTAACGGGCCGTCGCTGCCGACGAGGTCACCCACTTCGCGGTCGAGGGCTTCGCCCGCGCGACAGTCGCCGAACACCCGGCAGAGCAGATCCTGCTCGTTGAGCGCGGCGA
>Ga0306923_10003715_pt1 | contig 14491 bp, 14 predicted proteins | sample sta12Can44000108_FD_203841 | JGI IMG/M metagenome (GOLD analysis project Ga0306923, IMG submission 203841) | Lab enrichment of tropical soil microbial communities from Luquillo Experimental Forest, Puerto Rico - statanox.12C.anox.44.000.108 (v2)... | ecosystem: Environmental > Terrestrial >... | reverse complement strand
GACCACTGTCACGGAAGCGTAACCTATTATTTCCATATCCATGGAACAATGAAAATATGAATCCAGATCTCGCCGTCGCTTCCCTTTCTGCCCTGGCCCAGTCTTCCCGCTTGGCCATTTTCCGTTTGCTGGTCACGGCCGGCCCCGAGGGGCTGGCGGTCGGCGCCATTGCCGATGCTCTGCAAATCGCCCCGGCCACCCTGTCTTTTCATTTGAAGACCCTGACCCAGGCGGGATTGCTGCTGTCCCGACAGGAAGGACGCTTTATTTTCTACGGTGCAAATTTTGCGGCCATGGACGACCTTATCGCCTTTCTCACGGACAACTGCTGCAACGGCGAAGCCTGCCTGCCTAAGACCGCCGCCGGCAGTCAGGGCAATGGCCGCCGGGTGAAGTCCTGTTCCTAGCAGTATTCGCCGCTCGTATTGCCCACAATCAGCCATCCACTTCTTATCACCCGCCCTGACCATGCCCAAGACCGTCCTTGTCCTCTGCACGGGAAACTCCTGCCGTTCGCAAATGGCGGAAGCCATCATCAACCACGATCTGGCAGGAAAGGTCCGCGCCCTTTCGGCGGGGATCGCGTCTCAAGCCAAGGTGGCCGACGGTGCCATCGAAGCCTTGAAGCTGATCGGTTTGCCGACGGCGGGCCTCTACCCCAAGGATATGGACGCCGTGCTGAACGAGGACATTGATCTGGTGGTCACGGTCTGCGATAACGCCAAGGAAAGCTGTCCCGTCTTTCCCCGGCCCGTTCCCCGTATCCATCTGCCTTTTCACGATCCCCACGGCGAAGCTCTGGAGAGTTTCGTCCGGGTGCGGGACGACATCCGCAGCCGTCTGGTGGCGGCGGTGAAAACCGCATTGGAAATCCCATGACATCCCTCGCCAAACCGCTGGTCAAACGTTGGACGGCGGAAGCCCTGGGCACGGCGCTGTTGCTGGCCGTGGTGGTGGGTTCCGGCATCATGGGTGAGCGTCTGGCTGGCGGCAACGACGCCATCGCCCTGTTGGCCAACACCCTGGCCACGGGTGCCGGATTGATCGTTCTGATCCTGACCTTCGGCCCGGTTTCCGGCGCCCATTTCAACCCGGTCGTGACCCTGGCCGATGCGTGGCAGGGCGGCCTGCCCTGGCGTGACGTGCCGGCTTATGTGTCGGCCCAGGTGGTCGGCGCCTTTCTGGGCGTGGCTGTCGCCCATGGCATGTTCGACTTGCCGCTTTACGCTACCTCGGCTCACGCGCGCAGCGGCGCTGGCCAGTGGTTCAGCGAATTCGTCGCTACTTTTGGCCTGCTGGCGGTGATCTGGGCTTGCGTCCGCCGCCATCCGGCAGCCGTCCCCTATGCCGTGGGCGCCTACATCACCTCCGCTTACTGGTTCACGGCGTCGACTTCTTTCGCCAACCCCGCCGTGACCCTGGCCCGGGCCGCCACCAATACCTTTTCCGGCATTCGCCCGGAAGATGTGCCGGGATTCATCATTGCCCAACTGGTCGGTGCCGCCGTTGCCACGGCCCTGTTCAACTGGCTGCTGCCCGCGTCGGACCCGCAACCGGAAATCACTGGCTGACAGGGCCCCGGAGAAACCGGTAAGCTTCGCGCCGCCATTCAATTAATGGCATTGGGAGCTGACTGTTGGACATTTTTCTTCCACTGGCCCTGGGCATGGTGACCGGCCTGCTACTGGGCCTCACCGGCGCCGGTGGTGGCCTCGTGGCGGCACCCCTGCTGGTGTTGGTGATGCAAGTGCCCGTGGCCCAGGCGGCCCCGGTTTCCCTCATTGCCGTACTGCTCAGTGCCGGTACCGGCGCCGTACTGGGCCTGCGGGCCGGCATCGTGCGCTACAAGGCCGCCACCGTCATGGCCGCGGCGGGGTTGCTGTTGTTCCCCCTTGGCCACCTGGTAGCGGGCTGGGTGCCGAACCGCCTGCTGATGGTGGTCTTCGCTGCCCTGCTGCTTTACCAAGCCTGGCGTTTCTGGGGCAATCGCCACGCCGTGGTGGATGCCGCGCCGCCCTGCGAAATCAATCCTGCCAGCGGCCGTTTCATCTGGAATCGGCCCTGTGCCCGGGCCCTGCTCCAGGCCGGAAGTTTTGCCGGTTTCTTGTCGGGCCTGCTGGGCGTCGGCGGCGGTTTCATTCTGGTGCCGGCCCTGCGCCGCCATACGCCCTTGGAAATGAACGCCATCACCGCTACGGTGCTGCTGGTGCTGGCCCTGGTGTCCTGCGGCGGCTTGTTGCAGTGGTCCGTCAGTGGCCACTTGGCCGCCCATCTGGCTTGGCCTTTTGCTGCTGGCGCCCTGGTGGGCATGGTGGCGGGGCGGGAGTTCGCCAGTGGCATTGACGAACACGGTTTGCAGAAGGCCTTCGCCCTGTTGTGCGCCGTGATCGCCCTGGGCCTTGCGGCCAAGGGGCTGCTGGGTTTCTGATCCTCCTGAAGTTCTGGTTCCTTGGCGGCCCCTCAGCTACTCCTCAACAATCCCCCGGATGGGGAATGCCGATGGCGGTACCGCCGCCCTCTAGTTTTTCCACCAGATAATCCACGAACAGCCGCACCTTGAGCGGCAGATGGCGGGTGGGTAACCATACCGCGTAAGCCGTGGTGCCGAAGGGCCCCTCGGCCTCCCACTCCGGCAACAGGACGCACAGTCTGCCTTGGTTCAGGGCCTCTTCCACCGCGTACAAGGGCAGCAGGCCAATACCCATGCCCCGCAGCACCGCATCGCGGATTACCTCGCTGCTATTGATGATGAAATTGCTGCCCACCTGCACGGTTTCCCGCCGCGCGTCTTGCTGTTCCTGGGCCAAGTGCTGGAAAGCCCCCTGCTGGAAAGTCCCTCGTTGGAAAGTCCACTTGTCGCTGAATTCGTTGTTGCCGTAGTAGAGGCAGTTGTGGGCCGCCAGGTCCGTGGGCGCCTGTACGGCAGAGTGGCGCGCCAGGTAGTCCGGGCTGGCGCAGAGTCGGTAGGCCACTTCGCCCAGAGGGCGGGCCACCAGGTTGTCCGCCAGGCGCGGGCTGATGCGAATGGCCAGGTCGTAGCCTTCCTCGGCCAGGTCCACCGTGCGGTCCAGCAAACTGCATCGCAGCTTCAGTTGCGGATGGCGGGCCAGGAACTCGGGGATCAGCGGCGCAATGCAGAGGCGCCCGAAGGCGACCGAGGTGGTCAGACGCAGGGTGCCACTGGGGGCGGCGGCCAGTTGCCCCAGGGCTTGGCGGGCCTCCGCCAGGGCTTCCAGGGATTGGGCGGCCCGGTCGTAGAGCAGTTGCCCGGCCTCGGTCAGGCTCAGGGCTCGGGTGGTGCGGTGGAGCAGCTTTTGCCCCAGTTGCGCCTCCAGTCGGCTGACCTGCTTGCTGACGGCGGACTTGTCCAAACCCAGTCGACGCCCGGCGGCGGTGAAGCTGCCGGTATCCACCACCTGCACAAAGACGGCCATGCCGCCCAGTTGATCCAGGGTGTCGTTGTCCATGGCATTTGTTTCCTTTTTGGAAACAGTTGGTTGTTTATTTCATGGATTGTAGTGCTTTTGGCGGCAGTGGAAACTGCCCCCAGGCCCTGCGGGCTGTCCTTTGTTTATTTCCGCGTACTGCATAAGGAGGTTTCCATGCCCTACATCCGTATCCAACTGGCCGGCGTTCCCTTGTCGCCCGCCAGCCCCGAAATCGACGCCTTGGTGACTCAGTTGCAAGCCGGAGTGACCGACGCCCTGGTCGATTATCTGCACAAGGAGCGGACCCTGACCGTCGTCTCCGTCGGCAGCGACGATTGCGCCCATTGGTCGGCCGATGGCCGGCCTTTGGCGGGGCGGGGCGCTGCCGTCCAGGCTTTTATCACTGCAGGAACCAACAACAGCGCGGAGAAAGCCGCCTTCATCGCCGCCTGTTACGACCTGCTTGCCGCAGTGCTCGGTCCCCTCTCCGCGCCGACCTATGTGGTGGTGCAGGAGGTGCCGGCGGGAGATTGGGGTTACGACGGCCTTAGCCAGGCGGCGCGCAAGCAGCAAAGGGAAAAAGAAGGAGAGGTCCAATCATGAAGACCCTGCGCCAATGGGCAGGTTTGCCGCCCTCCCAAAGCATCGACCCGGCAACCACGGCCCTGTTGCTGGTGGACTTCCAGCGGGAATACTTCGATGGCAAGTTGCCGCTGCCCATGGCCGATGGCGCCCTGGCGGCGGTGCTGCCTCTGTTGCGGGCGGCGGAGCGGGCGGGCATGACGGTGGTGCATGTGCATCACCGGGCGGGCAGTCACGGAGCCCCCCTGTTCGCACCGGACAGTGTGGGGGCGGAAGCCGTGGCGGCCCTGACGCCGGCACCGGATCACTTGCGGGTAGTGAAGGGCCTGCCCAGCAGCTTTGTCGGCACGGGTTTGGAGGAACGCTTGCGGGAACGGGGTTGCCGCACGGTAATTGTGACCGGGCTGATGACCCATAACTGCGTGGATGCCACGGCCCGCGATGCCCTGCACCGGGGTTTTGCCGTGCTGGTGGCAGGGGATGCCTGCGGCACTCGGGACCTGCCCGGTGCGGCCGGTGGCCAGTGCGTGGCGGCAGCAGCTTTGCACGAAGCGGTGTTGGCGGGCCTGGCGGACCGGATTGCCGAGGTGTTCAGCGCCGACCAACTGGTGACGATGCTGGCGGTGTGAGGGTGGAGCTGGATTGAGGCCGGGCTCGGGCGCAGCGAACTTGCCCGAGCGGTGTGTCTAGGAGGGCAGGGTAGGTGACGACTCGGGCTGTGACTCAGGCAGCCGCTGCCGGAAACAACCCCGGTTCGCGGGGTAGGCGACAGGCCAAAGTTTCCGGCGGTTCCGGGCGGGCGAAGAGGAAACCCTGCATGGCGTTGCAGCCCATCAGCAGCAGGTACTGGCGCTGGGCCTCGGTTTCCACGCCTTCGGCGATGACGTCTAGCTCCAGGCTGGAGGCGATGTTGAGAATGGCGGCGACGATGGCTTCATCGTCTTCGTCGCCGGGCACTGAGTCGATGAAAGACTTGTCGATCTTGAGCCGATGGAAGGGGAAGCGCTTGAGGGAGGCCAGGCTGGAATAACCGGTGCCGAAGTCGTCGATCTCGGTGCGGATGCCCAGGGACTGGAACTCGCTGATCAGGGACACCGCTTCCTGGGGATCTTCCATCACGGTGCTCTCGGTGATTTCCAGCACCAGCCATTCCGGCGGTACCTGGTAGTCCACCAGAGCCCGGCGCACGGTTTGCAGCAGGTTGGTGTGGTGGAACTGCTTGGCCGAAATGTTCACCGAAATCGGGATCGGCGCGTAGCCCGCGTCGGCCCAGGCCCGCATCTGGCGGCAGGCTTCGCGGATTACCCATTCGCCGATGGAAACGATCAGGCCTCGGTCTTCGGCGAAGCCGATGAACTTGAGCGGCGGCACGATTTCGCCGCCGGGGCGGTACCAGCGAATCAGGGCCTCGGCACCGATGATGGTATTGGTGGAGGCGTCCATCTGGGCCTGGTAGTGGAGGCGGAACTCCTGGCGTTCGATGGCGTGGTGCAGATCCGATTCCAGTCCCAGGATGGCCTGGGCCTTGTCCCGCATTTCGTGGGTGAAGAACTGGAAGTTGTTCCGCCCCTTGTGCTTGGCGTGGTACATGGCCATGTCCGCGCTGCGACTGAGGGATTCCACGTCGTGACCGCCGCTGGGCCAGCAGGCAATGCCGATGGACAGGGTGGTGTGCAGGGTGTAGTCCTCGATGGCCATGGGCTGAGCGGCGGCGGCCAGCAGGCGCGAGGCCACGGGGATGCAGTCCTCGGGGCCCTGGATGTCTCGCAATAAGACGACGAATTCGTCGCCGCCGATGCGGGTCAGAAGGTTGTTGGTGCCGGCGGCCATCACCAGGCGGTGGGCCAGCTTCACCAGCAGGGCATCGCCAATGGTGTGGCCAAGGGAATCGTTCACCGTGTTGAAACGGTCCAGGTCGAGGAACAGCACCGCCACTTGGCGGCTGAGTTCACCGGCCCGCATTTTCTCTTCGGCGGCGGCGATGGCTGCGTGCAGTTCCTGCTTGAGCACCGTGCGGTTGGCCAGGCCCGTCAGGGTGTCGTGGTGAGCCAGGTAGGCCAGTTTTTCCTCGGCCCGCTTGCGGGCGTTGATGTCCTCGACGAAGCCGACAATCTGGTCCAGTTCCCCTTCCACATAGACCGGCTGGAAGTGGAAATGGTAGTAGCCCATGTGGCCGCCGGCGGTGGAGGTGTAGGTGGTTTCCAGGGAACTGGGCGTGCCGTCCACCGCCTGCTGCAGGGCATTGCCCAGGACCTTGTCCCGGGCTTCGGTCAGCATGTTGAGGCCGACGATCTTCTCGATGGGGGCGGTGGCGTAGCTGGCGATCTTGTCATTGCATTCGAGCACCACGCCGTTGCGGTCCAGCACCCAGATACCCAGGGGGGCTTGGGCGACCAGGGCCCGCAGCTTGGATTCGCTCTTGCGCAGGGACTGGGTCATGCGGCCGGCCAACTGCTCCGCCCGCAAGCGCTGGTGCACCAGGGTTTTGCTCAGGGCGAACAGCAGCAGGCTGATCAGGGTACCCACCACCAGCAGCCGTTGGGGATAGCTGGCTTCCACCGGCGAGACGAAACGGTCGGTGGCTTGATAGACCAATACCCAAGGCCGTCCGCCCAGGGTCAAGCGCTCGGTGCGTCGCAAGGGCTCGGCGGGCAGCATGAAGGAACTCAGGCTGTCGTAGGCCAGGTCCTTCTCGTCAGGCTGGGCATTGGGCTCAGTGGTGGGGTTGTCGTAGATGTGAATGTCCACGTCCCGCAAACCTTCGGGTAGCAGGCTACGCATCAAATCCTGGTAGCGGATGCCGTTGCCGGCAAAGCCCACCAACTGGGCCCGTCGCTCTTCCACCGTGGCGGGCAGCTTGCCGTCCCGGTACAGGGGCTGATAGATGAGGAAGGCCGGCGTCGGGCTCTTGTGGCGGTCGATGTGCAACTGGATCTTGCCGGTGATCTGCGGAGTGCCCGTGTCCCGGGCCCGCTCCATGGCGGCCCGGCGCCGGGGTTCGTTCCAGCCGTCGTAGCCCAGTGCCTGCAGGTTGTTGGGGGTGTGGGGTTCTATGGCGGTGATCACCGCGTGGAAATCCCGTTGGCCCGGCGGTTTCAGGCTCAGGTCCTTTTCGCCGCGCCGGCGTTCTTCCGCCAGCAAGGCCGGCAGTTGATCGCCGTTGGTGGTGCGGACATAGATCAGGCCCTCGAAACCCGGATAGGTTTCCGCCAGCTTGAGGGTCTCGCTCATGTGGTGCCAGTTGGCCGGCGTCACCGTGCCGATGGCCCCCACGTAGGCCTGTACGTCCCGCAGGGACTGGACGAAAGCCAACAGCCGCGCCTGAAGTGCGGTATGAATTTCATTGCTGCGCTGTTCGAAACGGGCTTCGCTGGCTTCCCGCAGGGAGTGTTTGCTCAGGGTGGCTGTGGTCCCGGTCAGGCCGAGGCCGACGACGAGCACCGCCCAAGGTATCCACCCCTGGTGACGGCCTTTGCGGAGCACCGCGGTCAGATTGTTGAAATGGCGCAAGGACAAACCGGGCTCCGCTGCAATTCTGGCTATGACTATGGTTATAGGCGTATTTAAGCAAAATTACTACTTTTGGCATATTTATTCGGAAAATCAGCGGCTTCCGCGTTGTCTTTGTACGACGATGGCGTGTCGACCCAGGCAGGGAGCCGTCTCCGGGGCGTTTGGTCTGTTGCGGCGCGTCGTGACGCAAAGGCTCGGCAAGGGCCGGAGAAATGGCGTCACCCCTTGAGAAATAAGGGATTTTTTCCCACGTGGAATCGCCGCGAAGCCGCGGCAGGACTGCTACACTCGAGTCCTATATAAGACCAGTAAAGGGCTTCTCCTTCGGGAGAAAAGCTGGAACCAACAGAAAAAAGGACAGGAGACACCATGAGCGCTGCAACCGGCAACGAGCTGCCATTCTTCAAGCGCCTGCTATTCCCCGCTGTTTTGGCCATCGGCATCGCGGCGGGCACCCTGGGGGCGGTGTGGCTGGCAGGGGCGGCCTTCAGTCTGGCGGCGCTGGGGGCGGCAGCCCTGCTTGGCATCGTGGCGGCGGCGGTGGTGAACGCCCAATACCGGATGGCCCTTGAAGGCCCCCGGGATCGCCTGCGCAAGGCCATCAGCGATACCTACAACGACGGCGACCTGACCCGCCGCGCGCCGGTGGAAGGTTCCCTCGCCCCGGTGGCCGAGGAATACAACAAGCTCATGTTCTCCCTGCAGGGCATCATCGGCCGGGTGATCTTCAATTCCCGCGAAGTGGATGCCGTGGCCAAGAAGCTGATCGAGGAGGCCAAGCACACCGTGTCCGGTTCCGAGCAGCAGAACGCCGCTGCCGCTTCTGCCGCCAGCGCCGCGTCCACCATGGCCAGCGGCGTGGCCGATGTGGCCAACAACACCGAAGAGACAGCCCGTATCGCTGAAGCCGCCCGGGGCCATTCTTCCCGGGGTTCCGAAATCGTCGGCCAGGTGGCGGAGGAAATCCGCTTGCTGGCCCAGTCCGTGGAGAACTCCGCCAGCGTGGTGTCCGCCCTGGGCGAACGGTCCGAGGCCATTTCCGCCATCGTCCAGACCATTCACGAAATCGCCGACCAGACCAACCTGCTGGCCCTCAACGCCGCCATCGAGGCGGCCCGGGCCGGCGAACAGGGCCGCGGCTTTGCCGTGGTGGCCGACGAAGTGCGCAAGCTGGCGGAGCGCACCACCGCCGCCACCGCCGAGATCGGCGGCATGATCTCCGCCATCCAGAACGAGACCCAGAGCGCCATTTCCACCATCCGCGCCGGTTCCGTCCAGGCCAAGATCGGCGCCGAACTGACCGAGCAGGCCGCCGCCGCCCTGATCGAAATCAACCACGGCGCCGCCGACACTCTGGCCAAGGTGCAGACCATCGCCGGCACCATGACGGACCAGAGCCATCAGGCTCAGCATATTGCCGAACAGGCCAACGACATCATCTCCCTGGCCGACCGCAACGCCCAGGGCGCCCGGGATACCCTGAGCGAGGCGAAGCAGCTGGATGTGCTGGCCACCAACCTGGAAGAGATCGGCCAGGTGTTCAAGCTGGGCGCTGTGGGCGAACAGGCCTTGCGCATCCACGGCGCCATGCCCGATGCTGTGGTGGCCATGGCCCGCGATATTGAGCGGGTGCTGGAGCAGGCGGTGGATTCCCGCCAGATCGCTCTGGACGACCTGTTCGACAAGAACTACGTGCCCATTCCCAACACCAAGCCCCAGAAGTACTCCACCAAGTACGACGGCCTGACGGACAAGATTTTCCCCACCGTGCAGGAAGGCTGGCTGGACAAGACCTCCAACGGCGTCTTCGCCATTTGTACCGACGTGAATGCCTACGTGCCCACCCACAACAAGAAGTTCGCCCAGCCCATGACCGGCGACGAGAAGGTGGACATGGTGCGTAGCCGCAGCAAGCGCCTCTACGGCGACAACGCCACCCTCAAGCGGGCCAGCGTCAGCACCCTGCCCTACCTGAGCCAGACCTACCGCCGCGACACCGGCGAGGTCATGCACTGCATTTCGGCCCCCATCAACGTCAAGGGCCGCCACTGGGGCGCGGTGAACATCGCCTACATCGCCTGACGGTTTACCGCCGGTGGCAGGGGCCAACCCTGCACCGGCCGGCGGCCCGCCTGCTAAACTTCCCGTTCTGCGTTGCCGGCCTTCGCCGAGACGCCATCAACACACTTCAGGAGTCATCATGATTCAGGGTTCCATCGTTGCCATCGTCACCCCCATGGCCGAGGACGGCAGTCTCGACCTCGCCGCCATGCGCAGCCTGGTGGATTGGCACGTCGCGGAAGGCACCGACGCCATTGTCGTCGTCGGCACCACGGGCGAATCGCCCACGGTGAATGTGGAAGAACACCGCACCCTGATCGAGACCGTGGTCAAACAGGCCGACGGTCGCATCCCTGTGATCGCCGGCACCGGCGCCAACTCCACCGCCGAAGCCATCGAACTGGCCGAGTTCGCCAAGAAGGCCGGCGCTGACGCCCACCTGTCCGTGGTGCCCTACTACAACAAGCCCACCCAGGAAGGTCAGTACCAACACTTCAAGGCCATCGCCGAAAAGGTGGAACTGCCCATGATCCTGTACAACGTGCCCGGTCGTACCGTGGCCGACATGCACAACGATACCGCCATCCGTCTGGCTGCTGTGCCCAACGTGATCGGCATCAAGGACGCCACCGGCGACATCAACCGCGGTAGCGACCTGCTGCTGCGCGCCCCCGCCGAGTTCGCCGTGTATAGCGGGGACGATCCCACCGCAGCCGCGCTGATGCTGTTCGGCGGCAAGGGCTGCATCTCCATCACTTCCAATATCGCGCCCAAGCTGATGCACGAGATGTGCGCCGCCGCTCTCGCCCGCGATGTGGACAAGGCCGTGCAGCTCAACTTCAAGCTGCTGCCCCTGCACCGCGCCGTGCTGGCCGAGCCCAACCCGATCCCCGCCAAGTGGGCGTTGAACAAGATGGGCAAGATTCCCGCTGGTTTGCGTCTGCCCCTGGTGCCCATGACCGACGCTGCCGTGTCCACGGTGACCGCGGCTCTGGCCCACGCCGGTATCAAGATCTGACGGGGTTTCGCTCCCAATAAAAAAGCCCGGCTGGTCCGGGCTTTTTTGTTTTTGGCGCGGCGCTTTGAGGTTCCGCATGAACCCCGCGTGGAGCCTACCTGTTGAGGCTGTGGCCCCGGCGTCCTTCAAGCCGCCTGGGCTTGCTGTAGGGCCTGGCGGTGGTAAAGGGCGGAGAGCACGTCGTTGGGGCGCAGCAGGCCGGCGAACTTGCCCTGTTCGTCCACCACCGGAATGTCGCCCTGTTCCGGCCCGTTGGCGAGAAGGGCTGCCACTCGCGCCAGGTCGTCGCCGGTCTGCACGGTGGTGAAGCGTTCCGTCATGACCTGGCCCGCCACTTCCGGCTTGTTGGAGTTGGGGCCGGGGGTGGGCTGCAGCAGTTGGCGCAGGCGGACGCCCAAAGGGGCACTGCCGTCGGGCACGTGGCGCAAGAGGGCTTCCAACGTAACCAGGCCGATCACCCGGCGCGAGCGGTCCAATACTGGTAGGGCAGTCCGCACGCCGCCGCGGAACAGGTCCCAGACCGTTTCCAGTTCGGTGGCGAATTCCACGCAAGCCACCTCCGTTGCCATCAGGCTGCCGCAGGTCTGGGCCTCGTGGCGGCGCAGGGCGTTTTCCGTGGCGTGTTCGAACACCGTCACCAAATCGGTTTCCGTGATGTCCAGGTAGCCGTCCACCCGGTCCAGGGCCGTGGCCAGGTCCTGATGGGTGATACCAGCAGTAGCTACACGCCGAGGCCCCTTGGCGGCGGCTTGGGGCGCGGCGCATTGGGGGTACTGGCGCTTGCCCACCAAGTTATTGATCGCCATAGCTGCCAGCAGCAGCCCCAGCACATTGGTTGCCACCGTGGCGGCGGCTCCCCAGCCTGCTTGTTGGCTGGCCATGAGAATGGCCAGGGCGCCGCCGGGCGGGTGCAGGCAGCGCAGGGCCGCCATGGCCCAGATGGCCAGGGCCACGGCGCAGGGCAGAGCCAGCCAGAGGGGTTGAATCCAGTGGCCGCTGGCGATGCCGGCCAGGGCGGAAACCATCAGCCCGCCGGCAATGGACCAGGGTTGGCCGAGGGGACTATGGGGCAGGCAGAACAGGATCACGGCGGAGGCGCCGGCCGGGGCCAGCAGGCGCCGGGTGTCCGCCGCCAGGGGCAACACCGTCAGCAGGGCTTCCAGCAACAACATGCCGAGCAGGCCGGCCAGGGCCGAGCGCCAGCGTTCCTGCACCGACAGCGGCGCGGCGTCGGCAATCAGGTAGGTGCGGGAAAATTGGACCAGGGTCTGGGCCAGGGTGGTCATGGGCGTGTCCTCGAAGCAGTGCCCCGGGGCAACAAGGGGAGGGCCGGGGCAACGCCTATTATCGCCGCCCCGCCCGCGGGATTACTTCTCGACGAAGGCCCGTTCGATCACGTAGTCGCCGGGGGTGCCGATACGGGGCGACACTTCGAAGCCGCGCTTGTCCAGCAGGCTGCAACTGTCTTCCAGCATGGCCGGGCTGCCGCAGATCATGACTCGGTCCACCGCCGGGTCCAGGGACGGCAGGCCGATGTCTTCAAACAGTTTGCCGCTTTCGATCAGGTCCGTCAGGCGGCCCTGGTTGCGGAAAGGCTCCCGGGTCACGGTGGGGTAGTAGATCAATTTCCTGGCCACGTCCTCACCGAAGAATTCGTTCTTCGGCAGTTCGTGCTGAATGTAATCAGCGTAGGCCACTTCGCTGACGGTGCGGGTGCCGTGGATCAAGACAATCTTCTCGAAACGCTCGTAGGCCTCCGGGTCCTGGATCACACTCATGAAGGGCGCCAGACCAGTTCCCGTGGCGAACAGGTAAAGATGCTTGCCGGGGCGCAAATCGTGCAGCACCAGGGTGCCCGTGGGTTTGCGGCTCACCTTGATCTGCTGGCCCGGCTGCAAGTGTTGCAGGCGGGAAGTGAGGGGGCCGTTGGGTACCTTGATGCTGAAGAACTCCAGGTGTTCCTCGTAATTGGGGCTGGCGATGCTGTAGGCCCGCAGCAGGGGGCGGCCTTCCACCTCCAGACCGATCATGACGAACTGACCGTTTTCAAAGCGCAGGCCCTGGTCGCGGGTGGTGCGGAAGCTGAACAGGCTGTCGTTCCAGTGATGGACGCTGAGGACGGTTTCGGTGTTGAGGTTGCTCATGGTGGCACTCCAAGTGATTACCGGCGATTGTAGAAATGCCCCGCTTATCTGTAAAATGGGTAATCCTGATTTTATTATTCGGTTAATTGGATATGAGATTCAGCCTGCGCCAAGCCGAAATCTTCGCCGCCATCGCCCGCCTGGGCAGCGTCACCCGGGCGGCGGACGAATTGTCTCTGTCCCAGTCCGCCACCAGCACCGCCCTGGCCGAGTTCGAGCGGCTCTACGATTGCCGCCTGTTCGACCGCATCGGCAAGGCTCTGCGCCTCAATGCCCTGGGCGAACAGTTGCTGCCCAAGGTGGTGGAACTGCTGGACCGGGCAGCGGAGGTGGAGGACCTGCTGGCGGGCCGCGCCGGCCTCGGCCCCCTGCATATCGGCGCCACGCTGACCATCGGCAACTACCTGGCTACCCTGATCGTTGCCGAGCTGTTGCAAAAGCATCCTGAGGCCCGCATTGAGCTGACGGTGCACAACACCGTCGCGCTCATTGAACAGGTGGCCGGTTACAGCCTCGACGTGGGCTTGGTGGAAGGCGCCTGCCATCATCCGGACCTGACGGTGGAACCCTGGGTGGACGACGAGTTGGTGGTGTTCTGCCCTCCCTCCCATCCCATCGCCCGCAAGCGCAAGATCGACTTGGCCGCTCTCATGGCCGAGCCCTGGATTCTGCGGGAGCAGGGTTCCGGCACCCGTGCCCTGTTCGACCAGGCCGTGCATCGCCTGGGCCTGGAACCCAAGGTACGGCTAGAGCTGGAACATACCGAGGCCATCAAGCGTGCCGTGGAATCGGGCCTGGGCCTGGGCTGCATCTCCCGCCTGGCCCTGCGCGAAGCCTTCCGGCGCGGCAGTTTGGTAGCCCTGAAAACGCCGGAGCTGGAACTGCGACGCCGCTTCCAGTTCGTCTGGCACAAGGACAAGTACCACACCGCCGCCCTGCGCGAATTTCTCGCCGCCTGCCGTGCCATGACTGCCGGGGTCAGTCGCAGCGATGAAATCGCCCTGCCTTATATTCCGTGAGATTCTTCAGTTCCTGAAGTTGCCGGAGTGAGCCCGTGAACGACCACCGCACCTACCAGTTGCTGATCGAAGTGGGCGAGCCTCTGGATATTGACGTGGGCCGCCTGGGTCGTTGTCACTTTGCTGCGGGTCGCTACATCTATACCGGCTCCGCCAAACGCAACTTCGAAGCCCGCATCGCCCGCCATCTGCGCAAGAACAAAAAACTGCACTGGCACATCGACTATCTTTTGACCCAGCCAGGTGTCATCGTGGTGGACGTGCGTCGTTACGGCGACGAAGAATGTGACATCAACCACCGCCAGCCGGGGGCGATTCCCTTGCCCGGCTTCGGTGCCAGCGACTGTCGCGAACAATGCGGTAGCCATCTCAAGTATCTGGGGCCGATTTGATGCCCGGCTCGGCATCCCTTTGAACAGGGGAAATCCATCCCCTTGGCATCGCCCAGGGAAATCTAAGACGCATAGAATGGACGAATGACTGCCAACGCCGCCAATCCGACCATCGAAATCAGAGCCCAGGAGCAGAAGTCCGCTCTACTGTTCCTCAATTCCGGCATTGCGCAGGTGGTCAGCGTCATCAACTCCGGCATTCTCGTCGCTGCGGTGACCTTCGTCTCAGGCTTCGGTCGTGGGCTTGGACTCTGGTGGAGCCTCGCCATCGCCGTGGCCCTGCTGCGTGGGTTCATTACCTATGGTTACCGCGCCGATGCCGCGCGCCGGGAGA
>Ga0306923_10003710_pt1 | contig 14496 bp, 17 predicted proteins | sample sta12Can44000108_FD_203841 | JGI IMG/M metagenome (GOLD analysis project Ga0306923, IMG submission 203841) | Lab enrichment of tropical soil microbial communities from Luquillo Experimental Forest, Puerto Rico - statanox.12C.anox.44.000.108 (v2)... | ecosystem: Environmental > Terrestrial >... | reverse complement strand
CTTCGGGCCAGCGACCTTGAATGAATTCACCAAGATGGATCGTTTCAATCCGGACCTTTCGTGGACCCCAGTTTCAGAGGACGATTCGAATTGATGTCGTCCAACACAGTTTCCCTATAACGGACTTAGCGGCGCTAACGTACTCACCTTTCGCGCACCCAGGAACAGAGATTTCAGCGTAACAGAACGTTCGAGGTGGTTAGCTGCCCCTGGCGATCCCCGTTCACGCGTAGCGAAAACACCAATTACGGTTTCCATCGGCTAGAAACGCCCTCTTCGTTTATTTCGAGACAACCAGCGCTGGCACGGTCGCGCGATAACGCACAAGTAACAGCGTGATGTCGTCCGACTGGCGGGCGCCGCGGGTAAAGTTCTCCACAGATTGAAGAACCGCGTTCTGGAGCTCCTCCAGTGGTCGATTGTCCTTCCCGGCAAGCGCGTCTTGGAGGCGAGCTACACCAAACGCTTCTTCTTCGGGATTCATGGCCTCGGTGACGCCGTCGGTAAATAGAACAAGAGTGTCGCCAGGTTCGAGTTTCGTGGTCGCAGCGGTAAATTCCGCATCGAGCATCAGACCGATCGGACGACACCGATGAGTCACAACCTCGGCGATTTCGCCGCAATGCAGAATCAGTGGCGAAGGGTGTCCTGCGCAGATATAAAAGAGCTCGCCATTGGCGTGGAGGATGCCGAAGAACATTGTGGCGTAACGCTCCACTTGCTCGTGTTCGCAGAGGAAGCGATTGATTTGTTGCACGACCCGGACAGGATCGGCGCCAATGGTCATTCCCGTCAGTGCTCCCTGGAGCATGGTGGCAAGCAGCGCTGAGCCGAGGCCCTTCCCGGAAACGTCGGCAACGAGAATCGCCGCACGATCCGCGTCCAGCGGAAATACGTCGAGGTAGTCGCCACCCACAGCGTGGCAAGGCGCGTGAACCCCGGTGACGATGAAGTGCGGAAAATCGCGAAATCCGCGGGGTATGAGCGCTTCCTGAATTTGGCGCGCGACGTTCAGTTGCTGCTCCAAGAGCTGGCGCTCGCGCTCCCGCTCAACCAGTCGCGCGTTTTCGATAATGCTGGCGGCCTGCACGGCCAGAGCGTCTAGGATTTCGCGGTCGAGTTTTGAAAAAGCCGCTGGCCGACGGGAATCGAGATAGATAACACCGAGTAACTGCTCGCGTTCTGCTCGGCTGTCCGATGCCGAAGAGACGGCATATGCGTTGGCGTATAGAGGTATGGCGATAACAGCTCGCAAGGATTGAGCGATGATGCTTTGCGCCATCTGAAGAGCAGCCTCGGCGCGACTCAGATCTTCGGTGACGATGCTCGTCCTCTGTTCAAGTGCTTGCCGCAAGGCGGTCTGACTGGGAGCAACGCTCTCCAGCGGCAACCGAACACCTCCGCTGCCCCGGGCCAGGCGGACGCGAAGCGAGCCCGAAGAATCCGCACCGAGCAGCAACCCGCGATCGGCATTAGTGACCGCAACTGTATGATCGAGCATGCTGCCGAGGACGGAATCAAGCGGCAACCGCGAGTGCAGCAGCGAGGTAGCCTGCAGGAGCACATTCAGTTTTTGAAGCCCAGCGGATGAAGATTCGTCGCCAGCGAGATTCCCAATCTTCTCCAGGAGATTCTGAAGCGGGATGTCGTCGGCAGATGATCGATAGATGAGCGCATAGCAATCGTCGAATCCGAATGTGATCGTGTCGCCGTCGCTGAGAGCGACTTGTTCGATTTTTTTGCCGTTGACGAAGATTCCCTTGCGGTGGCCGCGATCTTCAAGATAGAAGCCGTCCGCTGCGCGGATAATGGCTGCGCACTGGCGCGAGATGCGACGGTCGGAAAGCTGAAGATGGTTCTCGCTGGCGCGGCCGATGAGGAATGGCAGCTCACTGATTTGGACAGAGCGATGCGAATAATCCGGAGAGATAACTTCAAGAGTGCTTCCGTAAGCAATTGCGTTATCCGACGGCAGAAGTGTCAAGGCACCCAGGTCGGGCGCGGCTGTCAGCGCCTCTCCCCCCGCGCCCGATTTCAGAAATTGCGACCTGGCCTGCTCGTCCGAGGAAAGTAGCACTTCCACTTCCCGACGCAGTGCATGATCTGGTGCGCAGGCCCGGTCCAAAAACACCGCGCGGTGTTCCGGCTTGAGCACGAGCGCCTCGGCCAGCAGGTCCCTGACTTTCTGCCACTCTTTAGGGGTCATCGCGTTCATCCCTGATGATTTGGTGGTGCAACCACACTCGCGCTGTCATCCAGTGCCGCTTCACAGTCGCCGGCGAAACGCCCACGACATGAGCCGTCTCCTCGATGGAAAGGCCGCCAAAATATCTCAGCTCCACGATCTGGCTTTGCTCGGGATCAAGCTTGGCGAGTTCCTCGAGAGCGTCATCGAGTACCGTCAGGTCGAGGGTTCGCGCTCTAGCCGGGGTGGCCGCATCGTCCAAAGTTAGCTTGTAGCCCGGGTTTCGTTTGGCGGCGTTGCGGCGGCGCGCATACTGCACCAAAATCTGCCGCATCAACTGCGCGCACACGGCCAGGAAGTGCGCGCGATTTTCAAAATGCATCGGTTGCTGTTTGACGAGGCGCAGATATGCCTCGTGCACGAGAGCACCGCTCTGCAAGGTGTGATCGGGGCGCTCCTTGCGGAGGTTAGAGCGCGCCAACCTGCGAAGTTCGTTATAGATGAGAGGTATCAGTCGGCGCAGGGATTCCTCATCACCGGCCTGCCACGTGGCCAGTAGCGCGTCGACCGACTGGGAGAGGTCGTGCGGCACAAGACTCCGCCAAGGACCCGATTTATTAGGGCAAAGATTAACTACTTAGAATACGTCCGTCAATTCACTGAGAAAAAAGCCAAGGCCGGCCGCTTGGCGTAGCCGTCCTTTGCGGTGTTCTCTGCGAAAATTCTCGAAAAAGGCGTGAGCCAATTTGCCTCGGATTTGCACTTATACAGATGAGAAGGAAGAGTGCCGGGTCGGTCTGAGGGAAACAGGCCCCGCGTTCCGGCAGGAACGCTCCGGCCCGGCCGCAATTCTAGCACGGGAGGTGTGTCCATGAGGAGAACCGCGCGTTTGGCTGGTGCGGCGAAGCTCACGATGGGCATTGTCGCGGCGCTTAGAGCGAGACCCTTGTTCGCACACCACTCCCACGCTAACCCCCACTGCTGGATTCAGGTGCTAGTGGTCGATCTTCAAAACCCACCATCTGAACCCGTGGAATGGGTGTTGAGATGGGTGCGCCATTCCAGCTGCTTCGTCACGGCTGGAAGCCTGACAGTGTCAAGCCGGGGGACACGATCACCGTGGTCGTCAATCCGTTGCGCGACGGCTGGCCTGCTGACCAGATCGTGTCGGCAACCGCATCGACGACAATAATGTTCACGAATGTGATCCCGCGACGGACCGTCATCCGGTCGTCAATGATCGGGTCACGACCCTGGTAGCGCCAGTGCGGCCAGCATCCGCCGACCTACCCAAATGACGTTCAGCAGAGAGGATTAGCACAATCCAAGGAGATATGACGATGACACTTCGAATAACCGAACGGGATGCGAATGGAGTGGGAGTACTGATTCTCGAGGGTCGAATCGTGCTTGGCGAAGAGAGCAACTCGTTCCGCCAGAAAGTGAAGAGCCTGCTCGCGGCTGGCAAGAAAAAAATTGTACTGGACGTTGCCAACGTTAGCTATATCGACAGCGCTGGTCTCGGCACGCTGGTGGCGACGTTTCATGCCTCCCGCTCGCAGGGCGCCACGCTGAAGCTAGCCGGCCTAGGAGCAAATTTCAATGAAGTCTTGCAGGTAACGAAATTGATGACCGTTTTCGATAGCTATAACAACGAAGGAGCAGCGATTGAGAGCTTCGGAAGGTAACCCACCTTTGGGTCAATTCCCTGGAGCATTTGTGAGCCCAGCCATTCAACCTAGTTGCAGGCGCTTGATGGCGCCCCAGGAGCGCCGCAGCGAAAAGACCACAAAATCGCTTATGCTCATCTGTCTTCTACCCGCGGATTCGCGGATTCTTGCCGCCTCTTCAACTGTGCAATACAAATGGACCACCGTGCGGACCTGTCCGAGTCGCTCAATCTTCATCAAACGCGCTTGAGTTAGCAGAAGAGTTGACCTCGATTTTGTCTGATACTGAAGAGGGCCCCAACAGGTGGGGAAGAATAGAGGTGATGAGGATGTCGCGAGTTCAACCCTGGCTGGCACTCGGAGTGTTCTTATCTACAGCTGCAACCGATGCAGTCTATGTCTTTTTCAATGCGGCAGTGGCATCGCAGCGACGAGTTCCCGCAGCGACATGGAGCAGCGTCTGGTATCTTCTGTCGGCTTTCGCCGTCATCAGTTATACGAAGAACTGGGTATATGTCGGTTTTGCAGCATCGGGCTCTTGGATGGGAGCGTACGTTTCCATGACACTGCTCAGGCGGCCAACAGCGGGCGGGTCGGCAAGACCTTGACGTTTTTGGTAAGACCATTTGGGCACTTTGACGGCTTGTTCGTCGATCCGGGATACCGAGATAGACTGGGCGAGGCCGATCGTGGGAAGGAGCAACCATGCGCAAAGGATACTGGATCACGTTCTACCGCTCGGTTTCGAATCCGGCGGCTCTCACCGCTTATGGAAAGGCGGCCGGATCGGCGATAGCGGCCGGTGGGGGCCGGTTCCTGGTTCGCGGCACGCCGGCAAAAGCTTACGAGGAGGGGCTGAACCAACGGTGCGTTGTGATTGAGTTCGACAGCCTCGAAAAGGCCATCGTCACGTACGAGAGCCCGGATTATCAGGCGGCGAAGAAGCTACTCGAAGGTAGCGTGGCGGGACGTGCGAATGGTCGAGGGCGCTTAGCAGCTGGGCAGACGGTTACAGGGGCCTGTTGTTCACCCGCGCTGGGACAGGCCGTGGAATCTGCGCGCGATGATACCCGATTGGCTCACGCAAACTGGAGAGCGGCGTCTAAGGAAGTGGCCAGAATGCGTGCCAGGCCTGTCGTGGCGCTCGGACTTTCATCCAAACTTTGCGCCCTCTTATCGGTTTGACCGCATTGCACGTCGAAGGGGAGACGAATGAATGCACGCGAAACACTACCCTTGTCGTGCTGCTGCCGGTTGGCCCCCAGCCACGCTGGTCGCAGGCGCACCTGCAAACAGCGGTGCCGATACACCACCAAACAGGTCTGAGCGCTCCGCTGGAGTTGAATCGCACCCTTGGTACACAAGTTCTTTACAAGGCGACGGCACAGTGCGTTAGAGTTGATCGGGCCGGAGCTTGCCCGCTGCTCCATTGGGAACCAATATCGTTAACACTGAACAACTCGCTTGCGGCCGCAATCGAATTAGGAAGTCTGCCTTGGTTCAGACCAGGATTTGAAGCGTTACGTGCCGGTTGTGCCGTCGGTGAAAGAGCAGTTTTTCGAAATCGATCCAAAATTCCGATGCCCCGTGAAGAACATGGGCGGCGGCTTAGACATCCGGCGCTGCTACGATCTTTGCCGCGCCCTACGCGAAAATTCATCATCGCCTCTAAAGTCCACGCCAGGGAGTTGCGATGCTAGATGCGCGACCCGGATGGATACCTCATGGAGGTTGGACAAACGACCACGGTCGCAGGGCCCTTGGATTTATACGTGTAAAGCCTCCAGACGTGTTACGTTTTCCGCGGAACCTGGATGAGAGCAGCCTGGTACGAAAAGCAGGGCCCCGCTCGCGAGGTGTTGCAAGTCGGCGAAATGCCCGATCCGACGCCCTCGGCCGGAGAAGTTCGCATTCGCATCGCGGCTTCGGGCATCAATCCCGGCGACACTAAGAAGCGCGGGGACACGTTCGGCATCGGCATGCCCTATCCGCGCGTGATCCCGCACAGCGATGGCGCGGGCCGCATCGAACAGATCGGCTCGGGCGTCTCCTCCGAGTGGCTGGGGCGCGCCGTGTGGTGTTACGGAGCGCAGTCGTATCGCCCGTTCGGCACGGCTGCGGAATTTACCGTCGTACCCTTCGATCACGTCGCTCCTTTGCCCGAAAAAGTTGCGATGGAACAGGGCGCCTGCCTCGGAATCCCGGGCATCACGGCTCATCGTGCGGTGCACGTGGGCGGACCCCTAAGCGGGCGGACCGTACTGGTTCAGGGAGCGGCCGGCTCGGTCGGAATGTGCGCTGTCGCGCTGGCGCGCCATTCCGCAGCGCACGTCATCGGCTCAATTCGAGCCGCTTCGGATGAACCGACCACGCGGAATGCGGGCGCGCACGAAGTCTTTTTGAGCGACAAAGATCTGATCTCGCGCGTTCGCGCGATCGCGCCGAGTGGCGTCGATCATATTGTCGAAGTGGCTTTCGGCGCCAATATCGAAACCGATGTCGAGCTGCTCAAAATGGGTGGCTCGATAGCCGCCTACGCCACAGACAACGCAACTCCGAAGATTCCTTTCTGGCAATTGGTCTTCAAGAATATCCGCGTGTACTTTCTAGGCAGCGACGATTTTCCGCCGGAGGCGAAAATTCAAGCGACGCGCGATCTGAATTCCGCGCTCGAGACAGGCTGGCCCGGCTTCGAAATCGGAGAATGCGTCCCGCTCGCAGAAATCGCCCGCGCCCACGAACTGGTGGATCATCCCGCGCGGCGCGGCCGTGTCGTGGTCATCCTTTGACATGAAGCCTTTCATTTTTGCTCGCCGCGGTCGCCAGCTTTGGATCCCACAACATCTCAGGCCCTCTGCCTGGCTAACCCGCTTGTGATCGTTTGCGATTGCCTGGGCAGACGGCTTGGGCCTCAGAGTCTTCCCTGGTAAGCGAGGCCACTTTCCCACGGCGAACATGCCTTCTGTAGTCGGATTAGGAAAGAGTGGGCCAGACGGTCAGCCAAATCTCTTGTTTAGGCATGCGATCGGCAAATTCGTACATCCCAAATCATGCGTCGGCCACAAAGGCACTTGCATCGAATGGTCGTGGGAGGAAATGTATGAAGGCCGCAGTGGTACCCGCCGTGAGCAGTTCCTGGCAGATCAAAGATGTTCCCCAGCCTCAACCCGGACCAGGTCAGGTGCTGGTGAACATGCACGCAAGCGGCATCTGCTACACCGATGTGCACCAAACACTCGGACACGTTCCAGGACAATTTCCTCGAATCCTTGGCCACGAGCCAGTGGGCGAGATCGTCGCCGTGGCTCCTGATGTAACCAATCGCAAGCCGGGCGACCGCGTCGGCTCGGCATGGATTCAGTCCACCTGCGGACGCTGCGAATGGTGCCAGCGCGGCCGCAAGATGTTCTGCCCCTATTTGAAGGGCACGGGGGGCGAGGTGCAAGGCGGTCACGCCGAGTACATGCTGATGAACGCCGACGCTACATACCTGATTCCTGCCAAGGTTCCCTATGAGCAAGCCGCACCGATCTTTTGCGCCGGATATACCGTTTATAGCGGGCTCCGCTGGGCCGACCCACAGCCGCACGAGCGCGTGGCCGTACTTGGAATCGGCGGGCTAGGGCACTTGGCGGTGCAATACGCGAAGGCTGCGGGCTTTGAGACCATCGCGATTTCGCACTCCCCCGATAAGGACAAGATGATTCGCGAGCTGGGCGCAGATGAAATTGTCCGCGACGGAAACAGCCTTTCCACAGCAGGCGGCGCCGACATCATCCTCAGCACCTCCAACTCGACCAAATCCATGATGGACAGCATTCAGGGTCTGCGTCCGGACGGTCGGTTCATCGTCATGGGTGCCGACGTGGAACCACTTTCGATTTCGTTGGTCGAGTTGCTCTTCAAGCGCATCAAAATCATCGGCAGCCAGCAAAATGGCCCCGAATATCTCTACGAAGCTCTGGATTACGTAGCCCAAGGAAGAGTCAAATCGATAATTGAAAGCTACCCGTTGGCCGAAGCTGCGAAGGCCTACGAGCGCGTTGCGGAGGGCAAGGTCCGCTTCCGCGCCGTCCTCACAATGTAATCGCCATCCGAGCAGTCCGCCGTTGCCAATCCACCGCCGAGCACGTCGCCCGGCAGAGTGAAGCTCAGGTTAGCTTTGGGCGTAATTTTACCGTTCCTTTTCTGGCTCTTCGTAGAGCTCTTCCTCGGACAGTACGGGCCGCCCTCCAAATTCCTTTTCGGCTCTCGCTGCTGCGCCAAACATCGGTCCGCGAGCCGGCACCACTGGTGCGAACGCCATTAAGCCGATGTTTTCCGGTACATCGTCGTAAATAGCCTCGAAGCCCCCCCGCCGAAAATATGTTTCGTGCCAGAACCCGGTTCCACCGGAGTCTTTCAAAAAGCTCTGCCACCACTGCCGGTGCGGGTCCGAACGCGTCCACTCCAGAAGTGAGTTTGCGTCACGCCAGTATTGGCGCATGCCAACATGCATTGGAAATAACGAGTAGACGATGGTCTCGTGCCGTAGCAGCCCGTCGGGCTGCGCCGCGGCAGAAGAAGAAATCTTCGGCCCAAAACCTAGCAGTGTCTTGATTCCGGCGAGGCGATTAACTCGCATCCCGAGATAGATGACTACCAGATCCGGATAAGCAGACAGATTGACGGTACGGCGCTCCACACGTGTGCGCATGCGATGGATCCTCCAACTCCATGATAGCCATCAGGGACAGCCCCTTTGCCAGCGAAGTCTTTGCCGACCCGACCGCCAGGACCCCTCCCCGTTCCGTGACGTTGGCGGAAAAGTCAGCCGGGGTCCTGCCCCAGCGGTCGGTAGGAGCTGGGCCGTGGGCGGACTTAACTCGATGGGAAGCCAACGCACTGTCCTGTAGCTCGTTGTAGCCATTCATTTTAGGTAGCGGTTCAGCAAACTGCCCATTTTGCAATTGGCGGGCGGTCAAAAGCGAGGCCTGCACAATCTCCCTGGCTTGCTGTTTCCCGCATTGCGCGCGTCTACCCTGCGTAACTTTTCTGGGGCAACTCCGTTTAAGCTATTGAGTCCGCGTGCCTGGAGAGCTGTTTGACGCACCTGAGTCACGAGCCTGATGAGCGGATCCTCGTGGAAGCCGCGCAGCGCGATCCTTCCCGTTTCGGCGAGCTCTACGAGCGCAATTTCGGCCGCGTCTATGCCTACGTCTCGCGTCGCCTGGCGGACCGCTCTGACGTCGAGGATGTCACCGCCGAGGTGTTTCGCCAGGCCCTCGTGAATCTTGGCCAATTCGAGTGGCGCGGCGTTCCCTTCGTGGCCTGGCTCTTGCGCATTGCCGCAAATGCGGTCACAAATCACTGGCGACGCGTGTCTCGCGAACAGCCTATGGCTGACCTGGACGGACCTGAACCGGCTCCGGCTGATCCTGCCGACATCGATGCCCTTGAACGCCGGGCGCTTTTGTTTCGTCTGGTACGGACCTTGCCAGTCGACCAGCGCCGTGTGATCGAGATGCGTTTTGCGGATGAGAGGGGCATCAGGGAAATTGCCAGGGAATTGAATCGGACGGAGAGTGCGGTGAAGCAGCTCCAGTACCGCGCCATTCAGAACTTGCGCGCACAACTCCAGAAATCTCCGGGGAAAAAAAGATCGGGTGAAGCAAATGCCTGAACAGGATTACGCACAACAACTCGACCGCGTGGTCGACGAGATGCTCGCGAATCCGCACGCACCTCTGCCTGTTAGCGCGGATTCCGCGGAGCTTAGGTCGCTCGCGCGTATCGCCGCCGAGCTGCACGGCCTGCCTCGCGAAAGTTTCAAGGAACGTCTCATATCCGAACTCAAAAGGAGAATGCACATGTCTAGCGTCGCTAAACTTGCTGCGGAGATTCGCACGACGGCCTCACCGCGGTTGACATTCAAAGACACCGGCAAGGCCATTGAATTCTACAAACGTGCCTTCGGAGCACGCGAAACCTTCCGCTTCGAAGCGGGCGGGCACATCGCCCACGCCGAGATCGCGATCGGCCAGTCGATCCTCTTGCTCGCGGAAGAATGGCCGGAGGGCGGACGTTTCAGCGCCGAGACGCTGGGCAACTCCCCCATTTGGCTCTCGATTCGTGTCGGTGATGTGGACGGGTTCGCGGAAAGCGCAATCACAGCCGGAATGAAAGTGAAGCGGCCCATCCAGGATCAGTTCTATGGCCATCGGGACGTGTTGCTGGCCGACCCGTTCGGGTACACCTGGAACATCTACAGCGTGAAGGAGGAGATGTCCGTCGAAGAGATGCACAGGCGCATGGAGGGGATGACGAGGGGACCCGAAGGCGGAGAGGTTGGTACTCCTCTGCAGGAACAGGTCAGCCCGATTCGTCCCGGGTTCCAGAGAGTCACACCATACTTGGTCGCGGCGGATGGAGAGGCACTTTTGCGATTCGCCAGCGAAGCCTTCGGAGCCGAGGAAGCTCTGCGCTCAATCGGCCCGGCAGGCGGAATCCATGGCGAAGTTCGCATTGGCGATTCCATGCTGATGATCGGCGGAGGAATTTCCGGTCGCGAGTTCAGGGGTAAGTCAAACACGACGGCGCTGCACGTCTACGTCGAAGACACGGATGCGGTGTACGAGAAGGCCCTCGCGGCCGGCGCTGTCTCAATCGGGGCACCCCAGGACCACGATTACGGCGAACGCGGCGCAGGTGTGAAAGACTTCGCCGGCAACTTCTGGTACATCGCCACACACAAGGGTGAGGGTTATATTCCTAAGGGTTTGCGCAACGTGAACGTCTACATGCACCCGCTGCGCGCCGAACCTGTCATCGCTTTCCTAAAGCGCGCGTTCGATGCGGAGGAAGTCGCCAGATACGCATCGCCGGACGGCGTGATCCATCACGCCGAAGTTCGCATAGGCGATTCCGTTGTGGAAATGGGCGAGGCTCATGGACCGTATCAGCCCACGCAGTCAATGTTCTATCTGTATGTTCCTGACGCCGACACCTTCTATCGCCGTGCGCTTGCTGCGGGCGCGAAGTCGGTTCAAGAGCCGGCCGACCAGCCATACGGCGATCGCAACGCGGCTGTACTCGACCCGTTCGGAAATACGTGGTACCTCGCAACCCACGTGAGGGATACACATTCGTGAGGTGCTCGGTTGCAGGACACTTGGGCTCAGCGCTGGGGTTCTTCGATGGTTTTCATCGCCAGAGAACGAAGCCTGTCAGTTCGGCAACCGCAGTGATGATTGCTGTAGGCTGTGATTTTCCCAACTCGCTTCCAGCCATCACCTTTTCACAGTGCACCCGAGCGCGCCCGTTTACCAGGATTTCTCGAGCCCTTTAACTCGTCCGTGTGGTGGCGAGCGTTTTCAGAGATATAATCGCGCTGGTGCTTGATTAAAATAACCCAAAGGACAGTAGATTCCCTTGGCGCGATGGTCCTTTGAACCTGGTCACACTGCCGCCGAATTCTGCGTGCGCCACATGATGGTCACTTATGTCCGGGGACATTTCAAAAACGTCCGCGGTCGGCTCACCTTCGATCCCGCAAGCCCGCAACCCTCTTCAGTGGAGATAGAGATCGACGCCGGCAACCTATGGACGGGGGAGCCTGCTCGCGACGCGCATCTGCGTAGCGCCGATTTCCTCGACGTCGAGCACTTCCCCGAGATCACCTTTCGCAGCCGGGAGGTCAGCTTGCTCGGTGACCACGACTATTCGGTCCTCGGGGATTTGCACATCCGCGGCATGACTCGCCCCTGCACACTGCGGGTTACCTATCTAGGTCAGTGGCAGACCCCTTGGTGGGACAATGGCGTGGACAAGGGCCCCAAGACTCGCGCTGGCTTTACGGCCAAGACCACGATAGACCGCGAGGACTTCGGCGTAAGCTGGAACGCCCCGCTCGAGCGACACGGTAGTGTAGTCGGCGACCTGGTCGAAATCACCATCGACGCCGAGGCAATCCTCGAAGAGTCCTAAACGGGGTCCCCCGTGGTGCGCTGCACACCTGCCTCCACGATGCAACCCTTGAGAATTTTTCAGTCCGATTCGGAAGCGTCTTCATAGCCGGTCGCCGCACTTGAGCGAGGAGCGAGTTGCTAGCGACTGCTCGGAGGCTTCCCATATTCCGTCGTGTAGTGCAGCGTGATCTTGCCGCAGGTACCTTTCTCCGGCGAGTAGACCACACAGGAATCAATGGGCCGCGAATAGACGTGCAAGCTGACAGCTCGCTGATTGAACTCCCGAGGATTAAGGACGCTGTGCACCGGTTCCAGGGGATCAACGCGGCAGGGATTCCCGGGATTCATTTCCACCCTGTTTGTCGCTTCTAGCTTGCATTTGCCCTCGGTTAGATCTTGCGAAATCGTCCGGTAGTTTTGGACCACCAATCTCCCTATGGGCACCGCCATCCAGCAATTCTGGCCTTGATGGTTGTGTACTGAACTGCTTTGTCCGACTTCCCAGCAAATTGCAATTAGTTCATACAGCGGAGTCTTATCGATGAGATTGCGCGTGTAGTGCTGACGGTCCCATTTTAGATAGGGGGCAAGCGTATCCGAGACGACCGGAGTCACCTTCAGAAAATCGAACACCTGATCAGTACGATCAAATGCCAACGCGGGCAGCTTTCGCAACGCAGTGGCAAAATCCTGGATAGAAACCGGCTTGGCCTTGACTTGGATACTCATCCCTCATTCCTCAGGCTCATAGGTTAGAATTTCGTGAGCCTCCATAAAACTCAGTACCCTCGCCGTGAGGGACGAGTTTACACCGAACTCGCCTGCAAGTGCCCGCTTGATGCCGGAGGCCGCAATCAGAATCCGAACCCCCTGGGCTGGCTGTCGGTTCGGGCATTTCACCGTCTCTCAGCACCTCGCGAGCAGGACCCTGCCTTTCATGGCCAGGCTGCTTTCATCCGGCTCCTCACCCGGACAGATCATCTAGTATTTGTCGTCCCACCGGACGTACAGGATTGCTGTACGCACGTGGCTTTCCATCCACACGTCGACCCCGGAGAGCCGATCTATCCAGCGAGGCTGCAGCTCCTTCATGGAATCTCGGGCCACCTTGTCCAATACGACCTTAAACAGCAGAAATTCATTATCCGTTCCTAGGACCTTTGCGGCCTGGGCGGTTACAGCGAATTGGTCCAAATTGTTGTGGATTCTCTTCACCGTCTGGTAGACGTCCGTGGTGAACTCTTTGGTGATTTCCACGTCTTTCTTCGACCCGGTTGCCGTGAGATGGCCGCCGCAGAACGTGTCGAAGTCATAAGCCATTAGTTGGTCGAACACGTTCATGTATTCGCCGAAGTTGGCCGTGATATCGAATCCTTGGAACGGCGCGTAGCCGGGTGTGACACAATCGACGGCCATCATGAATTTCGCACTCGGAACATAAATGAAAAGATCCCCCTCGACCGAGTGGTAAAAGTGGCGGGTCAGCTCAACCGTTTTGCCTCCGAGCGTAAGAGTCTTCTTGTCGCCGAAGACCACATTTGGAATCAAGCGGTTCGGATCGTTTTGCTCTTTCAGAAAGGCTGCCACACCCTCGACCGCGACGATCTTCAGGTCTTTAATGTCCTTGAATGCTATGGAGCCGCCGATGTGGTCCTTGTGAGCGTGCGAATAGACAAGGTATTTGATCGGTTTGTCCGTAATTTTCGCAATCGCGGAAGGAACGCTCTTCCCAAAGCTTTCGGGTGCGTCGAACACGATGACTCCCTCATCGGTCACCAGAAACGCCGATTGCCACCCGTTGTCGGATATGACGTACACCCCGCCGCCCATGCTTTTCACGGCATATCCGAGCTTTGCATCGACGTTGAAAAATTGCGCCTTCACGGACGGCAAAATTGGAACGTACCCTGTCAAATCCTGTTCCGAAGACTGTCCCAATGCCGACGTGCAGAGAACCACCGAAACGGCCAGAACGAAGATCAGCCTTTTCATTTTTCCCCCTGACACTGCAATTGCGCCTAATTGGCCCGCCCAGCGCAATATAGGCCGACCCTCATTTGTGCGAATAGTGCGATAATCAAGAATCTGTTTCTCGCTGTTGGGATAATTCGGCAATCTTTCCTTGACCCCCCAACGGATTGAAAATCAAAGCTCTGAATGCACAGGTGCGGCCTCGATGCCAGATGTGCTCGGCTCACAACCCCAGAACGTCCCCACAAGAAAGGCGCCGACAATTCCGCGGGGCGAGCGGCGATGTTCCTCTCAGTTCGCAGACGAGGGTTCGCTTTTTGTGCGCGGGCCGGAACTGCGAAAGATTTCTGCGTACGTATGGGAGCGGTTCAGGCGAACAAGGGAGTCGGAATCCGCTATCGTCCGTAAAATCATCGGCGTCGAAGGCCCGGAACACATTCGCGGGGTCCGGAACGCGAGCCGAACAGCAAGACCACGGGGGGAACCACGGCCGCCCTGCAACCTCGAGACCGCTCTTCCCGGCCTTCTCGCCGGCGGGGATTGCCGAAGCGGCGCGCCCTAGGAGAGTTGCTTTTGCCGTCGGAGATGGCGCAGCAGCCGTAACATCGGTTCACAACTTCCTCGCAGCACCTTGGGCGACCAAACAAACGGTGGGCGAAGAGTCTAACCAATGACTTTGGATAACTCATGGGTGACACGATCAACCTGAATTCCCTCGTGATCT
>Ga0306923_10003708_pt1 | contig 14497 bp, 10 predicted proteins | sample sta12Can44000108_FD_203841 | JGI IMG/M metagenome (GOLD analysis project Ga0306923, IMG submission 203841) | Lab enrichment of tropical soil microbial communities from Luquillo Experimental Forest, Puerto Rico - statanox.12C.anox.44.000.108 (v2)... | ecosystem: Environmental > Terrestrial >... | reverse complement strand
CGGCAACGGCCGCTAAATTCGCTGTTTCTTGTTTGTCGGCCTCGTGGGAAGCCGTATAAATTGCATCGACCAATTTCTGGAGAATCACACGAATCGCTCGAATCGCGTCATCATTCCCCGCAATCGGATAACTCACCTGGTCCGGATCCGCATTGGTATCGACGATTGCAACGGTCGGAATCTTCAATCGCTGGGCTTCGGCCACCGCAATAGATTCGCGTGAGGTATCGATAATGACCATCGCGTCAGGGAGCCGATCCATCGAACGGATTCCCTCGAGATTGCGGCGAAGCTTTTCTGCTTCACGGCGCAACGCCGAAAGCTCCTGTTTGCCCATCTTTGAATACTCAGGCGACTGCTCAATCTGCTCGAGGTAAGTTAGACGCCCTACACTCTTTCGAATCGTGGTCAGATTAGTGAGTGTCCCACCCAGCCAACGCTGATTGACATAAAATTGGCCACACGCCAGAGCAGCCTCCTTAACGGCTTCCTGGGCTTGCTTTTTGCATCCAATGAAAAGCACCTTACCCCCTTTCCGGGCAACATCCGCGAGAAAATCAGTGGCGCTCTGCAGTTGTTTAACTGTTTCGGAGAGGTTAATAATGTAGATGGAATTCCTTTGCTCGAAAATGAAAGGCTTCATTTTCGGATTCCATCGCTTCGTTTGGTGTCCAAAGTGAACTCCTGCTTCGAGAAGTTCGGTCACTAATTCCATTGAAGACATATTTAGTTCTTGAACAGCTGGCGTCGTTGCGTAGAGCCGCCAACTATGGAGCAGGCTCTCCGCCCGCGCAAGTGGGTTTTTGCTAATAGGGATTCACAAATCATTGGTCCGGTTCCTCTTTCTTCGCCTCCGTCTCCACGAATCGCGCCAAGAGCCATAGCACGTCCGAAAGCCGGTTGAGGTAGCGAATCGTTTCCGGGTTCACATAATCCGTAGTGGTCGCGAGAGCAACAACCTGGCGTTCAGCCCGGCGACAGGTGGTCCGGGCAACGTCGAGCGCCGCGGACGAGAGGTTATTGCCCGGGGTCGCCCAATGCTTAAAAGTGATGTGATGGTTCTTTTCCAGATCGTTAACGACCGCCGTCAATCGATCTACCATCACGGGGCTTACCACATCGTAGCTATCCTTTAAATAACGGCCGCGGTCCTCGTCGGCCACCGCAAGCTCCCCCATCAGGATCACGAGTTCCTTCTGGACTGAAAGCGTGACCTCTCGAACCAGCCGGTCCGCCGCCGTCGCGCGAACCAGCCCAAGCGCCGAATTCAGCTCATCAACTGTGCCGTAAGCTTCAACACGCCGGTGCGTTTTTGGCACCCGTTTCCCATACATCAAAGCCGTTTCCCCGGCATCTCCGGTTTTGGTGGCTATCGACATGACGCGCAGTGTCCTGTCGCCGAAGCAGCATGCCGTTCGCCCCGCGGTCGCCGGGTCAGTTGGCTGATTTTCAAGGCGGTCCGAGGCGAACTGGCAGTGGCGACGAGCATATCTAAGAAGAACCGCGGACCACAGCGCCCGCGGTACATTCTAAGAGGGGGCTAACCAACGGCGGGCTCGGCCTCGGGTACTTCAACTTTTCCGATCGGCTCGCCCGTCTCCAGAGTCCGAATGCTGCGATGACCGATGAATCCAGTTCCCGCGGGAATAAGATGACCCATGATCACGTTCTCCTTAAATCCGCGCAGGAAGTCGATTTTGCCAAGCGTGGCGGCCTCTGTGAGGACTCGAGTCGTGTCCTGGAACGAAGCTGCGGAGATAAAGCTGTCCGTCTCGAGAGACGCTTTCGTGATCCCAAGGAGAACGGGAACCGCCTCCGCAGGCTTGCCTCCCTGCTCGATGACCCGGCGATTTTCTTTTTCGAATTCCAGCCTGTCAACTTGATCGCCCCACAGCAACGCGGTGTCTCCGGGTTCGGTAACCTTCACTTTGCGCAACATTTGCCGAACGATAATTTCGATGTGCTTATCGTTAATCTCGACTCCTTGCAGACGGTAGACTTCCTGAACCTCGTTTACCAAGTGCTCCTGCAGATCTTGCGGGCCGCAGACTTCAAGAATTTCGTGGGGTACGATCGGGCCTTCGGTCAGCTGTGACCCCTTCTTTACGAAGTCTCCCTTGAATACAATGATATGTTTATTCAAGGGAATCAGATGTTCCTCTTCCTGACCGGTCACCGGATCGCGAAGGATCAACCGCCGTTTGCCGCGGACCGTGCCACCAAATTCCACCAGACCATCGATCTTCGCGATTTCGGCAGCTTCCTTCGGACGGCGTGCCTCGAACAGTTCAGCTACGCGAGGTAACCCCCCCGTGATATCCTTCGTTTTCGCAATCTTACGCGGCGTCTTCGCCAGCAACGTTCCTGCTTGAACCCTCTTATTTTCCTGAACCACAACGTGGGCTCCGGCTGGTATCGAATAGCTCGCAACGACTTCCAGTTTGTCGTCCGTGATAACAACCTGCGGATGCAGATCTTCCTTATGCTCGATAACAACGGTACCTAGTACGCCGGTTGCTTCGTCAATCTCCCTCTTCACTGTGACGCCGGGAATCATGTCCCGGAACTCCACCTTACCGCTTCTTTCGGTCAAAATCGGTACGTTATATGGATCCCACTGAACGAAGGTATCTCCCTTTTTAACCGGGACGCCATCCCCTATCGATATCACGGAGCCGATAACAACATTGTAACGCTCAAGTTCACGCCCATCTTTAGCGTGAACCGAGACCGAACCGTTCTTATTAAGAACGATAAAGTTCCCGTCCACCGACTGAACGACTCGAAGATCGTTGAAGTGAACATTTCCGTCGTTCTTTGCTTTGATGATCGGCTGCTTAAAGAGCTGGGTCGCTGTCCCACCAATATGGAATGTGCGCATGGTCAACTGCGTCCCGGGCTCACCGATGCTCTGAGCCGCGATAATTCCAACAGCTTCCCCAAGCTTTACCATCCTCCCCGTGGCCAGATTGCGGCCGTAACATTGGGCGCAAACGCCGCGCTTTGATTCGCAGGTGAGTACCGAGCGAATCTTGAGCTGCTCCACCCCGATGCTCATCAGAGCGTTTGCCTGTGCTTCTTCGATCAACTGGTTAGCTCGAATAATCGTCTCTTTTGTAACAGGGTTCCCGATCGTTTCGCAGCTGACACGTCCGACAATACGAGTGGCCAGATCGACAACTTCGTCGTCCCCTTCGTAGATCGGCCGAACGATAATTCCATTGGCCGTCCCGCAATCAGGTTCGACAATGATTACATCCTGGGCCGCGTCCACCAATTTGCGGGTCAGATAGCCCGAATCAGCGGTCTTAAGGGCGGTGTCGGCCAAACCCTTCCGCGCGCCGTGAGTGGAGATGAAATATTCCAGGACCGAGAGACCCTCGCGGAAATTCGAAGTGATCGGCCTTTCGATAATTTCGCCGGACGGCTTGGCCATCAAGCCACGCATACCGGCTAGCTGCTTCACCTGCTGCCGATTTCCACGCGCGCCGGAATCCTGCATCAAAAACACCGGGTTAAGTTCACGCCGTCCTTCGTTATGCTCCAAGGTGCGGAACATAACGTTAGAGATTTCCTCACCGGCGTGGGTCCATATATCGATGATCTTGTTGTAGCGTTCGCCGTCGGTAATGATTCCGCTGCGATACTGCTTTTCGACAAGGGCGATCTGCTTGTATGCCTTGTCCAGCTCGGTCTTCTTTTCATCCGGAATGATCATGTCGGTGATTCCGATTGAAACACCCGCGCGCGTCGCCCAGCTGAAACCAAGTTCCTTGAGCCGATCAAGCGTCTCAACCGTCTTCTGCTGGCCCGACACCTGGTAAGTTCGCCAGATGATGTCGCTCAACTGCTTTTTGCCCGCGACCTTGTTGAAAAAGCCCAATCCTTCCGGCCAAATACCATTAAAGATCACGCGACCTGCGGTCGTCTCAATGATCTTCGTATCCGCATTGCCGTAAATCGTCTTTTTGCCAAAATTCGGATTCTTGAATCGAATTTTTTCATGGATTTTGATGGCCCCTTCGGACAGACCGAACTCGATTTCTTGAAGCTCGGAAAAGAGCCGCAGTCGTTCTCCCTGCTGTGCTGTTTTACGAGGGTTCTGCGTCAAATAGTAGCAACCCAGCACAATATCCTGGGAGGGCGTGGTAATTGGTTTGCCACTGGAAGGCGAAAATATGTTGTTCGGCGCTAGCATCAGCAGCCGAGCTTCCATTTGCGCTTCCACGGAAAGCGGCACATGGACCGCCATCTGGTCGCCATCAAAGTCTGCATTGTAAGCAGTACAGACCAGCGGATGAATACGGATTGCCTCTCCTTCGATCAACATTGGCTCAAACGCCTGAATCGACAGCCGATGAAGGGTCGGGGCGCGGTTCAGCAGGACCGGATGCCCCTTTGTTACTTCTTCGAGTATATCCCAGACCTCCGGTGTCTGGCGTTCGATCATCTTCTTCGCACTCCGGACGGTGTGAACATATCCCAGTTCCTTTAAGCGCCGGATGATGAACGGCTCAAAGAGAACCAGCGCCATTTTCTTGGGCAGCCCACACTGGTGAAGCTTGAGCTCTGGACCAATCACGATGACCGAACGACCGGAGTAGTCGACACGTTTTCCAAGAAGGTTTTGACGAAACCGTCCCCCTTTGCCCTTCAGCATGTCGCTCAGAGATTTCAAAGGACGATTCCCAGCGCCGGTAACCGCCCGGCCATGACGGCCATTGTCAAACAATGCGTCGACGGCTTCCTGGAGCATCCGCTTTTCGTTGCGGATGATGACATCCGGTGTCTTAAGCTGAAGAAGATTTTTGAGCCGGTTGTTCCGGTTAATTACCCGTCGATACAGATCATTCAGATCCGAGGTGGCAAACCGGCCTCCTTCAAGAGGAACCAAAGGACGCAGATCGGGCGGAATAACCGGAAGAACATCCAGAATCATCCACTCAGGCCTCGAATGAGAGCTCATGAAACCTTGAACAAGCTTTAGCCGCTTCGCCAGTTTCTTGCGGATCTGCTTGCTTTTGGTGTTATTCATCGCCTCTTCGAGTTCAGCATTCAAAGAATGCAGTTCGATCTGAGAAAGCAGCATCTTGATTGCTTCGGCGCCCATTCCAGCGACAAAGGTGTCTCCATACTGCTCCTGAGCCTCGCGGTATTCCTGCTCATTGAGCAGCTGTGTTTTTTGCAGCTGTGTCTGGCCCGGATCAATAACGATATAGTCCTCGTAATAGATCACCCTCTCCAATTGCCTTGAACTCATATCAAGCATCAGCCCGATGCGAGAAGGCATGCACTTATAAAACCAGATATGCGAAACCGGTACGGCAAGCTCGATGTGCCCCATCCGCTCCCGGCGCACGCGCGAAAGTGTCACCTCTACACCGCACCGATCACAAATCACACCTTTGTGCTTGATCCGCTTGTATTTGCCGCAAGAACACTCCCAATCTCGAGTCGGACCAAAAATCCGCTCGCAGAACAGCCCCCCTTTTTCGGGCTTGAACGTACGGTAGTTGATGGTTTCCGGATTCTTTACCTCGCCCTTGCTCCAGGAACGGATCGCGTCCGGCGACGCCACGCTAATTGCGACTTGGTCAAAACCGACCGAGCGCTCCTCTCCAAAGATCTCGCGTAGATTCGTTTCGTTCATAGTAACCCCGGCTTGACTGCTTTGACTGGGTGTTCGGTGTTCTTAAAAATTGTTTCTAAACTGTGCCTCATCCTGCCGCCGGCGCTACGTCCAGCGCAGAATCGCCAAATACCTGGGCCCGTCCGCCAACCTTAACGTCCAGCCCCAAGCTCTGCATTTCCTTGATCAAAACATTGAAAGACTCGGGCGTGCCGGCCTCGAGCGAATTATCCCCTTTGACGATGGATTCATAAATCCGGGTACGCCCTTGGACGTCGTCAGACTTAACGGTCAAGAGTTCCTGCAAGGTATAGGCGGCACCGTACGCTTCGAGCGCCCAGACCTCCATTTCACCGAAACGCTGGCCTCCGTATTGAGCCTTGCCCCCCAGCGGCTGCTGAGTAACAAGCGAATAAGGGCCAACTGCGCGTGCATGAATCTTGTCCGCCACAAGGTGACCAAGCTTCAACATGTAGATGTAGCCTACTACGACATTCTGATCGAATGCGTCACCCGTACGGCCATCGTACAATGTCGACTTGCCGCTCTCTGTCACCCAGCCAAACCCATCGATCTTCTTGGCGTCGGCCAGGTATTTTCGGATTTCAGGTTCTTCAATCCCGTCAAAAACCGGAGTTGCAACCTTGAAACCAAGGGCCTTGGCAGCCACTCCCAAGTGAGTTTCCAGCACCTGGCCAACGTTCATCCGGCTTGGAACACCAAGAGGATTCAACACAATCTCGACCGGAGTACCGTCATGCAAAAACGGCATGTCCTCTTCCGGTACTATCTTCGCCACAACCCCCTTGTTTCCGTGGCGTCCGGCCATCTTATCGCCAACGCTCAATTTGCGTTTGCTAGCGATATAAACTTTTACCTGTTTGATAATACCCGGGTCGATATCGTCACCGCTCTCGATCCTGTCGAGCGAACGCTCTTTCTCAAGATCGAGTTCAGCAAACTTGTGTTCGAACGAACTGATGATCTCCCGAATCTTGTTACGAATGGGGCTTGGATCGATGTCTACATGATCATAAACGCCAGCGAGCTTGCGGAGCAGTGTTTTAGTGATCTTTCGATTCGCAGGTATGATTATTTCGCCGGTTTCGGCATTGACTACATCGAGCGGGATTTTCTCACCCAGAAGAATGTTCGACAACGCTTCTGTCAGCTCTTCGTGCAGTTCGTCCTTCTTTTTCTTGTAGTCTTCACCAATCTGCTTTGCCTGGCGCTTTGTTTCGGCAGGCGTCAATTTCTGCTTCGCGACTTCCTTACGCGAAGAGACCTTAACATCCATGACGATGCCGTAAGTCCCGGAAGGAACCGTGAGTGAGGTATCTTTTACGTCAGCCGCTTTCTCACCGAATATAGCGCGGAGCAACCGCTCTTCGGGAGCGAGCTCGGTTTCACTCTTCGGAGTGATCTTGCCGACCAGGATGTCGCCGGGCTTCACCTCCGCGCCCACGCGAATCACCCCATCCGGACCCAGGTTTCTAAGCGCCTCTTCGCTGACATTGGGAATGTCACGTGTGATTTCTTCAGGACCGAGTTTTGTATCTCGCGCGCCGATCTCAAACTCATCGATGTGAATCGAGGTGTAGATGTCCTCTTTGACCACCTTTTCGGAAATCAAAATTGCATCTTCAAAATTGTATCCGTTCCACGGCATGAACGCGACCAGAACGTTGCGGCCCAAAGCCAGCTCCCCGGCTTCCGTGTTCGGTCCATCGGCGATGACCTGTCCCGCCTTGACCCTGTCTCCCTTGCGAACAATGGGTTTCTGGTTGATGCAGGTACCGGCGTTCGAGCGCATGAACTTACGCAACTCGTAAACGTGCAATCCTTCGTCCGGACGGCTAACAAGCTTCTTTTTCGGTTCGTGCGATTTTCCGTCTTTGGTGACGACGATCTGATCGGCAACCACTGAGGTTACAATCCCATCCGCCTCCGCAACGATAACCGCTTTGGAGTCGCGCGCGACCTTTCCTTCAAGCCCGGTTCCGACGAGTGGCGATTCGGATCGAATCAGAGGCACGCCCTGGCGTTGCATGTTCGATCCCATCAAAGCGCGGTTCGCATCATCGTGCTCGAGAAACGGAATAAGCCCCGCTGCGACCGAGACTAACTGCTTTGGCGAAATATCCATGTAATGGATTTTCGCTGGTTCCACTTCGAGAAAGTCACCCCGGTATCGACACGAAACTTTCTCGTCCGTAAAGTTACCCTCCTCGTCGATAGGCGCGTTTGCCTGCGCAACAAGGTAGTTTTCCTCACGGTCTGCGGTGAGATAGTCTATCTCCGTTGTCACGCGCCCGTTTTCCACTCGCCTGTAGGGCGTTTCAATAAAACCAAATTCGTTGATCCGGGAAAAGGTGCTCATCGAGCTGATGAGCCCGATATTAGGACCTTCCGGCGTTTCGATCGGACAGATGCGTCCATAGTGCGAAGGATGGACGTCCCGCACTTCAAATCCCGCGCGATCCCGGCTCAACCCGCCCGGCCCGAGGGCCGACAATCGGCGTTTGTGAGTCAATTCTGCTAACGGATTAGTCTGATCCATGAACTGGCTCAGCTGAGAGCGCCCAAAAAAGTCTCTGATCACCGCACTGAGGGCTTTCGGATTGATCAGCTTCTGCGGCGTCATGCCATCGATATTCACGTCAAACAGCGTCATCCGCTCTTTTACGAGACGCTCCGTTCGCGCCAAGCCGACCCGGCACTGATTTGCGAGCAACTCGCCGACCGTGCGGACGCGCCTGCTGCCAAGATGATCGATATCATCCAGAATCCCTTCACCTTTACGCAAGGTGATGAGATATTTCATGGCACCGATAAAATCTTCCTTGGTCAACGTGCGCTCAGCCAGATCTACGTCGAGTCCAAGCTTCTGGTTGATCTTGTATCTCCCCACTCGACCCAAATCGTATTTTTTCGGATCGAAAAAGAGCCGCTTCAACAATCCCCGCGCGTTGGCAACCGTCGGAGGATCGCCAGGCCGCAACCGCCGATAGATGTCCTTGAGGGCCTCTTCCTCGTCGTGAGCGGGATCTTTCTTGATCGATTTGATAATCGTGTCGTCGTCTTTGATGTCGACCACTTCGACTTCATCGATACCGAGGGTCAAGATCTGCTGAATCGTCGCTTTCGTTAGTGGCTCGAACGCGCGGGCGACGGTGATTTCACCGTCACGAACATCCTTGATGAGAACTCTGGTGCTGAGCTCGTCCTCTTCCAGGTCGTTTGTCAGCTTCAGTTTCTCGATATTGTAGAAGATATCGATGATATCCCCGTCGCCGCTGAAACCAATAGAGCGCAGGAATGTCGTCGCCAGAAACTTTCGGCGCCGTTTACGGCGATCGAGATAAATGTAAAGGAGATCGTTCGTATCGAATTGAACTTCGAGCCACGAACCTCGATCGGGAATAATTCGGAAACTGTAAAGCACCTTCCCGTTCAAATGGACAGAGGACTCAAAGGCGATACCCGGAGACCGATGCAACTGGCTCACGACCACCCGTTCGGCGCCATTGATCACGAAGGTGCCCTGCGGAGTCATGAGCGGAATTTCGCCCATATAAACCTTTTCCTCCTTCGTCCCCTTATCATCCCGCAATTGAAAGGTTACATGCAGGGGTGCGCTGAAAGTCTGCCCTTCGCGTTGGCACTCCAGGGCTGACATCTTCGGCTCACCGATGTCATAGCTGACAAAATCCAATACGACTTTATCGTCGTAACTCTGGATCGGGAAGACTTCGCGAAAGACGGCCTGCAATCCGACATTCTTTCGTCTGCCCGGTGGAACATCCTTTTGCAGGAATTCCACATAAGAATTGAGTTGAACCTCGATCAGATTCGGCGGCTCAATAGCTTCCTTAATTTTTCCGAAGTAAATACGCTCTGACATACGGTATCGTGTTTTCTAGCCGAAGGGACAATACATTGCTGCCGTACCGCGGAGGTCTACCGTTTGGGCGTAGGTCTCGACAACAAAGGGCAACAGAGATAGCCCCACCCCCACGGCTTGTCAAATCTGCCGCGTCGATGGAGCTGCCAGACTATTTCTTTTTGTAACTTGCGAGCGATATCTCGAAATTCCCGCGGTTAACGGACTATCACTTTAGCTGGAAAAAACATCTCTGCAACTAAATTCCTTTACGGAGAGGCTTTGCGGAGGGAACACCAATCGTCACAACCGGTGGCGACCTTCTTTTCGCCCCAGTTGCTGTCACATTCCCTCCGCCGAAATGAGAACAAATAATTACTTGATCTCGACCTTAGCTCCTGCTGCTTCGATCTTTTTCTTGATCTCTTCAGCTTCCTGTTTCGGTACCCCTTCCTTCACCGGCTTGGGGGCGCTTTCAACCAGTGCCTTAGCCTCTGCTAAGCCAAGACCGGAGACTGACGCCCGAACTTCCTTAATTACGGCGATTTTATTCGGGCCTACCTCCTTCAGGATTACGTCAAAAGCTGTCTTCTCCTCGACCACAGGCGCAGCTGCGCCGGCGCCCGCCCCGGGGGCCGCCGCAACGGCAACGGGAGCTGCCGCGCTGACACCCCATTTTGCTTCCAGCTTTTTCACCAAGTCAGCGATTTCAAGCACCGTGAGACCGCTGAGTTGTTCAACGATTTGATTCGTATCTGCCATTTTCTTCTTTCTTCTGTATCGTCGCGCTCCGAAGCCTCAAAGCATTTAAGAATTCGCAGCCGCGAATCCCGACGAGGAACCATGTTATTTTAGTGTTCCAGACGTGCGGCTTCCTTCACGTCTCGAACCGCAACGCCAACGCCGGCCGGAAGTTCAGTTCCTGGGAACCCCGGATTTTGACCGGTTCCGGCTGTCGACAGCGTTAAGCTTTTTCGGTAGCCTGCTCGCCCTCCTTGTCGATTCGCGCCTTTAGCAATCGCGCCAAGGACGCGGCAGGCTCATTAAGCAGAGTAACCAGCTTCTGCAAGGGCGACTTGAGTACACCAAGAAGCTGTGCCTGCAGCACCTCTTTGGCCGGCAAGTCCGCCAATGCCTGTATCTGCTCTTTCGAAATAATCGCGTTGTCCAGAACGCCAACCCTGACCGCCGGTTTCTGAAACTCGGCCGAGAAACTCTTCAATATCTTTGCGGCCGCGCAGACATCACTTTCGCCGGTGACGATCGCCGTTTGTCCCTTGAGTTCCGCTCCAAAATCCGGATAACCAGCCGCCGCAGCAGCCTTTCGCAGAAATGTGTTCTTAACAACCTTACACTGGGCGCCGGCGCCTGCCAGCCGCAAACGGAGCTCGGAAAATTGGACCACATTCATCCCGGCGTATTCAGCCACGATCAGAAATGGAGAATGGTTCAACCTCGCTGAGATATCCTCAACAATTGTCGTCTTTTCAGGTCTCATTCTTGATTGGCTCCCTTACTTCACAAAAGGTGTCGGATCGATTTTGAAACCGGGACTCATCGTCGCACTCATCGTAATGTTGTGAATAAACTTGCCTTTGGCTGCGTGCGGCTTGGCTTTGACGACCGCGTCAATAACAGCAACACCATTTTCCACCAATGCCTGGGGTTGAAATGAAAATTTGCCCACCGGCGCTGCGACATTCCCATTCTTATCCAGCTTGAATTCAACCCGGCCCGCCTTGACTTCGCGGATAGCCTTCGCCGTGTCTTCGGTAACAGTTCCAGTCTTCGGATTAGGCATCAAACCGCGGGGACCAAGCACTTTTCCCAGCTTGCGCACTTCGGACATAGCGGAGGGGGTCGCTATTGCCACATCGAAATCCTGAAATCCTTCCTGACATTTCTTTATCATGTCTTCGAATCCCACATATTCCGCCCCGGCTTCGGTCGCAGCCTCCGCAGCCTGTCCCTTGGCGAAGACCAGCACGCGCACCTTCTTCCCGCTGCCGTGAGGAAGCGGGCATGTGCCACGAACCATCTGATCCGATTGACGCGGATCAACTCCCAATCGAAAGGATAAGGTTACAGTTTGATCAAACTTGGTAGGAGGCAGTTTTTTCAAACTTTCGACGGCCTCAGCCAAGGAATAGGTTCTTGCCGAATCAACAAGTTTAGCGCAAGAACGATAACGTTTACTACGGTCTGCTAATTTCATTTTCAGGTGCAGTTCTGGCGGGCCTTAAACCCTCCTGCTTTTAAAAACAATTCCCTCTGCGGCGCCCGACCAATCGAACCCCAACAGAGCCTTTTTTCAGCTACTCTTCTACTTCGATGCCCATCTGGCGAGCGGTTCCGACCAGAGTCCGGTAAGCAGCCTCCTCCGTACGGGCGTTCATATCCTTCAACTTCACTTTCACGATATCCATCACCTGCTTTTTTGTCAGCTTGGCAACCTTCGTCTTGTTTGGTTCTTTTGAACCGGCCGCGATGTTTGCCGCCTTCTTCAAAAGGATTGCCGCTGGAGGAGATTTGGTGATAAACGTGAAGGTCTTGTCCTTATAAACCGTAATAACGACGGGCAGTATATCTCCGGCCTGCTTCTGGGTGGCAGCGTTAAATTCCTTGCAGAACGCCATGATATTGACGCCGTTCTGACCGAGTGCCGGACCAACAGGGGGTGCCGGATTTGCTTGCCCCGCAGGGATCTGCAGTTTGATCGTCGCAACAACTTCTTTTGCCATAGACCTAAAATAAGTGACGTACCGAAGAAAAGTTTAGCAGGAACCAATCAACCTCTTTCAACTTGCCAGTATTCCAGTTCCACCGGCGTCGATCGGCCGAAAATGCTTACGGACACCCGCAATTTCCCTCGATCCGGATCAATCTCCTCCACAATTCCGCTCTGGTTCTGGAACGGGCCATCGGCCACTTTCACCGTTTCACCGACTTCAAAGCTAACCTTCGGCTTAACCTTGTCTTCCAATTGCACGATTTGGGCAAGCATGCTTTCGACCTCCTGGGGTCGCATCGGAACGGGCCGATCCTTTGTTCCGGCAAAACCAAGTACGCCGGGCGTCTCACGAATAAAATACCAGGTTCGGTCAACCAACTGATTCTGCTTATCAAGCAAATACATGTTTACAATCAGGTAACCGGGAAAAAACTTTCGCGTGGTCTCGGTTCGCTTTCCACGTTTGATCTCAGAAACCCGCTCCGTAGGGATGAGCACCTTGTAAACCAGGTCGCCCATCTCCTCGGTCTTGATGCGGCGCGTAAGATTGTCGTAGACCTTCTGCTCCTGGCCGGAGAGAACGTGTACGACAAACCACTGATTTTTGTCGGGTTCGCTCATAATTACCTACACCGCTCTAAGGGACCAACATCTTGACCAGATTCACCATGACAAGATCCCAGAACGCGATGTATCCGCTCAACAAGAGCATCGCTACAACAACGACCGCTGTCGAATCGATCAATTCGCGATACCTCTTGATCCCTTTCTCCTTCGGGTCCCACGGCCAACTGGCCTTCTCAAGTTCGGTCCTTACTTCTCCCAAAAATCCTTTGACGCGACCGATCATAGATTATCTTCTTCGCTGCTGGGACAATTATTAATATCTGGTAGCCAAAAAGTGCCTTCGACCCTCATGAACAGGTCAGGAGGGACTCGAACCCCCAACCGGCGGTTTTGGAGACCGCTGCTCTACCAATTGAGCTACTGACCTATTTTCTGTGGAAAAACAAAACGGGCCGGCATACGCCGGACTCCAAAAAAACTCTCTTCAACCCTTTCAACTAGTCAAGAATCTCGGAAACTCGGCCCGCACCCACGGTTCTTCCCCCTTCGCGAATGGCGAAACGGATGGTTTTCTCCATCGCAATCGGAGTGATCAAATCAACTTCAATTGCGACATTGTCTCCGGGCATAACCATCTCAACGCCATCAGGCAACTTGACTGTCCCGGTAACGTCCGTCGTCCGGAAGTAAAACTGCGGACGATAATTGGTGAAAAAGGGCGTGTGCCGGCCTCCTTCCTCCTTACTCAATACGTATACCTCGGCCTTAAATTTCTTGTGAGGCGTGATGCTGCCTGGTTTGGCGACGACTTGCCCCCGCTCCACATCTTCCTTTTTAACGCCTCGAAGAAGAACTCCGACGTTATCCCCCGCCCGGGCTTCATCGAGCAGCTTACGGAACATTTCGATATCCGTAACCGTTGTTTTGGCGGTAGGCCGGATTCCAACGATCTCGACTTCTTCCATCTTCTTCAAAATTCCCCGCTCGACCCGACCGGTGACCACCGTACCGCGTCCTTCAATATTGAATACGTCTTCAATCGGCATCAGGAACGGCTGGTCGATCGGTCGTTCAGGCAGCGGAATGTATTCGTCAACCGCCGCCATGAGCTGGAAAATAGCATCCTTGGATTTCGGATCTCCCTCCAGCGCTTTTAGCGCGCTTCCCTTGACGATCGGGATCGTATCACCCGGAAATTCATACTGGGAAAGCAGGTCACGTACTTCCATCTCTACGAGATCGAGGAGTTCGTCATCGTCGACCATGTCGCACTTATTCAGAAACACCACGATAGACGGTACACCGACCTGACGAGCCAACAGAATGTGCTCGCGGGTCTGCGGCATCGGACCATCCGCGGCAGAAACAACCAAAATCGCGCCATCCATCTGGGCCGCACCCGTGATCATGTTTTTGACGTAGTCGGCGTGGCCGGGACAATCAACGTGAGCATAGTGGCGCTTTTCCGTCTGATATTCGACGTGCGCCGTATTAATCGTAATGCCACGCTCCTTTTCTTCAGGCGCATTATCAATCTGGTCGTACCGCGTAGCTTGGGCCATACCCTTTTCGGCCAGAACCGTTGTGATCGCGGCAGTCAGCGTCGTCTTCCCGTGGTCAACGTGCCCAATCGTGCCGATGTTCACGTGCGGTTTGGATCTTTCGAATTTATCCTTAGCCATTTAAG
>Ga0306923_10003704_pt1 | contig 14502 bp, 15 predicted proteins | sample sta12Can44000108_FD_203841 | JGI IMG/M metagenome (GOLD analysis project Ga0306923, IMG submission 203841) | Lab enrichment of tropical soil microbial communities from Luquillo Experimental Forest, Puerto Rico - statanox.12C.anox.44.000.108 (v2)... | ecosystem: Environmental > Terrestrial >... | reverse complement strand
GGTTGCGCTTGCCGAGGTCGCGAGTTCCTGCGTCGAGATCCGGCATGTGCGCGGCGCCTCCGACGCCACTTACCTAGTCGTCGCGTTCGGCGACGAGCTGCTGATGCAACTCCAGCTCAATGTTCATCGCCTGGTCGTCGTCTATCGGGTGCCGGCGATGGATGCACTCGACGCCGGCTCACTTGCGGTGCGGCTCGAGCGTTGGCGCACCGGCGCCGAGCATGCTGGCTGGAAATTCGGCTGGCGCGATGCGCCGATCGCCGGCGACCCAGGCCGGCGCTATATCGAAACTTATTGCTACGCCTTCGCCGGCCCGGACTTCCTCGAAGACGAGCTGCAGCAGCCCTATTGGCGCACCGACATCGTACAAATGACCCGCTACTACATGATCGAGGCCGCCCGCAGCGGCATTCGGCTGTCGCCGCGCCGCGCCGGGTTTCCGGTGTAAACACCGCCGCTGTCTTCGAGACAGACTGTCATCTGTCTGTAATATTTCTCGTTTAAGCCGGCAGCGGACTGCACGGCACCGCGGAGAATATGCTGACCGTCGTTTATCCTTGGCTGTGCCGCTGTGCCGCTGGGTGGCGGTTGCCGGCGTGAGCGGCGCCGCCTTGCGGCCGCCCGGCGAGAAGCGGCTGCTCGTAACCGAAAGGATCAGCAAGACCTTCGACCGCACGCGAGCGGTCGACAACGTCTCTCTCGCCATTCCAGCGGGTGAGTTCGTCGGCGTGATCGGCCGATCGGGAGCCGGCAAATCGACGTTGCTGCGCCTGATCAACCGGCTGTCCGATCCGAATGCCGGGCAGGTTTTTTGGGATGGGATCGAAGTCACCTCACTGCACGGTCGCAAGCTGCGCGACTGGCGTCGCCGCTGCGCGATGGTCTTTCAACAGTTCAACCTCGTCGGCCGGCTCGACGTGCTGAACAATGTGCTGATGGGGCGGCTTGCCTACGTCCCGGTCTGGCGCTCGCTGCCGAAGCTGTGGAGCCGTGAGGACAAGTTGATGGCAATGGCGGCGCTCGATCAGTTCGGCCTCGCCGATTTTGCCGCGCAGCGGGCGGAGACCCTGTCGGGCGGTCAGCAGCAGCGCGTCGCGATCTGCCGCGCCCTGGTTCAAGAGCCCGATATCGTCCTGGCCGACGAGCCGGTGGCGTCGCTCGATCCGGAGAATTCTCGGGTCGTCATGGAGGCGCTGCGGCATATCAACCGCCATTTCGGCGTGACCGTCATATGCAATCTGCACTCGGTCGAGCTCGCCCGCGATTATTGCGACCGGCTCGTCGGCATGGCCGCCGGGCGGGTCGTCTTCGACGCGGCCCCGTCGGCGCTTACCAATACCGCCGCTCGCCAACTTTACGGCGTCGATGCGAGCAGAGTGACGATTGCGGATGAGCGCCGGGTTGCGGGTACCGCGGCCCGCGTCGCCACCGCGAGCTGATTTCCATCCGGCTTGTCCAATCAGGGAAAGAGATATGACGATGAACCGTCGTGCATTGCTTGCCGGGCTCGCTGCCGCTGCGGCGGCCGGTCCGTCCCGGATTGCCCGCTCGCAGAGCTGGCAAAGCAAATATCCAGAATTGGTTTATGCGGTCGTGCCGGCGGAGAACGCCACCGGTGTCGTCGACCGCTATACGACGTTTGTCGAATATCTCGGGCGAGAGCTCGGCAGCAAAGTGACATTGCGCGTCGCCAATGACTATGCCGCAGTGATCGAAGGCCAGCGGGCCGGAAACATCCATATCGGCTATTATGGGCCGGCGTCGTTCTCACGAGCGCGCTTGACCGGCGTCCCGACCGACGCGTTCGTCATCGACGTCAACAGCGACGGCAGCAAGGGTTACCATTCGGTTTTCTACGTGCTGGCGAACAGCCCGTACCAGAAGATCGAGGATCTGAAGGGCAAGAATCTCGGGCTGGTCGATCCGAATTCGACGTCCGGCTTCAATATGCCGCTCTATACATTGGATAAACTCGGCATCAACCCGGAAACCTTCTTTGGCAAGGTGCAAATCACGGGAAGCCATGAAAACGCAGTCCTGGCCTTGACCCAAGGCACTGTCGATGTTGCCGCAAATTGGTGGAACGCGGAAGACGATTCCAACCTGACGCGGATGCTCACAAAGGGCATGCTGAAGAATGCCGACGGCACCCCAATGAAAAAAGACGACTTCCGCATCATCCTGAAGTCGGAGCTGATCATCAACTCGCCGACCGCGATGCTGTCGAGCCTGCCGGACAATCTGAAATCGGCGATCCGCATCGCGTTTCTCGAAGCCGCGACAAAAGACAAGACGGGATTCCAGAAACTGTCTGACGGCAAGAACCAGCCGTTCCAGCCGATCGACAACGCGGCTTATGACGATACGATCAAACTGATCCAGTTTGTCGACCGGCTACGCAAAAAGAACAGCTGAGGCTGCTGTATTGACACCGCGAGCTTCGAGACGGGCCCCGCGGGCTCGCTTCAGCATGAGGACTGTCCTGCTGGAATACGGAAGCCCACCCTGAGGAAGCCGCGAAGCGGCCGTCTCGAAGGCCGCATATCGCTGATCCAGTCAGAAGCAGAGGACACGCTTCCCCTCGCTGCCGCCCGTTGGCCAGCTCGCACCGTTACTGGAGGCGTATAATCAGGCCGTTGCGGGCAAGCGGCGGCAACTCTTGTTGGGATTGGCGCTGGCAACGATTGCCTTGGCAATCTCGGCAATCGGCGCTGAAGTTCAGCCGGTTTTGCTGTGGAACAAGATCGGCAACTTCACCAGCTATTTCGACCGGCTGCTGAAGCTTGATACCGGCATGCGGGTGTGGACCGATCCCAAGGAGTGGTTCTGGGGGATTGCGCGCTGGGCCCGGCTGCTCGGCGATACGTTGCTGATCGCCTATATCGCGACGTTGACCGGCGCCATTGGCGGCTTTGTCTGCGCCGCGCCCGCGAGTCGTAATCTGATGCGCCATGCTGCCGTACGGTTTGCCGTGCGTCGCGGGCTCGAGTTTTGCCGCAGTGTTCCCGACATCGTTTTCGCGCTGATCTTTGTCGCCGCCTTCGGGTTGGGCGCACTGCCCGGTATTTTGGCGGTCGCGATCCACACCTCGGGCGCTCTCGGCAAGCTGTTCACCGAGGTCGTCGAGAACATCGATATGCGGCCGGTGGAAGCGGTCGCAGCCAACGGCGGCAGCTGGCTCGCCCAGTTGCGCTTTGCGGTGACCCCGCAGGTGCTTTCAAACCTTATTAGCTATACGCTGCTGCGGTTCGAGATCAACGTGCGTAGTGCGACCGTTCTGGGTTTTGTGGGCGCCGGCGGCATCGGCCAGGATCTGATCGTCGCAATTCGCAAATTCTACTACTCGGACGTCAGCGCGATGCTGTTGATGATCATCCTCACGGTGATCGTCATCGACATGCTCTCGGCCCGCCTCCGCCACCGGCTGCTGGCGCTGGAAAACCCGCGGTGAGCGAGAGCCGCAGACTGCGCGCGAGCCTGCTGCCCCGGGGGGCAGAACTCGTCCAGAGGTATCCGGAAATCCTGATGGCCGGCTGGCGGCGGAAGCTCACCCCAGCGGCTGTCTGCGCTGGAGCGATCGGCCTCTATATCGCAGGGGTAATCGCACTCGGCATATCGCCGGCTACGATCATTCATGGGCTCGGGCGGCTGGTCGACATCGCCGGGCTGATGTTCCCGCCGGATCCGCAGAGTTGGTCGCGCTTCTCGCTCTATCTCAGCGCGCTCGGGCAGACACTGGCGATCGCTTTCATCGGCACTCTGTTTGCTGCCATCATCGCCTGCCCGTTCGGTTTTCTTGCCGCCCGCAATGTCGTCGCCAATCGCCTGATCCATTTCCTCAGCCGGCGCAGCCTCGATACATTGCGCAGTGTCGACACCTTGATCTGGGCATTGATCTGGATCAACGTCGTCGGCCTCGGGCCGTTCGCCGGGGCGTTGGCCATCATGTCCACCGACATCGGCGCCTTTGGCAAACTGATGTCCGAAGCCATCGAAGCCGCCGATCGCCGCCCGGTCGACGGGCTGGTGTCGGCGGGCGGCAGCCGGCTGCATGCGATACGTTTCGGGATGGTTCCGCAGCTGCTGCCGGTATTCGCGAGCCAGCTCCTCTATTTTTTCGAGTCCAACACCCGCTCTGCGACGATCATCGGGATTGTCGGCGCCGGCGGGATCGGCCTTCACCTCTCGGAGCAGATCCGGTTTCTCGAATGGCAGCAGGTCAGCTTCCTGATCCTGATGATCCTCGTCACCGTCGCGGCGCTGGATTGGATATCACAGCGGCTGCGCAGCGCCATAATCGGCCATAGAGATTGATGATCGTCTAGTCGAGGAGCGGGAGGCGTTGCCCTACGTGCTCTACCAGAATGATACCGAGCTGTTGCAGCCCGTCGCGGGCCCGGTCGGACGCGTCGCCGGTCAGCCAGACTTCGAGGTGCTCGGGATCGGGCGATTTGGGCGATGCCTTGGCGAGTCCGCTCGCGATCCCCGATGTCCTCTGGGTCCACAGCAATCGGTCGATCGGCAGCAGTACGACGGCCGATCCCTTGCCGGTGTAGGCGATTGGAACATTCAGAGAGAGGTCGAGGCGATGGATCGGCGTCACCGATCGATTGTAGCCGGAGAGGAGTTCCGCCATTTCCTGGAAAAGAAGAGCCGCGTCTTCGCTGTCGGCCCGGGCGGCGTATTGGATGAAAGCCGGGCGGCCGGGTATCCCGCGCAGCGTCTTCATCGCCTCGACGATCACCGTCTGGTGTCGGGGAGACAGCAGCGGGTTCTCCAGAAACCGGTTGGCGACCGGGTCCGGCACGCGCATTTGGCGCAAGGCCTCTCGGTTGCGCCGAGAGAGCTCGGTGGCCGGCAATGCATTGACGATGCTCTTGGCCTGCTCGAGCGAGCGCAGACCGCTCGCGACCTGGAGCACCGCAGCCCCAGTCACCATCGAGGCCGCACTCAAAGTCAGATTGCCGGCGGCCGAGGCCCAGGCGACGCTGTTGAGCTCTCTTTGCAGAACCTCGTTTGTGGAATATACATCGATGTCGAACTTTTGCGCGTATTCACGCTTGAAGCTCGACACGGCAAGAAGGTTCTGCGCCATTCCGTCTTCGTATTTGCTTTTGCCGCCGCGCTTCGCCGCTTCCGAGACGCGGCCGAAGACGCTGAAGACCGCTTCAGGAACCGCGCCGATCGTAGCGGCCGGATTCTCGATCAGGTGCTCAGCCCCCTGGATCACTCCCTTCCCCGCTTCGACCGTCGCCGTCGCGAAGGCATCGCTCTGGTGGACCTTCTGCAATTCCGCGATAGCTGCGATCTCTCGCACCAGCCGGCGCAACCGGGCGTCGCTCGGCGCGATAAAAGCGCCGTAATCCGATGTCACCGAATACTGATTCATGAAAGCAAAGGTTCGGACGGTCGGGTCGACGCGGTAGTGAGGCCCGGCCAGCAATGTCGGCGGCACGACATCGGCGGCAGCACGAACCTCGGGAGGATCGAAGGTCGCCTGGCTCGGCTGGGCTTCTGCGGACAGACCTTCGCCGAGATTGACCAGCACAAGCGCCACGGCGACGCAGGCCACAGTCAACAGGGCGCGCAGACTACGGCGAGATGATTTCATCGATTTCCCAGTCGCGGCTTTGCCTGCGCCGTAACGGCGACAGTCGGGCCGTCGAGATCGGAAATCAGCCTCCGAATCACTTCGTTCTGCTGGACGAGGTGCTCTCCCGAGCTGATGAGCTGGTCGACATCGGCGTCCGGGATCGTCAGACCGGTCGGGATCGCTTGCAGCCGCCGGCGTTCCTCGGGGTCGGGAATGCTCGCCAGCGAAATATGCGCCAATGCACCGCGCACATCGGCGCAATCATGCCCCTCGATGACCCGAGCTTGGTCGCAGCGAACCTTGCGAATGTCGTCTACCAATTGGTGCAGCTCGGTGCTGGTCAGGATCAAGGTTTCGAAATTGTAGGCGTCGATCTGGGTGCCGGAGACCGCTCCGAAGATTTGACTGAGACCGGTCACGACGCGCTGTTTCGATAACGCGGGATCGGGTGCCGACTGACCGTCGACACTGAGGACCAGAACCCGGCGCGCCTTCAGCGCAACCCGACGAAAGGCGTCGTTGCTCGCATCGAGCGCGATCGCGCCGTTCGTGACGCTGCGCAGCGCGAGATTGTCGGAAATGCCGCCGTCCATCAGGTGGACGTATTGCGTGCGCGCGGGGTCGAGATAGCGGTTTGCGATCCTCGCCAATAGGGCTCGGCGGGACAGTTCGTCGGCCGTCTTGGCCCATTCCGCCGGCGCCGCGGCGGGCGGCCGAACGCCCCGGCAATCCGGCGTGTGGCTAATCAGCGTGATTGGCGAAAATAGCACCGGAAAGCCATTGCTGGCGGCGACCGCACGGGCCACCGGAAAGCTTGAGAGGTCGGAACAGATGAGATCGAAAGTAGGCTGGGTGAAGGCGAAGGTAATGCCGTTGGCGATGTCGGTTGCGTTGACCGAAATGAGGGGCAAGCCCCGGTGCAATAAGTCAGCATAGGTCGCGCCGTGGAACATCAGCCGGTCGTAGATCTCCGCCATCCGGTCATTGGTGCCGTAGAACGGGTTGACCAGCCACTCCCAATTCCACGGCAGCAGATAGGTGCCGTAGATGTAGGCGTTGATGTCAGCCTTCAGGAACTCGCCGGGAAAGGTCTCGAAGCTCTTGTCGCGGTAGAGTCCGTAATGCATCGCCGGAAAGCTGCCGCCCGACACGGCGGCGATGTAATCGACCTCGTCGAGCAACGAGCGGGTGCGCCCCTCCTCGACCACCGGGATCTGTCTCAGACCGCGCAGCACGCCATGGGCAAAGGCGGCGGAACGCTTGCCGCCGCCGGAAAACGCCATGATGAACACCACCTCGCCCTGCGGATTTTGCAGCATCGGCAACAGCGCATAGCCGCCGCTGTATACCGGCATCCCTTGCGCATTTTGCGGCAGCGGCTCGTTGGTCGGCACCATCGCCGTCTGGCAGCTGCACAGCAGCAGCGCCGCAGCGGTCCACAGGACACGAGCGAGGCAGTTTTGCAACGGGTCAATCACCGGCCGAACTGCGTTCGAAGCCCCGCAAGAATTTCCAGCTGACGTTCGGGATCGCCGGCGAAGCGCACGATGATGTGACTCGCGCCGGCATTTGCGAAACCTCGGAGATACTCTACGGCGCCGGCGGCAGGCCCGCCATAGCAAGCCTGCCGCTTGCGCATCGCGGCGGCCGGCTGCCCGTAGTATCTCTCCAGAAAGGCGTCGATCCTTTGCCCGGCGCGACTGGCATCCTCGTCGATCGCCAGGGTCACATAGATCGCGGCGACGAATTGACCGACATCGCCCCCGGCGTCGCGGAGAATCTGCTGCACTTCGTCCCATTGTCCACGCCAGCGGGCGAGATCGGCCTCGTTGGCGAACCAGCCGTCGAAATGGCGGGCCGCCCGTTCGAGCGCCGGTCTGACCGAGCCCGCCATCCAGATCGGCGGCCCGCTGGCACGGTACGGCGTCGGCCCCAAGACCCCGTTACGCACCGGCCAGCGGCCCTGCCACTCGACAGGCTTTCCAGTCCACAGCGCCCTTACCAGGCGAAGTCCTTCCATCATCCTGCCGACGCGGCCTTCGAACGGCACGCCGGCAGCTGCAAACTCCTCCCGATATTGGGTACGTCGCTGGCAATGCCCGCCCCGAGGACCAGCCGGCCTTGGCTGATCTGGTCGAGCGTTGCCAGCTGATGCGCCAGTACCACCGGATTGCGCAGCGCGGGAAGAAAGACGGCGGTGCCGAGCATGACCTTCTTTGTCCGAGCGGCTACCGCCGCCAACAAGGTCAGCGGGTCGTGCCGAGGCCGAGCCAACAGCGAATCCCCGACCCACACCGAATCAAAGCCGAGATTTTCCGCGCGTGCCGCGAGGTCGAGAAGCGAGGCGGTCTCCGGCCGGCCTTCCATGACGCGCTCGCGCGTCGGCAGCAAATAACCGATCATTGGCAGCATTCTGTGCCCCCCTCTTTTGCTGCCCTCGCCCTCACTCCCTCGCCCCGCGCGAGCGGGGAGAGGCCAGGGTGAGGGGTCCTTCGCTACTCGGCGGCGCCGCGGCGGTGCGAGAAGCTTTGCTCCTGGCTGGTGATGAATTCGAGTAGCGCGGCGCGGCCGTCCTCGTTCTGGCGGCGGGCGCGCAGGATCGCGTCGCCGACCTGCCCGGGGTCTTCGACGCGCTCGCTCCACCCGCCAAGGTCGCGGGCGATATTCGCGTAATTGCCGCCGAGGTCACGTGCCCGGTACCGCTCATGCGACAATGCCATCGCATGGGTTTCGATCGCCATTGTCGAATTGTTCAGCACGATCGTCGTGATCGGGATGCCGCAACGCACGGCCGTCTCGAAATCGAGGCCGGTCATGCCGAAAGCCGCGTCGCCCATGATGTTGACGCAGAATTTGTCCGGCGCAGCGACCTTGGCGCCGATCGCCAGCCCCAGCCCGGTGCCGAGCTGGTGCGACTTGCCCCAGCCGATATAGCCGCGCGGCCGGGTCGCCCGGTAGAACGGGTTCAGCTGCTCGCGCGGGCTGCCGGAATCGTGCGTGACAATGGCGTCGGCCGGATCGATCACCCGCATGAATTCCGAGATCACCCGATAGGGGTTGATCGGCCGCTCCTCCGATCGCAGCTTGCCCTGCCAGCGGGCGAGCCATTCTTCGCGCTTGCCGGCCACTTCCTGGGCGATGGCGTTCGGGCGGGTCTTACCCTTCAGCCTATCGCGCACCGCCTCGATCAACTGGCCGAGCACGAGCTTGCCGTCACCGAGGACGCCGAGGTCGGCGGCAAAGGCCTTGTGCAGGTCGCGCGTATCGTTAGTCGCATGGATGATCTTCTTGCCCGGCGGCAGTACCGGCGTGGCGATTCCGTGGCGGGTAAAGCTACAGCCGACCCCGAGCACGAGATCCGATTTGTGGAGGATATGGCGGCCCGGCCCGGTGAAGGTGCCCCCGCCTGGCCCGAGCGCCAAGGCGTGATCTTCGGGGAAGGCGCTCTTGCCGTCGAAGGTCGTCATGACGGGCGCTTGCAACAGCTCGGCGAACTGCAGCAGCTCGTCGGTCGCCTGCGCGTAGAAGACGCCCTGCCCGGCGAGAATCATCGGGCAGGACGCGTCGAGCAGCATACGTGCGGCCTCGTCGACGTCCTGTTCGTCGCCGGCCGATCGGGAGACTCGCACCGGCCGATGTGCGCCGGGGTCGACCGCGACCTCAGAGCCGACGACATCGGCCGGCACTTCGACCATGACCGGCCCTTGCCGCCCGTTCTTCACCTGGCTGAAGGCGCGCCGCATGACATTGGCGACCTCTTCGGGCTGGATGACCTCCTCGACCGATTTGGTGATCGCGGCGTAGGACCGGCTCGATTTGAACATCGGGAACAGCTGCGCCGTCTCGCGCGGATGGCCGAGAGGCAGGAACACCACCGGGCTCGAATCCGAAAAAGCGGTCGCAACACCGGCAAACGCGTTCTCGGCGCCCGGCCCGTATTGCATCGCAAACACGCCCGGCGGCCGGCCGTTGGACACCCGGGCGAAACCGTCGGCCATATGGACGCCTACCCGCTCCTGGCGGCAGATGACGGGCTTTATGCCGATCGCCGCGGCGGCCTCGATTATCGGAGTAGTAGGGAAGCAGAATAGCGTCGAGATGCCCTCGCGTTTCAGGATTTCAGCAATGACGTTCATGACGAGCATCGATATTCCTCCTGAATGAACTCGCGCGAGTGTAGCCCCTGTCGCCGTCGCCCGCCAACCGGTCCTCTCACACTCTTGTATATACATTGTGTGCACGCCAACATGACGGGCGGGGAAAAGGGGGTTCCGATGTCGGATAGGATTGATGTCAAGTCGGAGGAGGGTCAATATCCGGATGACGCCAACCGCCAAGCGCATATTGCAGCGGGGGCGGCCGCAGCTAGCAGCCAGACGGTGACCGAGTTCATGCTCGACAGCACGCTGGCGGCAGCGTTCTATGCCTCGTCGACCGGGCCGTCCTAGGACTCAATGAAGCTGCGCGGGGCGGCAGTGAGCCCGATGCGTCCCCGTGATCGCGGATTGTACGTTTAAATGGCTATCGCCATCGTCTTCTGGCGGACACGATAATTAGGACCGTCGGGTTCCATTGCGTAGTAATGTTTTATGCTACGCCAGTTCGGGTCATCATCAAAATTCATCCGCGTCCCGGTACGGCGGCATTCGTTGATGTCATGAAACCCTTTGTTATGTGATTCCATAGGACGAGCTAAACCGATATGCTTCGGTTGGCCGAGGTTACGTGCGATAGCGTGCGGCACTCCACCCTGTTCGTCGTCCCCGCGCAGGCGGGGACCCAGAGCCTGCCCTGGCATGAATAGGGGCGAGCGCTCTTACGCCAGCTGGTTCTAAAGATCACGCCATTGCCGATTATGGCGCTCAATCAACTCCAGTTTCCACGTGCGGCGCCATTTCTTGATGCGCTTTTCGCGGAGGGTCGCATCGGTCATGGTCTCGCGAAACTCGACAAACGCTAACCTGTGCGCTCCGCAATCGCGAACAAATCCACCGACAGCATTCGAACGATGTTGCCAAGCACGGCGTGCAATATCACTTGTGACACCGACATAAAGGGTGCCATTTACGCTTGCTGGCGAGGGATATAGACGCAAGGACGCTTCTCACTCATGCCGCGATCGACCGCCCCCTGCTCATGCCAGGGGCAGGCTCTGGGTCCCCGCTTGCGCGGGGACGACGAAAATTTGTCGTCCCTTCCGAGCGAGGATACCAAGCGAGATGGGTACGACATACGCTAATTTACGCGACCAGGTGCTAGTCAGCATTCAATCGACATTCTCCCAGACAATGTCGACATCCTGTCCGGCGACTTGATGCTCGGGGGTTAAGAAATTGTCCCGCAGCTCCTTCAGGTCTTCGGATGACCACCCTGGGTCCACCCAGCTTCGGGTATATTCGATTTGGAGCTTGCCGTACGGGGAGCGGTCTGCCATGCGCGTCCTGAGCTCTAGCGGTCGAACCCGCACCTTCGCCGGCAAGGCGGCGCTGCATGTGGCCTGACGGCAACGCGCCGATGCCACGCGGCTCAGGGCGGATAGAGGAGAGCAGGATGCGTACGTTTGCGGCGTCGCGGGTACGCCGGCTGGTTGGAGCGGCAGGAAGCACGCTGGTGTTCTCTGTGTGGGGCTGCGCCCAACCAGCCGTGACGTCCTCGGTCGCCGTCCCTCCGATCCCGCCGACGGAGGCTCGCCTCTGGATCTTCCGAAGTTACGAGCCCTATGCCGGAAGAGGGTTGCCGGCCGTCGACGCCAACGGCCGATATATCGGCGCCGCCGAACTGGGCAGCACGTTTTACCGCAATCTTCCGCCGGGACAGTATCTTGTTACGGTGGAGACCACCGGCGTCGACTTCAGCCAATCGGCGCTGATCAACCTGGCGGCAGGCCAGGACGCGTACGTCAAGATCCTATCGTCTCCGAACTGGGTCAGCGGCGGGCTTTCCGACTACGAGCGGCCCACCTTCTATGCCTGGCTGATCCCGAACCAAGTCGCGCGCAACGAGGTCGCGCCGCTTGCCTTTTTCGGCGGCGGCTGAAAGCCCGCAAACCGCTCGGGTACGGATCACCCCGGTTGCAATACGTGGATCGTGCGGCTGGCGATCATCTCCCGCGTCTTGGCGGCGTAGGCGGACATGTGCGGCGAGGTGGCGTGCGCCCTCAACGCTTCGGGGCTCTCCCACTTCTCGATCACGACAAAGGTGTCGGGGCCGAATTTGGCTTGAAAGCTGCCGATGCCCTCGGCATCGACCGCCGGACCATATTCGATGCAGCCCTGCTCGGCGTGAACCGCCAGCATGTTGGCGTGGAATTCCTTCAGGATCACATCGCGCATGCCGGGCTTAGCTGTGATGATGGCGATAACATGGATCATGGTTAGGTCCTCCTCACGCGATGCGTTCGAAGACGCTATGGTGGCGGCTCGTCGTCAATGGGCGGATCTTTGTCGCCCAGTCGCCATAGCTTCCGGCCTTCTCCCAGGCCGCGCTCTTTAGCACGTCCGGCGAGTCGAGCTCGTAGATGGTCAGATAGCGCTGAATGCCCGGCACTGTCGAATGCTCGAGCCGGTAGCGCGCTGCAGAGCGAACACCGGGGACCTTCGACAGCATTTGAAAATGCTCGGCATCGTAAACACGATTGAACTCGGCCTCGTGCTCGGCCGGGATGTCAAGCTGCACGATAAAAATATGGGGCATGTCAGGCGATCCTGCGGAAGACGCTATGCTGGCGGTTGGTCGTGTTCGGCCGGATCTTGGGCTTCCACTCGCCGAGGTCGGAGGCTTCCTGCCAGGCTGCGCTGTTTATGACCTCGGCTGAGTCGGTCTCGTAGACCGCCAGATAACGCGGCATGCTCGGCACCGTCGAATGCTCAAGCCGATAGCGCGCACAGGACCTCACGCCGGGCACTTTGAGGATGGTCGGAACGTGGTCCTCATCGTAGATGCGGTTGAATTCTGCCTCGAGGTGTTGCGGAATATCCATCTGCACGACGTAGACATACGACATGGCGGCTTCCTCTCCGCGGCTGGATCGACGACCCGCAGATTAGGCGAAAGCAAGTACGATACGATAGAATTTAGAGGACGTCCGCTGGAGGGGATGTGAGAGATTTCCTACAAGGCGTTTTGCTTCTGGTCATCCTGATGATCTCCGGATGCGCTCAGGTCGATCCGGGTTCGACGCAAATCGCGGTCCCGCCCGCCGCGCAGAGTGAACGGCTCGGCGGGGATGGAGGTGGAGACGGGATGTAGAGGCGAGGTCCAAATCGGCGGTCAGAGCTGACCCATCAACCGAATTCCGCGACCAGAAAGAGGTACACCGCACAGATCCAAAAAATCGGCCCGATATAGGTGATTGCCCATTCGGAGACCGCGTATGCAGCTTCGAGCAGCGGGTCGTCCGATAAATCCGGAGCCCCGTCGAGCCAAAAAGGCTCTTGAAAGTGTTGAGCCATATTTGCCCCGCAAGCGATTACGACGCCGATTTATTGCGGGCGGCATAAGAATTCTATGAGTTGTCGTTGCCACGGTCGTTAAGACAGAATAAAAGTCACGCTGACAAGACGGCCCATTTTGTTCGCGGGGGCTGGTCTTGCTCAGATTTCGATTTGGCCGCCGAGCTCCACCACGCGGTTTGGCGGGATGCGGAAAAATTCGGTGGCGTCGAGCGTGTTGTTCGACATCACAATGAAGAGCGTGTCGCGCCAGCGCCATAGCTCCGTGCGGCGCCTGCGCGGCCGCAACCGCAACTTTTCGCGCCCGATAACGAACGAGGTGTCCATCAGGTTGAAATGAAGGCCGCCCACCCGGCATTGGGCGAGGGCCCGCAAGACATTCGGCTCGTCCGTGAATCCATAGCGGATGCGGATCGTATAGAAGCCCTTGCCGAGCTCGCTGATGTCGAGGCACTGCTCGTCCGGGACATGTGGCACGTCCTCGGTCTCGACCAGCATCGTCACGACGCGCTCATGCAGCACCTTGTAGTGCTTCAGCGCATGCAGCAATGCGAGCGGAACATGCGCCAGGTCGCGCGTCATGAAGATGGCCGTCCCCGGGATGCGGGGCGGCTTAGCGGGATCGAGGCGCTCGACAAACTGGCGAAGTGGCAGCGCATCGCGGGCGCGCAGCTCCGTCAACAGCCGCCGGCCGCGCCACCAGCTGGCCATGATCGTGAACACCACCGCGGCGACAACGACCGGGAACCAGCCGCCCTCGGCGATCTTCAACAGATTGGCGCTGAGAAAAGTCAGATCGACGATTGCGAAGGCGGCGAAGACCGGCACAGCGAGAGCGAGACCCCAGCCCTGACTGCGCATGTAAAGAAAGGCGAGGCCGGTCGTGATCGCCATCATGCCGCTGACCGCGATCCCATAAGCGGCCGCCAGATTGTCGGATGACCGAAAACCCAGCACCAGGATGATGACGGCGACGAGAAGGGCACTGTTGATGCGCGGTACGTAGACTTGTCCGATTTCCTGCTCGGAGGTGTGTCGGATCTCGAGCCGCGGCAGGTAGCCGAGCTGCACCGCCTGACGCGTGATCGAAAACGCGCCGGAAATCACCGCCTGCGACGCGATGATCGTCGCAATCGTCGCCAATGCGACCAGGGGGTAGACGACCCATTCGGGGACAAGGCGGTAGAAGGGGTGTTCCAGGGCGGCCGGGTTGCCGAGCAGCACCCCGCCTTGCCCGAAATAGTTCAGCACCAGCGCCGGGAGAACGAGCCCGAGCCACGCCCGCCGCAATGCGGAGCGGCCGAAATGACCCATATCGGCGTAGAGGGTCTCCGCTCCAGTCACGGCGAGAAAGACCGCGCCCAGCATGAAGAAGCCGCGCCATGGCGCATCGAGAAGCAGCGCGAACCCATTGATCGGATTGATTGCGAGGAGGATGCGCGGGTGCTGCGCGATCCC
>Ga0306923_10003702_pt1 | contig 14504 bp, 15 predicted proteins | sample sta12Can44000108_FD_203841 | JGI IMG/M metagenome (GOLD analysis project Ga0306923, IMG submission 203841) | Lab enrichment of tropical soil microbial communities from Luquillo Experimental Forest, Puerto Rico - statanox.12C.anox.44.000.108 (v2)... | ecosystem: Environmental > Terrestrial >... | reverse complement strand
CCACGAGTTGATGTCGAAACAAAAAGGCCGCAAGGCGCTGGTGCTGTTGAGCGACGGCGTGGATAACGGCAGCAAAGTGACGTTGGAGGAAGCAACTCGCGCGGCCCAGCGCGCCGATACCCTGGTACACACTATTCTGTTCACTGACACCGAGGCATTCGGGTACCCCGGCGGAGGTCCGTTCGGCGGCCCCGGACGCCGGCGCGGCGGATGGGGCGGCGGCTATCCCCCACGCGGCGGCACCAATAGGCCCGATGGCAAGAAAATCATGCAGCAGATTGCGCAGGAGACCGGCGGCCGGACCTTCGAAGCCTCCAAGAAGGAGCAGTTTGACAAGGTCTACGCGTCCATCCAGGAAGATCTGCGTAACCAGTACAACATCGGCTACACATCAACGAATTCCGACCGCAGCGGCGGCTACCGCCGCATTCATCTGACGATCACGAAGAAGGAACTGCGGGTTGAGGCGCGCGAAGGATATTACCCGAGCTAAACACAGCGTCTTAAATAATTGAGCTACGAAGGACCTCATTGGGTCTGGCCCAGTCCACGAACGGAGTTTCAACCGCGTCGACGACGCTATCAAGAAAGCCGAAGTAGCGGTTGTGCAAGCAGAGCCGGCGGGTGAGTTTCCAGACCCGCTCGATCGGGTTCAGTTCCGGGCTACAGGGAGGCCAGGAAGTCCAATTTCTGGCAAGGCCCCAAGCGCGAGTACGGAAGCTTCCATATTCATCCAGGACGACAGCTTCTCGGGTGCCGGCGACCAGAGCTGGCCGGAACGCCAACACTTCGTCATCGAACGCTACCAGAGAGCGGTGACATCTTCATCCTCACGGATGGGCAAATGTTCGACACCGAAACGATTCTCGCGCAGCACAACCAATATTGCCGCTTGCATCGCAGCAATAGCCCGGGTCTATTTTGTCAGGCAAAATCGAACACCGTCTTGCTCTTTTCCGCTGGTCTCTTAGGGGCGACTAAAACGCGGCGGCAAATTTCGATTCTGCCGGGTGCGAGTTGTGTACGAGTGATGGTTTTCATCTCCATTGTGTCCATCTCGGGCCATTTTGAAATCTGCAACTTGCAGATTCCACATCGACCCTTCACATCGTGGTTCGAATCCTCGCAGGGGAGCCAACCTTTGTTTTCAAGCGCTTGCGAATTTCCATGTACGAGCATGGCGAATTAACATCGCCTTGGTTTTTCTTCGGCTTACCCAGAGCCTTCATTCCAGCTCTATCCAGAGCATGGAATCGAGTGCGATTTTGATGTTCGGAACGCCCTACGCGTTTGTTCCTGACTCGAAGCCTTCTCCCCTCAGTGCAGTGCTTGGCGAAATGCGAGCGGCTCGCCTCGCCGGCAGCCAAGCAGCCAATATCATCAACACGAGTAGAAGTCCAGCCGTCACGATTGTCGGTTGCAAAGGGATGGAGACGTCCCGCGCGAACCGCGATGTAAGCGGCTGGGCGATCGACGCGAAGCAACACCCCAGCACAATACCAGCAATTCCGAGAAGGGCAGCTTGACGAAGTATCATGCGATAGACGTCTCCCTGTGTCGCTCCGACTGCCATTCGCAGACCGATCTCCCGCTGGCGCTGGCTAACGATATACGAAACGAGACCGTACACACCAAGAACAGCGAGTACCACGCCAATCAACGAAAAGGCACCAAAAAGACCGAGATTGAAACGCCGCGGGCCGAGCGTTGCTTCGACGTAATCGCGCATCGCGCCAGCGCCTGATATCGCTGCTTCCGAGTCAATCGCTCTTAGACTGCTCATGAATGATGAGCGGAAAGACTCCGGGCTTGTCGTTGTTCTGAGCATCCAGAATTGATCGTGCTGCAGATCGCCGGCGTGTTCCGGATGAACTTGGCGTAGTGGAATATAAACATCCATAGTGCCTGGGACATCCAATGCGGCTTGACGGACGTCCTCGACGACTCCTACAATTTCCACCGGCCGCGGACCCTTGCTATTGTCGTTGATCAACAGGCGGCGGCCAATTGGAGCCGTGTGCAAGTACCGCTCGGCAAGAGCAGAGCTCACCAGTGCAACTGGTATGGTGTCCGATCGATCTGTCTCGGCGAATGATCGCCCATTGAGGAGGCGGCTCCTGACGGCAGAAAGATAGCCCGGCGAGATGGCACGCAGATTCACATTCGGCATATCGCGCTCGAGTTGATCATCGCCTTCGACTCTGAAAGGCACCGTTGCGCTTAGCCCGCTCAGAGGCGCGATGGAGGTGACGCCGACGCTCTCGATGCCCGGCAGGTTTGCGAGGCGATCCAACAGCTGATCATAGAAGCGGCCCACATCATCAGCCGACTTGTAGGTGGGCGGAAGCGATATCCGGACTTGAAAAACGGAATCCGGACGGAAACCGGGCTGCACATGCTGCAGGCGAAAAACGTTCTGAAGCAGGATGGTTGTCGTTAGAACAAGAGTCAGCGCGGCGGAGATCTCCGCAACAACGAGTGCTTGCCGGACTCGAACGCTCCATCGATCGCCAAGGCTGCCACGGCTTGAACGTAGCACGTCTCCCGCTTGTTCTCTCATGACGGCGGTTAGCGACGCTATGGTTAAGAGCGCGGTGGCTACACCAGTAATCAGCGCAGCAAAGGAGAGCACCCCTCCGTCAACGCTCACTTCGGTCAACCGAGGGATGGAAGATGGCGCCCAGTGCACCGCCATCGATACGAACAAATTTGCAAGCATCCATCCAAGGCCGCTGCCAATCAGCGCAAGCAGTAGAGACTCGATCAGGAGTTGCCGGGTCAGGTGTAATCGTGAAACGCCGATGGCGACTCGAATGGCCAACTCTGCTCGCCGCGAGTTCGCTCGAACGAGCACTAGCGAAACCAGATTGGCCAGCGCTGTCCCAAGCACGACCAAGACAGCGCCGAACAGGAGCAGCATCGACTGCCGATAGTCGCCGATCATCGCCTCATGCAGATCCACCGCTTGCACCGCCTGTTTGCGGGCGTACTCGATTGGAAATTGCTGCCTGAGCGAGCGGCAGATGGTGGTCAACTCCGCCTGCACCTGATCTCTGCTGACTCCAGGGTTTACGCGGCCGATGAATCTGAGAAAATTCGTTGAACTGCGGACGTAACGATAGCGGTCGAGGTCTGGCACAAGCGGGACAAATACCTCCACGTCCCGGAGAGGGAGCGGGAAATGTGGCGGAAGGACTCCCGCGATACCAAAGGCCTCTCCGTTCAGGCGTATGCTGCTCCCCACGGCCCCGGTTGCGCCGGAGAATCGCCGTTGCCATAGTTGGTAGCTCAAGACCACGACCTTGGGCGCGTCGGGCCGATCATCGCTCTCCCTCAGCAAGCGCCCTGCGGCCGGTCTCACGCCCAAAAGGTCGAAGGCGTTCGCCGAGATGCGAGCGCCCTGCAGTCCCTCGTTCATGTCAGTTCCGGCGAAGTTCGCGCGCCAGTAGGCGTAAGCTGCAAGTCCGGACAAAGTGCTTGTCTGGCTTCGGTAATCCATGAATTCCGGCAGAGAGAATGGCGCTATCGGATTGTCCGGGCGCACCGATGTGATTCATACGAGTCGTTCAGGGAATTGGAACGGAAGGGCGCGAAACAAAACCGCATTGACCACCGAAAAGATAGCGATGTTCGCTCCGATGGCTAGGGCCAATGTTGAGACGACTGCCAATGCAAAGCCCGGCTGGCGGCGGAATTGGCGGACCGCAACTGCAAAATCCTTTCGCACGTTCAAATCACCTCTCGAGGGATTCTCTCGACGCGGACCCGGTTGTCGTGATAAACCGCGCCTCCGCCCATATCCGAGTCACGATCATCGACTGTCGAATTGGCCGTCGCTCCCCATTTCGAGTAGCCCGGCCAACGGCCCTTAGTGCTGGCGACCACGCCGGGGCGAACGCGATCGCTCACATCGGCGATCGCGAAGAACGAGCCGCGATCGTTGGCGATCCGTACCTCGTCCCCTGGCGCGACCTGCCGGGATGCTGCGTCATCTGGATGGATCACCAGCGTCGTGACTCCTGATCGCCGCTGCTGCCTCGCCACGTTTGCGAAGATTGAGTTCAAGAAGTAGTGATCCGCGGGTGTAATCAAAGCCAGTGGGAATTCGCGGGCAAGCGCAGTGTCGCGCTGCGACGTCTCATGAGACGGCGTGTAACCCGCGACGGGGTTCAATCCAACCTCCGCCATCCGGTCGGAGATGAATTCCAATTTGCCCGACCGGCTTGGGAAGCTGTTGGCGAATGGTACGAACGGATCGGGATAGTTTAGCCGCATCCATCCGCGGGCCTTTAGTTCCTCGAATGTGATACCCGCCAAAGAAGGATGGCCACTTTCGAGGATCTGGCGCGCTATCGTTTCGTCGCTGTCATACAGCTCAGGAATGTCAAGGCGCATTCTTCGTCCCATCCGACGGAACATCTCCGTCGCAGGCAGACACTGACCTGGAGGCGAAGCCGCTGGCTCGTTCCACGACAGGTATAGATGGCCGTAGGCGATCAGCAAGTCCTGATGCTCGATCGCCATCGTGGCGGGCAATACGATGTCGGCGTAGAGCGCCGTATCGGTCATGAAGTGTTCGACAACAACCGTAAACAGATCATCGCGCGCGAGGCCGCGTAGAACCTTCGTCTGATGCGGAACGCTCGCTGCAGGATTGCTGCCGTACACGAATAGCGCCTTCACAGGTGGATTAGCGATGTCGAGCAACCCTTCGCCGAGTCGCGTCATTAGCAGTGCCCGCGTCTCGCGAGTCCGGAGATCATCGCGCCACAAAGCAGCCCAATTCACGCCATAAAAACCCCGAGTGTCATAGCAAACGCCGCCACCCGGATATTCCCAATCGCCTGTGACGCCCGGGATGCATGTGATCGTCCGCACCGCCATCCCTCCGCCGCCGTGACGTTGAATGCCGATGCCGATACGAATCCCCGTCGGCCGCGTGTCGGCGAGCTGCTGGCCTAACTTTACGATGGATTCAGTCGAAAGCCCTGTGATGGCGGCCGCGCGCGACGGCGGAAATTGCAAGATCCGCTGGCGAAAAGCACCCCAGCCGATGGTCCGCTCATCGATGAATTGCCGATCTTCCTTGCCTTCGGATAACACAACATGAAGCAGGCCGAGCCCGAGGGCGGCGTCGGAGCCGGGTATTGGCGCGAGATGCCAATCGCTCGCTGCCGCGGTGCGAGTCCGGATCGGATCGATCGACACGATCGACGCTCCGTTTTTACGTGCCTCAAGGATCGGCCGCCAGAGATGAGGATTCGTTGACAGGACATTGGCGCCCCAAAGTACGACGAGCTTGGAATGTCGCAGCGTCTCCGGGTCCATTCCGACGCGATTGTCACCTAGTGTATAACCCGTTCCGAATCCACCTGCGATCGTGCAGACCGTGACCACGTGACGCGATGTGCCGAGCACATTCCAAAAGCGGCGTCCGGCGCCGTAGATACCCTGGATAAGCCCCATGTTGCCGGCGCCCACGAATGGCCAAATGGCCTCGGAACCGTATTTCGCAGTTACGTCATCGAATTCCGCAGCGATCCTGTCAAGCGCCTCTTTCCATGAAATCCGTGTGAACTGGCCGCTTCCTTTAGGGCCCACGCGGCGCATCGGATATAGAAGCCGGTCAGGCGATCTCACGTACGTCAAATAATCAGCAACCTTATTTCACAATGATCCACGAGTGTAAGGATGACCAGGATCACCGCCGAGAGCGATCGGCTCACCGTTCTTGATGGTCACGATCCAACTACATGTGTCCGGGCAATCGAGCGGGCACGCGCCACGGATCTGTCCGTTGCTCACTGTTGCTGTCATTGGTGGGCGCTCGAACGCAGCCCATAACTCATATTTGGGCGCAGGTTCAGAATCTCGATAGTCATCCTCGCGATCAAGTAGTTGACCGTTTCGGGGAGCGGCGGGCTACTCCTTCCATCGAGAATCGCCGATAGGCTGGGTCGCGGACGCAGTCGAATATACGGTGGCGCGCTTCCGCCCGCCACCATCCGATACCACAGCATTTCGTTCTGCAATGTTGCTTGATCCTCTTCGAGGGCCGCCTCGAAATCCTTTGCCCCAGAAGGTACAAGTTCCACTGCTGTGAACTCTAACCGGGCGTTTGGTCGCGGCTCACTCGTGCCCCGCGACAGCACCGGCAGATACTCGTAAACTGCGTTCCCGATAAACTGAGCGTGTGGCGTGACGCTGGAAATGTTGTCCCGCTCATCCTCGGCCGGGGACACAGGGTTGTCCAGGCTCGCGGCCGAATGCCCAAACCTCGCATAGACGAACCATCGTTGTCGTTCACCGGCCCAGACGGTCCACCGGTACCAGATCCAAGGATCTCGGGCTTGGCTATGCCACTCCAAGTGTCGGATATACCCGGCTTCGAAGTCGACGGTGTCGCCGTCGTGAGGGCGCAAGACGGCGATGCGGGCGTACGGACTCCCCTCAATTGTGATGGCTGAAGCGCGTACGTCTTGAGCGCTTAGGAGTGGGGAAATTAATGTAACGAGAATAACAAGAGGGAGATATACCATGATCCTAACGGCATCCTAACGGAGGTGAATACGTCAGTTTGCGACATAAATCCGTCGAAATCCGCCATTGGCGGGTCCGCTTGCAAAACGACTCGGCAGCGGGGCATAGTGAGTGGACGCATGAGCTCATCGTCAAAGAAACCTGACTCGTATCGCCGTTCGTCGCGCCCGAGCCGCCGGGTTATCGTCGCCGTCGTGCCGCCGGTGGATGAGCTCGATTTGGTCGGCCCTCTCCAGGTGTTCAACTCAGTGAATCGTCTTGCAGGTCGAAAGGTTTACGCGATTGAGGTCGTCACCAACGCCGATCGCCTGACGATCGATGGCGAGGGCGGTGTGCTGACCTTCGTCGCCAAGCATCACTTCAGTGACGTCACGGGCGTTTGCGACTCCGTGCTGTTGGTCTGCGGGCTCGCTACTCGATTAGTGCGTGACGCTGCGCTATCTGCCTGGCTGAGGAAGATGGCGCCAAAGCTGCGGCGGCTCGGCGCCGTTTGTGCGGCCGCTTTTCTCCTCGCTGAAGCCTGTCTGTTGAATGGGCGCCGGGCGACGGCGCACTGGAGATTCGGTCGCGAGATGGCGAGTCGATATCCGCAAGTGCGGGTCGAGCACGATCCGCTCTGGGTCAAGGACGGGAATATCTATACGTCAGCCGGCCTTTCAGCGGGCATCGATCTCGCGCTCGCGTGGGTGGAGGAAGATTGCGGCTCCGGCATCGCTCACGAAGCCGCGCGCGAGCTGGTCCTGTTTCTGCGCAGACCGGGCGGCCAGCCGCAGGTCAGCATCTCGCTCGCTTCGCAAGCTTCTGAAATGGCCTCGATCCGCGAGCTACAAATCTGGATCGCCGAACATCTCGACCGGAGACTCTCGGTCGATGATCTCGCGGACCGAATGTCGATGAGCGTGCGAAATTTCGAGCGCGTGTTCACTCGAGAGGTTGGGACAACACCTTCCCAATATGTGCTTCAGCTGCGCGTGGAGACTGCGCGACGTCAGCTAGAAGGCACTGATAACGGGCTTAAGCATGTGGCCTTCGCTTCTGGTTTCGGCAGCATCGATGCGATGAGACGCGCATTCGTGCGGCTCCTGGGCATTACGCCGCGTCGCTATCGCCACTTTGCTGGGCATTCCGATTGACGACCTCCAGAGCCACTCTATGGTCCATGCGGATGTTTGACAATCATGAACGATCCGCCTTGTCCGTGCTCCGGCCCATGGAGGATCTCAGACCCCATTTCGCGCAAAGTGCGCTCTGCCTCGAGGACCGAGTCGACCCAAAACGTGGCTTGGGCGCTTCTGAAAGGCTTCAGTTTCTCCTCGACGCCCGCAAGCAGGTGAACGGAGGCTACGGAAGCGATTTCGAGCCCGAGAGGTGGAATCGGAAATCGCGCCTTACAACGCTCACCGAAGAGCTTCTCGTAAAAAGCGATCGCCGCGTCCAAACCGTCGGGCTTCGTGTAAGCACGCGCCAATACTTGTAAGATTGGCATTACCGCACCGCCGTGAAGCTGAATTCCAACTTGCCCACTGCCTTAATTGCCTGCCCACGACCCCATCATACCCGCCTTGGCCAAGCATAATTAGGTGTCTGCGTCATCTCACCCGCTTTGAACTCCTTACGAGATTATTCCATTTCGGCGGGTTCCTTCCCGATATAACTGCTGACCAGAATAACCACGCCGCAAGGGCGGCGCGGATTCTTCAAAAACGATACGAGATCCACGCTGCAAGGTAGTTCACATTTCGATCCGGCGGCTGTTTGCGAAAGAAGTCTCCGGTGAAAAAATGCGAGTAGATGATTGAGTAGAATGTGTGCCTCGTCGCTTGCCAGGCCCAAGTCGCCGATGGCGCCGTGGCAAGGTAGCGGCTGGCGTTCGGATTCGCTGGACGCAGCGGCGTGTTGAAAGCGGTGTAGACGGCGTCATAGCGGCTTTCGCGCCAGAACGTGGACGATTCCAGGGTCAGCGTTAGAGCCCGCGTGAATCCGAGTCGCACCGACGGCGTCACGTTAACCAGATTGATTCCGCCCAGCAGGGCCGACGGCCCCGACCAGACCGGCACGGCCGAGAATAGTGGATTAAAGGACCCCAGCGAACGATGCCCTTGGCCCTGATCTCCGCTGGTGGCGTCTGCCTGAAAGCCAAGCCGAGGATGGAATGGAAACCGCGCGAAGGTGTAACCTCCATCCTCTGAAAGCGCCCACGCGCGGATTGGAGCGCCACGAAAAGATCCCCACTGGAACACTCCCTCGTCGTCGTAGTCCCAGGGCCCGTTGTGTTTCCAGACATGCGCGCCGAAGGTCGCTCGAATTTCTCGTCCGATCCCCTTTGCGAAAATCGACTTCTTGTTGTCGAACCCCATGTAGTAGACGCCGATGTTGGCGATCTTCCAGAAGGGACGCGGCTCAACGAAGCCGGCGCCCCAGAACGTCTGCTGATGGTCGGGAAGATCGTCGAAGATACCGGTCTTTGTAGTCACGAGGCGGATCGCGCTCGCGTTGAAGTTGATTTTACCTTTCTTGATATTGATGCGGGCGCCATCCAGGCTGCGCCTCAAGTTGAGACCCTCTGCCGGCGCGACCAGCCGTCCGCTCCCGAAGGCGAGTTCCTGACGCCCAATCCGTAGCGTGACCCCGTCGGTTTCTGGCCCTGAAATTCTCCAGTCCATGAAGGCCTGGTGCACATCGAGACGGTCGAGATCGGTCGGCCGGGGGCCTCCGTTGCGGCCCTCCTCCAAGCCGCTCTGGAGCTCGGTAAAGAAACGAAACCGGCTCCCGAGGTGAAAATCCGACGAGAGCAAATACCGCTGCAGGAGGTAGCCGTTTTGATCTACGGGGCCGACGCCGAAACCCGGCTCATCGAGCAGCTCGAACTTCTCGCGAATCTCGCCGCCCAAGGTCATGTACCAGCCGGTTCGTCCAAACGAAATGTACTTCAAAGGGTCGAGCCAATCGCTGTGGTGCGAAGGGTCGGAAAGCGTGGACCAGTCTTCGTCGTACCGCATCAACTGATACGCGGGAGGCGCTTGGGAGTCGGTTTGTTGTGCGCTGGCGCGGAGGGCCAGCACTCCAACACAGAGCAATGCCTTGTTCACGACCGATGCACGACCTCGGTGAGCTGGTAATGCTGCATTTCCTCGAGATCGTATAAAAACGGCTGAACAAGCTGGAAGAACGGCTTGAACCCGACCTCACCGCGAAAGCCTTTGAGGTGGACATCAGTCGATTTCGATTCGATGCGAAGGATATAGCGCGCCGGTTCTTCAGAGCGATGTGAAAGCTCGTAAGCAAGGCACGCGGGCGAGTATTTCAGATATTCTGCGGCCTTCTCATAGGCTTGAAGAAATTGCTCGCGGCGCTCGTCAGTAATTTTGTATCGTGTGTATTCGACGATCATTGCTTCTTTCCTACTGCGTCAGGAGACGGTGGCATCTGGAGCGTAATCGCCTCGATCATCGCCCAACAATTGTCTTTGAGGTAGGTCTTGGTGTCCTTCAGTCGGGCCTCCCAGGTCTTTCCCAGCTCGGCGGCGCAATCCTCAACCAGGGCGCGCTGATACTCGTTGTGCAGCTCCCATTTGTCAGGCCCGGCGTGGGCAGCGAGGAATGCCGGAAACGGCGTCTTGCTCAGGCCGCGGCTTTCGACCGAGTGAAGCTCTGTCACGAATTCGAGGGAAGTCTCGACATCGGCGCGGGTTCCCAGACGGTCGACGTGACCGCCAACAAAGGTGTCGAAATCGTATCCGAGCACGGTGCGGTGGACGTCGATATAGCCCGGCACATCTTCGACGATCCCCAGATTCTTATACGGCATGTAGCCCGGATAGACGACTTCGACGAGCATTAGGGTCTTTTGCCGCGGCGCCCAAATGATGATGTTGCCGGTCTGATGATTGGGGCCCGGATAGATGAGCTCCAGTTTTTGGTCGCCGAGCGACAGCGTGAGATGGTCGCGGAACGTCACAGTGGGCACGGGACGCCATGGGTCTTTGCGCCGTCAAGGCTGCCGCGGTCTCTGCCTGCGCGACGATCTTGATTCCGGAGGGAAACAAGGACGCAGCGCCGATATGATCGGTGTGTTCGTGGCTATAGACGAGGTACCGAATGGGTTTGTCGGTGACCTCGCGGATGGCGGCGATCTGCCTCTCCCCCATGGTTGGCAGCGCGTCAACGGCAATGACCCCATCCCTCGTGACCAAGAACATGGTGTTGTAGGCGCCATCGGTTACCCAATAGAGACCGCCCTTGATCTCTTTCACTTCGTAGCCCCTGCCGGCGGGAACTTGTGCGAGCATTGTGGCTGTCCAAATCAGAAGAGCCATCATGAATCGCATAGGCTTACGGGAGCTGGGCGCCGAACTCGCTCAGCAGAAGCGATCGATGCCAATGGCGAGTTGCGGCAGAAATCAAATTCGTGATGCGTGGAAAACTGTGATCCAACATTTTGATGGACTTATGCCCTTCTCGAAGCCGTGAGTCGGAATCCGTGACGGCTCAGCGGCAGGCTGCGGTATCGCTTTCCCGTGGCGGCATGGAGGGCGTTAGCGACAGCGGGAACGACGGTGACCGGCCCGACTTCACCGGTCCCGCCCAGTAACCGCGTATCGCTGTTCAGGTAGTGAACTTCAACCGGCGGCATCTCGGACATATCCAGCAACTGGTAGTCGTGGTAGTTGCTCTGTTCCACAGCGCCTTTGGAGAATGTGATCAGGGACTTGAAAGCGACCGTGAGGCCCCACGCAATACCGCCCTCCATCGAGCTTTTGCAGATATCCGGGTCAAGCGCGATACCGCAGTCGAACGCGCAGGTTACTTTGTGGATCGTGACGTCCGTGCCCCTGACCGACAGCTCCACCACGTGAGCGATGACGGTGCGGAACGCCTCAGCGAATGCGATGCCACGGAAGTGCCCGGCGGCCGGCTTCTGCGTCCATCCGCTTTTCTCAGCCACGAGGTCCAGCAGCGCAATTGCCCGCGTGTCATCGCCAAGCAGCTCACGGCGGTAGCGCCAGGGATCTTTTTTCGCGCGCACCGCCAACTCATCGATGAAGCTCTCGATGGCGAATAGATTGGGCCCATAACCGGTGGTCCGTAGCACCGAGGTTTTGACGGGCACTTTCAACATGTGAAAATCGACCTGCCAGTGTGGGATCTTATAATGCCACTCAAGAGTGCCTTCGAGGCAACTCGGGTCGAAGGGTGGAAATGGCCCGGCTGGCGGCGGCCACACAGGTTGCAGGATTGTGGGAGAAACCAGCCGATGCGCGAGTGAGGCAGGTTTGCCCTGGTCGTCGACGATCGCAGTCAGCCGGTTCACAACCGACGGGCGGTATCCGTCGTGCTGCATGTCGGTTTCGCGCGACCAGATGACCTGCACGGGTCTTCCGACGGCGCGCGACAACAAGGCAGCCTGTTGGGCAAAGTCGCCGTAGAGGCGGCGCCCGAAACCACCGCCGAGCAACGTGCGGTTGACGACCACTTTCTCAGGCGACAGCTTTAAGGCACCGGCGACCTCCAGTTGCACCATCTTTTGGCCCTGAATCGGCCCCCAGATCTCGCAGCGATCGTCGGTCGTCCGGGCGGTGCAGTTCATAGGCTCCATGGTGGCGTGGGCCATGAATTGCGATTCGTAATCGGCGGTCACAGTGGCGCCCGGATTGGGCGGCTCGCCCGTGAGCTTGACGCGAGTAAACTCGTTGCCTTCGAGGGCGCTCTGGTACTGGTTGGCCAGCGTGGTCGAATCCATCGCGGTGTTCGGTCCCGCGTCCCATTCGATGGGAGTTGACGCCAACGCCTTGCGCGCGCGCCAGTAGGTATCGGCGACGACCGCGATACCATCCGGAAGCTGGACCACCTCAACCACACCCGGCATGCTCACGGCAGGGGTGCGGTCGTGGCTTTTGACCCGGCCGCCGACCGTGGGCGGCATAGCAACAGCCGCATAAAGCATTCCCGGAACCCGGAAGTCGATGCCGAAAACGGCTGAACCGTTGAGTTTCGACGGAAGCTCAACCCGCCCCAGGGGTTTGCCCAAAAGCTTCCACTCTGCAGCCTGTTTCAACGGCGGATCGGCTGGAGGCTTCAACTGGCTCGCGGCCTCGGCGAGGTCGCCGAACCTCGAGCGCCGGTTCGTCGGCGAGTGGATGACGAGATTGGAGTCCGCTACACACTCACCTGGAGGAACGCGCCATCGGTTCGCAGCTGCCTGAATCAGCGTTTCGCGGGCGGATGCCCCCATCCGCCGCAAGAGCTCAAAGAACCCGGTCGTGCTCTCGCTGTTGCCCGTGAATTGCCAGTTTTCGCGCGGGTTGTTGTAGGCGTCGTTAACGCCGGATTGCTCAAGTCGGACTCTCTTCCAATCCGCGCACAACTCCTCGGCGAGAATCGCGGGCAGAGTCGTCCCCGCGCCCTGTCCCATTTCGGCCTGCGAGGCAATCAAGGTGACTGTGTCGTCAGGTGCAATACGAATCCACGCATTAAGACTGACTTCCCTGGCCTGGCCCAGCAGCCGGAACTGCCCGGAGAAGACCACTCCCGCGCCGGCCAGTGAGGTCTGAAGGAATGCGCGCCGGCTTTGCGCAACGATCGGTTCATGCTGCACAGGAGGCTCCTTTTTCGATCCAGATTCGGATCAATTCAACGAACTCGCGATGCGCTATCGGAGGCGCTTCGCGTCCCGGACCCGGCTCCCACGACCAAAGCACCCGCGGATCCGAATCCATGTGCTGGACGAGTTTGTCGCGCGTCATTCCGCCGTTGACCTTCGGGCTCAGGATGGCGGCGCAGAGCTTCTGATCGTCGAGACCGACCCAAGCCATCGGGCGCGCCGGAGGCGGAAGTTTCCACTCTTTTGAACCGGGAGGGCTGTGGGGCAGCTCACCGTTCGTTTCCTGGTGACAGGTCGTGCACCGGACGACTGGCGTCCCCGAGCCGTCGGCGCCTCGCTTCACGTGCATTGGGTGGAGTGTTGCATCCGGTCCGGTCATCGGCCGATCGCCGGGAATGTGGCAATTCAAGCAGCGCGGATGGCGAAGCACGACGGCGGCCTTGCGGAAGGCCTCGAAGGAGCCGAGCTGAGGCTTTTGCGCGAAAGCCGGCGCGGCCAGGAAGACAGCGCACGCGATCAGCCGACTCATTTGCGCCTCCCGGCGGCCATCAATTCCGCCGCGCGATGGATTGAGGCGCGAATCCGGTGGTAGGTTCCGCAGCGGCACAAGTTGGCCGACATCGCGTCATCAATGTCGGCGTCCGTGGGTGACGGAATCTTGCTGAGGAGCGCCGCCGCCGTCATCATCTGCCCGGAGTGACAGTAGCCGCACTGTGGCGTTTGAAGCTCCAACCAGGCGCGCTGCACGGGATGACCAAGGTCCGTCGAAAGGCCTTCGATCGTGGTCACGTCGCGACCGGCCGCCCGGGAAACGGGCGTGACGCAAGTGCGAACCGGCTCGCCGTCGATGTGCACTGTACATGCACCGCAGCGCGCGATGCCGCAGCCGTACTTGGCGCCCGTAAGCTGCAGGTTGTCACGGAGCACCCAAAGGAGCGGCGTGGACGGGTCGTCGTCGAAGCTTGCTGACTTTCCGTTGACTTTGAACGCGATCACAACTACCTCCTTTTCAGCCGACTGAATATTCGCTATTTCCCGGACCGATCATTCTGCTAAGAGCGTAGGCGGGACCGGCAATCTTGTCCAATGCTCTGGCGAGGCGAATTGATAGCTTTTCCGTATCGCGACATACTCTCACGCTTGACGTACCCTGATGTAAGGCTCGACTGATGCCGCCGCCGACCGACGCGACCCTTCGTCAACTCAGATACTTTGCAGCCCTCGCGGAGGACCGCCATTTTGGGAAGGCTGCGACGCGGCTGGGCATTTCTCAGCCAACTTTGACGAGGCAGATTCAAAACCTCGAAAAGATTGTTGGCGCGGCCCTGCTCAAGCGAACCAGCCGCTCTGTCTCCCTCACGGCA
>Ga0306923_10003697_pt1 | contig 14510 bp, 13 predicted proteins | sample sta12Can44000108_FD_203841 | JGI IMG/M metagenome (GOLD analysis project Ga0306923, IMG submission 203841) | Lab enrichment of tropical soil microbial communities from Luquillo Experimental Forest, Puerto Rico - statanox.12C.anox.44.000.108 (v2)... | ecosystem: Environmental > Terrestrial >... | reverse complement strand
CGATCGCCGCCGGCCGCCGCCTTACCGAACACACCATCATCCCAGCTCTCGCCTGACGAATCTGCTCACCTCATGCAAACACTTAGCTCGTAAGCTACTAACGTCCTTTGCCGCCGAGGCTGCCTCGCCCCTGAGGTATGGATTTCCTTCCGGAGCTTCATCCTCTTGTCTCACGCCGGCACTGCAAGCCAAGGAATGTTGGCGATGATTGTTGCTCCGACTGCTCCTAGAACAACAACGGCCCAGGGCGGCACACGCCACATAACGAGCAGCAATAAGGCGACAACTCCTAAGGCGAAATCAGCCGGCGTGAATATCGCGCTCGTCCACACGGGCCTATAGAGTGCGGCGAGGAGAAGGCCAACGACAGCAGCGTTGACGCCCTTGAGCGCCGCCTGCACCCCCATGCGCGTGCGCAGCGCGTCCCAGAACGGAAGGATTCCGATCAGGAGAAGAAACGAGGGCAGGTAGATCGCGACCAGGGAAATCAGTCCGCCTGTCCATCCGTTCGGGGCGGGCCTCATCATGGTCCCGAGATAGGCGGCGAAAGTGAACAGCGGCCCTGGCACCGCTTGTGCTGCGCTGTAGCCGGCGAGGAATACATCGTTGCTCACCCAGCCAGGCGGCACGACTGCCTGCTGCAATAGCGGCAGCACGACGTGGCCACCGCCGAACACGAGCGCACCGGAACGATAGAAGCTGCCGATCAGCGCTGTGATGTGGTTGGAGCTTGCTGCGGCGAGGGCCGGCAGTCCAAAGAGAAGTGCGAAGAACAGCACCAGAGCGCCGACGGCGAGCGGCCGCCCAATATTGACGGCAAGCGGCGCCGCTTTGTTGCCAGAAGCCTCCGGAAGCAACCACCAACCGATGAGGCCACCAGCGACAATAGCACCGATCTGACCGGCGGCCGAAGGCTCGGCTAGCGCAAGCACCGCCGCTCCTGCCGCGAGGGTCGCCCGCTCCCGATCGGGGCACAAGCTACGCGCCATGCCCCATACGGCCTGGGCGACGACGGCAACGGCCACGATCTTGAGGCCGTGTAGCCAGGGCACGTGCGAGATGTCGCCGAGCTCCGCCACTCCGTACCCGAAAGCGATCATCGCGACGGCCGAAGGCATTGTGAAGCCAAACCAGGCGGCGAGAGCCCCCGGCAAGCCGGCCCGCAACGTGCCGAGCGTGATGCCGACCTGGCTGCTCGCCGGGCCGGGCAGGAATTGGCAGAGGGCGACGATATCGACGTAAGCCGCTTCATCCAGCCATTTGCGGCGCTCAACGAACTCCGCCCGGAAGTAGCCAAGATGCGCGACGGGCCCGCCGAAGCTCGTCACCCCGAGGCGCAGAAAGACGAGCAGCACTTCGAGAAACGACGCGCGCTGCGCCGCCCCGGTTTCAACAACTTCTTCGCTTACGGGCGAGCTCATGTCCTGGGCGACGGCGGAGCGGTGAATTGCGCGAGGTCGGCAAGCCCGAGCATCTGCTCGATCTGCCCGATTTGCGCGACGGCATCCTCATAGCCGTCTTTGCGGAATTGCTGGCGCTCGATCTCCTCGAACTTGCCGCCCATCTCCTCGAGCTGGCGCTCGGAGAGCGCCTCTTTCCAGGCCGGGAAAACGATCGTGTCTTCGCGCGCGGCGTGGTTTTGGTACATTAGCACGAAGCTCTCCAGCGCCCGCGCGAGCGGCTCGGCATCCCCTGTGCCGACTCCGCCTTTGCCGGTAGCGACGAAGATATATTCGGTCACCTCGCGGCCGCGGTCATGCTGCGCCTTGAGCATGTCGGCGTATCCTGCCGCGGGGCCGCCCGCTTTTTTGATGGCAGGGAAGATGTAGGCTTCCTCGAGCTTGCGCTCGTGGTAGTCCTCGCCAAAGCTGCGGAACAGTTTTGCGGTGCGCATAAGAGTATCGGCCGGGATGCTGCCTGGATTGGCACGGATCTTCGGCACGGATTCGATGTAGACGAGGAGCGCGCGGCGCAGCACGCCGTGTTCCCGCATCAGATCCTCGACCGCGCCCACCTCTCTTTCCTGGCCCTTGCCGCGGCCCTTTCGGGCGGCGGGGACAAGGCCGGCATTTCCCGCCGTCAGCAGCAGCCCGGCGCCGGTCGCGCCAGCGGCAATCGCCAGCCTGCGGCGGGTGGCATCAGAGGGATCGGTCATGGGCTTCTCCGTGTTGGTTGAAACCCTTTCGCTTCTGGGCTGGCCCAAACGTGGCGGGCGAGCGCAGCATCGACCGACGACTGGGCGGCGCCGGCGATCAGCAGGTAGAGTGATCCGAGGAGCATGAGAAAATCGCCGCGTGCCTCGTGCGCCATGCTCCAGAACCCGCTACGGGTGATCTTCGGTACATGAAATATCCAGGGGTCGTGGCCCGCCCAGATTGGCAGTTTGGTCGAGACGATCGCCACAATCATATGACGATCAGCGGAATTGCCGCGAGCCGCGTCAGAAAACCGAGAATGATGAGCAACCCGCAGGTTACCTCGACGACGCCGGCGAAGGGACCCATCAGCTCGGGGTACGGGATGCCAATATTGGCGAAGCGCCCGGCGCCCAATATCTCAGGGAACACAAGCTTTTGGATCCCTTCGGGGACAAACACGACCAGCCCAACCATCAGACGAACCAAAATGGTCCAGCCCATGGCGCTAGTTTCCAGCCCATGGCGCTAGTTTGAAGCAGATCAACCCACCGCCTCATCGCGGCACCTCCCGCCACATCTTTAGGTCGGAGGTAACCGGGCTTCCTCGTCCTCGAACAGCTCGCCGAAAAGTTCGCGCACCTTGAGCTTGGCGGCTGCGAGCGCCAAGGCGCCTGCCGGCGTCGCGCGATAAATCCGCCGTACTACGCGACCGGTACGCTCCTCCGTCGAGGCGAGATATCCCTTCTCTTCGAGCCCGTGCAGGATGGGATAGAGGGTACCGGCGCTCACCTTGTAGCCGTGCCGGCCAAGCTCCTCGATCATGGCCAAGCCAAAGATCGGTTCCTTGACGGCATGGTGCAGCACGTGCAGACGGATCAGGCCGGCGTAGAGAAATCTGTCGTCCATTGAACGCGCGCATGCAGTCTCTGCGGGTTATATCGAACCACGCTATCGAAATACGATATAATAACACAGCTCCCATTTGTCAAAGGGCGGTTGGCGTCGAACCCGCCAGCGATCCCGCCCGTTACGATCAGGAGCTCCTCGCGGCGCACCATTCGGGGGGGCTCCTGGGTCAGCATGCAGGACCTGCGGAAAGGACCGCCGCCGGACAACGGTCTCGAGGTCATGTACGCTTCGGCGTCATTCAACGACCATATGCTGGGCCATGGCGAACCAATACGGGTCCGCCAGGGTGAGCGCGTTCTCTTCCGCCTGCTCAACGCGAGCGCGACCGAGAATATAAGGCTGGCGCTTCCCGGACATCACTTCACGATTCTCAGGCTTGACGGCAATCCCGTGCCGACACGACAGACGGTCGACGTGCTCTCACTCGCCGTCGCCGAGCGCGTCGACGTGGTCGTGGAAATGAACCACCCCAGTGTGTGGATCCGCGGCGAACACCCGAAAGATGGGACTGGGCGTCGTGGTCGAATACGTCAGGACGATGTTGTCGGCGCTGCACGGACGGCCCGTGCGACGCTCGAACCGCGCGCGACCGCAGCGCGCCCTGCGGATAGCCGATGATCGGCGAGTAGTGGGTGTGCGGCCTGGTCGGGATCGCCGACCGTCAGAAAGATCACGTCGTGGCCGGCTTCGCGGCGGCGCACGCGTTCCTGGTGGGACGCGCCAGGCTCCGGTCTCTTCGCCGGCAATGCGGTCGACAAGCGGCGACAAACGCACAATGATCTCCTGATGGTGATTGATCCGCCGGTCCAGCCCGCTATTACCATACCGCGTCGACGGCGAGCCAGTTTACGGGCCGAATTGGTGCGCCTCGGCGGGCGCTGGTTGCTCAAGCACAGCGGCCGCAACCATGTGACGATCGATCAGAAGCGGCGGCGCGTGGCGGCGGTCCAGCGCCTTGTCCCGAAACCGCCGGCGGACACGCGGACGCTCGCGGTCGATGCCGGCGGGGTCGGGGCGGATCGTGTAAGCACCAGGCTCTCCGAATGTTGTCGCGAGATCTTGTTTCTGCACGGCGGTGGCTTCATCGTCGGCTCGCCCGCGCTTTACCGCCACTTCACTTGGCGCATCGCGTCGGCGGCGCGCGCCCGCGTGCTGTCCGTCGACTACCGGCTCGCACCGGAACATCCGTTCCCCGCGGCGCTCGACGACGCGGTCGCGGCCTACTGCTGGCTGCTGGCGGACGTCGCCGACCCGCAACAGATCGCCGTGATGGGCGATTCTGCCGGCGGCGGCCTCGCATTGTCACTGCTGCTGAGGCTGCGCGATGAAGGCATTCCGCTGCCGGCCGCCGCCGTGGCGTTGTCGCCCTGGACCGATCTCGCACTCACCGGTCTCTCGTTCGAGCTGAACGCCGGCGCCGACCCATTGATCTGCCCGGAACAAGCGCGGCGCTTCGTCGACTGCTATCTCGCCGGCGCCGATCCGCGGTCGCCTTACGCCTCACCGCTCTACGGCGAACCCGCGGGTCTTCCGCCAACAATCATTCAGGTAGGAAGTGACGAGGTCCTGCGCGACGATGCAGTGCGAATGGCCAGTCGGATGCACGCTGCGGGATGCCGCGTCGAGCTGGAGATCTGGCCGCGCATGCCGCACGTCTGGCATGTGTTTGCCCCGGTAATGCCTGAGGCCCGGCACGCGATCGAGCGAATCGGGGCGTTTGTAATGGAGGCTGTCAGGCCGCTGCGCCGTGGGGAGCGCCCTTCGGCCGATCGACGCCGATGACCTGGGCAGCCGGGGGAATCCGCCGGACCGCAGCGATGGTGCCCCAGCTCAGCAGCAATGTACCAGCGAATACGATCGCCCCCTTGACGACCGCAAAGAGCGCGGCCCCGAGAAGGGCATATTGCAGCCACACGACAAACCCATAATGCACCAGATACATGCCGTAGGCGTCACGCTTGAGCGCGTCCAACACCGGTAATCGCTTTCCGGCGAACCGCAAGACGAGCGCAAGCACCGCAAAGCAGTTGCCGAAGCAGGCGAGAACAAAGCTGAGATCGTCGAGGATTTGCAGTCCCAACGACGGCGACCCCGCGTCTCCCATCGCCAGCGCGGTGAGCGCCATCCAAAGAAGCAACGACCCTAGCGCCGCAATCGGCCAGATGACCCATCCCTGTACCAGCACACCATCGGGTGCGAACAAACCACGCTCGATGCCGCACGCCCCGAGGCCCATACCTGCGAAGAAATAAACCGCATAGTGCAACGGCCGGCTGAGCTGGAATCCGAACGGCCCGATAGCCACCCATACCGACGGCGTGAAAGCAACCGCCAACGGGACGTAAGCGAGGGCCGAGGCCATCACAAAAGCCGCAAAATATCGCATCGGCCGAGCGCCGGCGAAGGACGAAAACCTGATCAGGGCGTCACCCCATTCGGGTGCGAACCGGTGCAGGGCGGCAGCAGCAAAATCGGCCACCAGCAGCAACCATAGAAACCACATCGGCCCACATGGCCAGAACGGTAACGCAAGCCAATCGCGCGAAAAGGCAATGAAGCTGGGATCGGCCGCGGTCTGAAGATAGGTCGGATAATTGGCCAGCGGCATCAGCAGTGCGACGACGAAGGCAAACGGCACACCAAGCCGGACGATGCGATCATAGAGAAATGTTCGCGTTCGCTTGCGCTCGAGGCTTCGCCAAACGAAAAGCCCCGAGAGGAAGAAGAACAGCGACATCAAAAAGACGTCCTGCCATGCGCAAAACAGGTCGAAGCCAAACCACCGCGCGGTGTCGACGATCGGAAAGGCGCGCCAGAGATAAGGGGGACTGTCGAACGGGAACGGCGAGGCGGGCAGAAAATTTAGATACGCCAGCACCGAGTGGAACGATAGCACCAGCAGGATGACAAACGCCCGCAGGTTGTCGAGTGCCAAGCTGGCTCTCGACGCTAGCCTTTGTTCTCCTTCTCCCCGCGAACGCAGGACTGTCCGGGGGACACTTTTCGATTGCAAAACTTGGTGAACCGACTCGCCGTTATCGTCATGGCCGGCCTCCGCGCCGTGGGCCTTCCGCCCGGAGCCTGCCCCCGGGCAGAGCCCTGGGCCACGCCCCGGGACCAGACCCGGGGGGACGAGTTCCGAGGGCATCCGCGTTTTCGGCGCACCAAACCAAGGCGTCGATGCGCGGAACAAGTCTGCGCATGACAACCTTGAAGTGTTCGATCCTCCGCGCGAACTCGGTTTCATGGCGGGGAGAATTTCTTCGGACGGCGTTGCCGCGAGCGGGGCGAGGCGATTATGCGCCGTGGCCGCGCGATCGACTCGGGTACAGTAGTCACCGATCGACCAGTTCGTCGGCCGGCTGTTGGGCTGCGTTGCGCGCCGGCTGGTCAAATTCGACCTGCGGCTCGAAATCGAACGCCGCCGTGGTCGGCACTGCGCGAGCCCGCGGCCGGCCCATCAGGGCCGGCTGGAACAGCACCGCCGCCGTCATCGTGCACAGCAGCGACAGTGCCATCAGTTTTCCCATACTGGAGGTGCCGGGATCGCTGGACAGCCATAGGCTGCCGAACGCAGTCGCCTGCGTCATGGCGCTGAAAATCACAGCCCGCGTCAAGGTCGATTGCACGAGCGCCGTTTTCCCGCTGCGCCAGGCCATGATGTAATAGATTTTAAAGGCGACACCGACGCCGAGCAGCAGCGGCAGCGCGATGATGTTGGCAAAGTTCAGCGGAAGATCGAGAGCAACAGAGAGCTCCAATGTCACGACGACGGCAACGAGAAGCGGCACGAGCGTCAGTAGGACATCGGTAATCCGGCGCAACGTGATCCACAGCAGAAGGGCGATGGCGGCGAGCGCGAAGATCCCGGCTTCGATAAAGGCCCGCACCACGGTATTGCCGGCTTCGAACAGCAGTACAGCGGGGCCCGTGGCATGCGGGTCGATCGCCAATACGGCAGAAACGAAGTTGCGCAGCACCTTGGTGTCGTCGGGATCGCCCTTTGGCAGGACCTGGACGCGCGCCCGCCCGTCCGGGGTCACCCAGTCTCTTTTGAGATCGGCCGGGATGGTGTCGGCCGTGACCTGCTGAGGGTCGAGCTCTTGCCGCAGCTGATCGAGCGAGACCCGTAACGGCGCGACCACCGCTGCCTCGACTGCCTTACGAACGGCCGGCTCCGACTTCGCCAGCTGTCGCAAGAGCTTCGAGAGACGCCGCGCCGCCTCTGGTCCCGGTCCGTCTGCGTTCCCGGCGGCTGCCGACAAGCTGTCGGCGGTCGATGTCAGCGCCTCGACGTTCTGCCGGTCGGTCGGAGGCTGCGACATTTCCGTCGGGTTGATCGATGTTTTGAGCGGCTCCGCCGCATCTTGGATCAGCGTCAGTTTTTTGTCCTGATCGGTCGGGACGAGCCGGCTGAGCGTGTCCGCCTGTGCCACCTGCGGCACGGACGTAAGGCGGTTGGCGGTAGCGTCTGCGGCGCCGAGGTTTGGTGCGACGATCTCGATCGCATTGGCTCCGGTCTGCGGGTTCTTTCTCAGCTCGAGGAACGTCGCAACTGATTCGACCTTTGGATTTCGCAGATGCAGCGGATTGAAATCGAACGGCAGATACAAGAGCACCGGCGAGGCGAGCACAACCACGAGGATCGTCGTCACGATCACCGGCATTCGATACCGCTGTAGAAAGCGGTCCACCGGAGCAAGCGCAGCAAAACCCATCGGATGGGGCTCGTCGGGTGGGTTCAACACCATCAACAGCGCCGGCAACAGCGTGATCGATGTAAGGAAAGCGAGGATCATCCCGCACCCGGCGATCTCACCAAGCTCCGCCAAACCTCGATACGAAGTGGGCACGAAAGACGCGAAGCCGACCGCAGTCGCCGCCGCGGCCAGGGCCAAAGGGACGCCAGCTTTTCTGACGGCGCTTCTCAGCCCGGCGCGCAGATCGCCGTAATCGTGCCGTTCGGCGCGGTAGCGCACGCAGAATTGCAGCCCGAAATCGACGCCGAGGCCGATGAACAGGACAAAGAACGCCACCGATATCAAATTCAGCGCCCCGACCAGCAACAGTCCGGCAGCTGCAGAGAACGCTAGACCGACGATCAAACTCACGGCGACCGCAAAGATAATCCGCAGGGAATACAGCGCGAGCCACAGGATGACGAGAACCGCAAGGATCGAAATGGCAGCATTGAGAGCCGCATTCTGCTTCAGGGTCGCAAACCCGTCGTCATTGATCGGCACAATCCCGGTCAGGCGTACCCGCGCCTGATAACTGCCCGCGAGATCGAGATCCCGGGCGGTTTGCGCGATCGCATCCGTCGCTCTGCGCCCGGGCTCGAGCGCGCTGAAATCGAGCACCGGCTCGACCTCGATAAAGCGGCGCAATTCCTGCGGCTCCGCCGGTTTTCCGCTGGCGAGAACGCGCCAGGAAAAGCTTGCGGGCCGGCCGGCGAGTGCCTCGCTTACCGTGTCGGCGGCCATCGTCATCGGCCGGGTCAGGTCGTCGAGCTTGATCTGCCCGTATTGCACACCCAGCAGGCCGAACGACAGCGCGCTGAGGCCTCCTCTGAGGCTCGGATCAGCTGCGAGCTTCTGGAGGAGGGGATCAGCATTGAGAAGGCCGTCGGTCAGCCGGGCAACCTCGCCGGTCGGCATATACAACAGCCCATTCCGCTCGAAAAACTCGCCGCTTTGCGGTTGGTGGACAGCGCGTATGACGTCGCGACGCGCCGTGAGTGCCTCGACCAGCTTGGTGGCCGCCTCTTCGACCAGCTCCGGCGTCGGTGCATCGACGACGACGAGTATGTCCGGTGGGGGAAAGGACCTCTGGTATTCGAAGGCCCGCTGCGTCCACGGCAAATCGCGCGGAAAGAGGTCGGTGACGTCGGTCTTGATCGCGAAATGCCGGGCCGCGAAGACGGTGGATGCGGCCGCCAACACCAGGGCAAACACGATCACCCACCAAGCGCGTCGGGTACAAAAGTCGACCGTGCGAAAAACGGCTGATCTCAGCATGACGCTGCCGTTGCCGGCCCGACTCGCCTCACCCCGCACACTGCGGCAGCGATGGCGTCCGACCGCCTTAGCTACCTGCTACAAGAAAACCCCTAACGAAATCCTTTGGTTCCCAAACGCGAACTTGCGAGGCGAGCTCTCCTGTTGAGAGCAATCACCTCAGTTTCGCGCAAACGTTGACCCGCGGGCCTTTTGCATGAACAAATCGACGTTGCGGGGATCAGCCTAGTTAATACGGGGAAGATGAACGACGTCACCGAACTGGTCGAAGTCACCTATGGGCTCGACCGCCAGACCATTCCACAGGGGAGGTGGCGGCGTCGGCTGCGCAAAGCGATCCACTTTTTTTCCTATCATTTGATCTTGAAGCGGCGCACGACGCGGGTAACGCGGGCGGCCGGCTTTCGGCTCGTCGTCCGACCGACGGTCTTTCACCCGCGCCGCTTCATCACCAGCGAATTCTTCGCATCCTTCATCGGCCGGCTCGATTTGAGCGGTAAGCGGGTGGCGGACGTCGGGACGGGGTCAGGGATCCTCGCTCTCGCCGCCGCCCGGGCCGGCGCGGAGCGCGTTACGGCGGTCGACGTAAATCCCAACGCGGCGTTGACGGCGGCCGAGAACGCGCGGGCAAACGGCCAGGGCGAGCGCTTCGTAGCGGTGTGCTCGAACCTCCTCTCAGCACTCGCCCCCGTTGCATTGTTCGACGTGATCATCTCGAGCCCGCCGTCCTTCCCGGGCGAGCCGCGCGATATCGCCGACCGCGCGTGGCATGCCGGTCCGAACTACCGCGACATCGTTCCACTATTTGATCAAGCGCGCGACCGGTTAGCCCCGGGCGGACGCGTTTACTTCTTGGTCTCGTCCGATTCCGACCTGGACTTGTTCAGCGCGCTGATCGTCAGGGCGGGCTTCCGAGCGTGCTTGGTGGCCGAGCGCTCGATCTTCATAGAGTCCCTGATCATCTACCAGCTCGAAGCGCTTTGACGCATAAGTGACACACTCAATAGCCGACGGCGGCACCGGCTGGCCGCCGGGGGTCGCTCACGCCGTAGAGCCGGCCGTTCGCGATCTCAATCAATTCGACAGCACCCCACGGCCGCTGTTCGACGAGCTTGTAGCCGATGCCGCTGAGCTCGGCGACCGTATCGGGCGTCAGTCCTACACGTTCGTAGGCAACCTCGTCGGGCAGCCACTGGTGGTGAAGGCGCGGTGCATCGACCGCCTGCTGCGGGCCCATCCCATAATCGAGAATGTTCATGATGGTCTCGAGCACCGTCGTAATGATGCGCGAGCCGCCCGGGCTGCCGAGCACGAGGAAGATCCGGCCGTCCTTCTCGATTAGGGTCGGGGCCATCGAGGAGAGCGGGCGTTTGCCGGGCGCGATCGCGTTGGCCTCGCCCTGGACGAGGCTGTAAAGATTCGGCGCGCCGGGTTTGACGGTGAAGTCATCCATCTCGTTGTTGAGAAAGAAGCCGGTGCCCGGGGCGATCACCGCGGCGCCGAAACTGCCGTTGATCGTGTAAGTCACCGCAACCGCGTTGTCCTCGCCGTCGACCACCGAATAATGCGTCGTCTCGGCCTTTTCCTTCGATGGTGAGAGTGCGGCGCCCCCTCCCCTTCCCTCCCCCGCGAGCGGGGGAGGGGTAGGGCGGGGGCCGGCATCGATCGCTGCGCGGATGGAGGCGGCGTAGTCCCTCGATAAGAGGCGCTCCAGCGGGTTCTGCACGAAGACCGGATCGCCGAGGTAGGTGTTGCGGTCATGGTAGGCGTGGCGCATCGCCTCGACCAGCAGGTGCACAGACTGCGCCGAGCGGAAGTCGAGCGCCTTCAAATCGTAGCCTTCGAGGATCGTGAGGATCTCGCAGATCGCGGTGCCGCCAGAGCTCGGCGGGGGTGCTGAGACGATTTGGTAGCCGCGGTAGGAGCAGACGAGCGGCGGACCCTCGGTCACCTTATAGTCGGAAAAATCTTGCGCGGTCAGGATGCCGCGGTTCTGCGTGCTGACCCTCTCGATCGCCGTCGGGATCGGGCCTTTGTAAAAGGCGTCAGGGCCCTGTTGCGCGATCTGTTCGAGCACTGCCGCGAGGTCGGTTTGCACCAGCCGGTCGCCCGCTTGGAAGCGGCTGCCGTCGGGCTTCAGAAAGATCTTTGCCGCGACCGGGTCCTTCCCGAACCGCTTGCCGTCGAGAATTTCGGTGTCGGCCCGGCTCAACACAAAGCCGTCGCGGGCGAGCGCAATAGCCGGCGCCAGCAATGCGCGGCGCGCGAGCCTGCCATATTTCTTTCCCGCGCGCTCGAGCCCCATCACAGTGCCCGGCACGCCGGCGGCGAGATAGCCCGAGCGGCTGAGATCGTCGACCGGCCGGCCGGCGTCGTCGAGATACATCGCGGCGGTCGCGGCACCGGGTGCCGTCTCGCGGAAATTGATGAAGGTGTCGCGTCCGTCCTTGAGGTGGATGGTCATGAACCCGCCGCCGCCGATGTTGCCACAGCACGGGTCTACAACGGCGAGCGCATAGCCGACCGCGACCGCCGCGTCGATCGCGTTTCCGCCCTGGGCGAGGATCCCCGCGCCGACCTCCGAGGCGTAGTGTTGCGCCGAGACCACGATACCGTGCTCGGCCTCGACCGCTGCGGGCGAGGCCGCTTCGGCTTCGCCGATCAGCACCGCGGATACGGCCAGCGTGCCGAGCACCCAGCAATACTTCATCACTCTCGCAGGCGCGAGGGGAGGACGGAATGCGCTAACGGATCGGCTGGTAAAGCCGCTCGTCATAGAGCGCGCCTTCGAGCGGGTTCAGCTTCTGCCGGAATTCCTTGGTATGCGCGGCGGTGATGCTGGCGTCGAAGGCCTTACGGTCGCGCCAGCCCCCAAACAACGTGAAATGGTTCGGGCGGTCGTTCTGCTGCAGCACGTCGAACCACAGATTGCCGTCGTCCTTTCGTGCCGCCGCGGCGAGCGCTTTCTGCAGCTCGATGGCCTGATCCTTCTGCGGCGGCGGGACGTCGACATGGGTGAGGACAACTACCGCCTCGGGGCCGGGCTGCGCGGTCGGCGGCGCAACCGAGAAGCCGCTGAGGACGCGCGCCCCGGTCCCGCTGATCAGCAGCGGCTGGAGCTTGTCGCGGAAGGCGGCCGTGGACGGCGCAGCGCTGTGCGCATCATAGGCGCTCTTGTCGCGCCAGGTTTCGAGGATCGCGAGCCGGTTCGGCCGACCGATCTCGGCAAGCATCTCGAAGCCCGCATTGCCGGCTTCCTTGCGGCTCGCCTCGGCGTGTTGCCGCGCGAGGGTAGCCGCCTGACCCGCCGCCGGCGGGGCGACGTCGAGATAGGTGACGGCATAGACCGGAGTGTTCACGGCTTCCTCCGCATTCACAGGCTGCATTGTCGCGAGCGCGAACGCAGCCACGCCGTAGATCAGACTGGAAAGGCGCATAGATAGGCTTCCTCCGGCTGCGGCGCTTTGAGCTTACGAGGCGAAACAGCGAAAAACAACCAGCGCCCTTGCTGCGCCCGGAACTCGCTGCCCGGTCTTTATTCCAATGGGTGTGAGCCAGTTCACATACGACCGGCTGATCACGGGTTAACCATCGCAACGGTTGGATCGGACCGGCCGATCAGGCCTCTGAGAAGCGTCCGGGGAGAACCAGATAATGTACGCACCAAGACGGTCCCAGTGCTCAGTCGAGCCAGGCTCCAAATCCTACGAAGGAGACGATCCCGACCCGGTTGCGTCGATGTCGAAATTTCCGAGGAACTCTCGAAGGCCGGTCGAGATCGCGATAGACTTGGCGATCGATGCTGCCGTGATCACGGCGATCGTCGCAACTGTCCTATTGGCGAGCACGCCCTGGCTGCTGCGGTGACGGCTTCCGAAGTTCTTCATCCCAGCGGCATCAAGCGAAAGCGGCAGTCGGCGTCGCGCGCGATCTGGTTGACGAGGTCGACCTCCCAGGCGAGGTATTCGCGCATATAGCGCTCGCGCTCGGCCGGCGGCCGGTCGCGCGCCGACACCGAGACGTCGTCGGGCTCGCTGGCGAGCGGCCCCATGCCGGTTTCGAGCGGCAGCCCGGCGGCTTTCCAGGCCGCAGTGCCGCCGGCCAGCACCTTGACCGGCCGGCGGGTGCCGATCTCGGCCGCGGCATAGCGCGCGATCGCGCCGTCCTCGCTGGTCAGCACCAGCTCGCCCTCGGCCGGAAGCTTCTCGAGCGCCGCCCCCAGCCGGGCGCGGACCGCGAACCACGCACCGGGGATGTGCCCCTCGCGGTGGTGTCGGCTCAGCGCCAGATCGACGACGACGGCTGGGCTCGACTGCAGCTCGGACGGCGGCACCGCAGCCGGTTCGGGGCCGGCGAGCGGGAAGATGTCGTTCCTCGGCGCCGGTGTACCGCGCTCCAGCCGGGCGCTATCGAGCCCACCGTCGAGCACCGCCGCGTCCCACCCCATGCGGCGCAGCCATGAAGCCGTCATGCGCGCCCGCACCCCAGTATCGTCGATCAGCACCACACGCGCGCCCCAAACGGCGAGCCAGCTGTCGGTTTCCTGGACCAATTGGCCACCGGGGGCCATGACCGATCCCGGCAGATGGCCGGCCCGATACTCGGCCGGGTCGCGGACATCCATCACATAGAGGGTGCGGCGGTCGGCCTCCCGTCGCCATTCGGCGAGCTTGGCATGGTCGATGACCGGCACGCCGTAACGCCGCGCGACGGCTTCGGCGCGCTGTCGCGCCACGGCGATACCCTCGGCCGACACCTCCGGGGCGCGCTCGGTGGCGCCCGAGGCCACCTCGAACCCGGCAAGGTGCCAAGCCATCGTGCCGTCCTTCAGCGAGACGACCCGGTTCGGCACGCCAGCATCGATCAGCGACTGCGCGCCGATGATGCTGCGCGTCCGCCCGCCGCAATTGACGACGACAAAGGTGTCGGGCGACGGGACCATCTCGTTGAACCGATAGACGAGCTCGGCCCCGGGCACGCTGATCGCACCGGGGATGCTGTTCGAGTGGTATTCCTCGTAGGACCGGCTGTCGAAAATCGCCAAGCCAGGGCCGCGCTTCTGGTGCTCGGCCAATTCCTCGGCGCTGATCCACGGCGTGCCGTATTCGTGCTCGACGACTTCCGCAAACGCCTTGCTCGGCACGTGCACGCCGCTATAGACCGGAAACCCGGCCGCCTCCCACGCTGCCACACCGCCAGCGAGCACAACGACGTCGGTGTAGCCGCCTTCGATGAGCCGCGCCGCCGTGCGCTCGGCCAACCCCTCACCGGCATCGCAGACGACGACGGGCGCCGAGCGGCGCCGCAGCAGGCCCGGTCCCAACAGCTCGAGCCGGGAGAGCGGCAGGCAAGATGCCATCAGGAGATGCCGCTCGTGAAAGCTGCCCTCCTCGCGGGCGTCGACGATCGCAATCTCCCCGTCCGAACGCAGCTGCTCGCGCAATTG
>Ga0306923_10003694_pt1 | contig 14519 bp, 9 predicted proteins | sample sta12Can44000108_FD_203841 | JGI IMG/M metagenome (GOLD analysis project Ga0306923, IMG submission 203841) | Lab enrichment of tropical soil microbial communities from Luquillo Experimental Forest, Puerto Rico - statanox.12C.anox.44.000.108 (v2)... | ecosystem: Environmental > Terrestrial > Soil... | reverse complement strand
GCCCGTCAAGTTCCGGGGCGTCACGGTCGGACAGGTCACGAAGATCGCCGCGGTGTTCGACCCGACGGACCTGAGCATCGCGATCCCCGTGTACGTCGAGTTCAACCCGCGGAGCCTGATCGTCTCGCCGCGAGGCAAGGAGTCGCTCGGGGAAGGCGCGGACCTGTTCAAGACGGGCAGGCTCTACCAGCCGCTCCTCGAGAAGGGGCTCAAGGCGCAGCTCGACGTCCTGAGCATCGTCACCGGGCAGCTCTACATCAACGTCGACTTCCGCCCGGAGATGCCGACGACGCTCGTCGGGCTCGAGCCGAGGTACCCGGAGATCCCGACCATCCCCTCGCTCCGGGACCAGCTCACGGAGACGCTGCGCAAGCTCCCCGAAAAGATCATGAGCGCGACCGACGCGGTCGATCAGCTCGTCCATTCTCCTGCGGTGCAGGAAGCGGCACAGGGCTTCGCGGGCGCGACCCGCGAGCTCGAGGGACTCATCCGGGAGCTGAGGGCGGAGGTGAAGCCGCTGACGGCGAGCCTGACGGCGTCCTCCGACGCCGCGGGTCGCACGTTCGCGCAGGCCGAGCAGGCGCTCAGGCAGGCGGGCACGTCGCTCGAGCAATTGCGGTCGACGCTCGGCTCCTACGAGCGGATCGCCTCGCAGAACGCGAACCTCGGGTACGACCTGAGCAGGACGCTCTCCGAGCTCGACGCGGCCGCGCGCGCGGTCCGGTCCCTGGCCGACTCCCTCGAGCGAAACCCGGAGGCCGTGCTGAAGGGGAGGAGGTAGGCGGTGACGAGGCGAGGCCGTGTCGGCGGGCCGCGGCTCCTCGCCTGCGCGGCGCTCCTCACCCTCGCGGGCTGCGTCGGGACCTCTCGCCCCTCACGGTTCTACACGCTGGCGCCGCTCGAGGTCCCGGATGGCCCGGGCTTCACCGGCGCCGACGCGACCCTGGCCGTCGGACCGATCGAGCTCCCCGACTACCTCGACCGCCAGCAGATCGTGACCCGCGCCGGCACGAACGAGCTCGTCGTGGCGAACTTCGATCGCTGGGGCGGCTCGCTGGAGCGCGAGATCACCCGCTCCCTCGTCGCGACGCTCGCGGACCGGCTCGCAGCTCGGAAGGTCCTCGTGTCCGCCTGGAGATCCGCCACGCTCCCCGCCGTGGCCTCCTCGTACCGCGCCGCGGTCAGCATCTCGCGGTTCGACGGCGTCCTCGGTCGGGCGGTCGTGTTGCACGCTCGGTGGGAGCTGGTCGCGGAGCGGGGCGAGGAGGCGAAGTCGCTCGCGGTGAGGGACGCCACCGTCACCGAGAAGGTCGACGGCGCGGACTACGGCGCGCTGGTCGCCGCGATGCAAAGGGCGCTCGTCCGGTTCGGCCAGGAGATGGCGGAGGGCATCGCCGCTGCGACGCGGATCGAGAGCGCGCCGTGATCGGGTCCTCGGGACCACGCCGGCTCGCACGAACGGCGTAGGGCTTCGGGCGACGGACGCGGGACCAAGCAGGTGCTCAGAGCCTGATCGATCCGCTCAACGACCCGCCGGCGGGCGACGAGCGCCGAGGAGCGCGCCGCGAGGATCCCGGCGCTGGACGGCGCGCGCGGCGGTGGCCCGCCGCCTGCACCGCGCCGAGGTCAGCTTGGCCCGAGCCCCCGCGACATGGTCACCGGATCCCGGACGCGCGGCCGGCCGCACGTCCAGCCGCCGCGCACGGTGCGCGGCGGCGCTGGCGTGCGCGCTCGCCGTCGCCCCGGACATCCCGCGAGCGCTCGAGGACGAGCCGGACGCCGATGCCGCACCGACGGTGAGCACGCGCGCGTGGACGACCCGGTCGCTGACGGTCGGGTTCTTCGACGACTACCTGGGGCTCCCGAAGGGCAAGCTCGAGGACGACAACGGGTTCGTCGCGAACCTGCGCATCACGGCCGAGCTTCCGGACGGGGATCGCGGACTCTTGCGCCTCGGCCTGAGCGAGCAGCTCATCACGGAGCGCGGCGGCCTCGACCGGGTCGACGACGGCAGGGTCTACGCCGCCTGGCAGCGGTTCCTCGGCCCCTCACCGGCGCGGGGGCTCATCGTGGGCTGGATGGTCGGGCTCCAGGTCGTGGGCGACCTCGGCGGGAGCGTCATGCAGGACTGGGCGCACCAGACCGTCTTCTCGGGTCGGCACCTCGGCGGACGCGGGGTGAACCAGCTCCAGTACCGTTATCCCAGCGGCTACGACGTCCTCGCCCACGTCGGCGGGCTCGCGAAGCTCGTCCAGCCGCTCGGCGGTCCCTGGTCGCTCCGGGGAGGGGTCGAGGGCGTGCTCGGTCTCGGCACCGGCTACTTCGGCGAGCTGCACCCCTTCGTCGCCATCGCCTACGCGACGAGGTTCGTGGAGATCGAGTTCCGGGAGGGCGCCGGGATCTACGGCACGAACGTCTTGCCCCTCACCATGCCCGGCGGGTACGTGACGGGCGTCCTCGAGAGCCAGCCCTCCATCCACGTGTCGGTGCTCGGGCCGAGCTGGATGCCCACCACGCTCGCGTTCGATCTCGAGTGGAACCGGGGCGACTCGGGCCAGCACGTGGGCGGCTTCACCGTCGGCGCGCGCTTCTGAGCGCCCGGCGCGCCGGCCGACGTGGGGACGGCCGCTACGTCTCGGCCGCGGAGGCCTGGATCGCCGCATCGACGACCGCGGCCGCGACGGCGCGGAGGGCGGGAGTCATGCCCCAGCGCGCGGTCACGTTCGGATCGTGGGCCACGATCTCCGCGGTGTCCTGCGCGATCATGAGCTCCTCGTTGGTGGCGATGACCGCCGCCATGGGGCTCGTCGTGCGCGTGATCCGACCGTTCGTCGCCTGACCGTGAGTCTCGTTCGCGCGCGGGTCGAGGGTGAAGCCGGCGAACGAGAGCAGGCGCACGATCTGGGCGCGCACGTCGACGGCATTCTGGCCGATGCCGCCGGTGAAGACGAGGGCATCGACGCGGCCCAGCGACACGATCATGCCCGCCGCGTTCTTCGCGACGGAGTAGCAGAACTTCTCGATCGCGAGGGCGGCGCGCGCGTTCCCGTCCTTCGCCGCATCCTGGAGCGTCAGCATGTCCTTCGAGAGCCCCGAGACGCCGAGCAGGCCCGACGCCTTGTTCAGCTTCTGCATGACCTCGTCGGCGCTGCACCCGAGCGCCTTCTTCATGTGCACGATGATGGAGGGGTCGATGGAGCCGCTGCGCGTGTCCATGACGACGCCCTCGAGCGGCGTGAGCCCCATCGTCGTGTCCATGCTCTGCCCGTTGCGCACGGCGCAGAGCGAGCAGCCGTTGCCGAGGTGCGCGGTGACGATGGCGTGATCTTCCGGGTCGAGCCCGAGCTGCTTCACCGCCTGCTGCGACACGTAGCGGTGGCTCGTCCCGTGGAACCCGTACCGCCGGACCTCGTGCTTCTCGAACCACTCGTACGGCACCGCGTACAGGTACGCGCGCGGCGGCATCGTCTGGTGGAACGCCGTGTCGAACACCGCGACCTGAGGCAGGTCGGGGAAGAGCTCGTGCGCCAGCTCGATGCCGCGCACGTTCGGCGGGTTGTGGAGCGGGCCGAGGGGGATGCACTCCTTGATCTTCGCGATCACCTCGGACGTGATGAACATCGACCCCGAGAACTTCGCGCCGCCGTGGATGACGCGGTGGCCAATGCCCAGCATCCGGTCGGCGAGCCCCACCTCGCGGAGGAGCGACACCGTCGCGCGCAGCGCCGCGTCGAGGTCCGCGCCCGGGAGCGACCGCCGCTCCTTCTTGCCCTCGTGCGTGAACGTGAGCGCCGCGTCGGGGTCGCCGAGCGGTTGCACGAGGCCGGAGATGTGCTCGTGGCCGTTCGACGAGTGGACCACCGCGAACTTCATCGACGTGCTGCCACAATTCAGGACGAGGATGTTCAAGGGCGCTCCCCCACGAGGCGGAAGGGCGAAGACTCGCACCTGGCGGGCCGGGGTTGCAAGCGCCCGGCCCGGAGTCGTTTTCGACCGCGAAGGTCGATCTCACGGGGGCTGTGCCCCCGCGCGCTATCTCGCAATCGGCTTGTACCGGATGCGGCGCGGCCTCGCGCCCTCCTCGCCGAGCCGGCGGCGCTTGTCCGCCTCGTACTCCTGGTAATTCCCGGTGAAGAACGTCCAGCGCGAGTCGCCCTCGGCGGCGAGGATGTGCGTCGCGATCCGGTCGAGGAACCAGCGATCGTGCGAGATGACGAGGACGCTCCCGGCATAGTCCTGGAGCGCGTCCTCGAGGGCGCGCAGGGTCTCGACGTCGAGGTCGTTCGACGGCTCGTCGAGCAGCAGCACGTTCGCGCCGGTCATGAGCGTCTTCGCGAGGTGGAGGCGCCCGCGCTCGCCGCCCGAGAGGGTGCCGACCACCTTCTGCTGGTCGGGCCCCTTGAAGTTGAACCGGCCGATGTACGCGCGGCTCGGCATCTCGAACTTGCCGACCTGGATGAGGTCGCGCCCGCCCGAGATCTCCTCGAAGACGGTCTTCTCCGACGACAGGTTCTCGCGGCTCTGGTCGACGAAGGCGAGCTTCACCGACTGGCCGATCGAGACCGTCCCCGCGTCCGGCTTCTCGACGCTGGTGATCATCTTGAAGAGCGTCGACTTGCCCGCGCCGTTCGGACCGATGATCCCGACGATCGCGCCGGGCGGCACGATGAACGACAGCTCGTCCATCAGCAGCCGGTCGCCGAACCCCTTCGACACGCCCTTGAACTCGATCACCTTGTCGCCGAGCCGCTCCGCGACCGGGATGAAGATCTCCTTCGTCTCGTTCCGCCGCTGCACCTCGACCTGGGACAGCTCCTCGAACCGCGCGAGGCGCGCCTTGCTCTTCGCCTGGCGCGCCTTCGGGCTCTGGCGCACCCACTCGAGCTCCTGCTTCATCGCCTTGATGCGCGCGCTCTCCTGCTTCGCCTCGAGCTCGAGCCGCTGCTCCTTCTGCTCGAGCCAGGAGGAGTAGTTCCCCTTCCACGGGATGCCGTGGCCGCGGTCGAGCTCGAGGATCCACTCGGCGGCGTTGTCGAGGAAGTAGCGGTCGTGCGTGACGGCGACGACCGTGCCCGGGAAGCGCGTCAGGAACTGCTCGAGCCACTCCACCGACTCGGCGTCGAGGTGGTTCGTCGGCTCGTCGAGGAGGAGCATGTCGGGCTTGGAGAGCAGCAGCTTGCAGAGCGCCACGCGCCGCTTCTCGCCGCCCGACAGGTTCGCGATGCGCGCGTCCCAGGGCGGGAGCCGGAGCGCGTCGGCCGCGATCTCGAGCGCGTTCCCGGTGTCGGCCCCCGCGTTCGCGATGATGGCCTCGAGCCGCGCCTGCTCCTCGGCGAGCTTCTCCATGTCCGCGTCGGGCTCGCTGTAGGCGGCGTAGACCTGCTCGAGCCGCTGCTGCGCCGCGGCGACCTCGCCCTGGGCCGACTCGACCTCCTCGCGGACGGTCTTCGCGCCGTCGAGCCTCGGCTCCTGGGGGAGGTAGCCGATGCGGATGCCGCCCTGGCGCTGGACCTCGCCCTCGTACTCCTCGTCGACCCCCGCCATGATCCGGAGCACGGTGGACTTGCCGGCGCCGTTCAGGCCGAGCAGCCCGATCTTCGCGCCCTGGAAGAACGAGAGGGAGATGTCCTTGATGATCTGCCGCTTGGGCGGGACGACCTTGCTCACGCGGAGCATCGACATCACGTACTGGGGCATGGCGGGCTCGGGCCTCGGGTGAAAGGAAAGGGCGGGAGCCTAACCGAAGTCGGCCCGCATTGCCCGTCGCGACGGGAGCGGTGGGCTCCGAGCGCCCGCCCGACGGGCGACGCCCTTCCTCGTCACCGCTCACGCCGGCGAGGTGGCGGGGGGCGCGGCCGACCGCATGCGGCCCCGCGCCGCCTGCGCGGCCGGGTTGAGGAGAGGGACGGACGGCGCGTTGCCCGCCCACCCGGTAGCGCGCTATCTACCGCACACGATGGGCGTATCCCGCTTCGACGCCGCGTACTACCGGCGCTTCTACCACGGCCCACACCGCGCCCACGCCGCGCGCGACGTCGCGCGCCTCGCGAGCGGCGTCTGCGGGATCGCCGAGTGGCTCGGCGTCGAGGTCGCGCGCGTGCTCGACGTCGGGGCGGGCACGGGGCTGTGGCGCACCTGGTTCCGCCGCCAACGGCCGGGCGCGCGCTACCGCTCGATCGACGTCTCGCCGTACGCGTGCGCCCGCTACGGCCACGAGCGGCGCGACATCGCGGCGTGGCGCGCGCGAGAGCGGTTCGATCTCGTGGTCTGCCACAGCGTGCTCCAGTACCTCGACGCGCCCGCCGCGGCGCGCGCCATCGAGAACCTGGGCGCCATGTGCCGCGGCATCCTCTACCTCGAGGCGATCACCGCCGAGGACGTGCCCATCCTCGACCTCGCGCGCACCGACACCGTCATGCACCTCAGGACCGGCGCCTGGTACCGGCGCCGGCTCGCGCGCCACTTCGTTCAGATCGGGGCGGGGCTCTGGGCCTCGCGCCGCAGCGGGATCCTGCTCTACGCGCTCGAGGGGCCTGAAGCACGACGGCGGCGATGAGCCGCCAGGCTCATCGCCGCCGCGTTCGCTCTCGGTCCTACGCCGCCGACGTGGTCGTCGCCTTGGCCGCGGCGCGCTGCTGGGCCTGGATGGCCGTGAGCGCGATGGTGAAGACGATGTCCTCGACGAGGCAGCCGCGGGACAGGTCGTTCACCGGCTTCGCGAGCCCCTGGAGCATGGGGCCGATCGAGACGACGTTGGCGCTCCGCTGGACGGCCTTGTAGGTCACGTTGCCGGTGTTCAGGTCGGGGAACACGAACACCGTGGCGCGGCCCGCGACGTCCGACTTCGGCGCCTTCTGCTTGCCGACCTCGGGGACGATCGCGGCGTCGTACTGGAGCGGCCCGTCGACGGCGAGGTCGGGGCGGAGCTTCCGGGCGAGGTCCGTCGCCTGCTTCACCTTGTTCACGTCGTCGCCCGCACCGCTCGTGCCCGTCGAGTAGGAGAGCATCGCGACGCGCGGCTCGATGCCGAACGCCCGCGCCGAGTCGGCGCTCTGGATGGCGATGTCGGCGAGCTGCTCCGCGGTCGGGTTCGGGTTCACGGCGCAGTCGCCGAACACGAGCACCTGGTCCGGCAGGCACATGAAGAAGACGCTCGAGACGAGATCGCAGCCGGGCACGGTCTTGATGAGCTGCAGGGCCGGGCGGATGGTGTGCGCCGTCGTGTGGACAGCGCCGGAGACGAGCCCGTCCACCTCGTCGAGCGCCATCATCATCGTCCCGACCATGATGGAGTCGGCGAGCTCGGAGGCGGCCATCGCCGGGGTCATCCCCTTCGCCTTGCGCCGCTCGACGAGCGGATCGACGTAGCGCGGGGCGACCTTCGCCGGGTCGATGATCTCGAGGGACGCGGGGAGCGCGATGCCCTGCTTCCGGGCGACCTCGGCGATCTCGTCGGGGTTGCCGAGCAGCACGCAGCGGGCGATGCCGCGCTGCTGGACGATGGACGCGGCCGCGACCGTCCGCGGCTCGGCCCCCTCCGGCAGCACGATCCGCTTGTTCGCGGCGCGCGCCGCCTCGACGAGCCGGTGCCGGAAGGCGGGCGGCGAGAGGCGCGGGACGCGCCCGGCCCTGGCGAGCCCCGTCAGCCACGCAGGGTCGATCCGGTCGGCGACCGCGTTCATGACGCGATCGACCCGCTCGGCGTCGTCGACCGGGATCTCGGGATCCAGCGCGGCGACGGCGCTCGCCGCGGGGTAGCTGTCGCGGTCGACGGCCAGGATCGGCAACCCCGTCTTGATCGCGTCGGCGCACAGCGCGAGGACGCGGGCGTCGGGCTCGATCCCGCCGGTGAGCACCAGCCCGGCGAGCGGCGTCCCGCCGAGCACGGCGAGCGACGCCGCGGTGAGGATGTCGCTCCGGTCGCCGGGGGTGATCACGAGCGCGCCCGGGAGGAACGCACGGAGCGCGTTCGGCACGGTCATCGCGCAGACCGCCACGTGGCGGACGCGGCGCCGGTCCTGCTCGCCCGCGTTCACGACGCGCGCCCCGAGCGCGCGGGCGATGTCCTTCACCCGCGGCGCGGCGAGCTCGCCGCGCGACGGGACGAGCGCGACCGGGGTGAGCTTCTCCGCCTCGAGCGCCGCGCGGTACGCGGCGATCTCCGCCTCGCCGAGGTCCTCCTCGCGCCCCCCCGCCGCGTGCGCGGTGACCCGGTTCAGGATCACGCTCGTGCCGCTCCCGGCGCCGTAGCCGTGCGACGCGATGGCGATCGCGTCGGCGAGCTCCGCCGGCTTCTCGCCCCGCGGCGAGGCGACGAGCACGAGCTCGGCGTCGAGCGCCTTCATCATAAGGGCGTTCACGCGCGAGCTGTGGACCATGCCCGCCTCGGGGGCCATGCCCTCGACGACGAGCACGTCGGCGCTCTCGCCCGCCCGGGTGCAGAGCTCGACGACGCGCTCCATGAGCGTCTGGTCGTCGTTGGCCGCGAGGAGCTCGTCCGCGGCGGCGCGCGGGATCGGGTCGGGCGGGGACACGTTCGCGCCGAGGCGAACGAGCGCGACGGAGCGGTCCTCGCCGCGCTCGGCGACGGGCTTCACGTAGGCGACGCGGGTGCCCTCGCGGTCGAGGGCACGCACGAGGCCGAGGCAGACGGTGGTCAGGCCGACCTGGCGGCCGGCGGGGGCGACGAGGAGGGTGCGCGGCATGGTTCGCTCCTACCGTGGCGTGAGGCGGTTCAGGCGGCCGCGACGTTGGCGGCGGTGGCGATGATCTCGGCCGTGTCCATCGCGATCATGAGCTCCTCGTTGGTCGGGATGACCGCCGCCATGGGGCTCGTGGTGCGCGTGATCCGGCCCCGCTGCGCGCGCCCGTGCGTGAGGTTCACGTGCGGATCCATCGCGAACCCGGCGAAGCCGAGCAGGTCGACGATCTTCGCGCGAACCTGGACCGCGTTCTCGCCGATGCCGCCGGTGAAGACGAGCGCGTCGACGCGGCCGAGCGACACGATCATGCCGGCCGCGGCCTTCGCGACGGAGTAGCAGAACTTGTCGATCGCGAGCGCGGCGCGCTCGTGGCCGGACGTGGCCGCCTCCTGGAGCGTCCGCATGTCGTTGGAGAGCCCGGAGATCCCGACGAGCCCGGAGCGCTTGTTGAGCGAGTCGGAGACCTCGTCCGCGGAGCAGCCCAGCGCCTTCTGCATGTGGGCGATGATCGACGGGTCGATGGAGCCGCTCCGCGTCCCCATCACGACGCCGTCGAGCGGCGTGAGCCCCATCGTCGTGTCCATGCTCTGCCCGTTCTTCACGGCGCAGAGCGAGCAGCCGTTGCCGAGGTGGGCGGTGACGATGGCGTGATCGTGCGGGTCGAGGCCGAGCTGCTTCACCGCCTGCTGCGACACGTAGCGGTGGCTCGTGCCGTGGAAGCCGTAGCGGCGGACCTCGTGCTTCTCGAACCACTCGTACGGCACCGCGTAGAGGTACGCGCGCGGCGGCATCGTCTGGTGGAACGCCGTGTCGAACACGGCGACTTGCTGGAGCCGCGGGAAGAGCTCCTGCGCGATCTGGATGCCGAGGATGTTCGCCGGGTTGTGCAGCGGGCCGAGCGGGATGCACTCCTTGATCTTGGCCATCACCTCGTCGGTGACGGGGATCGAGCCGGAGAACTTGGCGCCGCCGTGGACGACGCGGTGACCGATGCCGGCGATGTGCTCCGAGAGCCCGAGTTCGTCGAGCAGCTCGCCGATCTCGCGGAGCGCCGCCTGGTGCTCGCAGTGGTGGAGCACCTTGGAGCGCTTCTGCCCCGCGTACTTCCAGTCGAGGGAGGCGCTCGGGGAGCCGAGCCGCTGGGCGATGCCCGAGATCCGCTCTTCACCCGTGGACGAGTCGATGACTGCGAACTTCGCCGAGGAGCTGCCGCAATTGAGGACGAGGACGTTCACTCGCTGCCTCCGGTTTCCAGCAAGAAGGAATCGTTATTCACCGTCCGAAAAGGCACGGCGCTTCGGGTTCGATGTCTGGGACCGTGGGCCTCGCGGTTGCTCGATGGCCTCGGGGAGGAACTTGGTCGCACATCATGCGCCCCCGGCGCAAGCGCTCCCGGGGCGAAACGCAATCGGGTCGAGGACAGAACCACCCGGACAATCGCGTACGTGCGGGCGGACCCGTCCGAAACACGCAACCCCTGCGCCCTAGGCGTCGCGCGTTGCGCGCACAAGCTGCGCGTGAGCGCAGGCGCGGCGCGTCATCGGAACTGCGACGCACCGCGCGCGGGCCGACTGGCCGGTCAATACACCCCGGCCTCGCGGTAGAGGGCCTTGAACTGGACCGCACCGGAGGCCTCGAGCTCGCCGAGCAGCTTCAGGAAGGCGAGCCCCGTCGTGAGCGCGTCGTAGAAGGCGTGGTGGGCCGGGTAGCGCGGCAGCCCGAGCTCGCGGACGAGGTCGTCGAGGCTCGCGTCGCCGCGCGCCGGGCGCGTCGGGCTCGCCCTGCGCCGTGACCATTCGTGAAGCAAGCGCGTGTCGAGCGCCGGGTTGGGCAGCGGCCGGTGCCCGCGCCGGGCGAGCGCCGCGTTCAGGAAGGCCAGGTCGATCCGCGTGCAGTGGCCGACGAGCACGCTGTCGCCGACGAACGCGAGGAGCCGGTCCAGCGCCTCGCCGAGCGGGACCCCGCTGCGGAGCTCGTCCGGCCCGAGGCCGTGGATGAGGATGACCTCCTTCGAGGAGACGGCCTCCGTCGGCTTGAACACCTGGTAGAAGCGCTCCGCCATCGCGATCCGGTTCCCCTGGATCCGGACCGCGCCGATGGAGAGGATCTCGTCCTTCGCCGGGTCGAGGCCGGTCATCTCGCAGTCGAGCGCGGTGAAGGTCATCGTCCGGATCGGCTGCGCCCACGACTCGCCCGCGCCGATCGCCGTCCTTCGCGCGTAGCCGCGGACGTCGGCGGCCGCGCCGCGCGCCTTCAGCCGGACGAGCCGGAGGAGCGCCGAGATGCCGGAGTTCCCGCCCATGGCTCGTCCCCCCTCACGCGGTCCGCAGGAACTTGCGGCGCGCGCTCGCCTGCACCCGGCCGATCAGCGCGAACGCGTCCTCGAGGAAGCGCCGCTCCAGCGTGGAGATCTCGCGGAGGCCGACGAGGTTGTCGGAGGGCACGCCGCCCTCGCCGAGCGCGGCGACCTGGCGCGCGAGCCGGAGCTGCATCAAGAACGCGTAGGCGTGCTTGAGATCGGCGCACACGCGCGGATCCACCTCGCCGCCCTGGGCGAGCCGCCGCAGCCGCTCGAGCGTGCTCGTCGCGCGGATCCCGTGCCACAGCCCGTGGAGCCGCGTGAGCTCGCAGATCCGCGCGATGGGCTGCTTGATGTCGAACACGTCCTCGCGCCCGCCCTTGCTCTCGACGGAGAGCCGCCCGAAGAGCCCCACCGGCAGCTCCTTGTCGACGACCGCCTGGGCGAGCAGGTGGAAGAACATCCCCGGGCGCGGCGCGAGGAGCTCGGCCACGTGCTCGCGGAGCTCCGCGGCGAGCGCGGCGTCGCCGTGGACCTCGCGGAAGTCGAAGAAAATGCTGGAGTTCAGGACCGCGTCCGGCTCCGGCATCCGCACCCAGTCGCGGAAGTAGCCCTTCCACGTCGAGAGCGGCTGGCACCACCTCGCGTTGCTCGCCATGACGTCGCCGTCGCAGTACTCGACGCCGACCTCCTTGAGCCAGGTGCAGACGCGCTCGGCGAGGCGAGCGAACCAGTCCGCGACCTCCTCCTCGCGCCCCGGCGCGTCGGCGTAGACGAGCGCGTTGTCCTGATCGGTCACGAGCGTCTGCTCGCGCCGCCCCTCGCTCCCGAGCGTCAGGAACACGAACGGCGCGGGCGCAGGGCCGAGCTCCTCGAGCGCGAGATCGAGGACGCGCCGGAGCGTCGCGTCGGAGACGGCGGAGACGAGCCAGGTGAGGCTGTCGACGCGCGCGCCCTCGAGCATGAGCGCGCGGACGAGCCGCGGGAGACGCGCGCGCTTCTCGGCGAGGTCCTTGCGGAGCCGGGTGTGGGCGAGGTCGCGGAGGTACTCGAGCGGCGACGCTCCGTGCGCGACGAGCAGGTCCTCCTCCCGGAGGAGCCCCACCACCTCTCCCGCCTCGCCGACCACCGGGAGCGAGCGGACGTCGCGGCGGACGAGGAGCTCCGTCGCATCCGCGACCGAGGTGCCGGCGGCGAGGGGCGGGCCGGCGGCGGTCATGACCTCGCCGACCGGCCGCGCGGGATCCAGTCCGGCCGCGAGCGCGCGCTCGACGAGGTCGCGCTCGCTCACCGTCCCGACGAGCGCGCCGCCCCCGTCGCGCACGAGGAGCGTGTGGCAGCGCGTCGCGGTCATGCGGAGCGCGACGTCACGGATCGGGTCGCCGGCCCCGCACCCGGCCACCTCCCGGTCGCAGATCTCCCCGACCGCGCGGCTGAACCCGACCGCGTCCGGGTCCGGCGACGCGAGGAGCCACTTCTGGCGCAGGCTCGCGCCGACGCGCTCCAGCATGCGCGGCCCGAGCCGCTCCGCGAAGAAGTCGCCGAGCTCCCGGTGGCGCGTGCACAGCTCGAGGAACGGCGCCGCGGAGATCGCGTAGACGAAGGTGTCCTCGGGCGCGCGCACCGTGAAGAGCGCGGTCCCGCCGTTCGTGAGGAGCGACTCGCCGCCGAAGCTCCCCCCCGCGCCGAGACGCCGCGGCGGCGCGCCCGCGCCGGCGGCGTCGTCCTCGAGGTCGAGCGCGCCGGTCAGGACGACGTGGACTTCCTTCACCGCCGACTGCCCCTGGACGAAGAGCGTGGTCCCCCTCGGGTGATAGTCGATCGAGAGCGCCTCGGACAGCCGCTCCAGCTCGGCGTCCGGGAGGGCGTCGAACGGCGCGACCGAGCGCAGGAACTGGAACGCGGGGCTCCCGGTCACGAAGTGGAGGAGGCGGTCCAGCATGGGCGGTCCGGGAGGCCTCCGTCGCGAAGGGAGTGGGCAGCGGTCGATTATCCCAGCGCCGCGCGCCGCGCGACAACCCCTCGGTCGTTGATCTGCCGGTGCGCGTCGTCCACAATCCCGCTCCACCGCCGCGAGGGGAGCCGCTCTTGACCCTGAAGCTCAAGCTGCAGCTGGCCATCTCCGCGGCGGTGCTGGTCACGGCGGCGATCGTCGCCGGCTACGCGGTCCGCAGCATCCGCGCCCAGGCGGCCGCCGACGCCGCCCGCATCCGCGCCGAGAAGACCGCGCAGGTGAAGCAGGACCTCGCCGACAAGGTGAACACGGTCTACGCGCTCGTCGACGCGCAGTACCGCGAGGCCGCCGACGAGCGGTACCTCGAGCAGAAGTACGGCAAGCGGCTCGAGGCGATCGTCGACGTCGCGTTCGCGGCGCTCGACGAGCACGTGACGCGCGCCCGGCGGGGCGAGGTCTCGCTCGCGCGCGCGCAGGAGGAGGCGCTCGCGACGCTCCGCGCGATGCGCTTCGCCGACGGCAAGGGGTACCTCTGGATCAACACGACGGGCCGGCCCTACCCGCGCATGCTGATGCACCCGATCGTCACGCGCCTCGAGGGATCCGTGCTCGACTCCCCCGAGTTCGACTGCGCCGGGGACGGGAACCGCAACCTCTTCCAGCTGGCCGTCGAGCTCACGGCAGCGAAGGGCGCGGGCTTCATCCGCTACAGCTGGCCGGAGCCCGACGGCGACGTGCTCCTCCCGCGCATGCCCAAGCTCTCCTACGTCCGCGTCTTCCCGGACTGGGGGTGGGTCGTGGGGACCGGCATCTACATCGACGAGGCCCTCCGGGAGAAGCTCGTCGAGATCACCTCCGGGATCCGCAAGATCCGCTACGGCTCGGAGTACTTCTGGATCAGCACCGCCGAGCCGATCCCGCGCATGGTGATGCACCCCATCCGCCCCGAGCTCGAGGACTGGCCGCTCGACGCGCCGGAGTTCCAGCTCGCCGTGAACGGCCGCGCGCGGAACCTGTTCGCCGCCTTCCGCGACGTGACGGAGACGGGCGGCGAGGGGTACGCCGAGTACACCTGGCCGAAGCCGACGGCGGAGGGCACGGCCGGGAAGCCCGCGCCGAAGATCTCCTTCGTGAAGCGCTACCGCCCGCTCGACTGGATCATCGGCACGGGGCGTTACGTCGACGACATCGAGACCGCGATCGCCGAGCAGACCGCGGCCTCCGAGCGCCAGGTCGCGGCGCTCGTCCGCCGGATCGTCCTCGCCTCTCTCGCCGTGGTCGTGCTCGCCGCGGCGGGCGTGAGCGCGCTCGCCGCCACGCTGACGCGCCCGCTCGCGAGCCTCGTCGGCCTCACGCGCGACATCGCCGAGGACGACAAGCACCTCTCGCGCCGCATCGGCCTGCGCTCGCGGGACGAGATCGGCCAGCTCGCCACCGAGTTCGACCACATGGCGGAGCGGGTCGAGGCGAGCTTCCGGAACGTCCGCGAGCACCGCGAGCTGCTCCAGAGCGTCCTCTCGAACGTGCCGCACTCGATCTACTGGAAGGATCGCCGGTCCGTGTA
>Ga0306923_10003692_pt1 | contig 14520 bp, 13 predicted proteins | sample sta12Can44000108_FD_203841 | JGI IMG/M metagenome (GOLD analysis project Ga0306923, IMG submission 203841) | Lab enrichment of tropical soil microbial communities from Luquillo Experimental Forest, Puerto Rico - statanox.12C.anox.44.000.108 (v2)... | ecosystem: Environmental > Terrestrial >... | reverse complement strand
AACGGGCGAGCCCAGGAGAGAGGTGTCCCGCCCGCCCGCCGCGGAGCACAACTCCTGGCCGCGGCCCGCCTCCCGGGAGCCCGCGCCGACATCCCTGGCCACGGCGGAGGGCACGCGCGAGAACCATACGGCCGCTCCCACGCCCGCCGAGACCGCGGCCGGGCCGTCCGGCGCCACGGCTGCCACGGTCACCACGGCTGCCACGGCTGCCACGGCTGCCACGGTCACCACGGGCGCCACGACCACCACGGCTGCCACGGTCACCACGGGCGATGCGGTCGCACCGGCCGAACCGACCTCCGAACCGACCTCCGAGCAGACCGGGCGCCATGGCCGGAAGGCAGCGCGCGGACGGCGATCCTCGGTCCCGTCCTGGGACGAGATTATGTTCGGCAGCTCACGTCAGCGCGACTGAGCCCGGGCCGACCTACCGCGGCGACGCGGATCACGCGCTTACAAGCCGCTGTCGGGACGGACGACGGGCTGACAGGAAGGTGTGCGCGTTCTGACAGCGGCATGGCCCAAGATGGGTACATGCGATATGACGCGACATCAGCAAACGCGGTCGAGGCCAGCGGGCTGGTCAAGAGGTTCGGCAAGACGACGGCGCTGGCCGGGGTGGACCTGGTCGCCCGCCAGGGCCGGGTGCTCGGGGTCCTCGGCCCCAACGGGGCAGGCAAGACGACCGCCGTCCGGATCCTGGCCACGCTGCTGCGGCCCGACGGCGGGCAGGCGAGCGTGTGCGGCTACGACGTGCTGCGCAACCCCTACCAGGTACGGCAGCTTATCGGCCTCACCGGCCAGTACGAATCGGTAGACGAGGGTCTGTCGGGGACCAACAACCTCATCATGATCGGCCGCCTGCTCGGCTTGCCGCGAGCGCAGGCCCGGGCCCAGGCGGGCGAATTGCTGGCCCGCTTCGAGCTGACCGACGCCGCCGGACGGATCGTGAAGACTTACTCGGGCGGGATGCGGCGCAGGCTGGACCTGGCGGCCAGCCTGATCGGCCGCCCCCGAGTGCTGTTCCTGGACGAGCCGACCACCGGGCTGGACCCGAACAGCCGGACCGACGTCTGGGCCATGATCCGCGGGCTCGTCTCCGACGGGGTCACGGTCCTGCTCACCACGCAGTACCTGGACGAGGCCGACCAGCTGGCCCATGACATCGTCGTCATCGACCGGGGCAAGGTCATCGCGACCGGGACGCCGGACGAGCTGAAGGCCAGGACGGGCGGCCGGGTGCTCCTGGTCATGCCGTCCGATGCGGCCCGCCTGGCCGAGGTCGCCACCCTGCTCGAGGGGCTGGCCGGAGCCGAGGTCGCGACCGATGCCGAGGCCGGCGCGGTGTCCGCGCCCGTCGCGGACAAGGCCCTGCTGCCTCGGGTGGTCCGCGAGCTCGATGACAGGGGCATCGAGCTCGCGGAATTCACCCTGCGCAGGCCGAGTCTGGACGAAGTCTTCTTCGCGCTTACCGGCCATCGTTCCGACGATGAGGACGAGCCAACCCACGAACTGGAGAGCACACGATGACCGCGGTCGTAGCACCGGCCTTCCCGGCTCCGGCCCGCAGGCTCAGCCTGCGCGGCGGGCTGCGGAACACGTTCACGCTGACCTGGCGGAGCGTGCTGAAGATCAGGACCAACATGGAGGACCTGCTCGGGCTGAGCCTGCAGCCGATCATGTACCTGCTGCTGTTCACGTACGTCTTCGGCGGCGCCATCGCGGGCGGCACGCATGCCTATCTGCAGTTCGCACTGCCGGGGGTCCTGGTCCTCAGCGTGGTGTTCGCCACGCTGGGCACCGGCCTGATGCTCAATCAGGACATCACCAGCGGGGTTTTCGACCGGTTTCGCAGCCTGCCGATCGCGCGCTGGGCGCCGCTGGCCGGCGCCATCTTGGGCGACATGGTGCGCTACAGCATCTCGGTGGCAGTGACGCTGGGCTTCGGCATGATCCTCGGCTTCCGCATCACCACCTCGCCGCTGGCCGCTATCGCGGCCTGCCTGCTGCTCCTGGTGTTCGCGCTGGCGATGTGCTGGTTCTCCGCGCTCATCGGCCTGCTGGTGAAGACTCCCCAGGCTGTGCAGTGGTTCGGGTTCCTGGCCTTTTTCCCGCTGGTGTTCGGGAGCAACCTGCTCGTGCCCGCGAGCACCATGCCCGGCTGGCTGCAGGCGTTCGTAAAGGTGAACCCGATCACCTACCTGACCGAGGCTGAGCGCGGACTGCTGACCGGAGGGCCGGTGGCCACCGCCGCGATCCGGTCGCTGCTGTGGGCGCTGGGCATCTTCGTCGTCTTCGCGCCGCTCGCGGTCCGGGTCTACCGGCGCAAGACCTGATCAGCAGTGCTGGCCACGGGGGCACGACCCCCTGGCACCCCCGCTAACCGGCCACCGCGCCCTCGGCCGCAGCGATCGCTTCGTCGCGGCCGAGAGCGCGGCCGCGCTCGTAGGCGGCGTCGAACCCGGCACTGCCGAGCACGCCTCGGGCGGCGTCCCGCGCTCCGGGCGCGTCCAGGCTCCCTTCGTCGAAGGCGCCTCGAATGGTGTGGGCGGCGCCGAGCAGGGTGGCGGCCAGCGCGGCGCCATGACGCGGCCCGGCGGGTCCGAAGGGCCGGAGGACGAAGACGGCGACGGCGTCGATGACGGCGGCGAGGGCCGGGAGCTCCAGCCAGTCCGCGGCGGTATGCAACGCGGCAGCGAGCAGCTCGCGGCAGCGGGTCTCGTCTCCTTCTCGCAGGGCCACCATGCCCAGCTTGGCCTGCAGCTGAGCGCGCATCCCGTCCCACCACGGCGACTGCCGGGCCTCTACCCAGGCCAGGGCCTTCGCGCAGCTGTCGGCCGCCGCGGCCATGTCGCCCTGTTGCCAGTGCAGGTCCGCGCGCACCAGGGCCAGCCAGGCACCGATGTCGTTGAGGCTCACGCTGCGCTCGGATTCGGCGCGCTCGGCTTGCTCGAGGTTCTCGCGGGCGCGGTCCAGGTCGCCCATCCTGATCCGCACCGAGGCGAGCAGCCCGTCGATATAGGACACTTCCCCCCATGCGCCCAGCCCGGCGGCCGCCGACCCGGCCTCTTCCAGGGCCGTGATCGCGGTGGCGTAGTCTCCCCTGAGCTGGCCGAGTTCGGCCAGCTGGATCAGCACGGATGCCGCGCCCCACCCCTCGCCCAGCGCTCGGAACGCGGTCAGAGACGCGCGGTAGTCGGGCTCAACCCAGTCAATCCGGCCGAGCATTCGGCTGAACGAGCCGCGCAGCAACGGCACGGCCGCACGGACCCACGGGTCCGATGAGGTCATGTACCGGTCGAACACGGCGAACGCTCGTTCCGGATCCCGCTCGCTCAGGGCCAGCATCGGCTCGGCCATCGCGGCGACCGGGTTGGACGGCGTCTGACCGTGGGCCAGTCTCGTGAAGTCGTCCACGGCGGCACGCAGCGCCGGCTGCACCGAGTCGAGCTCCCATGAAGGGCCGGCCGCGGTCATGGCGCAGACCATGCGGGCCTCGGCGATGAGCGTGGAGTGCTCCCGGGGCTCGAGCTCGAGCACATCGCGGGCCAGGGTCTCGGGCTCGCCGGGCTGGCCGCGCAGCACCCAGTACCAGCCGAGGGCCCGCACGAACCGCAGTGCGGTCTCCGCGTCCCGCCGGGTGATCGCCCAGCGCAGCGCGGCGTACAGGTTGTCCTGTTCGGCGGCCAACTCACGGAGCCAGCGGCCCTGCTCGGGGCCGCGCAGCCGTGGCTCTGTCGTCTCGGCCAGGTTCAGGTAGTGCGCAGCGAAGGCGTCCCGGATCCGGTCGTCCTCGCCGGCCTCGGCCAGCCGGTCCAGGCCGTACGCGCGCACGGTCTCCAGCATCCGGTACCGCGGGGACGACGCTGGGTCAGCCGCCTGGCCTGCGGCGATGATCGACTTGTCGACCAGGCCGGACAGCGCGGGGAGCACCTGAGCGGACGGCAGCCGCTCGTCGGCGCAGACCTCTTCGGCCATGGCCAGCGTGGCGCCGGCCGGGAAGACCGCGAGCCTACGAGCCAGCACCTGCTCGGCGGGCTCGAGCAGATCCCAGCTCCAGTCGACCACCGCCCGGAGGGTCCGGTGCCTCGGCAGCGCGGTCCGGCTGCCGCTGGTGAGCAGGGCGAACCTGTCGTCCAGCCGTTCGGCGAGCTGGCCTGGGGTCAGCGTTCGCAGCCAGACGGCAGCCAGCTCGATGGCCAGCGGCATCCCGTCCAGCGCCCGGCAGATCCGGGCTACCGCGGTCGCGTTGTCCGGCTGCAGCTCGAAGTCGGGCCGGACCGCCGTGGCCCGGTCACGCAGCAGCCGGACCGACGCGTAGGCCTCCGACCCTTCGGCGTGGGACAACGGGGGCACCGGCAGCGGCAAGACTGGGCAAAGGGTCTCGCCGTCGATGCGGAGCGGCTGCCTGCTGGTGGCCACGATCCGCATGAGCGGGCAGTCGGCCAGAATCCGGCTCGCGAGTGCGGCCGCGGCCTCGATAACGTGCTCGCAGTTATCCAGGATCATGACGTAGTCGCGGTTGGCCAGCGCCTCGACCAGCCGGTCCAGCGGGCTCGCCCCAGGATCGCCCGTCCGGCGCGAGATGACCCGCTCGCGGATGCCAAGCCGGTCCAGGACCGCGTAGGCCACCTCGGCCGGGTTGGTCACCGGCGCGAACTCCACGAACCAGGATCCTCCGGCGAGGCGCCCGGACACCTCGACGGCGAGCCGGGTCTTCCCCACTCCCCCGGGACCGGTGAGCGTGACCAGGCGGGCCGAGCCGAGGCTCTTCAGGACCTGGGCCACCTCGGTGTCACGGCCGACGAAACTGGTCAGCATGCTCGGGGCCACGGGATGCGCGGAGGTGTCGCCTGGGGGACGAACCACGGCCCGTTCGGCATCAAAGGTATTTTCAGCGGAACGGACCGTGCGTTTTGCTACGGTATCCGCCCCCTCCTCGCCGCGCAGGATGCGCAGGTATACCTGCTCGAGCTGAGCCGAAGGGTCGACGCCGAGCCGACCGGCCAGCAGCTCGCGGGCCTGATGGTAAACCTCGAGCGCCTCGGCCTGACGGCCCGCCGCGTACAGTGCGCGCATGAGCAGGGCGCGGGGCCGTTCGGCCAGCGGGTCGGCGGCCAGCAGCGCACGGAGCTCACCGACGAGGCCGGCGCCCTCGCCGAGGGCCAGGTCGGCCTCGATCCGGTCGGTCAGCACGCTGGAGCGCAGTTCGGTCAGCTTCGCGGCGGCCGCGTCGGCGAAGTCGTACCCGGCCGCGTCGGCCAGCGGCTGACCGTGCCAGGACGTCAGCGCGGACCGCAGCAGCGCCGCGGCCTGCCGCGGGTCACCGTCGGCCAGCACGCGGCGGCCGCGGTTGGCCAGGGTCTCGAAGGCCAGCGCGTCCACCGCGTCCGGCGGCACGGCCAGCCGGTATCCGGCCGGGTGTGATTCGATCGCGTGATCCACGCTGGCCCGGCGCAGTTCGGCCCGCAGCCGGGAAACCAGCGTCTGCAGGGCGTTGCCCGGGTTGGCCGGAGGTTCTTCCGGCCAGATCTGGTCGGCCAGCGAGCCCGACGGGACGACACGCCCGGCCTCCAGAGCGAGCAGAATAAGCAGAACGCGCAGCTGGCGCCCGCCCACGTGGACAGTGCGCCCCGCTCCGTCCCGCACCTGAAGCGGGCCAAGTAGCCCGATACTCAGCGTGTCCGGCATCCGCCCTCTCTGGCTATCCGTATCCGTACCCGGACATGCCCCCCGTCATCACCCATTCTCCCCTGGCCATTCAACACGTGATCTCGCCCTACGCTTCCTAACAGGGTTCTAATATCAACCGTCGGCAAGAGAGAGGCGAGGGTGACTTCAGGCCAGGGCGGGATCAAGCTAGCCCCGCGGCGGCGGCCGCACAAGCTAGCCCCGCGGCTATCACGGTGCTCGGCGGTTGTTCTGGCGCTGGCCACGGCCGCGGGCCTGGCCGGCTGCGGGCAAGCGGGCCAGGGCGGGCCGATCGCGCCGCGGGGGATGTTGGTCGGCAGCGAGGCCTTCAGCCAGAACATCCTTCCGCAGCGCTATACCTGTCACGGCGCGGGAATCCATCCGCCGCTCGACTGGTCTGGTGCGCCGGCCAACACCAAGAGCCTGGCCCTCGTGGCCGACGATTCTTCGGCGCCGATCACGCCGTACATTTACTGGCTCGTGTTCGACATCCAGCCCGGGACGACGGATATCCAGGAAGGTGCGCTGCCGACCGGAGCGAAGCAGGCGCTGAACAGCGCGCACACCATGTCCTACGACGCACCCTGCCCGAACGGTCATTCTCACTGGTACCGTTTCACGGTTTATGCGCTGAACCGTGACCTGACTTTGCCGAATGGCGCTCCCCTGCTGCAGGTATGGACCGCGATCGCGAACGCCACAATCGGACGCGGGCGAATAGCGGTACTCGGGTACCCGTGATCCTCCTGATACATGTCGTAATCAGCCTGGCCAGAAGTTTTTCAATCGTGTGACACGGTCCCCAGGGGTGAGCCAGAATCATTGATGATCAAGCGGGTTCCAGGGCGCTCGCTATCACGAGGGAAGGCTCGCGTCATAGGCCACGTGTGCCTGGCTAGCGTCCTTAATACCCCCCACCAGGCCCGGTATTGGGATGGAGACCATGATCCTGGTCGCGGGACTCGCCGTTGCGGGACTGGCCGGCATAGCGGCAGCCTTCTACTTCAGCATGCGCCCGGGCGATTCCCGGGCCCGGGGCTCCCAGCCCTCCCAGCGCTCCCGGTCTGGCCGGGGCGCTGACAGCCGCCATCCGGCCAGCAGGAGCAGGACCGCGCAGGCACCTTCGGGCAGATCGAACCCGTCCGCCAGCCCCGCGCAATCGCCCAGACCCGCTCGGTCCTCGGGCGGCGCCAGATCCGGGAACGGGCGAACCGCGGATCGTACCGGCTCCAGTACCGTCATCGACTTCACCGGCCCGCAGCAGGCGCTAGAGAATCCCGAACCTCCCGCCGCACGCCGTTCCCGTACGGAGGAGCCGGACGACGCGGACGACATGGTCGGCACGGCCAGGTCACGGCGGCGCGTGGGCTGGCGCAAGGGATCCGACGTAGACGAGGAACTGTGGCCGGTGGAGGAGTTCGGCGGCGTCTCCGACGAACAGTTCTGGGATGACCTGGCGTCCGACAAGCCCCTGACGACGACGACGCGCGCCGCCCAGCCGGAGGGCGCGGCCGAGCGGCCGCCCAAGGCAAGCCCGCTGCCGGATCTTTACACCGCTGCTGACCGGGGTCGCGGTGACAGTGCAGCGGGCCGGGGCGCTGGGCGGGGAGGCGCCGTCGGCACGCATCCTCGGCCCCGTCTCGCCCAGGACGACCGGACCGCGGTCCAGCCCGCCGTGACCTCGCCGACCACGCCGCAACCCTATCCAACGGCGGCACAGCCATCGCCGTACGCCACCGAGCCGTCGCCGTACGCCAGCCAGCCTTCGCCGACCGCTGCCCAGCCGTCGCCGTTCGGCACCCAGCCGGTTCGGGCCGGCCAGCAGCCCCCCGAGCCGCGCAGGCGATCGCGGGCGATCAGCGCAGACGAGGATCCGCTGACCAGCCCGGCGTACTCACTAAGGCCCAGGGGCAGCGTCGACGGGCGGGCCTACTCGTCGTCGCGCCGGTCCGGGGACCAGTACCATGCGGCTGCCGGACAGGCAACCCAGGCCTTTAGCCTCGCCGACGCCCGGGCGGCCGTGGGCGGGTACCCCGACGCCGTGCCATCGTCCCGGCAGTTCGACCGTCCCTCGCCTGAGGCGAACGGTCGCGGCCGCGCGGACGGGTACTGGTCGGATCCGCTGGGAGCTGATCCGCTCCGGTCGGGTAATGGCTACGGCGGCACCGTTGCCAATACCGCCTACCCGTACCCGCAGCAGTCTTACGCCGAACCGACGCGGTCGGCGGGCACGGCGCCCTACGGCGAGAGGGACGGCTACGCGAATCCGGCCGGTTCCCGGACCCGAGGGGTCCCGGCCGGTCCGGGCGACCCCCGGCGCGCCAACGGCGGCTGGAGTTCCGGCCAGGCCGCCGGAAACGGCGCCGGCGACGGGAGCTGGGGCTCGCGTCCGACGTACCCGTCGGCCAACGGCTATCGCGGCCCTTACGACCCCCGGGGCTATGACCGCCGGTTAACCAGCCTGACCTGACCTCTGCCTCTGCCTCTGCCTCTGCCTCTGCCTCGGCCTCGGCCTGGGCCTGGGCCTCGGTCTCGGGAGCGTTAGGCAACACCGGGTTTTAGCGTAACGCGGACTTTCGCATAAACACAGTTCATGCCCGAGGGAGACGTGGTCTGGTACACCGCCCGGCGCCTGCACGAGGCGTTGGCGCGGCGGGCGCTGACCCGCAGCGACTTCCGTGTCCCGCGGCTGGCCACCGCCGACCTGACCGGTGACGTGGTGACCGAGACCGCCTCCCGGGGCAAGCACCTATTGACCCGGACCAGCAGCGGCCTCACGGTGCACACCCATCTCCGCATGGACGGCAGCTGGCGGGTGCGGCCCGCGGCCGAGCAGCTCAAGGACAGTCACCGGATCAGGCTGATCCTGGCCAACGACGACTGGCAGGCGGTCGGGTACCAGCTCGGCGTCGTTGAACTGCTCCGCACAAGCGACGAGGAGAAGATCACCGGGCACCTGGGGCCGGATCTGCTCGGCCCGGACTGGGACTGCGCCGAGGCGGTGCGAAGGCTGTCCGCCGAGCCCGCCCGCCCCATCGGCGAGGCCCTGCTGGACCAGCGCAACCTGGCCGGGATCGGCAACCTGTACAAGGCCGAGGTACTGTTCCTGCGCGGCGTCAACCCATGGCAGCCGACCGGGTCGGTCACCGATCTCGGCGCCATGGCCGAACTCGCGCGCCGCCTGCTGGACGCGAACAAGGACCGGATCGGTCAGGTCACCACCGGCAGTTGGCGGCGGGGCGAAGAGACCTGGGTGTACGGGCGGCGCGGCCGTTCGTGCCGGCGCTGCGGTACGCCCATCCGCTCCGAGGGACAGCAGGACCGGGTTACCTTCTGGTGCCCGTCCTGCCAGCCCCTCTAGCTGATGTTGTCCCGCAACCTGCCCAGGAGCGCTTCGAGCCGGTCGACGTCATGCTCGGTGAGCCCGGCTCGCAGCCGCTGGTCGAACGCGAAGGCCACTTCCCGCAGCCGGGCAAACAGCGTCTCGCCGTCGGGGGTCAGTTCGACCAGGTGCAGGCGGCGGTTGCGGGGATCCCGGCGCCGGGTGACCAGTCCGGCCGACTCCATCGCGTCCAGGTGGTGGGACAGCGTGGCACCCTGGATACCGACCGCGCTGGCGAGTTCGCGCTGACTGCTGATCTGCCCGCTCTTCAGCGAGATGAGCACGACCCAGATCGGGAGCGACCCGCCCGCCTCGGCCAGCGCCTCGTCGAAGGAGCGGCTGACAGTTCTCGCCACCCGGGTCAGGTGCAAGCCCAACGGCTCGCGTGCTGGACGGCCCATGCCAGCAGCATAGCATAATCGATTGACATCTAATCGTTAGATATCATACGATTTGATGTCATGGATGAGCAGACCGCAGCCCAGCAAGGGCAGGAGCCGGCCGGACAGCCGCAGTCCACGGGCCAGCCAGGGCAGGAGCCGGCCGGACAGCCGCAGTCCACGGGCCAGCCAGGGCAGGAGCCGGCCGGACAGCCGGAGTCGGCAGGCCAGCCCATGCGCGGGCGAGTGGCCCTGGTCGCCGGGGCGAGCAAGGGCATCGGCGCGGCTACCGCCGAGGCGTTCGCCGCCGCCGGCGCCGCCGTCGTGCTAGGGGCCCGTGACACCGCCGCGCTGGAAGCTGTCGCGACCCGGATCCGGTCTCGCGGCGGCCAGGCGCTCGCCGCCGCCCTCGACGTCACCGACGCCGATTCGATGCGCCGCCTGGTCGATCAGGCGCTGTCGGCCTTCGGCCGACTCGACGCAGCGTTCAACAACGCCGCCGCGGGCCCGCGGCCGGCACCGCTGGCGGATATCGATCCTGGCGAGTTCGATGTCGGCATCGCCACGCACATCCGCGGCACCTTCCTCGGCATGAAGTTCCAGATCCCGGCCATGCTCCGCAGCGGCGGCGGCGCGATCGTGAACATGGCCTCGATCGCCGGCCTGAACGGCACGGCCAACCTGGCCGCGTACGTGGCCGGCAAGGCGGGAATCATCGGCCTGACCAAGGTCGCCGCGCTGGACTATGCGGACCAGGGGATCCGGGTCAACGTCGTGGCCCCGGGCCCGATCCTGACCTATCACCTGGAGGCGGCCGGGCCGCGGGCCCAGCAGCTGGCCGGGCAGTCGACGCCGATGCGGCGGGTGGGCAGCGCCGCCGAGGTGGCGCAGGTCGTGCTCTGGCTGTGCTCGGACCAGTCCTCGTTCGTCACCGGGACCGTACTCCCGATCGACGGCGGGCAGGCGGCCGGGAACAAGCCGCCGCAGATGTACCGGCCGGGCCAGTCGATGGAGGACCAGCCCGCGGGCGGCTAAACGTACTCGTGGTCCAGGTCGACGATGCAGAACCGGTTACCGTCCGGGTCGGCCAGGACGACGAAGTCGGGATCGTCCGGGTAGCGGTCCCAGTCGACCCGGCTGGCGCCCAGCGATACCAGGCGGTCCACCTCCGCCGCCTGCTCGTCCAGCCCCGTCACGTGCAGGTCGAAGTGCAGGCGCGGATGGGCCTCGGGCGGCGTCCGGCTGGTCTGCAGCGCGATCACGGCGCCGGTACCGCCCGGCGGCGGGGTCAGGACCCTGGCCCATCCGCCGAAGGGCTCCTTGCGGGCCTGGTACCCGAGCGCCGCGCACCAGAACTCCTCGGCCCGCTGGCGATCGGTGACGCCCAGCACCACCACGCCGAACTTGAGCATCGACACTCCCTTTCCGAGCCTGACCGCTCGTCCGTGGATCGGGGCTAATGCGTGGACCCGAGACTAGTGCCCATGCCGCTGGGTCAGGGCGCGCTCGTACCGCTCGGCGCTCTCTCGCGGGTCGTGGATGACGGTAACCGCGCCGGGTTCGGGCTCGGTGTGGTGCTGGAGGGTGTAGAAGCGGATCTCGTGCCCGTCCGGGTCGTGCAGTTCGGGCAGGATCCAGCCGATGCTGGCCCAGTGCACGCCGGCATGCTGCTCGCCCAGCCCGGTCAGCCGGGCCGCGAGCTGGTCGATGGAGTCCTTGTCCGGCACGCCGATAGCAAAGTAGTCAAAGCCGGCGGCCGCACGGGCGCGCTCGGGATCCAGGCGCAGGGCCAGCGGCGGGCCTCCGTTGGGATGCGCCATTGCGTAGCCCATCAGGCGGCCCTGCTCGACGAACTCCATCAGGACCCGGTAGCCCAGGCGGCTGAGGTACCACTCGCGGGCGCGGTCCAGGTCGGTGACCGGCAGCTTCAGGTGGTGGACCCCAGCCAGGGCGGGTGCATCCGACGTATCCATCATTCCCCCAATACAGCGAGAGTGCATCCGATGCAGTTATACTGCAACACGTGAGTGGTGATGTCAATTCCGCGGGCGCACTACCGTCGCTGCGGCAAGCCCAGATCGCCCAGACCGAGCAGCGGATCCTGGCTGCCGCGACCGAACTGTTCCTGGCCGATGGCTATGTGGCCACCACACTGGAGGCGGTCGCCAAGCGTGCCCAGGTCGGCGCGCGCACCGTCTACCTACGCTTCGGCACTAAAGCCGCGCTGTTCAAGCGGGTCGTGGACGTGGCCGTCGTGGGCGACACCGAACCGGTCGACGTGCTAGGCCGCGACTGGATGCAGGCGGCGCTGACCGCACCCACGGCCGCCGAGCGCATCGCGGCCAGCGCGGCCGCCGCACGGCAGATCATGGAACGCACCGGCGCCCTGTTCGCCGTGGCCCAGCAGGCCGCCGCCGTCGAGCCGCTCATCGCCGCGCAGTGGCAGCTGGGCCGCGAGCAGACCCGCTACGCCCACGCCGTCTTCTGGACCCGGATGGCCGAGGACGGGCTGCTCGATCCCGTGCTCGACCTGGACTGGCTGATCGATACGAGCACCATCCTGGCCGCCGCCGAGACCTACCTGCTCATCATGCGCCTCACCAGTTGGGACCTCGACACGTACCAGGACTGGCTCGTAACCACTACGGTGCGCCTGAGTCAGGCCCCAGAACGGAGCTCCTGACCACGTACGCTGGCCTCGGCATGCTTCTGACCTGCAATAATAATGCCGAAAAGCGTTTTCCAGCCACTAGTTGACATCAATCTTGACGTGATCTAATCACAAAAAGTGATTCTCTTGAAATCCTTCTGTGATACATATGTGAATCTTGGTAACTGCTGAAACGCTAGTCCGATTTAAGTGTCCCATAACATGGGTTTATTTCCAGAATTGCTGGACTTTTTGATCATCGTGCCCACATGATGTTTCTGCGCAGGCATTTTTCTCATAGCGTGAATAAGCGCTTGCCCTGCGTGACGCGGGCCAGTCGCGCCACAGCCGCGACCATGAAGCGGCCCGCCCGGCATCGCCCTCCTGTGGTCGATGCATTCAGTCGATCCTGAAGACCCCTAGGGAGCGGGACAGTGGCAGTCCGACATAAGGTAGGCACCATCGCCGGAACGATGGCAGTAGGTCTGGCGTTTTCCCCTGGAACGGCGAGCGCTCACACGCTGTCGTTCAACCAAAAGGCAGCCGCATACGTAGAGTCGTTCATCGGGCGGGTCCCGTACAGCTACGGCGGGAGTTCCCCCAGCTCAGGCTTTGACTGCAGCGGTCTGGCCCAGTACGTGTACCACCGCTTCGGCAAGTCAATCCCCCGTACAGCAGAAGCACAGTTCCTCCGTTTCCATCGCGAAAGTAAACGCAAGGCGTGGGGTGGGGATCTCGTCTTCTTCCACGTGAATTCGGACCCGAACAGTTACGTCTATCACGTCGCCGTTTATGAAGGCGACAATCACATCGTTTCGGCGACCGACCCCGCACAAGGGATCGCCTGGCAGACAATCTGGTCCTCCGATGTGACATTCGGCACAATCACTCACTGAGCTTCGCACCCCTGATCCTGGTGTTTTCCGCGCCAGCTGACTCCCTCGCAGTTGGGGCGATGAGGCTTCCGTTTACGCGTCCGGGCTCGTCCGGGGCCGATCCGCCCGCGTCCTCGCGGCGAGTCCGGGCGTCAGGATCGTTCCGGTGATGATGGTACTAGCTCTTGCCGTAACGTTTCCGGAACGATACAGCCGTAACCTGCGGCCATGAGGAACACGCTGATCATCGGACTGCTGCTCTGTCTGCCGACGGCGATGCTCCTGGCCTCGGCGTCGCTGGCCGTGCTGATCGGCAAGCTGCGGCGGGCGCCGACCCCTGGCGCTATCCCCCTTTGCGCAGGCGGGCCCCGGCGCTCAGGGTGACGAGCTGCTCGGCCTGAGGCCGATCGTCGCCGACCGGTGCGACCGTGAAGATGAATCCGCCCTGGCCCAGGCGGATCGTCTTGACCAGGACCGCGCTGCTGGCCCCGGGCAGGACGACCACGTCACCGGCGTTGACGTCGCCCGCAAAGACCAGATCCTCCACAGATGATGACAATACCGCCGGAGTTGATGGACTTCACCCATATCGCGAACGTGACATGTACGGCACGTGTACAACGGGTGAAACCCGGCGCCCTCCCGCCCCGCCGAAGCTGCTCGGTGACAGCCGCTCGGGCATCGGTCTTGAAGTTGTGCATGTGCACCTAGTGGCGCCTGAGTCGCGGTGAACGGCGCGGCATCAGGGCCGCCACCAGCGCTCGGCAAGGTTCTCGTACCTGGCAGAATCCGCGTACCGGAACGGATCGTCTGACACGATCAAGCTCGTGGACGTTACCACCGAAACAGAGCCTCTGCCGGGCCTGCCTCGCTCGGACCGCGATGCCGCCTTCATGAAGCGCTACGAGGCCTGGATGCAACTGCCGATCATCGTGTCGGCCATCCTGCCGCTCATCGTCGTTCCGGGGCCCGATAGTCCGGTCGGCATCGTGGTCGGCGTCAGCACCTGGCTGGTGTTCGTGGTCGACTACGTGGTCCGCCTCCGCCATATCTACCGCTACAGGTACACTGGATTCGGCCGCTTTGACCTGTTCGTGGTGGTTGCCACCGCCCCGTGGTTCCTGATCCCGGGTCTGCAGGCGGGCGAGTTCGTGGTCCTGCTCCGCCTGGTCCGCCTGGCGCGCCTGGTGATGGCGAGCCGGGGGGCGCGGCGCCTGTTCGAGCGGCTGGGCCGGGTGGCCGCGGTGGCGATCGGGATCGTCATTCTCGGCTCCCTGGTCGCCTATCACGCCGAGCACCCGGTCAATTCCGAGTTCGCCACGGTCGGCGACGCCTTCTGGTGGGGCATCGTCACCTTGACCACTGTTGGCTACGGGGACATTGTCCCCAAGACCGCCACCGGTCGCTGGGCGGCGGTCGTCATCATGATCACCGGGGTCGCCGTCCTGGGAGTGCTCGCAGGCTCCCTGGCGAGCTTCTTCCGGCTGGGTGAGGGCGGCAACGGCGCCGGGTCACCGGGCGGCGAGCCAGCAAGTCCCGCGG
>Ga0306923_10003691_pt1 | contig 14520 bp, 12 predicted proteins | sample sta12Can44000108_FD_203841 | JGI IMG/M metagenome (GOLD analysis project Ga0306923, IMG submission 203841) | Lab enrichment of tropical soil microbial communities from Luquillo Experimental Forest, Puerto Rico - statanox.12C.anox.44.000.108 (v2)... | ecosystem: Environmental > Terrestrial >... | reverse complement strand
CGATTTCTTTTCCGGCGCTCGTTCGCCTCGCCCCGCCGCTCCCACGGCCAGACCATGCAACTCCGGTGGTCCCCGCAATCAACATCAAACTGAGACCCGCAAAAGCCATCCGTCTTGAGCCGCTGACCATACGTGCCTCCTGCGCGCTGCACCACGATGCTTCCGTCCGCGCACACAGGTAGAACGATCCCGCCGCCAAATCTTGCGACGTTTGTGACTGCCAAGCGAGACACTCCGTTCGCAGAGCGAAGAACGAGGCGAACTCCCCTTGTCATATATCATGATATATATCTAAGGGAGACTTTATGCCTCGTACCGCAAAGCGATTTAAGAACGGCCGAAGCCAAGCCGTGCGCTTGCCCTCCGAATTCCGATTCGAGGGCGAGGAATTCGCCGGGATGAGAACACGGGGGGACGTGATCCTGTCGCGGAGACCCGCCTCCTGGGATAACAGATCGCAATGATGGCTGATCGCTTGCGATCTCAAGGAGTCTTAACCGGAGCAAGAATGATGAGCAGGGTGGTGCCCTGTCTTGGCGGTTCAGGCTTCGGAGGCGGCATCGTTCCCGTGCGTTTCACTTCTTGTGACACAACCGTTTCAGGTGTCTCCATGACCGCTGTTGCCGAAATGTTCATTCCCTCTCTGAGCCCCCAAGCATCGGTCTCCTGACCGTTGACCATGAATCGCTGCCCTCTCGGAATGCTAAAGGACTGGTTCGTGCCGTCTTCCAAGGAGAGAATGACCGAATTCGGCGGACTGACACGCCAGACTCTACCTGTCACGCTCCTTACTGTGGTGATCATTCTCGGTGTGGTGGTCGTGATCATAGTCCGCTGCAGCTTCATACCCGGTTTGAGATCGTGAATCGTCAATTCCTTGCCGGCCACAGTCACGGTCTTGTCGTTCGGAACATTCGGAAAATGCCTAAGCCCCCCGTCCTCGGTCTTGACGATTAGATCGTTGCCGGAAATGTACACGACCTCCGCGGTGTCGATCTTGACAGTCTGCGACGCCGGTCCTTCCTCGACAGTAGTTTCTGTTTTCACCTGCGCGTTTGCAGTAAATGCCAAGGTAATCCAAAGAAGGCCTGCTCCGGACAGGCCAACTTGAATGCGTTGCCAGGGTTTGCGTGAAATCATGTTTGGTTCTCCTCAACGCTAGCTTTCTGGTGATTAGAATTCGAACCTTGAAGCGGTCTCCCTGTGAGCAACTTGATCGTATAACGATGGCGACTCCAACGCCTGCATTTTTTCTTGGCTCGCAGCCACTTGCTGGTGCTTCTGATCTCCCGCGCCAGGTTCTCGGTTGCCGGACGGGCGCGCGCCCGGCAATTCGGAGTTAATCAGGGCCTACTGGTTTATCGACACCTCGTCTACCTTGCGGAATGAACCCTGGAACGCCGGTTTTCACTACTTCATTCATTCTCTGTCTCGTCTGAATTCGATTTATTTCGTCCAGCGCGTCCTCCGGAAGGGAGGATATGTCGAAATTCTCTCTCGCGCGGGGCGCACTCCTCGGAGTGGTGAGCACTGCCGTGCCACGCTGCACCGCCCAAGCCAGCAATACCTGTGCCGGCGTCTTTCCAACTCGCGCGGCGATAGCCGCAATGACTGGATCTTCGAGCGGCCCCGGCCTCATCCCGTGACCTAGTGGTGCAAAAGCCAAAAACACGATGCCCTTCTCCTTGCAATACCCCAATAGCTCCGTTTCCGGCAGATACGGATGCGCTTCTACTTGGACAACGCCCGGCTTGATTCTCGCGGATTCATAGACGGGCTTCACCTCGTTCAAACCAACGTCTGAAAGTCCGATGGCCCGGCACTTGCCATGATCCACGAGACTTTCCATCGCCTTCCAGGTGTCGAGCAAAGTCACGCCCGGGTCGTAAAGGACATTGCCGTTTTGATCCCGCGGATCTTGGTCGTCCCCAGGTTGAAATGCAAATGGAGTATGAATGAGATACAGATCCAGATACTTCAACCCAAGTCTATCCAGGCTCGCCTTGAAAGCCGGTTCCACCCGCTCGGGCCGGTGATTGGAGTTCCATAGCTTTGTCGTAACAAAAATGTCTTCACGCGCGATCCCTCCAGCGGCGAGCCCTGCCTGCAACGCCGCACCTACCTCGACCTCGTTCCCGTACCGTTCCGCGCAATCGAAGTGTCGAAATCCGGCTTCCAGTGCGTCTCTGGTCGCAGTGATCGTCACGGCTTTGTCGGGAATTAGGGTGCCAAAGCCGAGTGCGGGCATATGGCCGGCTCCCTGGCTGAGCGGGATTCTCTTCATCCGCAGATCAGGAGATGCATTCATTGGTTACACCTCGAAGTTATTTTCTCCGTCCGGCAGCACCGCCCGATTCACTTAGATGCCGGATGTCGCAGACTATCTTCATGCTCAGGGGCGCCCCAGGCATGAGTTCTCGTTGAGCATTTGGGGGCGGTCCACTTTGAATCGAGTAGTTCATCGGCGCGGGTCTCGGGGCGGACCTGGTCCGCGAAATACGAAAGAATCTCGACCTTGCCCGAGGTTGTTACCCCTGCAGCATTCGACGTGGAGCCGTTGCGCGGCGTTTCAAGAAGAGAAGTACGCTTGTGACGCTCGGATCGGACCGACCGACGGGATCTCGCGAAGTCGCTTCCAGGCCTTGTTGGTATCCGCTGCGTCAGTGGATCGACCTTCGCGAGATAGTGGCGGACAAAACTCTCATTCACCATGGCGACCGGGACGCTGCTGGCCGTATCCTGGTCACTGAAGCCGCGGCCTCTCTGGACACGAATCCCGAAAGCTTCGAAGTAGCCGGGTGTAGCCTGCCTGGAATTCCGCGTGCGGTCGCGAGCGCCGATCGATCCGCGACGGTGTGCGGAGTTGTGCTGACGGCAACCGAGAAGAGCTTGTCAAACAGATTGAGCGCCGGCCGAGGACGACGCCGTTTCAGCACGGTCAACTGCGGTCGCAGCACGAAGTTTTCAAAGATGAGATCTCGGCGGTTACGGAAGATTCGAAGGCGCGACCCGAACGCGAGCCAGAGCACGCTGACCATAATCCGATTTATAACAAGAGTGATGGCATCGAGGAGATGCTATGTTATTGATTTCAGCGCTGGCCAGAGTTTTGGCGAGGCACAGGTTTGAATTTGCACAGTTAGCAACTCGGAGTCAACATGCACAGCCGCGCTTTGGTTTTGCGCTCGCTCAGCCGTTCTGCGTTTTGTTCCCTCTCATTTGGCGCTTTTGGTCTGGCATCCCTATCGTTCACTCTCGCCTCGAGCGCCCAGACTTTGAGAGAGGATGTACGTGCCGTTCCCGGCGGCACCAAACAAGATTTCCCCGAACAACTCAAAAAGGCAATAAAGGGGACGAAGAAGGAGGAAGTGCTTGAAGTCGTCGGCATGACCCGCGTCCCAATCGAGAAACCGATAGTAAGAGTTGATAAGCTTATCTTTCGGCCCGGCGCGACCCTGGTAATCACTGGAATCACTGGAACCTATGACAAACCGCTCGTGATTGTTGCAGGGGAACTCATTCTACAAGATCCGTCGGGTACGAGCGCTATAATCCGAGACCGAGATTCGGCGTTCTTTCGTATTCCTCGCCCCGATGGGGCAGCGGGAGATGTAGGCAAGCCTGACTTTCGAGCTCCTTATAAGGGCTCGTCCGCAAATGGAGGGCCGGGCGAAGATGGGCACAACGGCCAACCGGGCTGGCGTTTTATCCCGCCCTCACCGCTGTACATTTTTGTCGGTAAGATGACCCGACCTGATCTTCCCTCTCGGTTCGTGATAGATTTTTCTGGTGTCGATAGCGGCCCCGGAGGTGCAGGTGGAGCAGGCGGTAGAGGTGGCCACGGAGATCAGGGCTTTGCTTCATCTTGTGACATGCTAGTTTTCTGCTCGTCTGGTCCGGGCAGAGGAGGCGACGGTGGCCCGGGGGGCGCGGGCGGTCGAGGAGGGGACGGCGCTCCTGGGGGACCCGGCTTCGACGTTGAGATTGGTGGATCACGGGAGTTTGTCGAACTCGCCCAACAATTCACGATTCTTAACAAGGGGGGCGAACCCGGACCGCCAGGACCTGGTGGCGTTCCTGGCGAAGGCGGGGAAGGAGGTCCCGGAGGCCAGCTTTGCGGTTCATGCACCTCCCGGGGCTATGGCCAGAAGGGACCAACCGGAACTACCTTGGGTCCAGGCAACCCGAGCTACGCACGAGGAGCTGATGGCAAAATCACGTTTGTTTACGACGTCGAGGTCGCAGATCTGCTCCGTCCGTAACGTCAGCTCGTCAAAAAGCCGCGAAGGGCGTGAGATGCAACTTGGGTGCAAAACCCCTGTTTATTCCTCGTCGGCCAGTGAGTCGGATATGTTCCGCCGTGATTCAGCGTAGATGAAAACGGATTAGTTCAGGGAGATTTGCTGACCGCTCGCCAAAATCACGAGCAACTTTAGGATTAATGGGATTACCGCAGAGGGCTGTACCAGATTGTCACAGCCGGATTCAGTTTGAAAGGGGCGGAACCCCGCCCCTTTCCGATTCACCGCCAAGCTTACTGTGCCGAAGCGCCTGCAGCCCGTTCTGCGAGCCTGGCCTCGACCAAGTGCCGGATCAGACGCCGATTGCGCTCTGCGAACGCGAGTTTATCTGCAAGGCAAGTTTCCACAAGTACGCCAACACCGTGATGGCCTGCTAAGTCAGCTGCGGCAACGAGGACCTCATACTCGGCCATCCGAAGGTGTGCGAGATGGTTCAGTTTCGCCAGTACGAAGAGGCGCTTGGCGACTGGGGATTGGATCTCAGCTACTTCCTTGCGGAAATCCTCCAGAAAAGTTTCTTGTAGCCGTCCCGTGGAATTTCCCGGCTTTTCGCCGATGATGCGGAAGCATTCGTCGAGTTTGGCGAGCGTCTGCTTAGAGATGAATGCCCGTGCTTCTATCGCCTCCTTGATCTCCGGCTCCTCCGCGTGCTTACCGATCTCTTGATAGATCTCCGATTGGCGTTCTGTCCTGTTTCGCACATTGCTGAGCAACATGAGGAAAACTTCTTTAGGGGTTCTGGCTGCCATCGTTTTTCTCCGTTAGGTGAATTTGGGCCGCTGGGGTCCCTAACGAGATTACGCACGCGTGAACAATGCCACACACCTGTCAAGAGCGACAGGCCTCCGTGATAGTCCAATCAAAAAGCCGCCTCGAAAGGCTAAGTGATTGCCGCGCCGTGCCTTATGGCCGATTTTTTCCTCATTCGCAGCGAGGAGGCCGGAGGTTCGAATCTTTTTTGCACACCTCGGACACATGCCATTTCGCGTGTCCCGACCTGGAGAGCGCGGACCTTCAGGCCGCTTGTGCCGACGCCGTGAATGTCGCTGCATTCTTCCTGACGAACTCCTGCACGCTCAGCGGCTCCTGCCCCGTTAGCGTCCGCACGTCGTCCGACATTCGGTCGTAGCGTCCCGCTCGGTGCAGATCGGCCATCGTCGCCAGATGGTTCACGAGATAAACCGGCAACCCGCGCTCCAGCAGTACCTGGCGCCACTGCTCCACAGGAATATCGTGATAGGTGATCGGGCGGTCAAGCGCCTTCGAGTACTCTTGCGCATAAAACTGCATGTTCTCGGACTGCGGACCGGTCAGGTGATAGGTCTTGCCAATGTGCGGCCGTGGATTGCCGAGCAGCGTGGCGATCACACGGGCAACGTCTCCAACAGCAACCGGCGACGTCTTTCCATCGCCGAACGGTAGTTGGATCTGATCGGATTCCTTCACCGAATCCGGAGTGAATATCAAGAAGAAGCCTTCAAGCAACACTGTCGGCCGCACATGTACCACCGGCAGGCCGGACCAGTTCAGCGCCTGCTCGGCCAGCCACTGCAGCTTGTGTTGCGGGCTCGGGGTGGTCTCGGTGATGCTCATTTGTGCCAACGTCATCTGCGACATATTAATGAAGGCATTCACGCCGTGATGCTTCGCCACCGCCGCCACATTGACCGTCGCGGCCAGGTACGCGTCCGAAACCGACATCCCGAAGTACATTCTTTCGCAACCGGCAATCGCCCGATGCATCGAATTGAGATCCAGCAGATCGCCGGCCACCACCTCCGCACCCATGGCGCGCAACGCCTGTGCGCGTTCGTCTTCACTACGCACCATCGCACGCACCGTTTCGCCTTGCTTCAACAGCAGTTCCGTGACCGTGCGCCCTATCGCGCCAACGCGGCCCGCCGCGCCAGTGACCAGAATGGGATCTGCCAACATTTCTTCCTCCTGTGCGTTGCCCTAAACCAATGGGAGATCCTCTTTGACGCGCTCGGTGTGACGTTCGCGCCTTTTAGTGTGCGGATGATCGCATTGTCCAACAGAAAACAGGCAAACACCTAAAGGATTTCGCGCTCGGGATGTTTGTCTGTCGCTCGAGTCCGGAGCTAGGCCGGAAACCGGTAACCTTGGTATCGGGACTACCGAGCGAAGGACTTCGGTACAATGGCACCACCATGGAGGATAGCAATGAGATGGCATGTCGCTTGGGCGTTTCTCGCGTTCTATGGTTTCGCAATTCCACTCGCGGCTCAGAACCCTGAGCTTTCCATTGAGGTCAAACGGTATGTGAAGGTGGAAGCACCAAAGGTGGTGCTGACCCACGTACGCATGATTGATGGAACGGGCGGCGCCGCGGTGGAAGATCAAAACGTGGTGATCGAAGGCGGGAAGATCGCGGCCATCGAAAAAGGCGCGGACGTACCCGTTAGCACAGGCGTGACCGTGCAGGACCTTCGAGGATATTCCGTGATGCCCGGCATCGTGGGCATGCACAATCATCTTTATTACCAGAGGCGGCCCAACCTGAAGAGCGACTGGAGCGGAGAAGCGCCGCTGCTGCTACCGCAGATGACATTTTCGGCGCCACGTCTCTATCTGGCAGGCGGCGTGACGACGATGCGGACCACGGGAAGTGTGGAACCTTACGCCGACCTGAATTTGAAGCGCGATATCGAGGCGGGCAGACTCGCGGGGCCGCACATTGACGTGACCGGGCCCTACCTGGAGGGGGCCACCAGCCCCTACATCCAGATGTATCGGCTGAAGGACGCGGATGACGCGCGGCAATTGGTGAATTACTGGGCCGACCGCGGAGCGACTTCGTTCAAGGCGTACACGAACATCACGCGGGAGGAGTTGAAGGCGGCGATAGAGGCGGCGCACAGCCGCGGCATCAAGGTCACCGGCCATTTATGTTCGGTGACGTATCCCGAAGCGGTTGAACTGGGGATCGACGACCTGGAGCATGGATTTTTTGTGAATACGCAACTGGACCCGGACAAGAAGCCAGACCAGTGCAGTGAGAGCAGCGGCGCCTATACGCTGGACCACATGACGCCGGGGAGCGTGGAAGCGAAGGAGTTGATCGAGTTGCTGGTGAAGCACCATGTGGCGATCACGTCCACGCTGCCAGTGTTTGAAGGGCGGACGGACGTTGGAAAGGTACCTCCGCTCCGGCAAGAAGTGCTGGATGCAATGACGCCGGAAGCACGAGATGATTATTTCGTGCTTCGCAACAGGCCGGCGTCAGCGCCTGCTCCAAAATTCGCGAGTAAGGAGTTGTTCAAGAATGGAGCCGGACTGGAACTGGAGTTTGCGAGGGCGGGCGGACTGCTGATCGCCGGGCCAGACCCGACGGGACGGGGCGACGTGATTCCCGGATTTGGTGATCAACGCGAAATTGAGCTGCTGGTGGCGGAAGGGTTTTTTCCCGTGGAGGCGATCCGGATTGCGACGCTGAATGGCGCGATCTACATGGGAAAGGACAAACAGATTGGTTCGATTGCAGTGGGAAAGAATGCGGACTTGGTGGTGATGAAGGGAGATCCGTCGAAGCAGATTTCGGATGTGGAGAATGTGGAGATTGTGTTCAAGGACGGTGTGGGGTATGACTCCGCGAAACTACGGGAGTCGGTACGGGAAAAGTACGGACAATATTGAGAAATGGACAGGTCACCTGCGCAACGCGGATGAGGCTTGCTCATTTTGAACGGATAGGTCGCCTTACCGGGTGCGCCGTGAAAGGCGGTTCACGACGCTAGGCTGCACGCTCCGGAAATCGGGAAGGTACCTCACAGTACGAGGTGGCTTGGTGGTTTGGAGGAAAGCAAGGCGCCTAGTAGCGCGGGCGTCCAAGAACGCCTCGCACCAGCTGGAGATCAATCCTTGGATCTGCCAAGAAGACCGTGAAGCTATTCAAGCCATCTTAATTGCTTGAGAAACGAGAGATCGCACCAATCTTTTGTGAGCTTCGCAGTGGCAAATCTGGGGGGGGACGATAAGCGCCTCTTTGAGACCCTATTTCGTTGTTCTTTCAAAACCACGCTTGCGAGTGCGGCGCACTCGCTGTTGATGAGAGATTCGGGATTGAGGAATCAGAGACGCCGCGTGTATGATGCCGGGACCGGAGTGGCAAGAACACAGCAGAGCATCGGGCGCAAGCCGTCCTGCTGAGAACTGGCGAAGGGGAAATCATGAAGCGAATCTTGTTCATCCTGGTGATTCTGGCAATGGTGCAAGCGGCGTCGGCGCAGGATTGGGCCAAGGAAAAGCTGGCGAAGTCCCCGCGGCACTTCGAATGGGTGACGGTGAAACACGACGGGCGTTCTGTCGACACATTTGTCGTGTATCCGGAGTTGAAGGACAAACGTCCGGTGGTGCTGATTATTCACGAGATCTTTGGCATGACGGACTGGGTGCAAGATTTGGCGGATCAGGTGGCGGAGGCAGGGTATATCGCGGTTGCACCAGACTTGCTCTCTGGCTTGGGGCCAAATGGTGGGCGAAGCTCGTCCTTTGAACCAGGGAAAGCCAACGAGGCCGTCAGCAAGTTGAATCCCGACCAGGTAACTGCAGATTTGAATGCCGTTGCAGACTATGGAAAGAAGTTGCCGGCTTCGAATGGAAAGTTGTTCGTGGGCGGATTCTGCTGGGGGGGTGGGCAAACGTTCCGCTTTGCGACGAATCGTGCCGACCTGGCTGCGGCGTTCGTTTTTTATGGGCCGCCACCAGATAAGGATGCGATGGAGCGCATCAAAGCCCCGGTGTATGGTTTCTTTGCTGGGAATGACGCGCGCATCGGCGCGATGATTCCCGACGCGATCGCCAACATGAAGGCCGCGGGGAAGACCTTCGAGCCTGTGACGTACGACGGCGCGGGGCATGGGTTCATGCGCTCCGGCGAAGCGCCTGACGCGAAAGATGCCGACAAGAAGGCGCGCAGCGAGGCCTGGGAACGCTGGAAGAGTCTGCTGGCTGGGAGCTAGCCATCGGAAACGGAACGAAGACTAATGTCCTTGGTGTCGCAACGCGGTAGCGATGGAGCGCGCGTTCTTAGTAGCATCGTGATTGTGTCTCTGGAGCAAATGGTGGAGTATTTGCTCGTGAATGGGATAGTCCCTCCAGGAGTCGGGAGACAAACAGACTGATTGCCAGAATTACGGTAAACCAAGCTCTACTGAACGATGCACCATCGCGACGCTTTGAGGAACTAGGCGCTTCCGCCTTGGACATTCGCCTCAATGCGCGAACGGTTTCTGCCGAACGTCGCGCCTAGTACAACACACGGTACTAGGGATCCTAGGAATACGAGGTGATACCACACTGGAAACCTCGTCCAGAGCCGAATGTGTACCGGGATGAATGCCAGGAGCAAGACAGCGCCAAGCACCCACGACACGGCTCTGCCCGTCGGCGCGACAACTCTTGCGGCCGCACCTGCCGCAAGCGATGCGAGGACGCCGAGCACGAGGCGGGCCGCCATCATCCCGAGCGAGAACGTCATCTGCGGCTCGGCCGCGGCATAGCCTTGGATGGCGAGTCGCAGGCCCCGGTTTAGGAGGGACACGACCAGCACCCACACCGCGAGCCCTGCAACAAACCCGAGAATGGACCGTTTCATGGCGTCTTCCTCCCGTTAGTTTGACTGATTCTCCGGTTGGCGGGCGACTGAGTTATATCAAAAAAGGGAAGTTGCTGACAGCACAGTTCCACAAGAGGTTTGAAATGCACCATGGCGCTGCCCGTGCCTCGAGAGCCCGATGTTTTCCCTATCCAATAAGACGGCTCCAGGCGTGAACCCGATTCATAAAGTGCGCTAGTCGCAAAAAGGTCTGCGATCGAAACGCCGCCGTTCCAATACATGCGCCCACGATGTTCGGTCATCACACACGCAAGAAACTCCTCGACCTTTCCGGGAGCGATCTTCCCCGCACCATTGCTCGTTGCGGTGCTTTCCTTTGGCGCTTTGGCGGCCAGCGCTTCGACGAGCTCGCGGCTCACGACTCGAGCGGGCTCCGGCACTTCGAGCAGGCGCGCGGTTCTGTGCGGGCGGTCGGGTAAAGAGTCGCCTTTGCCGCGAGAGTGCCGTAGACCTTGCAGATGCGTGCTGCGTTGTGGACGGTCGCGTCGATTTTCACCGCATCATTGTCGAACCTTGCGGCCAGGGGCTTTGAGGCACGCCTTGATTAGCTCGTGAGTTGGTTCGTCGTTGGGCAGGTCGAGCGCATGTTCCGAACCAACGGATTCTAGGCCCCACGCAGTGAATTTTTCACGGACTGAGTCTAACATCGACTCGGAACCACTACGAACTTCACGGCAATTCACCGACTGTCAGCCGAAATCGAGAGGTTTCCTTTTGGAGTCACAAGAACGGGAATCACAGAACAAGGACGAACGATTCGGCTAGCATAGAAAAGATGCCATCCTCTATCGCTACAGAAGCAATTCCAGCCACTGAAGTGACCGCGCGCTCGAAGTGCGCTCCTTTCGCGAGTTGGTATGTTGCCACGATCTTCCTGAGCGCATTTCTACTATTCCAGGTGCAGCTCATAATTGGTAAGTACGTCCTGCCATGGTTTGGCGGAAGCCCATCCGTTTGGAACACTTGTGTCCTGTTCTTCCAAATTCTTTTGTTGCTTGGATATCTTTATGCGCATCTGACTTCCAGACGGCTCACGCTGAGGCTGCAAACGCGCCTGCATTTGGCGTTGTTGTTCGCCTCTTTGGCATTGTTGGCCGCGATGGCGTTTCACTGGCCCTCCCCGATCACACCCGGTGTAGCCTGGAAGCCGGTTCCTGGAACCTCCCCAGAGTGGCGAGTGACTTTGGTACTAGCGCTGGGTGTCGGATGTCCTTTCCTGATCCTTTCGACCACTGGACCGTTGCTGCAGGTTTGGCGGAGTCGCACTCAACTCGATTCTCCCTATCGGCTTTACGCCTGGTCAAACGCAGGCTCTCTACTCGGACTGTTGAGTTATCCGTTCTTGGAGGAACGGTTGCTCCTGCTGCGCACGCAGGCGTGGTTTTGGTCCGCGGGGTACGCGTTGTTTTTGTTAGCTTATGGCGCGTGTGCGTGGATGTTGCCGCACTATTCCCTAAGGGAAGAAAGGCCTTCGGTTCAACTCGATAATGCCGGCAACAAGCCCAAAAAGACTTTGTTGCTCTTGTGGCTTGCTTTGGCTGCATGCGCGTCGGCGATGCTGCTTTCCACAACGAATCTAATAAGCCAGGAAATAGCGGTCATTCCTTTGCTGTGGGTTTTACCACTTTGCGTATATTTACTGACCTTTATAATCTGTTTTGGCGCCGAGCGCTGGTACCGGCGCAGAATCTTTCACACCCTTTATGCGCTGGCTTTTTCCGCTGCCCTTGTAGTTTTATCGGCGTCTGCACCGCACATCCTAATCCAAATCACGGTTTTCTGCGTCGCGCTCTTCGCCGTTTGTATGGTTTGCCATGGTGAGTTGGTGAAACACAAACCAGCGAGTGAGTTTTTGTCGAGCTTTTATCTTACGATTGCCTCAGGAGGAGCGCTCGGTTCGATTTTTGTGGTGCTGATTGCGCCTCATATTTTTCAGCGATTCTGGGAATTCCAACTTAGTTTGCTAATCTGCGGCCTGCTCCTTTTGACAATCGTTTTCCTCGAAAAGGAGTCGTGGCTTTATAAGCGTCTGGCTTTTCGAGTGTTGCTTTATGCCATCATCGTTGCCTTTATGCTCCAAGGGTACGCGTACGGCGTGGCTCTGATTCACCGAAACCCGGGCGCACGCGTTGCGCTTCGGGCCAGAAATTTTTTTGGCGTGAAAGCTGTGCTTCAGGATCAGTACGGCAACTGGCTGCTGCACGGACAAACTCGACATGGCGTGCAGTTAGCAGACCCTGTCTTTCACGACGCGCCGACGCTGTACTACAAGCGGCAAAGCGGTATTGGCCTGCTTCTGGAGCACTACCCGGGATTCCTCGATGAGGGTGGGAAGCGACGAACGTTGCGAGTAGGTGTGATAGGTCTCGGAGCAGGCACATTGGCGGCCTACGGGCATCCCGGCGATTATTTCCGGTTTTATGATATTGATCCGCAGGTGGTTGAGCTCTCGCTCGGGCAAGCACCGTGGTTCAGTTTCCTACACGATTCTTCCGCCACAATAGAGATTGTGTTGGGCGACGCTCGGCTTTCGCTCGAAAGAGAAGCGGCGATCGGGCAGCTCCAAAAATTTGATGTGGTCGTGCTGGATGCCTTTAACAATGACTCCATTCCCGTTCATCTGCTGACGAAAGAGGCCATGGCGCTGTATATTCGGCATCTGAGGGGGCCCGATTCGGTTATCGCTTTTCATCTCACAAATCGAGCCTTGGATTTGCGTCCCGTAGCTTATGGCCTGAGCCGCGAGTATCGAATGACCTGCCTCGAGGTAGAAGAACACTTCAGCGACTGGCTCCTCGCGTCATCGAACACCGATATGATGAACTCACCGGAGGTGAAGAAACGAAGCACGCCTGTCACCATTCGTCACGCGGTGCCGCTGTGGACGGACGAATACAGCAATTTGTGGGATGTTGTAAAGCGGTAGACATTTCAGTTGGTCAACTTGGGCAACAAATGAACAAGCTGTGCTGACAGCTGCTTAACCGATTGAAGGATTTAGAATTTTGAGTGGCGCGCCCTGAGAGATTCGAACTCCTGGCCTTCTGGTTCGCAGTTGAGAAGGCGGGAAATCCTAATGCCTTGCAGGTGCCGCACTTGCAGGCCGCACCCGCTTCAAAACTCCTGCCTCAGTTGGTACACGCGCGTGCCGGGTTCATGAAAAGGGTACACAAACCGGCGATGAAACGCTCTCCGGCCGGCAGCCCGATCTGGAGCAAACTCTCGATTGCCGTGCACGAAGTCAGCAACTCTACCCTGCCCGCGATTTGGACCGTTCCTCTAGGGAGGCGGATCTCGATGGTCCCCAGCGGCTCAGCGATACTGGTTCGGCAACCTTCTCTGCGTCAACCAATCGCTCGTCGTCGACCGTTACCGGAAGAAGTTTAGCGGTGGCACGATTTCCTAACCGTCCTTCCCGATACAGCTGGCGCCAGTGGAAAGTTGATTTGCGTTCAGCGCGTACCGCTGTGCTATGCGTGCCACGGATGCGCCAGACACGAACGTCTCTTGGGTGATCCGTCGCTTTTCTTCGATCGTCCAGCGGCACCGCGTCCTCACCTCTCCTAACGCTTTGTTTTGAAGTGTCCACTTATCCCTCGTGGACACTAACATTGGTGTCCACCAAGGGCATCTTCCTTACCTACCGCCACCCCAGGAATCGACGCTTGCTCCAAAACCGAAGGTTGCTAAGGTTGCTATCTGAGGGGTTTGGCGAAAAAGCTAAGTAACTGAGACAACGCATCCTGGCTTAGATTTTTCCTTGTTCGCAACGAGGAGGACCGCTTGTTGTGCACCTGATTCCAAGCAACTTGGCGTTTCTAAACGCCAACCGTTGCTCGGTTGGAAGACTTTCTGAAAGGCAAAAAAAGCGAGTTTAGTGTTCTGGTGTTACTTATCCTTGACACCGTCAAAGCGCCAGAGTAGCTTCAGCGTTGTTCCCATGCCCCCCGCCCACCAGACTGCCGATTAAGGTCTTCGGGCTTTGAACACACGCTATTTCTCATTCCTCGGTGCGTGTACTGAGACGATTGATCGTCCGGCGAATTAGAAAGGTTGATGCTGTGATGTATCACGTTTTCAGAACGCCAGCATTTCAGACCGATCGTGTGCTCGTAAGACGCCTGTTGTGGTTGATTGTGTTTTTGCTGGCGAGGCAGGCCTACGCGCAAACCGCGGGACCTGAATTTCCCAATCCCGGCAATGCTCACATGTCCCGCGACGAGCAGCGCGCTCTGGGCCTGAAGGCCGCCGCCCAAGTCTATCAACAGATGCCGGTCCTACCCGACAACAGCCCCGAAACGCAATACATCCGGCAGCTCGGCCAGAAGTTGGTAGCCACCATCCCACCACAGTACTCCTGGCCGTTTGAGTTTCACGTCATCGCCCAAAAGGAAATCAACGCTTTCGCGCTCCCTGGCGGACCGATGTTTGTCAACATCGGAACCATCAACGCTGCCGCCAACGAAGCCGAGCTCGCCGGCGTCATGGGACACGAAATGTCGCACGTGTACATGCAGCACTCCGCGAAGCAGGCCAGCAAGGCGCAGACCACGAGCTTGATCGCCGGACTCGCGGGAGCCG
>Ga0306923_10003685_pt1 | contig 14531 bp, 17 predicted proteins | sample sta12Can44000108_FD_203841 | JGI IMG/M metagenome (GOLD analysis project Ga0306923, IMG submission 203841) | Lab enrichment of tropical soil microbial communities from Luquillo Experimental Forest, Puerto Rico - statanox.12C.anox.44.000.108 (v2)... | ecosystem: Environmental > Terrestrial >... | reverse complement strand
GCGATCGCGAACGAGGAGGACTCCGGCTTGCATCCGCCGCCGGCGATCTGCGGGAGGATTATCGGGCCGTCACCGGACAGCTGTGCCCCAGGCATCCCCGGGGCTCCCAGGTCCGCCGAGGAAACCATGCCGCCGTCGGCTGCCAGCTTCTTCGCAAGCGTGAGGGCGGTATCCGCGGTCCGGGCCTGAAGCTGCTGGACGGTCAGCACGGTGGTCGACGACAGCGCCGCCGTGATGATCAGCACGACCCCGGCGACCAGCACCGTACCGGCCGTGACCAGCACATACGAGGCGGTCATCTTGGCCTGCAGGCCCCATCGACGCTTCATGCCCGCCACGTTAACCCCGCACGAAACCGTGCACCACCCGCCAGCGGGGGAGCCCGGCCACCCCGAAAGGGGGAGCCAGGTTCGCTCCTCGCCGCGATGCGCCAGCCCGGCGCGGACAGCGACCGTGAAGAGGCCGGCTCAACTCCGGCCGACTCGAAGGAGGGCAATCATGCGAACAGGAACCGCGTTCAGGCGCACCGCCGTGGCGGCCGCCGCGGCCGGCCTGGCCGCCCTGACCGCGTGCAGCTCAGCAACCGGCGGCACCGCGGCGGCCGCTGGCCAGGGCACGCACGCCGGCCCGTCCGGCCCGGGCTACGACTCGGTCGAGTCGATCACCCGCTGCTTCCGCCAGCACGGCGACCCGGGCTTCCCCGACCCGGTCTACGACCCCGGCGATGGCCGCTGGCACTTCGGCACCTCGCCCGGCTCGGTGCCGGCGTCCGCCCGGCAGGCCTGCCAGAACCTGTTCCCTGCGGTCAACCCGTCACCGCCGGTCCCGCAGGCCGAGTTCCAGGAGCTGCTGCAGTTCGCGCGGTGCATGCGCCAGCACGGCGTGCACGACTGGCCCGACCCGACCGTCGCCGGCGACTTCGCGCTGCCGCACGACCTGCTGACCAAGACGCCGGCCAGCGACGCCGCGATGAGCGCCTGCTCGCGGTACATCCCTAGCGGGGGCCTTGATGTCAGCGCCGGCTGACCGCCGCCCAGCCGGCGGGCGGGGGGCCGCCAGGTGGGTGACGCCCGGCGTGGTCGTGCTGGCGGCCGCGCTGGCCGGCTTCGGCGCCCGGAGCGAGTGGCCGAAGGCCGCCCCGCCGGCCACCACCCAGGCGGCCATCCCGGTCTCTAGCGCGCCGGTCGTCCGGACCGATGTGAAGCAGCGCCAGGTGGCGTCCGGCACGATCGGCTACCGGGGCGCCTACAGCGTCGCGGACGAGCTCCCGGCCGGCGTCATCACCGCGCTGCCGCGCGCTGGCCAGATCCTCACCCGGGGCCAGGTCCTGTACCAGGTCGCCGACCAGCCGGCCACCTTGTTCTACGGCACCACCCCGGCCTGGCGCGACATCGGCCCGGCCAGCACCCCCGGCCCGGACATCAGGGAACTGGACGAGAACCTCAACGCGCTCGGCTACGACGCGGGGCACCCGGGCGACGTCATCACCTGGGGCACCGTGGCCGCGGTCGAGCGGTGGCAGCTGGCCCACGGTATGCCCGGGACCGGGACGATCACCCTAGGCCAGATCGTCTTCCTGCCGGGCCCGGTGCGTGTCACCACGACCCCGGCGGGCACCGGCACCCCCGCGGCGCCCGGTGCCCAGATCCTCACCGGCACCTCCACCACGCCGGCGGTCTCGGCGGACCTGACCCCGGGCAGGGCACCCCACGCCGGCGACCCGGTGCAGGTCACCCTTCCTGACGGCACCACCATCAACGGGCACGTGCGCACCGTCGGCGCCGTCACCCAGGGGCCGCCGGCGCAGGGCCAGAGCACCCCGACCGCCATCATCCCGGTCACCGTCGGCCTGGGCAGCTACCGCCTGCCTTCCGATCTCGACCAGGCGCCGGTGCAGGTCACCATGACCGAACGGACTGATCCGGACGTCCTGGCGGTACCCGTCACCGCCCTGCTGGCCCAGCCGGGCGGCGGCTACGCGGTGCGCACCACGGCGCACCGGCTGATCCCGGTCGGCGTCGGCATCTACGACGACACCACGGGCCTGGTCGAGGTCGGCGGCGGCGGCCTCGCCGCGGGCATGACGGTGCAGGTGGCACAGGGATGACCCCCGCGCTGACGCTTAAGGACGTGACGAAGACCTACCCAGGCGAACCCCCGGTCTGGTCGCTGCGCGGGGTGGCCCTCCAGGTCATGTCCGGCGAGCTGGTAGCCATCACCGGCCCGTCCGGGTCCGGCAAGACCACCCTGCTCCACCTGGCCGCCGGCCTGGACCGGCCGACCAGCGGCACCATCTGGATCAACGGCCGGGACGTCAGTGGCATGCCGGACCGGCAGGCGTCCACCCTGCGCGCCTACCAGATCGGCGTGGTCTTCCAGCAGTTCTTCTTGCTCCCGGACCAGACCGCAGCCGGTAACGTGGCGGCCGGCCTGCTCTACCGCGGAGTCCCCGCCGCCGAACGCCGCCGCGCCGCCATGACGCTGCTGGACCGCGTCGGCCTCGGGCACCGCGCCACGCACCGGCCGCAGCAGATGTCCGGCGGCGAGCAGCAGCGGGTCGCGATCGCCCGGGCGCTGGCCGGCGACCCGGCGGTGATCCTCGCCGACGAGCCCACCGGCAACCTGGACCAGGTCACCGGTGAGGAGATCGTCAAGCTGCTGGTCGACCTGAACGAGGCCGACGGCGCCACGATCGTGGTGATCACACACGACGAGCACGTCGCCGCGCGGGCCCGGCGGCAGATCGTCCTGCGGGACGGCCGGGTCGTCACCGACCGGGCCGCCGCCGGCGGGACACTTAGATGACCAGGTCCAGGATGCGTCCCGCGGACGTCATCCGGTCCGGGGCGAGCGGCCTGCGGTTCCGCCGGACCCGCACCCTGCTAGCGGCGCTCGGCATCGCGATCGGGATCGCCGCGCTAGTCGCGGTACTCGGCATCACCAAGTCCAGCCAGTCCGCGCTGGTCGCGGAAATCGACCAGCTCGGCACCAACTTGCTGACCGTGGCCAACGGCTCCACCCTATCCGGTGGCGAAGCCGAGCTGCCCCGGTACGCCACCGCCATGGTGACCCGGGTCGCCGGAGTCGAGCAGGTGGCGCCGACCGCGCTCATCAGCACCGTCCAGGTGTACCGCACCGACAAGATCCCGGCGGCCGCCACCGGCGGCCTGGCCGTCCGGGCCGCCGACCCGTCGCTGGTCGCCGCCCTCGGCGGTTCCATCCGGCAGGGGACCTTCCTCAACGGCGCCACCAGCAGGTTCCCGGTCACCGTGCTCGGCTATCAGGCCGCGCACACCCTCGGCATCGACTCGCTCGCGGGCAGTCCCCGGATCCGGATCGGCACGCTGTGGTTCACCGTCCAGGGCATCTTGAACCCGGTCCCGCTGGCCCCGGAGATCGACAGGTCAGCCCTGGTCGGTTTCCCCGAAGCCGCGAGCAGCCTGGGCTACGACGGACACCCGAGCCGGATCTACGTGCGGACCGACCCGGCGCGGACCGCGCAGGTACAGCAGCTGCTCGGCCACCAGGCCGACCCGGAGGCGCCGAACGAGGTAGCGGTCAGCCAGCCCTCTGACGTGCTGACCGCCAGGCTCGCCGTGGTCAGCTCCGGCACCCAGCTGTTCCTCGGCCTGGGCGCGGTCGTGCTGCTGGTCGGCGGCATCGGCATCGCCAACGTGATGATCGTGGCAGTCCTCGAGCGCCGATCCGAGATCGGCCTGCGCCGCGCCCTGGGCGCCACCCGGCGGCACATCGCCGAGCAGTTCCTGGCCGAGTCCGCTGCCCTGTCTGCCCTCGGCGGCACCGCCGGCGTCCTGCTCGGCATCGCCATCACCACGGGCCTGTCCCAAGCCAGGCACTGGACCGTCACCATCCCCGGGTACGCCACCTGGGGCGGCCTGGCCGGAGCGCTGGCCATAGGCGCCGTGGCCGGCCTGTACCCGGCGATCCGCGCCGCCCGGCTGTCGCCCGCCGAGGCACTCCGGACGACATAGCGGGCGCGGGCGCAGCCGGGAATACCAGTGGCTCTGGCGGCTGCCCCGCGCCGACGTCCTGACCTGCCGCCGTAGGCGACGCGGCCCCGCTTCCGGCCACCTAGAAACCTAACCACCGCAGATTCCCCATGCTTGGGGGCATGAGGGTGGACCGCCGTGGCTGAGGATCGTCGCGACGGTGATCAGTGCGACGGAGGCGAGAAGCCAGATCAGAAGGGCGGCTCGCTGCGGACCGGGGCGGTGCGGCGTTCTTGCTCGGCGCTGACGGTGCGGCGGGTGTCGCAGAGGTGAGCGTATCTTCTCGTGCCCTGGCATCTCTTCGCTCGATGCCAGCCGGCCGAACATGGCCAGCAGCGCGGCGAGTCTCGGGTCAGAATCGCCGAGCGCGCTCTTAATGGAATCCAGGGCCTGGTGCTCCCATCCGGGGGCATGTGCGTGGCTGGTCATGGCCTTTCTCCGTTGCTGGCGCGGGGGTTACCGGACCGGTGAGGCGGGGTCTACGTGGGCCTCGGCTTGGTGCGCTACGTTCACCAGGGTCGTGTCCAGGTCGACCGGGAACGCTGCCAGCAGCAGCGCAACAAGAATCACGGGCTTGGAACGCATGGTTTAAATACTCCAAGTACTACTTTAAAAAGTCAAACGATTAAACTTGAAGTTCAACCAGACGTCGGCTAGCCTCGGCCCATGCGGACCGCCAAATGAGACCAAGGGGGGCACGACGCGCCCGCCTACGGCTGTCAAGACCGGTGTTCTTGAAGACCAGTGGCGGTGGAGGTGGGATTTGAACCCACGGAGGGGTTGCCCCCTCACACGCTTTCGAGGACTGCGCAGTCCCATCCGCCACCGGTCGCGAGTGTACCGGACCTGGGCAGAAAGCTGGTTGGCGTGCGCCGGCGAACAACTCCGGACGGGGGTGAATGAGACCAAAACTGAGCCCAGAGGCTGGACCGCGGACGGCGAGATGGCGTGCCTTCCAGGCGGTGCCCGGCGAGCGTCGAGGCGATCTCCTGGGCGCTGAATCTGGCCCTGGTTCCGGCGGATCGCGGCGCAACCAGCACCCCGACGGGGTGCAACCGGCGCAGCCACGGGATGCGGCGATTGCACCCTAACCGCCCAGGGAACCATCCACGGAACCGTCCGCCGCCCCCGCGCCCGCGCGCGGGCGTCGGCCACGGCCACCACAGCACACGGCGGCGGGCCGGCCGACGAGTTCTTCGCCGCCCTCGGGGACGGCTGGCGGCTGACCGCCGCCCAGCGGGCCAGGCTCGCCCCCGCGTGCGGGCCGCGCTGGAGGCGGGCTGGTTGCCGCGCGCTGGCGGCCTTCACCGGCGCGAACACCGCCGGGGTGCGCAGCCCGTACGCGGTGCTGCGCGCCCGGGCCGCGTCTTGCACGCCCGCCGAGGTGCGGCGAATGCGACCAGGTCGCGCGGATGTTCGGCTTCGATGGTGACGCGCCACGCCCGTACCCGCGCTGCAAGCCGGCCACCACACCCAGCCGCGCCAGTTCTGCCACGCCGTTGCCCTGCGCCCGCAGCGGTTCATCTGCGCCGCGCGTACTGCGTGCAGGCGAAATCGCGCCTGACGACTCTGCGCAAGATGGAGGAAGCAGGTTGGATGGTGAGCTTGGATGCAGATCATCCGTTCTGGATCGCATTAAGGCTGAGACCATGGGCCGACCGCAGTTGGGACCATCCGGTCCCCGCTCGCAGAGCCCGGACCGTACAGTTTCCGGCGCAGGGCCACGGTGCGGGGGCGGTGAAAAGCGATCAGCCTTCATAGCCGCCTTCCTCCCGGAAATGCTGTCAGGCGAGGGGCGGCTTGACGGCGGCATGGTCGGGTCTGGCGCCGATTGTGGCGGGCGGCGCGGCCAGGAGGGTAACGGTGACCCGCAGGCCGCCGCCGACTACCGGCGAGGCGGTGGCGTCCCCGCCGTGAGCCCGGGCGACCGCGTGGACGATCGACAGGCCGAGCCCGCTGCCGCGAGCCGAGCCCACGTGATCGGCGTGCAGCCGCCGGAATGGCTCGAACAGCGACGCCGCCTGCTCCGTGGTGATCGGCGGTCCGCTGCTCTCGGCGATCAGCGTGACGGTGCCGCCGTGGCTGGCAGTCAGGATGGCCAGCCAGCCGCCGGGCCGGTTGTGCCGGATGCCGTTGTCGGCCAGGTTCTCCACGAGCCGTTCCAGCAGCACCCGGCTGCCGATGACGGGGGCTGCCTGCAGCGTGGCTCCTGTCCGGATGCCAGCTTGGCGCGCGCTGTCGGCGAGGTGGCCGAGGGCGGGGTTCACGAGTTCGGCGAGGTCGACCCGCTCGGTCCGGTCGATGCCGCGCTCGCTCTCGGCGAGCGCGAGCAGGCCGTCCACCAGCCGCTCGGACCGCGCGACGGCGCCCCGGATGACCTGGCCCATGGCCCGCAGGCTCTCGGTATCCGCCGCCTGGTGGTCCAGCGTGACCTCGAGCTCGGTGCGCATGATGGTCAGCGGGGTCCGCAGCTCGTGGGAGGCGTTGGCCACGAAGCGCCGCTGGGATTCGAAGGCGGTATCGAGCCGGGCCAGCATCTGGTCGAAGGTGTCGCCGAGTTCCTTCAGCTCGTCATTCGGCCCGCTAAGTTCCAGCCGCTGGCTGAGGTTCGCCACGGACAACTGGCGGGCGGTAGTGGTGAGCTGGCGCACCGGGTGGAGCATGCGCCGCGCGGCGAGCCAGCCGAGCGCGACCGTCAGCAGGGCGAATGGCACCAGGATCAGCATGAACTGCCGGAGCACCTGGCTGAGCGTCGGGTCATAGCCATCCGGCCGGGGAAATTGGAGATCCTGCGGTCTCGGCAGCAGGCCGGAGTCGCTGAACTGATCTGTCGGGTGGGCCAGCAGGAATGAGAGCTGTCCGCGGGCCGCTGCCACGATCAGTTCGGGTGTCTGCGGGTTGCTGATCAGAGCCCGGTCGTACTCGGCCATATACGAGGCCGAATAGGTCGACGCGCGAGCGCCGGCCCAGCCCGTCACTCCGTGTTGGAGAAGCGCGTAGTTGACCGCCAACAGGGCAGCGCCGGTAATGAGGAAGAGCAGGGCGAAGGTGAGCGCCACCCGCACCCCGAGTGTCATCCGGAAGGCGGCCAGGCGGCGGAGCGCTGCGTGGCCGGACGATAGGTTCAGCGCGCTCATGGGATCTGGTACCCGGTGCCGGTCACGGTCTGGATCAAGGGCGGGTCGCCGAGTCGGCGCCGCAGCTTGCTCATGGTCATCCGCACCACGTTGGTGAATGGGTCGGTGAACTCGTCCCAGGCCCGGTCCAAGAGCTCCTCGGCGCTGACTACCGCTCCGTCGGCGGCCAGCAGGATCTCCAGCACGGCCAGTTCTTTCTTGGACAGGTCCAGCCGTTCGCCTCGTCGGTAGGCGATCCGGCGGACCGTGTCGATGGCCAGGTCGCCCCGGGTCAGCATCGGCGGATGAGCGGGGTGAGCGCGGCGCCCGAGCGCCCGGACCCGAGCCACGAGCTCCCCGAAGGCGAACGGCTTGGCCAGGTAGTCATCGGCGCCGAGGTTGAGGCCGTCGATCCGGTCGGTGATCTCCCGCGCCGCGGTAAGCATCAGCACCCGCCCGGTGCCGTCTCCTGTGACCAGCTGCCTGCAGACCTCATCGCCGTGTACCACCGGCAGGTCACGGTCCAGGACGATCACCTCGTACGGGCAGACCGCCGCCTTGGCCAGGGCCTCGCCGCCGTCCAGCGCGATGTCCACGGCCATGCCCTCGGCGCGCAGCCCGCGGGCCACGGCCTGGGCCAGCGGCGGTTCGTCCTCGACGATGAGCACGCGCATGGCGACCTCCACAGCTAATCCGGCCACGCGGTCCATGCTGCCTGAGCGTGTGTAACGCGAGCATAAACGGCTCGCTGACGGCCTGGTTATGCCCGGTTGCGTACAACGGGCGTGGCGGCAAGCAGCCGCGACAGCAGCTAATCGGGGAGAACTACCGTGACACCACCACGAGGCATAAACGGCCTGGCGGCCGCCTGGATGGCGTTCGCGATCTGCGCGATCTGCGCCTGCTCATCAGGCCAGTCGGGCCCGAGCGTGGCCGGCTTGCCCCGCCATTCCGCCCGGCCGCCGACGGCGCTGACCCAGGTCCAGAAATTCCAGCGGCTGGTGAAGTTCGCCGAGTGCATGCGCAGCCACGGAATCGACGTGCCCGACCCGCGGCCGGGCGCGTTCCAGATCCCGGGGGCGACCGATCCGATCACAACGGCCGCCATGCGCGCATGCCAGCACTGGCTGCCGAGCCTTGACCCGAGCAGCGGGGTCCGCCCGAACGCCAACCTCGCCGCGGAACTGCCCGGCCTGATCGCCTACGCCCGCTGCATGCGCGGCCGCGACATCGCCATGCTGGACCCCAACTCCTTCGGCGCGCTTAACCTGGGCCAGGTACCCGGTATCACCAACGACTTCGGCCGGCACTCGCCGCAGTTCCGCGCTGCGGATGCCGCGTGCAGGCACCTGCTGCCCGCCGGGGTGCACGACGACGGGACCGGGCCATGAGGCGGCGGGCCGGATTCGCCGCAGGCTTGCTGGCTGCCGCGGCCGCCGGGGTCGTGGCTACCGTCGCTGTCCGCGGCGGCCAGGCCCCGGCCAGCCCTCCGGCTGCCCCGCCGGTGACGACGGCGACCGTGGTGCAGACGGATCTGGCCACCACCGTGCTGACTGCGGGGACGCTAGGTTACGCGGCCACCAACCCGGTGGTGAACCAGTTGGCCGGTACGTACACCGCCCTGCCGAGGCCGGGCCAGGCCATGCGGCCTGGCCAGGACCTGTACCGGGTCGACAACCTGCCGGTCGTGCTGATGCAGGGCGGGACGCCAGCCTGGCGGGCGTTCGCACCTGGCATGACCGGCGGCCCGGACGTCACCGAGCTGCAGCGCAATCTGATCGCGCTCGGCTACGCCGCCGAGCTGTTCACGGCGCCTACCGGCCAGTTCGACGCGCTAACCGAGGATGCAGTATTCCGCTGGCAGCAGGCGGCCGGGTACCCCGTCACGGGGGAGATCGACCTCGGCCAGGTGGTATTCCTGCCCGCCGGGGTTATCGTCGGCGGCCTCAACCAAGCCCCCGGCCAGCCCGCGTCGCCCGGGCAGGTCCCCTATCAGGTGACCGCCGCGAACCGGATCGTCACCGTCCCACTCGGCCCCGACCTGCCCGCCGTGACCAGCGGGGACGCGGTAACCATCGTGCTTCCCTCCGGGGCCACGACGCCTGGCACGATCACCGCCATCGGCCCCGCGTTGTCGGCGGGCAACTCCGGAACGGGCAGCTCAGCAACGAGCAGCACCTCTGGCTCGTCCGGCTCGGGCGCCTCGAGCGGTTCGTCTGGCGCGTCGATGCAGGTCACGATCACGCCGGTTCGGCCCACCGCGACGGGCACCGGGCAGAACGTGGCGGTCCAGGTGTCCCTGGTCACCCAGAGCGTCCGCGACGTGCTGGCTGTGCCGATCGCGGCGCTGCTGGCGCTGGCGGGCGGCGGCTACGGGGTGGAAGTGGCCGGGCCGGACGGCGATGCCCGGCTGGTGGGCGTCACCACCGGCCTGTTCGCGAACACGCTCGTCCAGGTGTCCGGTCCCGGTATCCGCGCCGGGATGAAGGTGGTGACCGCGCAATGACCGCCCTCGCGCTGCAGGACGTTTCCAAGGTGCACCGGCGCGGCTCGGCCCCGGTCACCGCCCTGCGTGGTGTCTCGCTCAGCATTAGCCCGGGGGAGCTGGTGGCCGTCACCGGGCCCTCCGGCTCGGGCAAGTCCACTCTGCTGGCCATCGCCGGCACACTCGACCGGCCCACCGCCGGCCGGGTGACGGTCGCCGGACAGGCGGTCGGCCAGCTGTCCGACTGGGAGCTGTCGGCGTTCCGCGCGCGGCGCATCGGGTTTGTCTTCCAGCAGTTCTTCTTGCTGCCCGGGCTGACCGCGGTGGACAACGTGGCGACCGGGCTGCTGTACCACGCGGTGCCGGCGCCGCGCCGGCGCGCTGCCGCGGGGGCCGCGCTGGAGGCGGTCGGCCTGGGACAACGGCTCGGTCACCACCCCGGCCAGCTGTCGGGCGGCGAGTGCCAGCGGGTCGCCATCGCCCGCGCCCTGGTCGGCCGGCCGGCCATCATCCTGGCCGACGAGCCCACCGGCAACCTCGACACCGCCGCGGGCGCCGCCATCCTGGCCCTGCTGACCCGGCTCAACGCGGAGGGCACCACCATCGTCATCGTCACCCATAACCCGGATGTCGCGGTCAGTGTGCCGCGGACCATCCGCCTGCGCGACGGCGTCATCGAGCAGGACACCGCGAGGCATCCATGAACGGCGAAACCGAAGACCCGGCCCGCCGCCTGCTTGACCCAAAGGACCAGGCCGGACCCTCGGGCTCCCACGGCCTGCGGCCCGCCGACGTGGCCCGGCTCGCGATTGCCGGACTGTGCGTCAAGCCGGTTCGTGCGGTGCTGTCCGCGCTCGGCGTCGCGCTCGGCGTGGCCACCATGGTGGCCGTCCTGGGCATCTCCGCCTCCAGCCGGGCGCAGCTGGTGGCCGAGATCGACACGCTCGGCACGAGCATGCTAACCGCCCAGCCCAGCGCGCTGGCCGGCACCCAGAACGCCGTCCTGCCCGCCCTCGCTCCGGTCATGGCCGCCCGGATCGGGCCGGTCATCGCCGTCGGTGCGGTCGGCGCCGTCAGCGCCTCCATCTACAAGAACGACCGCATCCCGACCGCCGACGCCGAATCCATCAGCGTCGAGGCGGCCGGCCCCAGCCTGCTCGGCACCGTAGAAGGTCACCTGTCCCGCGGCCGGTTCCTGAACGCCGCGACCTCCCGGTACCCGGCCGTCGTGCTCGGTGCGGACGCGGCCGGGGCCCTGGGCCTCGACCAGGCCGGAACGCAGGCCTGGCTGGGCGGCCAGTGGTTCACCGTGGTGGGGATCATGCAGCCCGTACCGCTCGCGCCCGAGTTGGACCGTGCCGCGCTGATCGGCTTCGCCCAGGCCGCCCGGCTGGCCGGCCAGCCGGTGCTGCCGACCGAACTGTTCGTCCGCACCGACCCGCAGGCCGTCAGCGCCGTTCAAGCCGTGCTCGCGGCGACCGTCGACCCCGCCTCGCCCCAGGATGTCCAGGTCACCAACCCAGCCGACGCGCTGATCGCCCGGGCCGACGCATCCTCCGCGTTCCAGGGCCTGTTCCTCGCCCTCGGCGCCGTCGCTCTGGCCGTCGGCGGCATCGGCATCGCCAACGTCATGGTCATCGCCGTCCTCGAACGCCGCAGCGAGATCGGGCTGCGGCGTGCCCTGGGCGCCCGCCGCGCCCACATCGGCCTGCAGTTCCTCGCCGAGTCCGGCGCGCTAGCCCTGACCGGAGGAACCGCAGGCGCCATCCTCGGCGGCTTCGCAACCACCGTCTTCGCCGCGGTACGCCACTGGGACGCCCAGGTACCGATCCCGGCCCTGCTGCTGGCCACAGGCTCCGCGGTCGCGGTCGGCGCCGCGGCCGGCGGCTACCCCGCGCTCAAGGCGACCAGGTTCTCCCCTGCCGAAGGGCTGCGAACCGCGTGATCCAGCCTGGCAGACCCGTCCCGTCGCATCGGCCGCTCTCAAGGTGACATGATGGTGTCGCTGGTCGGCGTGAGATGATCGTGTAGGAACGCGCGCCGGAATCCCGGCCGTGGCCCGGCGGCGCTGGCTGGTGCTGGTGGTGGTGCTGGCGGGGGCCGTGCATGGCGATCCTGGACATGGCCATCGTGACTGTGGCGATCCCGTCCATCGGCCCGGATCTGCATGCCAGCTTCGGCGGTGTCGAGCCGGTCCTCTCCGCGTACACGATCGTCTACGCGTGCCTGCTGGTGACCGGCGGGCGGCTGGGTGACCTGTATGGCCGCACACGGCTGTCCGCCATCGAGATCGCCGGCTTCGTGGCTACGTCCGCGCTGTGCGGGGCCGCCCCATCGAGCGGTAATGCGGACTCGTGATCTGGAACGTCGCTGGGCTGCTATCGGGGAGCTTCCAGCCGCTGACGGACCTGGAGAGCAGAGTCCACGTGGAACTGCCGGTGCATGCGCTGCTCCCTTGGCCGGAAGTAGCGGGTCGCCTCCGCCATGGGGATCACCTCGGGCCGGTCGACCTGGTGCGTGCGCCCGCTGGTCACGATAGTCGCCGAGCCCCTGGCGAGGACGTTCTTCAGCCAATCGGTGCGCTTGCCGTACGGCAGGGCAATCAAGAAGCTGTCATCATGCTGGACCGCGATCACGGGTGTCTCATAGGTCCGGCCCGATCGCCGGCCGACATGGCGGACGACCGACGTGTCGGATCCTTCCTTGCCGGCTGATCTCAAAGCGAGCGGCCGCATGGCTCGGGTGAACAAGCGCAAGGCGTTCTGGATTGGACCTCTCATGCCCCAAGGTTCTCGGCGGGTGGCGGCCCGGAGTAGGGCCGAAGGGCCTGGCGCCGTCAGGATTTCTTGCACGTGCCGAAAGGCGACGCCTGGGCACAGGGCCGGGCCGCTCGCTCAGCCGGTACACCCCGATCATGGCCATCGCCGCTTCTTGCGTCAGGCTGCCGCCGCGGTCACCGGGCCGCCGACGGCGTGAAGGCTGCGGGCCCGGGCCCGGAGATCTCGATGGTGTACCCGTCGGGGTCGGCGACGAAGGCGTAGGGCATCCCCGGCGCGTGCTCACCCCGTTCGACCAGCCGCCCGCCTGCCTGCTCGGCTCGGCGCACCGCCTCATCGACGGCTGCGGCGGAGGGCTCGGCCAGGTGGATGCCGAAGTGCTCGACTCCGCCCTGCTGTCCGGCCCGGGCGCGGTCGTCCTCGGTCCCGGCCAGGTCCAGGGCCAGCGAGTCGCCGCCGCCGGGGGTGCCGACGAGGACCAGCGATGCGGTCCGGAACACCTCGGCCATCCCGAACGCCTGCGTGTAGAACGCGACGGCGCGGTCGTGCTCGGCCACCAGCAGGTGGACGTGGCGGATCCCGGTGAAGTTCATGGCTCGATCTCTCTCTGTTCGGGTAATGCGAATGGTTGGAATATATCAAACGATATGCTTAAGTCAAGCCATTAGGTAGACTGCAACCATGAGCCAGGGAGAGCCAGTCACGAGTGAGCACCCGGCCGGCCGCCCAGATCCGGACCTCGCGGCGGTCATGCGGGCCTGGGCCCGCACCATGGCCGCCGTCGGAGCCGCGACCGGGCCGTTCTTCGGCGACCTGGAGATCACCACCGCCCAGCTGCGGGTGCTGGGCCAGCTCAGCCACCACGGCCGGATGAGCGGCCGCGAGCTCGCCGCCCAACTCGGCGTGACGCCGGGCACCGTGATCCCGCTCATCGACCGGCTGGAGGACCGCGGCTACCTGCGACGCGTCCCGGACCGGGCCGACCGGCGGCTGACCTGGCTCGAGCTCACCGCGGCCGGGGAGGAATTCTTCCGCGGCCTGTGGCTGCCCGCCGGCCAGACCGTCATGCAGGCGATCGCGCAGTTCACCCCCGAAGACCGCCGGACCCTCGAGCGTCTCCTCGGCCAGATTGCCGACCACCTGGAGCACACCGCTCACCCGCCCGGACGCGCCAGCAGCCCCTGACATGCGCCATCAGCAACAGCAGTCGTTGAACCTGCCCAACCCCGGGCTCGCCCCGAGGCCCCGCCCGCGGCACGGCCACGATCCCCAGGCCGTCGAGATCAGCAAGGGTCCCGCAGGCTGCTGTCGCACCCGTCGTGACCGGCGCTACAGTTCCGGGCTGCTGAACTTCGCCGCGAATTCGCCGGAAGGTGAGAGGTGCGAGCACGACGTCATACAGGTCGCGGCCCCGGCGGGGTCAGCCTGTGCTCCCCGGTGCTGGGTCCTGGCCCTAGGCCGGGCTGGCGAGCGCGGCGGGTGCTGTCGCGGCGAGGTTTTCCAGCCACCGCTGCGTGGCGCGGTGCAGGGACGGTCCGAGTACCGCCCGCCCGGCGGCGGGCAGCGGCCCGGCCTGGGTCTCCTTGCTGAGCACCCGGGTGCCGTGCGGTGTGCTGGTGAGGGTGAAGGTGTGATCGGCGTGCAGGCCGGCGCTGGCCGCGGTGTAGCGGAATACCTGGCCGGGCACGGACTGCGAGACCACGCTGTGCAGGGTGACCGGGTGCGCCTTCCAGTCGAAGGTGGCGCCGGCCGGCAGCGGCCCGGGGGCCGGGCTGTGCACCCACCGGCACGCGGCGTACCACTGCGGCCAGCGTTGCGGGTCGGCCAGCAGGGCCCAGACGGCGTGGGCGGGCGCGTCCACGGTGATCTCGTTGACCGCGGTGATCGGTGCCGGGCGGGGCCGCAGCAGGCGGCCGGCCAGGCGGCGCATCACCGGCCGCGGGGCCAGCCGGCCCGCCTGGGCCATGATCGCGTTCGCGAGTCCGACGACCTTGACGACGCGGTGGCCGTCCAGCATGCGGACGGCGGCATCGGCGACGTGAGCGGCGCTGCCGTGGCGCCGGTAGATGGCCGAGGTCGCCGCCTCTGTCCGGCCCATGGCGCCCAGGAACGCGGTGTCGGTGGCACCGGGTCAGATCGCGGC
>Ga0306923_10003684_pt1 | contig 14534 bp, 9 predicted proteins | sample sta12Can44000108_FD_203841 | JGI IMG/M metagenome (GOLD analysis project Ga0306923, IMG submission 203841) | Lab enrichment of tropical soil microbial communities from Luquillo Experimental Forest, Puerto Rico - statanox.12C.anox.44.000.108 (v2)... | ecosystem: Environmental > Terrestrial > Soil... | reverse complement strand
GTCAACTCCCAGTCCGGCAAGGGCGGCGTGGCGTACGTGATGAAGACCGGGCACTCCCTCGACCTGCCGCGCCGCCTGCAGATCGAGTTCTCCAAGGTCGTCCAGTCCCACACCGACACCGAAGGCGGCGAGGTCACCCCGAACGAGATCTGGGACATCTTCAGCGCCGAATACCTGACTCCGGGACCGGTCGCGCTGGAAGACCACCAGTCCTCTTCGGTGGCGGAGGGCAAGCACGCGCTCTCGGCGGAGATCTCGGTCAACGGCAAGGCGCAGGAGATCGAGGGCATCGGCAACGGCCCGATCTCCGCGTTCTGCGCGGCGCTCGCCTCGGTCGGCATCGACGTGCGGGTCCTCGACTACGCCGAGCACGCCCTCACCGAGGGCACCGACGCGCAGGCCGCCGCCTACGTCGAGGTAGCCACCGGCGGCGAGGTCTTCTGGGGCGTCGGCATCGACACGAACACCGCGACGGCGTCCATGCGCGCGGTGCTGTCCGCCGTCAACCGTTCCCGCCGCGGCTAGTCCCGCCCCTTTTATCCCGAACGGGCCGGTGGCGCCTCTGAACAGCGCCCCGGCCCGTCCGTTCCCGCGCATTGCCCCCTCCCGCCGTCCACCCCCACCGCACATTCCATGATCGTGGGTCGTTTTTGGCGGATATCGCCACTTTTGACCCACGATCATGAGGTCCGGCGATGCGGGAGAATGAGAGCGTGCTCGGGTATCGGGATGACGGGGTTGTGCTGCGGACGCAGAAGCTGGGTGAGGCGGACCGCATCATCACCCTGCTCACCAGGCAGAACGGCCGGGTCCGCGCCGTCGCCAAGGGGGTGCGGCGCACGAAGTCGCGGTTCGGTGCCCGGCTGGAGCCGTTTACCCACGTGGACGTGCTGATCCACCCGGGCAGGTCGCTGGACGTGATCACGCAGGCCGAGGTGATCCGGCCGTACGGCGCGCCGCTGGCCGGCGACTACCCGAGGTACACCACGGGCACGGCGATGCTCGAGACCGCCGAGCGGTTCACCCCGGTGGAGAAGGAACCCGCGCTGCGCCAGTTCCTCCTGCTGATCGGCGGCCTCCGCGCCCTCGGCGAGACGGGCGAGACGGATGGGGATGCGAGCGCGGGCAACGCGCCGCGTGATCCCCGGCTGGTGCTCGACGCCTACCTGCTGCGCTCGCTGGCCGTCGCCGGGTACGCGCCCGCGCTGGAAGAGTGCGCCCGCTGCGGCACCCCCGGCACCCCCATCACCCTCCGCCCCGCCACCACCCCCGCCCCCGACACCACCCCCGCCCCCGACACCACCCCCGCCACCTCCGCCCCCGACACCACCCCCGCCACCTCCGACCCCGACACCACCCCCGCCACCTCCGACCCCGACAGCACCACCCCGTATGAGGCCAGTGGGCGACAGACCTCACAAGATGAGGCCAGTGGGCCACAGACCTCACCGGGTAACCGGCGGCTGGCCGGGTTCGCGGTCGCGGCCGGCGGGATGGTCTGCGCGTCATGCCGGCCGCCGGGCGCCGCGTCGCCCAGCCCGCAGACCGTCGCGCTGATGCTCGCGCTGCTGCGCGGCGAGTGGGACAGCGCGATGCGGAGCGAGCGCAGGCACAGGGTAGAGTGCAGTGGCCTGGTAGCCGCGTACCTGCAGTGGCACTTGGAGCACTCGATCCGGTCGTTGCGTCATGTGGAGCGTGCGTGAGCAAGACGTCCCGGGAGTCGCGCCCGGTCCGGCCGCCGGACCCCCATCCGAGCGGCGTCCGTCCTCCCGCGATACCGCCAGAACTGGTACCACGGCACGTCGCCCTGGTGATGGACGGCGACGGCCGGTGGGCGAAGAAGCGCGGGCTGCCCCGTACCGAGGGGCACAAGGAGGGCGAGTCCTCCCTGCTGGACGTGATCATGGGGGCCATCGAACTCGGCATCCCCTACCTGTCGGCGTACGCGTTCTCTACCGAGAACTGGCGCCGGCATCCCGACGAGGTGCGGTTCCTGATGGGGTTCAATCGCGACGTGATCCACCGCCGGCGTGACCTGCTCAACGAGATGGGCGTGCGGATCAGGTGGGCCGGCCGGCGGCCGAAGCTCTGGCGCAGCGTGATCAAGGAACTGGAATACGCCGAGCAGCTGTCGGCGGGCAACACCGTGCTGACGCTCCAGTTCTGTGTCAATTACGGCGGGCGTTCGGAAATCGTCGACGCCGCGGCCGCGATCGCCGCCGAAGCGGTGGCCGGCAAGATCCGGCCGGACAAGATAGACGAGCGTCTTTTCGCTCGCTACCTCGATGAGCCGGACATTCCGGAGGTCGATCTCTTCGTGCGCTCGTCCGGTGAGCAGCGCCTGTCGAACTTCCTGCTGTGGCAGTCCGCCTACGCGGAACTGGTATTTCTCGACACGCTCTGGCCCGATTTCGACCGCCGGCACCTCTGGCACGCGTGCGAGATATACGCCGCCCGGGACCGGCGTTTCGGCGGCGCGATCCCGAACGCCCTCCCTGAACCCGAGGCCGGCGAAAGCTGATCGCGGCCGAGGGCGCGTTAAGTCGATTTCGGTTCGCGTTCACCGGCGCCGCCTCATAAGCTGATGGCCTCCGGCAGCGATGCGCGGGCGCAGCGATGCCTTGCGAGGCCTTGGCCCGCGGTGCCGGATCAACAACCAGGGACCGCGCCTGCCGCGCCCGCCGACCGCCAGCCGGATGGAGAGCCCAATGGCACTACGCAGTGATCGTCTTGACGCCATCGTCAACTTGAGCAAGCGGCGCGGTTTCGTGTACCCGTCCAGCGAGATCTACGGTGGACTGCGCGCGGCCTGGGATTACGGGCCGCTCGGCGTCGAGATGAAAAACAACGTCAAGCGCCAGTGGTGGCGGACGATGGTCCAGGAACGCGAGGACATCGTCGGCATCGACTCATCGGTGATCCTCGCCCGTGAGGTCTGGGAGGCGAGCGGTCACGTCACCAACTTCGTCGACCCGTTGACGGAGTGCCAGGCCTGTCACAAGCGGTTCCGCGCCGACCACCTCATCGAGGCGTACGAAGAGAAGCACGGCCACCCGCCGGAGAACGGGCTGCATAGCATCGCCTGCCCGAACTGCGGCACCCGTGGCGCCTTCACCGAGCCGCGGATGTTCAACGGGCTGCTCCGCACCTACCTCGGCGCTACCGAGGATGAGTCGGGCCTGGCCTACTTGCGCCCAGAGACCGCGCAGGGCATCTTCATCAACTTCAAGAACGTGCTCACGACATCGCGTCGCAAGGTCCCGTTCGGCATCGGCCAGATCGGCAAGTCGTTCAGGAACGAGATCACCCCGGGCAACTTCATCTTCCGCACCCGGGAGTTCGAGCAGATGGAGATGGAGTTCTTCGTCAAGCCGGGCTCGGACGAGGAATGGCACGAGTACTGGCTCGAGCAGCGGCTCGCCTGGTGGGTCGGCCTGGGCATCAGCAAGGACAACCTGCGCCTCTACGAGCACCCGGCCGAGAAGCGCTCGCACTACTCCAAGCGCACGGTGGACATCGAGTACCGCTTCGACTTCGTCGGCTCGGAGTGGGGGGAACTCGAGGGCATCGCCAACAGGACCGACTACGACCTGTCCACCCACCAGGAAGCGTCCAAGCAGGACATGACGTACCTGGACCAGGAGTCCGGCGAGCGGTTCATTCCCTACGTCATCGAACCGGCGGCCGGGGTGGACCGCGGCACGCTGGTCTTCCTGCTGGAGGCGTACGCCGAGGACGAGGCGCCGGACGCCAGGGGCAGGCTGGAGAAGCGGACCGTGCTGCGCCTCGACCCGCGGCTCGCTCCGGTCAAGGTCGCGGTGCTGCCGCTGTCCCGCAACGCCGACCTGTCCCCGAAGGCCCGGGACATCGCCGCCGTGCTCCGCAAGCGGTGGAACACCGATTTCGACGACGCCAGCGCCATCGGGCGCCGCTACCGGCGCCAGGACGAGATCGGCACCCCGTACTGCGTCACGGTCGACTTCGACTCCCTCGAGGACCAGGCCGTCACGGTGCGGGAGCGTGACTCCATGGCGCAGGTGCGCATCGGCATCGACGCCCTCCCGGACTACCTCGCCGACCGCCTGCCCGCCTGGTAACCGCCGCGGGCACGGGTAACGGTAACGGGCTAGTCCTGGTACCGGGCTAGTTCGCGCCGCGCCACCGACTCGAGGTGGACGTCGTCGGGGCCGTCGGCGATCCGGAGCGCGCGGCTCGCGGCGTACAGCTGTGCGAGCGGCACGTCCCCGGACAGCCCGAGCCCGCCGTGCACCTGGATCGCGCGGTCGATGATCTCCCCGGCGGCCCGCGGCACTGCGGCCTTGATCGCGGCGATCTCCGTCCGCGCGCCCTTGGGCCCGGCGGTGTCCAGCAGCCAGGCGGTCTTGTGCACGAGCAGCCGGAGCTGCTCGATCGTGACGCGCGATTCGGCGATGTCCCGGCGCACGGCGCCGTTGGCAGCCAGCAGGGCGCCGAACGCGGTCCGCGACAGCGCCCGGCGCGCCATGAGCTCGAGTGCCCGCTCGCTCATCCCGATCGCCCGCATGCAGTGGTGCACGCGCCCGGGGCCCAGGCGGCTCTGCGCGATGGCGAAGCCCGCGCCGGCGTCGCCGAGCAGGTTCGCCGCCGGCACGCGGGCGCCCTCGAACCGCAGCTCACAATGCCCCTGATGGTCGTGGTAGCCGAACACCGTGAGGTCGCGGACGAGGATCACGCCGGGGGTGTCAAGCGGCACCAGGACCAGAGAGTGCCGTCGGTGGGCCCCGGCGTCCGGGTCGGTTACCCCGAGCACGAGCGCGATCCGGCACCGGGGGTCGGCGGCGCCGGTGATCCACCACTTGCGTCCGGTGATGACCAGCTCGTCGCCGTCATGGGAGATCCTGGTCGCGATGTTGGTGGCGTCGGAAGAGGCGACATCGGGTTCGGTCATCGCGAAACACGAGCGGATCTGGCCCTCCAGCAGCGGGTCGAGCCACCTGCGCCGCTGCTCGGCGGTGCCGAATGCGTGCAGCAACTCCATGTTGCCGGTGTCCGGCGCGGAGCAGTTGCATGCCTCGGCGGCGAGCACGGGGGAGCGGCCCATGAGCTCGGCGAGCGGCGCGTATTCGGTGTTGCTGAGGCCGGAAACGCCAGGCAGGAAAAGATTCCACAGTCCGCGCGAGCGCGCCTCCGCCTTGAGGTCCTCCACGACCGGCGGAACATGGTGCGGGTTGAGCGAGGCCGAGCGGCTGCGGGCGTAGACCGCCTCAGCCGGGTAGACGCACTCGTCCATGAACGCGGCCAGGCGCTCCCGCATCTCGCGCGACCGGTCGCTCAGGCTGAAATCCACGCGGCGACACTACGCGCCGCGCCGCGCCCGCGGCACGGGCGAACGTCCCGAGTCAGCCCGTTTTCTCGAAGAAGCGGCGCGGGTTGGCGGTCAGCATGGTGGCGATCTGCTCGTCGGTCACCCCGTGCTCGCGGGCGTAGGGCAGAACGTCGTCGTGGATGTGCAGGTAGTGCCATTGAGGCAGGAACGCCAGCACGTTTGGGTCGATCCAGTCGATATAACAGGAGGCGTCGTGGGACAGCACCATGCGCTCGGCGTAGCCGCGGCGGCACATCTCCACCAGCGTGTCGGCTCGCGCCTCGAACGTGATGTCCAGGTTGATCCCGAACCGGTCCATGCCCAGGGTGAACCCGGCGTCGGCCAGTTCCGCGAGGTGGTCGCAGTCGGTGGTGTCGCCGCTGTGGCCGAGCACCACCCGGCCGGGATCGACCCCGGCGGAGTCGCACAGCACCCGCTTGACCTCAAGACCGGTCCGCGACCCCGGGTGGGTGTGCACGGTGACCGGCACGTCGGTCTGGTGGTGGGCCGCGGCGACCGCGCGCATCACGCGCTCGACGCCCGGGGTCATGCCCTCCTCGTCGATGGCGCACTTGAGCATGCCCGCCCTGACCCCGGTGCCGGCGATGCCTTCGGTGATGTCGCCCACGAACATGTCCACCATCGGGTCGGGCACCTCGGCGCCGACCGCCTCGTTCAGCGCCGGGCCGCGGTAGCGGAAGAAAAACGGCACGCTGTCGTAGGTGTACAGGCCGGTGGCGACGATGATGTTGAGCTCGGGCACCCGTTCGGCGACCCGCTGGATCCGCGGCAGGTAGCGGCCCAGGCCGACCACGGTCGGGTCGACGATCGTGCGGACGCCCTGGGCGGCCAGCGCGCTCAGTTTGCGCACCGCGTCCGCGATCCGCTCGTCCTCGCTGCCCCACTCGCCGGGGTAGTTCCGCTGCACGTCCGCCGTGAGTAGGAAGATGTGCTCATGCATGTAGGTCGGCCCGAGGTCGGCGGTGTCCACCGGGCCGCGGACGGTGGGGATCTCGCTCATTCCGGCCGCAGCTCTCTCTTAAGGATCTTCCCGGTTGGGCCCTTCGGCAGGTCTTCGGCGATCCGCACCTCGCGCGGGTACTTGTAGGCCGCCAGCCGCTCCCGGCAGTAGGCCATGATGTCGTCCGGATCCGCCTCGGCGCCCGGCTTGGGCACGACGAACGCGAGGATCTCCTCGCCCAGCTTCGGGTCGGCCTTGCCGACGACGGCGGCTTCGGCCACCGCGGGATGGCCGAATAGCACCTCCTCGATCTCCCGCGGGTACACGTTGTAGCCGCCCCGGATGAGCATGTCCTTCTTGCGGTCCACGACGAACAGGTAGCCGTCCTTGTCGGCGTAGGCCAGGTCGCCGGTGTGGAACCAGCCGCCGCGGAACGCCTCCGCGGTCGCCGCGAGGTTGCCGTAGTAGCCCTTCATCACGTTGTGGCCGCGGATGACGATCTCGCCGATGTTCTCCGAGCCGGGCGGCAGCGGCTTGTCCTGCTCGTCCACCACCCGGACTTCCACGCCCCAGATCGGCTTGCCGATCGAGAGCACCTTGCGCTGCTCGGCGCTGACGTTGAAGGTCGTGGTGCTGGCCGTCTCGGACAGCCCGTAGCCCTCCAGGATCACCACGCCGGGGAACTTCTCCTCGAATGCGCGGATGACCTCGCCCGGGATCGCGGCGCCGCCGGAGATCCCCACCCGCAGCGAGGACAGGTCCCGGCTGGCCACGTCCGCTTGCAGCAATGTGTAGTACATGGTCGGGACGCCGGAGAAGATCGTGCACCGGTACCGCGCGATGGCGTCCAGCACCGCGTCCGGCTCGAACCGGGGGATGAGCACCAGCGTCCCGCCGAACCGCACGGCCGTGTTCAGGACGCTGGACAGGCCGAACACGTGGAACATCGGCAGCACCGCGACCCCGATGTCGTCGTCGCGGAAGCCGAACAGCTCGCCGGCCACGGTGCAGTTCATGTACAGCTGGAAGTGGGTCAGCTCGGCGCCCTTCGGCTTGCCGGTGGTGCCGCTGGTGTAGATGATCACCGCGGTGTCGTCGGCGTTGACCGGCTCGATCTCGCCGGTGTCGTCGGCGAAGTAGAGCTCGTCGTAGTCCCTGGTCCCCTCGGGCCGCTGGTCGTTGCCCGGGAGGTTCACCACGTACATGGACACGTCCCCGGCCTCGCGGGCGCCGGCTACCGCCTCCGCCGCGAAGCCCTCGAAGGTGATCAGCATCCTGGACTCGGAGTCCCGCAGCTGGTAGGCGACCTCGGGCGCCTTCAGCAGCGGGTTGAGCGGGACCATCACCAGGCCGGCCTTGAGGATGGCGAAGTAGGTGAACAGGAACTGCGGCAGGTTGGGCAACTGCACCGCGACCTTGTCGCCACGGCGCAGCCCGGTGCCGAGCAACGCGCTGGCCACCCGCCCGGAGATCTCGTCCACCTCGGTATAGCTGAAGGTCAGGTCGCTGATGTGGCACAGCGGATGGTCGGGCCTGGCGTGGCGGGACTCCCGCAGCATGACGGCGAGGTTGAAGCTCATGACGCTCCTATTACGGACGGGTAACTCAGACTACGACGCCGCGCGGCCCGCGACGAGGCCGCCACGGGCACGCGCGGAGTCTGCTACGCTGTCACCAATATGTAGCAACGTTACATGTAGCGATCCAAGCTATCGGAGCTCCCTGGTGCCAGATAGCGGCGGAGGCGGTCATGCGCAGGTCAATGGCGGCGGTAACCAGCATCGCGTGGTTCGTGGCGGTAGGCGGGACGTTCGGCTGCCTGCTTCCGTACCTGCTGGACTACTGGCACTTCCACGAGCCGCTGCCGTACTGGGGGATCGCGCGGGCGGCGGGCGGCGCGCTGATCGCTGTCGGCCTGGTCCCGATAGTCGACTCGTTCATCGAGTTCTTCCGGGCGGAGGGCACCCCGGTGCCGGTGGCGTCGCCGCCTCGCCTCGTGGTGAGCGGGTTCTACCGGTACGTGCGCAACCCGATCTACGTTGGCTTCGTGATCGTCTTGCTGGGCCAGGCGCTGCTCTTCGGCTCGGCCGGGCTCCTGGTGTACGCGCTGATCGCCTGGTGCGTCGGCGCGGCCGCCGTGCGCTGGTACGAGGAGCCCAGGCTCGCCCGCGCGTTCGGTGCCGAGTACCAGGAGTACCGGCGAGCCGTGCCTGCCTGGCTGCCCCGGCTTCGGCCCTGGACGCCTACACCAGGGCGGACATGACCGTGTCCAGGGCGGAGTCCGCGTCGCGGGACCCAGTAGCCACCTGGGCGCGCGCGGCGGCCGCGTCGGCCCGGGCCGCGTCGGCCCGGGCGGCGCGGTCGAAGATCTCGGCGGCCGCCTCGTGGAACCCGGCAGGCAGCCCGGCCGCGGCCATCGACGCGGCGATCTCTTCCATCTCGGCGACCCAGCGCCAGCCCTTGGCCGCCGCGGCCGCTGCGGAACGCTCGGACTGCGCGCCGAGCGCGGGCTGAGACAGCCCCCACTCGGCCAGCAGGGTCCGCTCCACGCCCTCGGCCCGGGCGAGCGCCCGGACCGCGAGCAGCAGCGCCCCGGTGCCTTTGGTCCACGCCGCGTAGGCCATCTTCACCGCGGACGCCGCGAACAGCGGGCCGTCCGCGATCCGCGCGTCCAGCGCCGACTGGCCGAACAAGCCGCGCACCTCACCCGCCCGCGGCCCCGACAGGTAGAGCCGGGTGTGCCCGCCGGACTCCGGCGGCGGGCCGACGATCCCCCCGTCCACGTAGCTGGCCCCGGCCGCCTCGACGACCGACGCCACCTGCGTCGCGGTCGCGACGGAGATCGCGTTCGCGTCAACGTAGACGCCAGCGAACCCGGCGGCGGCGACCTGCCGCGCTACGTCGAGAGCCGCGTGCGGCGGGCAGACCGACACGATCACGGCGGACCTGGACACCAGGACGGGCAGCGCCACCCCGGTCAGTTCGGCGGCGAGCGCGCGGCCGGTGCTCGCCCGGCTCCGCCCAGCGGGGTCCCACAGCACCTCATGGCCGGCCGAGACCAGGCAGCCGCCCACGGCGGCGCCCATCTCACCCGGATGCAGCAGCCCGACGGTTGCCATGTCAGTACCTCCAGCCGCGGTGGGCGGTGATCCGCCGCCCACCATTGTGCCGGTTCGGGCCATCCCCCCGCCTCGGGGTCCCCCGAACGCCGGTCTAGACCAGCGGTCTATACCAATTTACGCAAGCGGTCTAAAACTGGTCAGACGGCCTAAAACGCCGCTACACCATGTTTTTCGCCACAGTATTGGATCCGCTGCCCGGATCTATACGGTCAGGTTTCCTAGGCCGGCCGGAGCTAGGTAGAGTCCCGTACAAAGGGAAGCTCGACAGAGAAGCTCGCCGGTTCGAGGTGCGAGGAGTAATCAGTGCCGAAGTTCGTGTATGACTTCACAGAAGGTAACAAAGACCTCAAGGATCTCCTTGGTGGCAAGGGCGCGAACCTGGCCGAGATGACCAATCTCGGCCTTCCGGTGCCGCCCGGCTTCACCATAACCACGGATGCATGTCGCTATTACCTCGAGCACGGCACGACGCCGGACGGTCTTGACGGGGAAGTCGACGGCCACCTCAGCGACCTGGAAAACGCCATGGGCAGGAAGCTCGGCGATCCCGCCGACCCGCTCCTGGTCAGCGTCCGGTCCGGGGCGAAGTTCTCCATGCCGGGCATGATGGAGACGGTCCTCAACATCGGCCTGTCCGACGAGTCGGTCCACGGCCTGGCCAAGCAGGCGGGCAACGAGCGGTTCGCCTGGGACTCCTACCGGCGCCTCATCCAGATGTTCGGCAAGACCGTGCTCGGCATCGACGGCGAGCACTTCGAGCACGCCATCGACAGCGCCAAGAAGGCCAAGGGAGCGACCAACGACACCCAGCTGGACGCCGAGGACCTGAAGAACCTGACACAGACGTATAAGGAGCTCGTCAGGGAGCACGCCAAGCGGGACTTCCCGCAGGACCCGCGCGAGCAGATGGACCTGGCGGTCAAGGCGGTGTTCGAGTCCTGGAACGCCGACCGCGCGATCCTCTACCGGCGCCAGGAGCGCATCCCCGCGGACCTCGGCACGGCCGTGAACGTGCAGGCGATGGTGTTCGGCAACCTGGGCAACGACTCGGGCACCGGCGTGGCCTTCACCCGCGACCCGGGCACCGGCGCGCAGGGCGTCTACGGCGACTACATGCAGAACGCGCAGGGTGAGGACGTGGTGGCCGGCATCCGCAACACCATGCCGTTGCAGGACCTGGAGCGGATCGACAAGACCGGCTACGACGAGCTCATGCAGAACATGCAGACGCTGGAGAACCACTACAAGGACCTGTGCGACATCGAGTTCACGATCGAGCGCGACAAGCTGTGGATGCTGCAGACCCGGGTCGGCAAGCGCACCGCCGCCGCGGCGTTCCGCATCGCGACGCAGCTCGTGGACCAGGGCCTGATCGACATGGACGAGGCCCTGACCCGGGTGTCGGGCGACGAGCTGGCACGGCTGATGTTCCCCCGGTTCGACGTGGCCGGTGACGTCACGCGGATCACCAAGGCGATCAGCGCCTCGCCGGGCGCCGCGGTCGGCGAGGCAGTCTTCGACTCGGCGACCGCGGTGGCGCGGGCCGAGGCCGGCGAGCGCGTGATCCTGGTCCGCCGCGAGACCAACCCCGACGACCTGCCCGGCATGATCGCCGCCCAGGGCGTGCTCACCAGCCGCGGCGGCAAGACCAGCCACGCGGCCGTCGTCGCCCGCGGCATGGGCAAGACCTGCGTCTGCGGCGCCGAAGAACTCAACGTCGACACCAAGGCCAAGAAGTTCACCGCCCCCGGCGGCGTCACCGTCAACGAGGGCGACGTGATCTCCATCGACGGCACCTCGGGCGCGGTGTACATGGGCGAGGTCCCGGTGGTCGCCTCCAACGTGGTGCAGTACTTCGAGGGCGAGCTGGCGCCCGACACCGACGAGCTCGTCGCGGCCGTGCACCGGATCATGACCCACGCGGACGAGGCCCGGCGGCTCGGCGTCCACGCCAACGCGGACACCGGCCCGGACTGCGCGCGGGCCCGCCGGTTCGGCGCGCGCGGCGTCGGCCTGGTCCGCACCGAGCACATGTTCCTCGGCGAGCGCCGCCAGCTCGTCGAGAACCTGATCCTCGCCGACACGGAGGCCGGCCGGCAGGCGGCCCTCGACGCGCTCGAGCCGCTCCAGCGTGGCGACTTCATTGAGATCCTCGAGGCGATGGACGGCCTGCCGGTGACGATCCGGCTGATCGACCCGCCGCTGCACGAGTTCCTGCCGGACCTCACGGACCTGTCGGTCAAGGTCGCGCTGGCCGGTGACAACGCCACCGACCAGGACCGCAAGCTCCTCGACGCGGTGCGCCGCCTGCACGAGCAGAACCCGATGCTCGGCCTGCGTGGCGTCCGGCTGGTGCTGGTCATCCCCGGACTGCTCGACATGCAGGTGCGCGCTATCGCCGGCGCCGCCGTCGAGCTCCGCAAGGCCGGCCGTGACCCGCAGCCGGAGATCATGATCCCGCTGACCGCGTCCATCCAGGAGATGGAGATCAGCAAGGAGCGCACCGAGAAGGTGCTCCGGTCGGTCGACGCCGAGACGGGTGTGCACGTGGACATCCCGATCGGCACGATGATCGAGGTGCCCCGGGCCGCGCTGACCGCGGGCGAGATCGCCCGGGCGGCGGAGTTCTTCTCCTTCGGCACCAACGACCTGACGCAGATGACCTGGGGCTTCTCCCGGGACGACGTGGAAGGCGCGTTCTTCAGCCCGTACATCGAGATGGGTGTCTTCGGCGTGTCCCCGTTCGAGACGATCGATCGCGACGGCGTCGGCAGGCTGGTGAAGATCGCCGTGGACGAGGGCCGGGCCCGTCGCCCGGACCTGCACCTCGGCGTGTGCGGCGAGCACGGCGGCGACCCCGCGTCAGTCTGGTTCTTCCATGAGGCCGGCCTCGACTATGTGTCCTGCTCCCCGTTCCGCGTCCCGGTCGCGCGGCTTGAGGCGGGTCGTGCCACGGTAGCGAGTAAAGGCAGCGACACTAGGTGAGTGGCCTACAGTTCGCATGACACCGAGCGCTGGGCGGCCGAGCCGCCCAAGCGCCCGGGCCGCACGCACTTCCAGCGCGATCGCGCGCGGGTCCTGCACAGCTCGGCGCTGCGCCGTCTCGCCGCGAAAACGCAGGTGGTGCAAGTCGGCGCGAGTGATTTCCCGCGCACCCGGCTGACTCATTCACTCGAATGCGCGCAGATCGGCCGGGAGCTGGGCGCGGCGCTCGGCTGCGACCCCGACCTAGTGGACGCGGCGTGCCTGGCGCATGACCTCGGCCACCCGCCGTTCGGGCATAACGGGGAGGCGGCGCTCGCCTCGCTCGCGGCCGCCGCCGGCCCCCTGGCCTGCGGCGGCTTCGAGGGCAACGCCCAGTCGCTGCGCCTGCTCACCCGCTTGGAGCCGAAAGTACCCGGCGCCGGGCTCAACCTGACGCGGGCGACGCTCGACGCCGCGCTGAAGTACCCCACCATCGGGTCCGGGACCGGGAAGTACGGCGCCTACGCCGCCGATGCGGCCGCGTTCGAGTGGATCCGGTCCGGCGCGCCGCCCGGCCGCCCGTGCCTGGAGGCCCAGGTCATGGATTGGGCCGACGACGTGGCATATTCCGTCCACGACGTGGAAGATGGTCTGCACGCGGGGCTCGTCACATTGAAAAACCTCAGAGATCCGGCCGAACGGAAGGTGGTTGCCCTGGTCGCCCTAGCGTCTTACTGCGCTAGCTCGTGGGACGCCTCGCCGGCCGAACTCGAGACCGTCTTCACCGAATTCATGGAGCTGCCCTGCTGGCGGTTCAGCTTCGACGGCGGCCCGGCCGCCCTCGCCGCGGCGAAGAACCTCACCAGCGAGCTGGTAGGCCGCTTCTGCCAGGCCGCCGAACAGGCGACGCTCGCCGCCGCCGGAGACAGCGCCCTCACCCGTTACGCGGCCAGCCTCATCGTGCCGCGCCGGCAGCTGCTGGAGTGCGCCCTGCTCAAGGCGGTCGCCGCGCACTACGTGATGACCCGGGAAGGCGCGGCGGCCCAGCAGGCGCGGGAACGGGAGCTGATCGCGGAGCTGGCGCTGGCCATCGAGCGGGGCGCGCCGTCCACCCTGGACCCGGTGCTCCGCCCGGCCTGGGACGGCGCCGACGACGACGAGGGACGGCGGCGCGTCGTCGTCGACCAGGTCGCCTCGCTCACCGACACGTCCGCTATGGTCTGGCATCAGCGGCTGGTCTTACTTAACTCTGCCCGCCCGGGGGGACGACCCCCCAAACCCCCCCGCGGCACATATGGAGAGGGAGGCGTCAATGACGACGTTCGTGATCGTAGGTGGCGGCCTGGCTGGCGCGAAGGCCGCGGAGACACTGCGCGCCGAGGGATTCGACGGCGATATCGTCCTGTTCGGCGACGAACCGGAACTCCCGTACGAACGCCCCCCGCTGTCCAAGGGCTACCTCCTCGGCAAGGCCCCCCGGGACTCGGCCATCGTGCACCCGGCGCAGTGGTACCCGGACCACAACGTGGACCTGCGCACCGGCGTCACCGTCGCGGCGATCGACCGCAGCGCCCATACGGTGACGTTCGACGGCGACACGCTCCAGTACGACAAGCTGCTGCTCGCCACCGGCGCGTCGCCCCGGCGGATCGACATCCCCGGAGCGACCCTGGACGGGGTGCTCTACCTGCGCACGCTGCCGGACTCCGACCGGCTGCGCGAGGTGTTCACCAGCGGCCGCCGCGTGGTGGTCGTCGGCGCGGGGTGGATCGGCCTGGAGACGACCGCGGCGGCGAACATGGCGGGCTGCCATGTCACCGTGGTCGAACCGCAGCCGAGCGCGCTGTACGCGGCGCTCGGCCCCGAGCTCGGGGACGCGTTCGCCGGGCTGCACCGGTCGCACGGCGTGGAGTTCCGGTTCGGCGAGACGGCGGCGGAGTTCCACGGCGACGCGGCGGGCCGGGTCGGCTCCGTGCTCACGTCGAAAGGCACGGTGCTCCCAGCGGACGTGGTGGTCGTCGGCATCGGCGTGGCGCCCAACGTCGGGCTGGCCACGGCGGCGGGCCTGGAGGTCTCCAACGGGGTGGTCACCGACGCCGCGCTGCGCAGCTCCGACCCGGACATCTACGCCGCGGGCGACGTG
>Ga0306923_10003682_pt1 | contig 14537 bp, 13 predicted proteins | sample sta12Can44000108_FD_203841 | JGI IMG/M metagenome (GOLD analysis project Ga0306923, IMG submission 203841) | Lab enrichment of tropical soil microbial communities from Luquillo Experimental Forest, Puerto Rico - statanox.12C.anox.44.000.108 (v2)... | ecosystem: Environmental > Terrestrial >... | reverse complement strand
CGGCTCTGGCGCCATTTGGCGCTAACCCGCGATCTGGTGGCTCTGTCCACCGTGTTGAGTGCTGCAAGCACTACGACGTTACGATGGAGAGCCGGTCATTCCATATTGTCTAAGGACACCGACAACCAACCGATCGAGGCGAGCCGTTGGCACCGCGCACGCGACGACCGCCATCACGGTGATGACGGCGGCGACTTCTCCGAACGTGAACGGATCGCTGGCCGTTACACCGACGAGGGTGGCGGACACGAGCCGTGCCGCGCCAGCGGTCATCGCCATTCCGATCGCAAGGCCGACGAGGATATGGCGAAGGCCGTGTGCCATCACCAACCGCATGATGTCGGTGCGAATGGCACCCAGTGCGAGGCGGATGGCGATCTCACGCGCTCGCTGGCTCATCGAGTATGTGACCACTGCGTAGATACCGGTGAGGGCCAGGACGAGTGCCCCGACTCCGAACGCCGCCATCAGCGAGAGGCTGTAGCGGCGAGGCGCCATCGCTTCGGAGAGATAGTCCTCCAGAGGTCGGATCTCAGACGCCGCGACCTCAGGATCGATCCGTCGAACCGCCGTGGCGAGATCGGCGGATAGGTTTCTCGGATTGCCTGTCGTCCGCGTCACCCAGAACATGTTTCCGGCTGCAGAGGCCACGTTGTCGGCGTGGATTTGCCGATACGGAAGATACACATCCCAGGTCGGTTCTCCGTCCAAGGCAATCTGCTTCACGTTCCCGACGACGCCGATGATTTCAACGAGTCTCGGTGGACCATTGGTGTCGTCGATGAGGAGGCGAGCACCGATCGGCTCCACTCCCTGAAGCCATCGGCTCGCCAGATCTTCATTGACGATCGCCACCGCGCGTGTCCTCTCGGTATCGCCGTCCGAGAACGCGCGCCCGCGCATCACGGGGATCTGTACCGCTTCGAAGTACCCTGCCGAGACGGTGCGGAATTGCGCGATCGGCACGCGCTCGGGATCCACCGGGCGACCTTCAACAGTGAATGGCACACGCGATACGAGGGCGGTTAACGGCAGGAGTGTGATCGCGCCCATATTCGTGATGGTCGGGACGGTCGACAGTCGCTGGCTGAGGGCGCGCTGGAACGTGACGATGGCGTCTCGCGTGTTGAATCGCTTGGCTGGCAGCGTCAGACGCGCCGAGAGTACTCCACTGGGATCGAATCCGGGCGCCACCGTTGCCACGGTCGCGAAACTCTTCCCCAGCAGCGTCACAACAATCAGCAGCACGACCGCGAGAGCGACTTCGGCGCTCATCAGCGCGCCACGAGTGCGTCGCCCGCCAGCCGTTGCGCCGCGGCTGGCGCCTTGAAGGGCTTCGCGCACGTCGACGCGCGCAGATAGCACTGCGGGGACGACACCGAACAGCACGCCAGTAAGCGACGAGACGATGAGCGAGAACATCAGGACGACGATGTCGACGCGGACCTCGCCGGAACGCGGCAATTGCGACGGCGCGAGCGCGATGAGCGCACCCACCCCCGACTGCGCGATCAGGATGCCGAGTAACCCTCCCGCGCCCGCGATCATCAACGCTTCGACCAGCACCTGACGAACGACGTTCAGCCGTGACGATCCCAACGCGAGTTGCAGCGCCAGCTCTCGCCGACGACCCATTGCGCGGGTCAGCATCAGATTTGCCAGATTGGCGCATGCGATCAGCAACACCGATCCGACCGCGGCAAGCAGGGTGACCAGCGCTGTTCGAAACGGCCCCACGATGCCATCGATCACGGGGAGGAGGCGCACGCCGCGTTTGGTGGCGTTCTCGATCGGGAATTGCTTTCGGAGACGGTTGGCGATCGCAGTCAATTCGCCGGAGGCCTGCGCCATCGATACGTGTTCACCGAGCCGGCCCACGCCGTTGATGAAGTTGAGGGAGCTGCGAGTGCCGCGCCTCGGATCCTGATCGGCAGCAAATGGGAGGACGAACTCGACGTCGCGGATCGGCAGCGCAAAGCCCGACGCCAAGATGCCCACGACCGTGTACAGCTCGCTGTTGAGGCGAATCGTACGGCCCACCACCCTGGGGTCTGCACCAAACCGGCGCACCCAGAATGGTTCGCCTAAGACCACTACGTGGTCGGCTCCGGGACGTTCGTCAGCAGACTGCAGCAACCGGCCGAGGCGCGGCTGCGCCCCGAGCACATCGAAGAGATTCCCCGTCGCGCGAATGCCCTGCACCCGCTCCGCGGCCGCCTCGTCACTCAGATTCGCGCCGTAGGCGAAGAACCCCGCGAACCCGGAGAGCGTTCGGGACGCGTTGCGATAGTCGATGAAATCCGGGACGTTGAACGGCGCGCGATCGCGTCCTGGTCTGTCGGACCACAACCAGAAGACCTGTTGGACATCACGATACGGCAGTTGGCGGAGCAGGACGCCGTATACGACACTGAAGATGGCGGTGGTCGCGCCGACCGTCAGCGCGATCGTGGCAATCGCGCCGAGCGTGAATGCCGGCGTCTTCCGCAGCGCGCGCAGTCCAAAGCGGACGTCCCGCACAAGGTGTCCACCGGTCACGCTCATTGCCGCACTCGTTCTTGAATGGCGCGGACATATCGATCGATTTGATTGAGGTGCGAGAGGTCGTGACCGGCCTGCATCCGGAGCATGGCGGCGAGCGACTCCGCGCCGCGCTCGTTGTGACGGCCGGTCCGCGTGAGATCCGCTGACGACAGTTGCCGCCACACGGCGACATTGAACCGGCGCAGAGTTCGAAAGATTTCCACGTGCTCGGACGGCTCTCGGTCATTGTGGTGCTGCACCACCACCCAGGCGTCCTGCTTCGTGCCCTCTACCGTCGCCTCATCTTCGCACAGGATGAGCCTCAAACGATACCCGTACACCCATTCCCCATCCGCGAGGTGACCGATGATCTCGTTCGGCGTCCAATTGCCCTCGAACGGCCGCGCGCGGAGGACGGTCGCTGAATGCGTGCGAATGATGTCATCCAGTGTCGACGGCGTCCGCGAGAGGACGTCTATCGGATCGCGATCACCAACGAGCGCGAACAGATTCTCACGATACGAGTGCGCCGTCGTCACGTGCACTTCCCTCCGAGCCCGAGGCTCATCGCCTGCGCCATTGGGCAGCGTATCGGAGGACCACCGTCCTTATTGGACAGAATTCCGTCGAAACCCGCCATCCGCCCTCGCGCGCTTGCGCAGGCGTCGTCGCGCTTGCATAGTGGGGGTATCGTGGCGCACGCATCAAAGCACGTCGGGGCACGTCGACGGCTCTCAAGCCGTCGGATTGTCGTCGTCGTCGTGCCTCCAGTCGACGAACTCGATCTGGTGGGACCGCTGCAAGTGTTCAATTCGATCAATAGGCTGGCGGGCAGGGCGATTTACGCCATTGAAGTCGTGACGAACGCGCGCCATCTGACGGTCGAAGGCGAAGGCGGCGTCTTAACGTTTCTCGCGAGGCATCATTTCGGCAGGGTTGAGGGCGCGTGCGACTCCGTGCTGCTGGTCTGCGGATTGGCGACCCGATCCGTTCGCGATGCGACGCTGTCGGCGTGGCTGAGACGGATGGCCGTCAACGTAAGGCGACTCGGTGCCGTGTGTGTCGGATCCTTCTTGCTCGCGGAGGCCGGGCTGCTCAATCATCGGCGTGCCACCACGCATTGGAAGTTCGGGCGGGAGTTGGCGGCACGGTATCCCAACGTGCGGGTCGAACACGACCCACTCTGGGTCAAAGACGGAAATATCTACACGTGCGCCGGCATTTCGGCCGGCATCGATCTCGCCCTCGCGTGGGCAGAAGAAGACTGCGGCGCCGCCCTCGCCCACGAGGCGGCGCGGGAGCTCGTCTTGTTTCTGCGCCGGCCTGGCGGACAGCCACAAGTGAGCGTCTCGCTCGCGTCACAGGCATCAGAGATGGCGTCGATCCGCGAATTGCAGATCTGGATGGCCGACCATCTTACGTTGAGACTTCAGGTCGAAGATCTAGCCGATCGGATGGCCATGAGCGTCAGGAACTTCGAGCGCGTGTTCACCCGGGAAGTGGGCACGACGCCGGCTCAGTACGTGCTGCGGCTGCGCGTGGAGGCCGCGCGCCGCCTGCTCGAGTGCACCACTGACGGCCTGAAGCAGGTGGCATCGGAGGCCGGCTTTCGAAATGTCGATCTGATGCGCCGAGCATTTGTTCGGGTGCTGGGGATCACGCCGCGAGGGTATCGTGAGGTCGCGGATCGCACGGTCGGAGACGAACACACCGCGGGCGGACCGGTCATCAAGAAGAGGGGATGACCTGTCCCTATCAGAAACTCGGTACTTATTGTGGCGATTGAGCTTACGGGTGTCTGCTGGTAACGTTCACCCAGTCATGCGCCCGAGCATCACGGCTGTCTCTCGCCATTATTGCGTCCGGCACAAAATCGTTGACGCTCGCGCAGCGTCTGGCGATCCTACAGCCGATGCGCGACGCCATCCGGACGGTCGCGGCGCTCCGGTCTGCCCTGTTGACACGCTTAGACCTCCTCTTCGAGATTCTCGCCCTGCGCCATCAACTGGGCGTCCTCGCTCGTTCGGATCAACACTTCCGCCCGGCCGACCGCTTGCTCGGGCTCTGCTTGAAACGATTTTGGCCTCGGTGGACAAATGCGCTGGTGCTTGTCCAGCCCGCCACGGTTGACCGATGGCGTCGCGCAGGGTTTTGGGGTTGCTGGCGCCGACGCTCACGGCGGCGGCCGGGAAGACCACGCATCGATTCAGAACTTCAAGCCCTTATTCGGCGCATGCGTGCAGAAAACTTCCTCTGGGGCGCTCCGCGGATCCACGGCGAGCTGCTCAAGCTTGGCATAACCATCTCAGAACGGACGGTGTCGCGGTATCTGCCTAACCGGCTGATACCGCCATCGCAGACGTGGCGTACGTTCTTCGCAAACCATTTCGGCATCCTGATGTCCAGCTCGGCGGTGATGTTTGACGCCGTGGGCGGTGAGGTCATCGACGCGGATGCGTCTCCGTTTCGCTCTGCTCCGTCGTCGGTCGCTAGGAGTATGCACATTCAACCGCTGCCCATTGTCGACGCGACTCCTGCGGTCGAAAGCGCCCTGTCTGGCGGGCAGGCTTCACAGCCCACGTTCATCGCACCACCCGCACAGGTTTCAGCTCCGGCAGGGGCCCGCCACTGGTGTGGGGGCTCGCGACTCGCCGACGGCGTGGTGTAGGAGCTTTCTTGGTCCCGCTACGGCATCTGCCCACGGCCGATGAACAGCCGTAGATGATTCCGTTTGCCGAGCGGCGAGCCGTAATTTCACCCATCGGCAGGTCTCGGTCTTCCTGTGTCCGATCATGTTGTCACCGTCATCGGAGAACCGAACGCCTTCACTCCGGCCCTGAAGCGTCAGTCCGCGATGACTTCACCCGACGGGCGGAGTTTTGGCGAGCCACAGGGCTCACCCAGCACGCGTGTACTCACGTAAGAGCCCCGCCGTGACGGTCGCGACGATTCACCGTGATCGGTTGCGTTCCGGTCCAGGTCGGCACTGACCTCCCACCAGTCGGCCTCAAGTGCACGCTGCGATGAGGCCGCCACCCGTTGTCGTGAATCAGTGAAAACAGCCAGCGTGCGCTCCGGATGCCGAGCGTCGCTGCCCCATAACAGCCCCGGCCGCCTCAACGACGAGAACTCGCGCGGGAAAGTGCAGAATGTTCGTGCTGACAGCTCGGAGATTCCCCATGCGCGCGTCCGCGTAGGTCAGATGTTTGGCGCCGCGCAACGTTGCGCAAACCTGGATTCAGCGCGAGAATTGGCAATTCGAGACCCACAAGTTTCTGGACATTACGAGGTTTTGGATTTTCGCTTAAGAAGAACTTTGCCGAGGTCAAGAAGAACTTTGCCGAGGAGGCTTATGACCCCACCGACGACGGCTACTATCAGTGTTTGAAATGAGACGAACTTAGGGCTCGTCCGGAAATAACTGATTAACGACGACGACGCCTTGAAGCAGGGTAAATCGTATAGTTCCAATCGCCATGAAACTCGTGGCGCTCGAGGCGGACGGTGGCTATCTGGGCATCGGTGATGGTCACGCCATCGGAATAGCGCTGGCGATCGATCTCGGATCGGACGCGGAGACCCGATCGACTGTGCGTCGAGGCAATCAGGCTGACAATGGCCGCGAGACTCACGAGCGGGGTCCCGCGCCAGTTCATCGCGATGTGGGAGAAGAGGCGATGTTCGATCTTGTTCCACTTGCTCGTCCCCGGTGGGAAGTGACAGACGGTGATGGCGAGTCCGGTCCGATTCGCGAACCGCTGCAGTTCCCATTTCCAGAGGCGAACGCGCGGGCCGTTGCTGCCGCCGGCGTCCGCCGTGATCACCAGCGATCGCGCACGGGGATACGCGCGGCGACCCATGTGCTGCCACCAGCGGCGGATGGCATTGACCGCAAAGCTGGCCGTGTCGTGGTCAATCCCGACGCTGACCCAGCCTTCATCGCGGCGCAGATCGTAGACGCCGTAGGGAATCGCTCTGCCGTGCCCGGGATCGCGAATGAGAAAGTCGTGCACGCGGACGCGGTCGGGTTCGCCCTTGCGCCGCCAGGTGCGGCCGCCATTCTTGAAATCGCCCACCAGCTCCTTTTTCTTCGTATCCACGGAGATGGCCGGTTGGCCTCGCCGCTGCGCCCGCGTCACGGTCTCGGCGATGTAGCGAAACTGCGCATCCCGATCCAGATGCTGGCGGCCTTCCCGCGTCTTGACGTTCCCTTGCAGGGAATAGCCCAGCTCGTGCAGCAGCTCGGCGACGATGGTGTGGCTGACCGCGTGGCCGAGGGCCTGCAGCGCGGCCGCCAGCGTCCGGGTACTTTTGCAGGACCACCGCAGCGGCGAGTCCGGATCACCGGGCGCGGTGGGCTCGACCAAGGCATCGAGATCGCGCAGCAGGGTCGCATCGACGGCGGTGGCCGGTTTCCGACCGCCCCCGGGCCGGCGGCTGCGTCCCGGCGGCAGGGCCGTGTCTGCCTCGAGTTCGCGCAAGCCGCGCTGAATCGTCGCCCGCGAAATCCCGGTGGCCCGTTCGACCAGGCCGATGCCGCCGTGCCCGAGCGCGCGCGCTTCAGTCGCCGCCCACAGCCGACGTGAGCGCTCGGTGAACACCGGCGCCAACGCGGTATGTTTTGCGCGGAGCGTGGCCAACCGCACGCGCCACAGTACCATGCTCCGCGCGACAGTACAACCTTAGATTAATCAGTTATTTCCTTACGACTCCTAATCTCCAAGAATAGCATCGCTAGTCATTCGGCGGTCACGGGGTCCTTGGCGGAGCATGGGCAATCGCCACGATCACACCGTCCTGCACCGCTGGCAGTTCGCGATCGCTTTCGGGTATGTTCAGCGGCGTTCGGCGCGGCGCCCTCACGCGGCTGGTCGGTCGTATTACTTCAAGAGGCCACCAAGACGCTCATGACAGACGACGCGGTTGTCTGAACGGCAGCGGGGCAAATCAGCACGTTGCCCAAGCCCTGATGATTTCGTTCGAAGTGATCATGCCCCACGAATTCGCGAACCGCCCGTCGTAATGAGCCTTCGCCGAACAGGATCATCCGGTTCAAGCACGATTCCTTGATGGTCCGTACGAAGCGCTCGGCGAACGCATTCAGATTGGGGGATCTCGCAGGCAGGCGCACGGGTTCGACGCCGGTCGCGGCCAGCGTTTCGCGAAACGCGTCACTGAACAGCGGGTCCCGATCGTGGAGCAGAAAGCGCTTGCCCGCCAGAAAGCCATCGACGGCATCGGTCAGCTGGCGACTGCACTGGCTCACCCAAGCGCTGTCGCGCTCGGACGCAATCCCCGCCATCTGAATGCGCCGCGTCGCCAGCTCAATGACGAACAGGACGGGGTAGCGCGTCAGGCCGGTGGCGGTCCACACCTCTACCGAAAAGAAATCGGCGGCGGCGAGGACGTCCCAGTGGGCGTACAGAAACTCGGGCCAGGTCGTCCGTTTCAGGCGTTCGGGAGCCGGTTCGATGCCGTGTTGCCGCAGGATGGTGGCGATGGTTCCCCGTCCGACGTGGTGGCCCAGGTTGGCGAGCGCGCCTTGAATCCGCGTGTCGCCCCAGTCGCGATTCTCGGTCGCTATGCGCACGACCAGCTGGCGAATCTCTGCCATCACGGGTGGCCGCCCTGGCCCGCGTCGTTGGTGGCCGTGGTATTTTCGGGCGATCAGCTGGCGATGCCAGGCGAGCAGGGTGTCAGGGCTCACAATAGAGCCGATCTCCCGGAGGATCCGCCGACGCAGGTGTTTCGCCTTGGCGGCCAAGCGAATGCGCTGATCGTCGGTGAATCGCAACCGACGCGGCCCGAGCTGCTCGCGGAGCACCCGATTCTCCGCCTGGAGATACTCGATCACCTCGCGCTGCTGCTGGTTGATCCAGCCGGCCAGGGCGACTAGAAGAAATCTGACGGGATGCGAAAGCGGAGGCATAAGCGCCGCGTATCAGAGGCCGGAGCGTCGCCGTGCGATCGGCGCCGATGTCGACGACCTCAGCGATAGAGACATGCGTTCACATCGCGTGCACATCCTGCGCCTTGCTGCGCACCAGCCGAACAGCTGGAGGAATAAAGATGGTCGCCATCGCATCTGGATCTACCGACACGATGAAAGCGCTGGTGCAGGAGGGCTCCGGATCGGCCGACGTCTTGCACCTACGGGAGGTCACGACGCCCGCCGTTAGCGACGATCGTGTGCTCGTGAAGGTCCACGCCGCCTCAGTGAATGCAGCCGATTACCACACGCTACACGGTGCGACGATCGTGCGCGTGATCGGGAAGCTGCTGCGTCAGTCGGGGCTGAACCCTATTCGCGGCGCGGACGTCGCCGGAGTCGTGGAGGCGGTAGGCAAGAGCGTCACGAACCTGCGGCCGGGCGATGAAGTGTTCGGCATCGGGACAGGCACGTGGGCGGAGTACGCGACCGGCACCGATCACAGCCTCCTCCCGAAGCCCGCGCGGCTCTCCTTCATCGAGGCCAGCGCAATCGGCGTCGCGGCACTGACCGCGCTGCAGGGCCTGCGCGACCACGGCCGGGTGCGGCCCGGACAGCGCGTGCTCATCTACGGCGCGGGCGGCGGTGTCGGCACGTTTGCGGTGCAGATCGCGAAAGCGCTGGGCGCGCACGTCACTGCGGTCACGAGCACGCGAAATCTGGACTTCGTCCGGCCGCTCGGCGCCAATGAGCTTATCGACTACTCGAAGGAGGACGTCGGCAAGAGTGACGAGCGGTACGATGTCATCCTCGACGTCGCCGCGACGCGCTCGCTCCGCGATCTCCGGCGGATGCTCGTTCCTGGCGGGGCGCTGGTGTGCGCGGGGGCCGCGAAGCGCGGTGGCTGGCTCGGCATCCTCGCGCGTCTCCTAGCCACCATGTTCCGTTCTCGCATCCTGCACCAGCGCGTTGTCTTCTACATCGCCTCGACCCGCCGTGAGGATCTCGCGCACCTCAAAGACCTCATCGAAGCCGGCCAACTGCGGGCCGTGATCGACCGGACCTATCCGTTAGCAGAAGGGCGCGAGGCGGTACGCTACGCGATGAGCGGTCAAGGTCGCGCGAAGGTCGTCATCACGGTGAGCTAGGCACCTCCGTCACGATCGGCACGTGGCGACGCCGCGCGCAGGAACACGAGAGTCTCCTGCGGCTCGACTGTCTGCAGGCATGTTGTGCCTCGCCAGTATTCCGTCTGCGGCTTCCAACGACGTGAACGACCCGATCGCACGCCAACAAGACCGCTTGCCTGTGGCGATTTCGGTTCGCGTCGAGAGAAATCGTCTCAGACAGTCCGTTGGCCCTGCGCCAGATTGCAGTATCCCGGCCAAGGAATGTCCGTCCTGCGCGTTTTAGGGCCAGTCGCGTCAGCTCGCGACTTGGCGAGTCCCTGCTCGAGCTCGGGCTCGTAAATGCGCGGTTGTGGAGCTCGATGACCGCCCATTGATCGCCGCCACCGCGCCACTCGGTTTTGGCGTCGATCGGGTTTTTGGACAATACGGGTCGCGAAATCGTGCAAACCCTGTGCGAGTCTTCTGCCGATACAGACTTCATGGACGTCTGCACCGATGCGCGGAACGGACATGCGAGCCTGCGCCAGAATTGCCCTCCGCACTGAGCTGGCTGAGGCTAAGCAGTTCGTGTCGGGACTGTGCTCGATTGGGCTGCTCGCGAGAACGTGTTGCTCTCGGACGCGGAGCGTGGGATGGAGAGTTGGCTCGTAGTCCGACTAGCAGTTCACGCCCGATCCTGCGCTGCTGGAGCAGTTTGCCAATGAATGGTCAGAGGATGAGAGCGAATCCAAGATGGCTGGCCTCGCTGGAGCGAAGTTATCAAGCGACCTTACGTCGGCTTTCGAGTGAGGGACGAGCAACCACATGTGACCCCAGGGCCTGCCAGGTGGGCTACGGCATTCTGGTCATGATCGAGAAGCGTCGCGAGCGGCGACGACGCCCCCCTTGGCGGGCCTTTGGCGGTGAATCGTGAACAGTCGCTCAATTGGCTGGCGTCATCTTGGCGGCGGCGCGGCTTTACTGCTCGTATGTCTGACCATCTCTTTCGCCTCCCACGGATGCTCGTCGGCAGCGCTCCGGTCGTGGGGGACCGATGAAGTCGTCCTGTACGGTGCGGGAAACGCCAATGTCGGCGGCCACCGGGATTTTTCGGTGCTATTCCTTGTCAAGAACGTCGTGGGACTGGAGAACGGCAAGTACGAGGTCCGACAGCCGCCATTATGGGAGACCGCGCCTCGGCGTCGAGGTCGTGATGGGATCGACGAGGTTGAACTGAGGTCGCCGCCCATTATCGAGAGAGCTCGTCATGACGGTGAGTGGGGCTGGTGGGACATAAAGGTCGTCGATGTTCCGCTCGGCAAAGCGCAAAATCCCGTTTCCTCCTTCTTCAAGCGGACCACTGGCGACGGCTCCGTGCCGGGAGAGTTCCGTCGGATCGGTGTTTCGGTCATCCGAGGTTCGAGTCGGGACTATCGGCTCATGTTGTGGGGCGAAGATCCCGCTACCGATCACTGGCTTCGTATCGGCGTCGTCCCCGTCGGTCGCGGCAGCCAGTCAGCAGCAAGGGCATTCGTGAAATTCGTGGTGCTCCCGTTTGCCTTCGCCATCGACGTCGGTCTGGTCCCGCTCGCATTTGCCGTGTTGCTGCTGGCCGTGTTTCTCGCCGTGGGACGCAGCGTGCCCGTGACGCTGACCGCGGTCGGCGCGCTGTTCCTGGCGTGTTATCCGTTCGTGCTCATCAGCCACGCTCGAGAACAGGCGGACATCGCGCGCGCGCTCTCCCCGCTTGCGTCCATGCCGCTGGACGCGTTGCAGACACCGGGAGGACGCGAATTTGAGCTGACGATTCCCACGGACAGGCAGTGGCAGAGAATCGTTCACCGGATGGGCCCGCCTTCTTTCCTGGTGGTGCCTGCCAATACGGCCGACATCGACAATCGGCGAACATACGCGGCTCGCGAACTCGGCGTGTCAGTGAGCGTGACGCGTAGTGGATCTGCGGTCACGTTGACCCCCACGAGCGACACGCCGTACGCGTACTCCGCAGACACAAAGAACAACGGGTTTAAGTTTGCGGCCGAAGCTGGGGATCGAGTGGTAATCTCGGCGCAAATGGAGGCCTCGACCGTTCCGCCGAAGACAGCTTTAATCGTGGTTCCAAACTGGGGCGGCCTGAACATGTGGGACTGGATGGACGGGGCGGCGATTAGCCATGGGATCGAGGAGCTTCTTTCATTGGTTGCGGTCGCTCTCGGGCTCCTGCTGATTGGAAGCGCTGTTCTCGTCACCCGACGAGGATCACTCAGGCCGAGACGAGCCGGTTAAACATTGCCCGGTAGACACAAGCAAGTAGTGACGACCACACAATGAGAAACAAGCTGAGTACGTTCACAGCTGCACTCGCTGTCTTGGTCATCGGCTGCCGAGAAACTGAGGAACGCCAGTTCGCGAATCAACAGGCGATCGTCGTTGCAGGCGAGATCGACCGTGGCTGGATACCCGATTGGCTTCCATTGTCAGCGCGAGACATTCGAGAACGCCACAGGGTGGACTCGCCGTCGACGCTTGTCATGTTTTACTTCAACGAAGAAGATCGCGAGCGGCTCGAAGGGCAATGCGAACCGACGGTACGGCCGCACCGGCGACCAAGCCCATCTGTGTTGGCCGGCGTCCGATGGTGGCCGAAGGAGCTTGTCAATCCGGACCGTCGCACCAGCGATAGAGGCTTCCGTTATTTTCGGTGCGATGAGCAGGAGCAATTCGGAGACGGCCACATCGAGCGTCGGGCGACGGGTCTCGCTGTCCGGACAGACCAGCCGGTCGCATTCTTCTGGCGGTGATGACGAGCGCGCGCTGAGCCTGCCTCGCGCGAAGAGCGATGGCTGTGGCGTGCGTGAATGTGATTGCGTAGAACATCTCGTCCTGTGCGAAAACTCCGCCGAAGTCGGATCACCCGATAATTGGCGGATCGACGCAGCCGGAGGAGGGCGTGTGCATCCGGAAATTCGGCCGAATCGACATCGTTGTCCTACCAAAAACTCCGTCGGTCCCATGAGAAGCCTTGGGCGGCCTGCTATCAAAGTCTTCCCGACGCGGCGCTCCAGAGTCCGGAGGGCGCGAGTTGGCACCGCTGCGGACAGCCGCGATGCGCAGCGGGCGGACGTCCGGTGAGTACGCGTTGGTCTGACGGCGGCGAGAGCGATGGTCAGGCGGCGAGCCGAGCAGTCTCGACGGACATTCTGCACTTTTTCGCTCGAGTTGTCGTCCTGCCGCGCTGGTGGGTCTCGAATTGCCAATTCTCGCGCTGATTCCCGGATTGGGCAACGTTGCGTGGCGCGCGGCGTCCGACCTACGCTGACTCGCGCGCATGAAGAACCTCCTGTTCGCCCTGCTCCACCTCGCGGTCATGACCGCGAAGCTGTGTGGTCCTGGTGGCGTGCGAGCGGTGATCGCCGAGAATCTTGTGCTAAAGCAGCAACTGATCGTGCTGCGGCGCGCCCGCCGGCGCGCGCCCAACCTGACGCTGGGCGACCGGCTGCTCTGCGGATTCGGATCGCTCTTCCTCAATCCAGGGCGCATTCGAAAGCTCGCCATCGCGGTACGCCCCTCGACGCTCCTGGCGTTTCATGCCGCGTTGGTGCGCCGCAAGTACCGCTGCCTGTTCTCTTGGCGCCCGTGCCCCAAGAAGCCCGGCCCGAAGGGGCCGAGCGAGGCACTTATCCAAGCTATCGTCGAGCTCAAGTCGCGCAATCCGCGATTCGGCTGTCCACGGATCGCGCACATCATCTCGCTTACGTTCGGCGTCAATGTCGACAAGAACATCGTCCACCGAGTTCTGGCCAAACACTATCGGCCGACGTCGGGCGGAACCGGGCCATCGTGGTTGTCGTTCATCGGACACACTTCCGACAGCCTGTGGAGCGTGGATCTTTTTCGTTGCGAGTCCATCGTGCTGCGGACCTACTGGGTGCTCGTGGTGATGGACCAGTTCACGCGTCGCCTCGTCGGCGTCGGCGTGCACCAGGGGGCCGTCACGGGCATCGACGTCTGCCGCATGTTCAACGCCGCCATCCATGGTCAGGGCGCACCGCGGCATCTCAGCACCGATCATGATCCGCTCTTCGAGGCGCACCGTTGGAAGGCCAATCTGCGGGTTCTTGAGATCGACGAACTCAAGACCGTCCCGCATGTGCCCTGTCACACCCGTTCGTGGAGCGCCTAATCGGGACGATCCGGCGAGAGTTCCTCGATCATGTGCTGTTCTGGAATGCGCGTGATCTGGAACGGAAGCTTGCCGAATTCCAGGTGTACTACAATGCGGGCCGCGGCCACGCGTCGTTAGACGGTCACACGCCGTTGGCCTTTCCCCGTAAGCGTTCGGTGGTCCGTGCCGATCTGCACCATGTGCGCTGGGTCTCTCACTGCAGGGATCTCGTCCAGCTCCCAGTGGCCGCCTAACAACGAATTCGAGACGAACAGGCGGCGATGCCAGGAGACGACGGTGGCGGGTTGCACGATCTGCACGGCCTCCCGCCAGCGGCTCCAGACTCGTGAGAGCAGCACCCACAGGAATCGGTCGGCTCGACTGAGCTGAAGCCGTCGAGGCGCGGTCTGCTGGAGGACGGCGAGTTGGTGGCGGAGGGCCAAGATCTCCGCTTCGAGTTGGGCGCGCGTGTGAAGGCTGGACCGAATCGCCGCAAGGAGGGCCGTGAGGCTCGGGCGCATGACTGACGTTATCAGCCGAAACCGATAAACTCAATCGCCACAAGGCGTACGGGGTTTTCGGGAGGGACAGGTGTCCGATTCCCATTCGTCTTTCACATCTGAACACAACTTCAGGTTGAATTAAGGTGCCACACGGAGACGCGCTCTTTATGATGCGTTCCGCAGTCGTCACGGTCACCAGTCAGATCGCAACTCTCTCAGGGGCACCATGAGAATCACGGTCAGGACACTCCCTGTCATGACGGTCGTCGCCTTCGTCGCGCTCGGCAGCGTGGCACTGTTTGCAGTAC
>Ga0306923_10003681_pt1 | contig 14538 bp, 12 predicted proteins | sample sta12Can44000108_FD_203841 | JGI IMG/M metagenome (GOLD analysis project Ga0306923, IMG submission 203841) | Lab enrichment of tropical soil microbial communities from Luquillo Experimental Forest, Puerto Rico - statanox.12C.anox.44.000.108 (v2)... | ecosystem: Environmental > Terrestrial >... | reverse complement strand
CAGCCTGGTGCCGCTGTACGCGATCGGCGTGTTCACCGCGTTTACGATGGCCGGCTTCGGCATGGCCAAGTACCACCATGTCCACCGGGAGCAGGGCTGGCGGCACAAGTTCGCGATCAACTTCTCGGCCGGCGCGCTGTCGCTCGTCGTGGTTCTCATCTTCGCCGTGGTGAAGTTCACCGAGGGCGCCTGGGTGGTCCTAGTGCTCTTCGTCGTCCTGGTCCCGGCGCTGATCCGGATGAACACCGAGTACCGCGCGGAGTCCGAGGTGCTCGAGACCGTCAGCGGTGAGCAGGAAAAGCCCGCGCCGCACTACTCCCGGCGGGTGGTCTTTGTCTTCGTGGACGGCTTCGACCTGGCCACGCTCGCCGCGCTCCGGTACGCCCGCAGCCAGCGGCCGACCTCGATCCGCGCCGTGCACTTCGTGATCGACAGCTTGCGGGCCGAGAAGCTCCGGGAGAAGTGGACCAGGGCGGACCGCGGCGTCGCCCTCGACTTCATCGACTGCCCGGACCGCCGGCTGACAAAGGCGGCGACCGATCTGGTGGAACGGGAGGTCGAGGACCCGGGCACGCTGGTCACGGTGATCCTGCCGCGGCGCAGCTACTCGCCGCTGCTCGGCCGCCTGCTGCACGACCGGACGGCGGACAAGATGGCCGCCGCGATCAGCCGGATCCCGCGGTCGGCGGCCACTATCGTGCCGTACGACGTGCCGAGCCGCGTGGCGGTGCTGCAGGCTCGCCAGGCGGCGAGGGCGGAGAAAGCGGCGGAGAAAAAAGCGGCGGAGAAAGCGAAGGTCGCCAAGGCCGCCATGGTCGCCGAGCCGACGGCGGAGACGGCTGTCGAGCAAGCGGCCACCGCTAAAGAACTCGCGCTTGAAGCCGACGTCGCCCTGCGGCGCGCGCCGGTCCCCGACGGGAGACGGCCGCGTGGCTCCGTCGCGAAGCCGGGCGTCACCGCGATCGGCGCCCTCACCGCGCCGGGAAAGGCGACGGTCGAGGGCAAGGTCCGCGTGGTCGAGATCCGGCCGGTCGAGCGGAACTCCGTACTGGCCGTGGAGATCAACGACAAGACGGGCAACCTCACCGCGATGTTCTACGGCAGATCCCACATCCCTGGCCTGATATGCGGGGCCCGCGTCCGGCTGTCCGGGTCGGTAGGGGACCGCGGCGGCCAGCCAGTCATGATCAACCCGGCTTATGAGCTGGTCGCACCCGGTGAGTGAGGGATACCCCTCACTCGGCGGATTCCTTCCCTAGCAGCTGGTACGCCGGGTTGATCATCGCCGGGCCGCCCCCGCGCATGGACACCTTGCCCACCAGGCGGATTCGCGCGCCGGGCTCGACGCCGGGGATGTGGGTGCGGCCGTAGAACATGGCGGTCAGCGTGCCGGTCGCGTCCGCCACCGTGCACTCGAACACGCAGTTCTGCTCCACCGGGCGGATCTCCACCTTCCGCACGCGGCCTTCGATCGTGACCTTCCCCGGCGCGCTCAGCGCGCCGATGGGCGTGACGCCGTTCGGCAGGGGGACCGGCGGCCGTACTTCGGCGCCATCCGGCTTGCCCGCGGCCACCGCAGCGGCCGCGCTCTTTTCCTCGCTCCGAACGGATGGTGGTGCCTGCCCGTCCGCACCGTTGCCCGCGGCGAGGTGGGCGGCGTGCCGGGCGTGCAGCACCTGCACCCGGCTCTCGACATCGAACGGGATGATGGTGGCGGCGGAGTTGGGCACCCGGCTGACCACCGCGGCGATCTTGTCCGCCGTCCGGTCATGGAGCAGCCGCCCGATCAGCGCCGAGTAGCTGCGCCTGGGCAGCACGACGGTGACATGGGTGCCCTTCTGCTCCGCTTCGTGATTGACGAGTTCCATGGAGGCGCGGCGCAGCCTGCGATCGGGGGTGTCGATCATCTCCAGCGGGATATCCTGGCCGAACCGCACCCAGTTGTCGCGCAGCTTCTCGGCCTGCGCGCTGTCGGTGACGAAATGGACGGCTCTAATCGAGGTCGGCCGCAGGCCGCGGGCATACCGGATGGCAGCGAACGTCGCGAGGTCCACGCTGTCCACGAAGATCAGCACCACGCGGCGGCTGTAGTTCGGCTGCCGTGGCGCGATCCCCGCCGCCCGCCGGTCCCCGATGTTCTCCAGGACCTCGGCCTCCATCCGGTACTCCCGGTTGAGCCGGATGAGCAGGAACACCAGGAGCGGGAAGACGATGACGATCACCCAGGCGCCCTCGGTGAACTTCACGATCGCGAAGATCGCCACCACGATCGCGGTGTAGATGCCCGCCGTGCGGTTGATCACCAGGCGCCGCTTCCAGCCGCTTTCCTTGACCCGCTTGTGGTACCTCGCCATGCCGAACCCGGCCATCGAGAACCCGGTGAACACGCCGATCGCGTAGAACGGGACCAGGCCGTTGACCTGGGCTCGCGTGCCGACCAGCAGGATCAGCGAAACGACGGTGAGCACGATGATGCCGTTGGACAGCGCCAGCCGGTGGCCACGCTTGGTCAGCCAGCGAGGCAGGAACGAGTCGCCCGCCACGAAGCTGGCCAGGAACGGGAACCCACTGAAGCTGGTGTTCCCGCCGGTGAACAGGATGAGCGCGGTCGCTGCCTGCACAACGAAGTACATGAAGTGGCCGGAGCTGCCGAAGACGACGTTCGCCTCTTGCGCGAGCACCGTCGGATAGCCCGCGATGTACGGGATCGCGTGGGTGACGTGCGACAGCCACGAGATGCCGGCGATCAGGAAGGCGACGATGGAGCCCTGGGTGACGAGGATCTGCCGGGCGTTGCGCCCTTCCGGCGGACGCAGCGCGCTGACCGCGTTGGAGACCGCCTCGATACCAGTCAGCGAGGATCCGCCGTTGGCGAAAGACCGCGCCAGCATGTAGATCATCCCGATGCTGAGTAGCGCCTGGGTGCTGTGCCCGATCGGGTACGTGCCGGCCTGCGTGGTGACGTGCGGCAGGCCGCTGCCGACCACCTCGCGGACCAGGCCGACGATGATCATCAGCCCCACTGAGCCGGAGAACAGGTAGGTGGGCAGCGCGAACGTGCGGCCAGCCTCGCGGATCCCGCGCAGGTTGCCGTAGCACATGATCATGACGGCGAGCACCGAGATGACTATGAGGATGTAGGGGCCGATCACCGGGATGTTCGCCATTTGCGGGAACGCGGACACGATCGCCGCGCTGCCGGCCGCGGTCTGCACCGCGACGGTCACCGTGTAGTCGATGAGCAGCGCCACCGCGGCGACCTGCGCCACCCGTGGCCCGAAGTTCTCCCGCGCCACGACATAGGAGCCGCCCGCCCGGGTGTAGACCGAAACCACCTCGCGGTAGGACAGCACTACAAGGACGATGCCGACCAGGATCACCAGCGTCATCGGCAGGATCAGCGTGAACGCCGCCAGGCCGACGATCGGGATCATCTCGATCAGCATTTCCTCGGTGCCGTACGCGGCCGAGGAGATGCCGTCGCAGGAGAGCACACCGATGGCCAACGGCCGGGACAGCTTTTCCTCGGCGATCTGCTCGTTGACCAATGGCGGCCCGAGCAGCTTTCGCTTGAGCGTGTACCCGAACGTCTCCGGCAGCCTGCCGTCGGGCGGTGCGATGCCCTGCAGGTCATCCGGCACGCCTCCGTCAGCGACCCGGGTTCCCTGCGACGCCGCCACTAGACTCCGCCTCCGTCGCTGTCGCCGCCATCTGGCCGCAAGTATCTTCTTGACGCTCGGTAACCGTCAGGGGCCAAGGTCAGCCGGGAAAAGGCCTTCTCGCAGTGGCGCGGCGCACAGCGCAGTGGTTGGTTTCTCATCGCGGCCTTCAGGCTAGGTGCTAGCCCATTAGATGACCGCTAGCGCCGCGTTAAGCGTTTTGACCTGGACGTTAAGGATCCGCAAAGATCGGCGGCGATCGGCTGGATAGGCGCTGAAATGGCAAGCACGATGACTGGTGGACAGCATGACACGGCCCTACGCTGGCGTCGTCACGCAGCACGACGGCGGCCACACCGGCCGGGATTCCCGGCCCCGTACGCGCTGCCGACCGGTTTCGCCGCGCTCTTCGCCGTGGGCACGGTCGCCGCGGCGCTGAACGGGCGGTTCCCCGCTGCCGGGGTCCTGGCCTGCAGCGCGGCCATCGTGGCGGCCGTATCCGCGCTCTCCACGGCGCCGGCCGCGGCGCCGCTCGCCGTTATCGGCTGGCTGACGGTCATCGGATTCTCCCAGCCGCCCTACGCTGACCTGCGACCGACGGGAGGTACGGCCGCGGCAGCCGCGATCACGATGGCGGCGTGCGCGGCCGGCGGAGCCGTCGCGGGCTTGCTGTTCCGGTACTGGCCGACGCGGGTCACACTAGAGAGCGTGGACCGGCAGAAAGAGAGCGGCATCAATGTGCGCCGGCAGCTGACCGGGGCGGCGCTCGCCGTCGCCGGGCTGCCGTTGCTCACGGTGCTGCTCGCGACCATGCGTCCGCACCTGAACCTGTCCGACGACCTGCTGATCTACCTGGTCGCCGTGGTGGCGGTCACGGTGGTCGGCGGCTTCTGGCCGGCCGTGTTCGCCGCCATCGCCGCCAGCTTGCTGCTGAACTGGTACTTCACCGAGCCGCTGCACACCTTCACGATCGCCGAGCCGAAGAACCTGCTCGCGCTCGTGCTGTTTGTCACGGTGGCCGTCGCGGTGAGCAGCGTGGTCCACCTGGCCGCCCGCCGGCAGGCGGACGCGGCGCGCAGCGCGAAGGAGACAGCCTCGCTGCTCGGCCTCGCCCAGACGGTGCTTGGCGGCGCAGACACCCCGGCGGACGTGCTCGACCACCTGACGACCACCCACGGCGGCCGCGCCGAACTGCTCGAGCGTGTCAGCGGCCGGTGGATCAGGGTGGCGGCGAGCGGCACCGCGGACCCGGCGGGGACCGTGATCAGGTTCGAGGTAAGACCCGACCTGGCGCTCGAGGTGCGCGGCCAGGCGGCGACGGCGACCGCGTCATTGCTCGCCGGGTACACCGCGCAGGCGGTCGCGGCGCTGGACCGGGCGCGGCTGCGCACCCAGGCGGCTCAGGCGGAGGCGCTCGCCGAGGGAAACCGCATGCGAACCGCGCTGCTCGCGGCGGTGAGCCACGACCTGCGGACGCCGCTCGCGTCCATCAAGGCCAGCGTGAGCAGCCTGCGGCAGACCGACGTGCGCTGGACGCCGGAGGACGAGGCCGACCTGCTCGCGAACATCGAGCAGAATGCCGACCGCCTCGACGCGCTAGTCGGCAACCTGCTGGACATGAGCCGCCTGCAAACCGGCTCGCTGGCGCCGTTCCTGCGGGCGATCGCGGTGGACGAGGTGGCGCCGGTGGCGCTGCGCGGGCTGGACGACGCCGACCAGCTGCGGATCGTGGTACCCGACGACCTGCCCCTGGTCCGCGCCGACCCCGGCCTGCTGGAGCGCGTCCTGGCCAACCTGTTCTCCAACGCGCTGCGGCATTCCCCGCCCGAAGTGCCGCCGGCCCTGCTGGCGCGCGAGGACGGGGATCGCGTGGTGCTGGAGGTGGTGGATCACGGCAACGGCGTCCAGGGCGAGCTCAAGGAACGGATCTTCGAGCCGTTCCTGCGGCTGGACGACCGGCCGTCCGGCGTCGGACTCGGGCTCGCCGTCGCCAAGGGTTTCGCTGAAGCGATGGGCGGGACAATTGTCGCGCTCGACACTCCCGGCGGCGGGCTTACCGTTCGCGTGACGCTGCCGGCGGTTACCAGCGAGGTGCGCGCCGTGCTGGGAGCCGGGCAATGAGCGGGGCGGCGGAGCGGTGACCCGGGTCCTTGTCATCGACGACGAGCCGTCGATCCTCCGGGCGCTGCGCATCAACCTCACCGCGCGCAACTACGAGGTGAGCACCGCGAGTGACGGCGCCTCCGGGCTCGCGGCGGTGTCCAGGGAGCGGCCGGACGTACTGATCCTCGACCTCGGCCTCCCCGACATGGATGGCACGGACGTGATCCACGGGGTCCGCGGCTGGAGCTCGACCCCCATCATCGTGCTCTCGGTGTGGGATCAGGAGCAGCAGAAGGTCGCCGCGCTCGACGCGGGAGCAGACGACTACGTCACCAAGCCATTCGGCATGGACGAGCTGCTGGCCCGGCTCCGCGCGGCCGTCCGCCGGTCGGCACCCGCGCCGGACGAACCCGTGGTGACCACACCCGACTTCACCGTCGACCTGGCGGCCAAGCGGGTCACCAGGGACGGCGAGGGCGACATCCGGCTCACTCCTACGGAGTGGCAGCTGCTGGAAATCCTGGTGCGCAACCGGGGACGCCTGGTGACTCAGCGGCAGCTCCTGCAAGAGGTGTGGGGTCCGGCCTACGAGTCCGAGAGCAACTATCTGCGCGTCTACGTCGCCCAGCTGCGCCGCAAGCTCGAGCCGGAGCCGTCGCGACCGAGGTATCTGCTGACCGACCCAGGGATGGGATATCGCTTCCGGGCATAATCTGTCGCCATGAGCAGTGATCCACGGCAAGCAGGCCACGGGCCTGATGACATGGGCGACGACGAGCAGGAGACCGAAGTCGCCGGGTACGAGTACTACCTCGAGGATCCCCCCGACGACCTGATCATCGCCGAGGACGACGATAGCGACGCTGAGCAGGCGGCGGACTGGGCTGCCCGGCACCCCCGCGCGGCCAGTGCAGATCCAGAACCGGACGACGTGGCGGCCGAGCACTCCGCGCTCCACGAGACCGAGGAGTGAGCGGCTAGCCGCCGATGGCCGGGGTATTGCGGACCGCTTCACTACTCGCTAGTAATAAACCAGGGGACGTCCGCGACGGCCAACGGAGGCACGTGTGAGCACCTATGACCTTTACACCACACCGGTCACGCGCGGCACGTGGGACGTGCCCGCGGCGGGCGCGGCACGTTTTTCCTGGGAGTACGACGACGGGCGGCAGCGGCTGCTCGACCTGTACCAGCGCGGCAAGGACAAGCAGTGGGACGCCGCGAAGCGGATCGACTGGGACCAGCCGGTCGACCCGTTCAACGTCATGCAGTCCGACATCGAGATCAACCCGATCTACGGATCGCGGCAGTGGGAGAAGCTGAACCAGGCTGAACGGGATGAGTGCGCTCACCACTTGTCATCGTGGCTGTTCAGCCAGTTCCTGCATGGCGAGCAGGGTGCCCTGACGGTTGCGGCGCGGATCGTGGAGTCGGTGCCGGACATGGACTCGAAGTTCTACGCCGCTACTCAGGCGATGGACGAGGCACGCCACGTGGAGCTGTTCGCCCGGTTCCTGAAGGACAAGATCGGCCTGTTCTATCAGGTCAACCCCGACCTGGCCAAGCTGCTCGCCGACGCGCTGGGCGACTCCCGCTGGGACATGCCCTACCTGGGCATGCAGGTGCTGATCGAGGGACTGGCGCTCGCCGCGTTCGGGGTGCACCGGGACATCGCGGGCAACCCGCTGGTCAAGCAGGTGCTCGCGTACGTCATGCAGGACGAGGCCAGGCACGTCGCGTTCGGACGGCTGGCGCTGCGCGACTACTACGCGCAGCTCACGTCGGCCGAACTCGCCGACCGCGAAGAGTTCGTGGTCGAGGGGTGCTACCTGATGTACAACCGGTTCATCGCCAGGGAGGTGTGGGAACGGCTCGGCTTCGACGTGGCCGAATGCGTGGAGTTCACCGAGCACTCCCCCGTCCAGCAAGCCTTCAGGCAGCTGCTGTTCAGCCGGATCGTGCCCTGCGTGAAGGACATCGGCCTGTGGGGACCCAACGTTCGGCAGGCCTACGCCGACCTCGGGGTCATGGCCGCGGCCGACAGCGACCTCGACGCGCTGATGAGTTCCGACGAGGATATCGCCGAACGCCTGGAGCGCGAGCACGCCGCGGAGCTGACCGCCCGCAAGCAGGAGGTCGACGCGGCGATCACCTCCGGGACCGAAGGCTGACCTCCGGCCCCGGGCCGGGCCCCCTCACCAGTGCGGGGTACGCCGGTAACGCGGCCGCCAGACCGCGCGATAGATTAGCCGCGCCGGCGGCGGCAGCGTGCCGACCGCCGCGGCCGCCTCCTGCGGATCGGCGCCGTCGGCGATCCAGGCGAACATCTCCCCGGCCAGCGAGAGCCCATTCTGCCTCGCGATCTTGATGCCGACCCCGCGCCATTCCGCCGCGGTGAGCGCCACGCCGATCAGCGGCAAGCCGTCTCGTTCCTCGTGGGACAGATGCCCGGACAGCGAAGTGGCGAGCGCGTCCGTGACGCCGGCCAGCGCGCGAGCGTCCGGCTCACCGAACGCCTCGTCCACGGCCACGAGCAGCGGGTCGATCGCCTTGTGCTCGTCTTCCATCGCGTCGAGCACGGATAGCGCGTGCGCGCTGTGGCCAAGGCGGTCACGCAGGGCCGGCCATATGATCGTGTCCTCGGCGGTGTGGTGCAGGTGAAGCTGGCGCTTGAACACCTCCCAGCCGGCCTGCACAGCGGCCCGGCGAGCCGGGTCCGGCAAGTCGGCGAACGCCGCGGCGCGCGCCAGTCGCGCCAGGTCACGGCGGAACGCCTCGTGGGCGCCCAGCATGATGGTCAGGTCGGCATCGCCGGTCCCGTGCCTGGCCGCTTCGGTTCCCGGCAGGTTCCGCGTGCTCATCACAGCTCCCTTGCCCGCGACGTGATGTCCTGCAGGGTCCGCACCGTCGTCTCGATGTCCGCGGGGTCAAGCCCCTCGTACAGCGGCGCGGTGACGGTCCCGACCGAACGCCGGGTCCGTTCCCGCAGCTCCGCACCCGCGTCCGCTAGGCGGATCGTCTCGCCTGCCAGCGTCAGGAGCCCGGCGTCCAGCATGCCGTCGGCTAGCTCTCCGGCGGCCCACAAGTCCAGGCCGAGCGAGTCGCTGAGGTCGCGGACGTAGCGGTCCCGCTGGAGGCTGTCCCCATGCACGGACAGCCGCAGCAGGGCCAGATAGGTCTCGCGCGGAGTGCCGGTCTCGGCGAGGACGCCGGTCAGCAGCCTGGTCAGGATCGCCTGGGCCTGACCAACCGCCTGGCCCAGCGCCTGGCCAACCGGGATGGCGGGAAGGGATTCCGTTCGGGTTTCAGTCATCGTCTTGTTCCCTCGTATGTGCTAGACCTGATGTCTGAACACTAGGAACGCTACCCTCTAGGAAACTTAATGTCTAGGATTCTTAGATAATAAGGATGCGAAGGATTATGGAAGACGTCTTGCCCGACGAGGATGGCGGCGCCCAGGACGGCGCGCGGCGGCAGATTGAGCGCGAGTTCCTGCTCGCCATGCGCCAGGCCGGCGCGGTCATGCAGCTGCTCGGCGCCGCGTCCGCCGAGCGGATCGGCATCAACGTCACAGACCTGAACTGCCTGAACATCCTTGCCCTGCAAGGGCACATGACGGCGGGCGACCTAGCCCGGGTGACCGGGCTGACCACGGCGTCGATTACCGGCGTGATCGACCGCCTGGAGGAAGCCGGATTCGTCCGCCGGGAGCGGGACCCGCACGACCGGCGACGGGTGATCATCCGCCTGGACGCCGCCCGGGGCATGCGCGATGTAGCGCCGGTGTTCGCCCCGGTCATCGCCGCCTGGCGGAACGTGGCGGCGCGTTACACAGACGATGAGCTGCGGCTGATCCTCGGCTTCCAGGAACAGCTCGAGCAGATCATGCGCGACCGCCTGGTCGAGCTCCGCGGCGGCGGCCAGGACGGCTGAATCAGCCGCCGTCGATGCCATGGGGTAGGCCGGCCGCCGGCCTGGGTACGGACATTTGTGTGAGGCAATCCCTCGGCAGACTTCTGCGCCGGGACGGCGGACGGCGCGACAGCGCGACCGGGCCGGCGGCCAGCCGCGAACCGGCGCGACGGCGAGGCGCGGCGTTTTCCGCCTTGTCGGCTTCCAGACCCGCGGCTCTCGCCGAGCGGATCGAACGCGCACCCGCGCTCGACCGCCCGGTCCGCGCGCTTTCGGACACCGTGGTACGCGCGCTGCCGCCGGGCACGCGGACCGACGCGCTGCACGGCGTCCCGTTCGGCCAGCCGGCGCACCCGGCCATCGTCCGGATGCCCCTCGGCTGCTGGACCTCCGCCGTGGTGCTCGACCTCTTCCGCGGCACCGAGCGGGCCGCGGGAACGCTTGTCGCCGTCGGCGTGGCCGCCGCGCTGCCGGCAGCCGCCACCGGCCTGGCGGACTGGTCGGCACTGCACCGCCACCAGCAGCGGGTCGGGCTGGTCCACGCGATCTCACAGGCGAGCGCGACGACGCTGTTCGGCGCCTCGCTGCTGGCCCGTGCGGCCGGGCGGCACGGCGACGGCAAGCTGCTGTCCGCCAGCGGCCTCGCGGTCGCCACCGTCGGCGCCTATCTGGGCGGCCACCTCGCGCTGCGGCTTGGCGCCGGCGCCAGTCACGCCGAGTCGATCGACCACCTCACCGGCCTCGGCTGGCACGACCTGTGCCCGCTGGACGAACTGCCTGACGGGCGCCCCGCGCGCCGACAGCTCGGATACCTGAGCCTGCTTGCCCTGCGCCAGGACGACGCCGTGCATGTCCTGTCCGACCACTGCGCGCACCTAGGCGGGCCGCTGCACCAGGGCAGGCTGGTCACCGTGCGGGGCGCTACCTGCGTAACCTGCCCGTGGCATGGCTCAACGTTCCGCGTCGGCGACGGCGCGGTGATGCACGGCCCGGCCACCGCCAGGCAGCCCGCGTTCGAATCCCGGATCAGCGACTCGGGCGTGGTCCAGGTGCGGCCGCGCGAGGTGGCCTAGCGGGGCAGCCGGGTGATGCTGCCGGCGCCGTCCGGGCCGGGCAGCGGCGGCTCGCTGTCGTCCGCGCGCTCTGGTTTGCGGTCGACGGCCGCGTTGCCGAAGAAGCCGCCGAGGCCCTCGAGTGCCTTCCCCAGCTCGCTGGGAACGATCCACAGCTTGTTCGCGTCACCCTGGGCGATCTCCGGCAGCATCTGCAGGTACTGGTAGGCCAGCAGCCGCTGGTCCGGGTTGCCCTCGTGGATGGCGCGGAAGACCGTCGAGATGGCCTGCGCCTGGCCGCGCGCCCTGGTGGCCTGCGCCGTGGCGTCCGCCTCCGCGCGGACGACGGCGGCCTCCGCCTCGCCACGGGCGCGCAGCACCGCCGCCTGCTTCTCGCCCTCGGCGGTCAGGATGGCGGCCTGCTTGGACCCCTCCGCCGACAGGATCGCCGCGCGCTTGTCCCGGTCGGCGCGCATCTGCTTTTCCATCGAGTCCTGGATGGAGGACGGGGGCTCGATCGCCTTGAGCTCCACCCGGCTGACTCGCAGGCCCCACTTGCCGGTCGCCTCGTCCAGCTCCTTGCGCAGCTCACCGTTGATCTTGTCCCGCGAGGTCAGCGTGGTGTCGAGATCCATGCCGCCGACGACGTTCCGCAGCGTGGTAACCGTGAGCTGCTCGACCGCCGCGACGTAATTGGCGATCTCGTAGGTGGCCGCCTTAGCGTCGGTTACCTGGAAGTAGATGACCGTGTCGATGCCGACGACGAGGTTGTCCTTGGTGATCACCGGCTGGGGCGGGAAGCTGACCACCTGCTCGCGCAGGTCGATGAGCGGCCGCAGCCGGTCGATGAATGGCATCACCACATTCAGTCCGGCCTGCAGTGTCCGGTGGTAGCGGCCGAATCGCTCGACGATGCCAGCCCGCGCCTGCGGCACGATTTGCACGGACCGGTACACGGTGAATACGGCGAGGCCGACGATTAGGACAAGAAGCACTATTGCGATTACGGTGCTCATAACCGTCATCTCCACTCGGAGAAGCTCATACGGCCACTGTAATTCCGAGCCGCGCTGAGTGCCAGGCAGGTTGCGGTCCGTGGCCACTCAGCGCGCGGACCAGGCGGTCCAGCGTGACTGGCGGTACTCAATTTCCAGCGGCACCCCAAAACACCGGGACAAGTTGCGGGCCGTGAATACGTCGGGAATGGGCCCGGCCGCCAGCACCGCGCCGCGGCGCAGCAGCATGGCGTGGGTAAAACCGTCGGGGACCTCTTCAACATGGTGCGTGACGAGCACCATCATCGGCGCCTTGGGGTCGCGGGCAAGCTGCGACAGCCGCCGGAGCAGATCCTCACGCCCGCCGAGATCCAGTCCCGCGGCTGGCTCATCGAGCAGCAGCATTTCCGGGTCGGGCATCAGCGCGCGGGCTATCTGCACTCGCTTGCGTTCCCCCTCGGACAGGGTCGCGAACCGGCGCCGGATCAGGTGCGCGCACCCCAGCGCGTCGAGCAGTTCCACCGCCCTGGTCACGTCGGCGGACTCGTATTCTTCCTTCCAGCGGCCGAGGATCGCGTAGGAGGCGGTCAGCACGAGGTCGATGACCTTCTCCGCGGCGGGCACCCGCTCGGCCAGCGCCGCGCTGGTTATCCCGATCCGCGGGCGGAGGTCGAAGACGTCCACTTCGCCGAGCCGTTCGCCGAGTACCTCCACGGTGCCCTCGGTGGGGAACAGCAACGTCGCCGCCACCTGCAACAGGGTCGTCTTGCCCGCCCCGTTCGGGCCGATCACGATCCAGCGCTCGTTCTCGTGCGCGGTCCAGTCGACGCTCCGCAACAACAGCGAGGTTTCGCGCCGTACCGACACGCCGCGCAGCTTGAGCACCTCGTCAGACACTGCCTGCCCCTCCTCCGCCGATAACGGCCGCCGAGACCGAACCTATGCCACTGCGGGCCATTCGGTACACCGGCCGGCCAGCTGGGTCAGTAGGGGTTTGTCACACTACCCGGCCGGCAGACGGTACCGTGGGCTCGCGATGAATCGACCACGGATGACGCTGCTGATCACCCTGACCGGCCGGGACCGGCCCGGGGTGACGTCGCGCCTGTTCGGCGCGCTCTCGCGGTTCCCGTTGAGCGTACTGGACATCGAGCAGGTGGTTATCAGGGGCAGGCTCGTGCTCGGCGTGCTGACCTCCTGTGACGAGCCGCCGGACCTGACCGCGATCCACCGGGCCGTCACCAGCATGGCGGCCGACCTGGGGCTGGAGGCGGAGATCACGGCCGGGTCGGCGGAATCCGGTTACGGCGCCAGCGGCCCCGGCGCGCACCGCGGCCAGCTGCACGTAACCGTGCTCGGCAGCCCCCTGCAGCCGGACGCCATCGCCGCCGTGGCTGGCCGGATCGCCGCCAGCGGTGCGAACATCGACCGGATCACCCGGCTCGCCAGCGACCCGGTGACGTGCATCGAGCTTGACGTATCGGGCGCCGAGCCCGCGCCGCTGCGGGCCGCGCTGGCCCAGGTGGCCGCGGATCGCGGGGTGGACGTCGCGGTGCAGCGCGGCGGCCTGTACCGGCGGGCGATGCGGCTGATCGTCATGGACGTCGACTCGACGCTGATCCAGGAGGAGGTCATCGACCTGCTTGCGGCGCGCGCCGGGTGCGCCGAGGCGGTCGCCAAGGTCACCGAGTCGGCGATGCGCGGCGAACTGGACTTCGCCGCGTCGCTGCGCGAGCGCACCGCGCTGCTCGCCGGCCTGGACGCGTCAGTCCTCGAGTCGGTGCGCGCCACCCTGCGGCTGACCCCCGGGGCACGCACGCTGATCCGGACGCTCAAGCGCCTCGGCTACAAGTGCGGGATCGTCAGCGGCGGGTTCACGGCGATTATCGAACCGCTCGCCACGTCATTGGGCATCGATTACGTAGCCGCGAACACGCTCGAGATCGCCGGCGGAAAGCTGACCGGGCGAGTGCTCGAGCCGATCATCGACAGAGAAGGCAAGACCGAGGCGCTGCACAAGTTCGCCCGCGCGGCGGGCGTCCCGCTCTCCCAGACCGTCGCCGTCGGGGACGGCGCCAACGACCTCGGCATGATAGCCGCCGCCGGCCTCGGCGTCGCCTTCAACGCCAAGCCCGTAGTCCAGGACGCCGCGGACACGGCGCTCAACGTCCCCTACCTGGACACGATCCTGTACCTGCTCGGCATCTCCCGCGACGCCGTCGAAGCCGCCGACCAGGCGGAAAGCTAGCCCCCGGCGAAACACCGGTGCCCCCCGGGTCTGCGGACCCGGGGGGCACCGGTGGGATAACTCCAGGTTTGCTACTCCTCGGAGCGCTCACCTGGCGTGGCCGAGCCGGTCGGAGACCCGCTCGTGACCTGGCCGTTGACCGCGCCGTCCGTGTGACCAGACTGAACGGCCTGCGTGGTGACACCAGACCCGGAGACCTCGGCCTCAGGGGCGGCCGCCTGCCCGGTCGCGCCTTCGCTTTCGGCGCTCGCGGGCTCCTCAGCGGCGAACTCGCCGTGCGAGCGGCGCTTGGAGATGACGATCGCCGCGACCACGATGAGGACCGCGCCGATGGCGACGCCGGTGCGCAGCCCGGTGTTGCCGGCGTACTTGACCACAGAGGTCGCGATCAGCAGCGAGACCAGGTTCATGACCTTGATCAGCGGGTTGATCGCGGGTCCTGCGGTGTCCTTGAACGGGTCGCCCACGGTATCGCCGATGACGGTCGCCGCGTGCGCCTCCGAGCCCTTGCCGCCGTAGTGGCCGTCCTCGACGTACTTCTTGGCGTTGTCCCAGGCCCCGCCGGAGTT
>Ga0306923_10003679_pt1 | contig 14541 bp, 10 predicted proteins | sample sta12Can44000108_FD_203841 | JGI IMG/M metagenome (GOLD analysis project Ga0306923, IMG submission 203841) | Lab enrichment of tropical soil microbial communities from Luquillo Experimental Forest, Puerto Rico - statanox.12C.anox.44.000.108 (v2)... | ecosystem: Environmental > Terrestrial >... | reverse complement strand
CGCATCAACATTTCTGTGAACGGACGCATGGTCGGACAGCAGTTTGACGACGACCAGAACCTGTTTCCCCTCGGACGCTTCTTCGTTCTCGATGCCATGGCCTGGCGCTCAGTCGGCCACGGCGTCGAACTCTTCACCGCCGCCGAAAATCTCTTCAACGTGAAATACGCCACCGCCGCGACGCCCGTCACCCAGCTCGGCCTGCCGATCACCGCCCGCTTCGGCCTCCGTTTCGAGTGGCCCCGCCGCTGAGTACCGAACATCCTGCTGCAGATAGAGCTGCTGAGATTTCCTGAATGGCCGCCCGCACATACAATATTGGGCACATTCTGCCCCTCTAGCACTAGTGGCCCATGGCTTTACGCGCTTCCACTTGCCAGTCTGTTGGTGTTGCATTTGACTGTGGTGCGTGGGAAAAGCGGTGGCGGAGCGAGTTGAACCAGGGTAGCGATCGCCGTTCCTTTCCTATCCTTCTTAGTTGTTATCTCTGGAGTTTGTCCACGGAGCGCGTCCATGAGCCTTCTAACAAAGGCCGCGGTGGCTGCTTTCTTCGTGTTCGCACCACTTTCTGCGGTGCGAGCGCAGGCACCGTTGCAAATTTCGACCAATGCGACGGCGCCGCCGCACAACAACTTTTGTTCTGATCGCGAGTACGCCGTCGCGGGAGATGCACAGGCGCAGTTCGCCCTCGGGAACGACTACTTTAGTGGCGCCGGCGTTACTCAAGATTACGTTCAGGCGCTCCTCTGGTTTACGAAGTCCGCGAACCAGGGCTTTGCTCCGGCTCAAAATCAACTGGGCTACATGTACCAACACAAGTTCGGTGTGCCGCGGGACTATAAGCGGGCCGTGGCCTACTACCGTTCCGCAGCGAAGCAGGGCTATGCGCTGGGACAATATAGTGCGGGCGGCATCTTCGAGGATGGGGTTGGCGTCAAGCGTGATTATAAACAGGCCCTTGATTGGTACCGCAAAGCGGCCGACCAAAATCTGCCGCAAGCAGAAAAACAAATCGGCTACTTTTACCAGTGCGGATATGGAATGAAGCAGGACTACGCTCAAGCGCATGCCTGGTATCTGCGCGCAGCCGGACACGGAAACTCCGACGCTGAAAACCAGTTAGGCTTCTTTGCTGAAGAAGGATGGGGCCAGCCGAAGAATTACACCGACGCCCTAGCCTGGTTTTACAAAGCTGCGGAACATGGCAGCAACGACGCCGAGGAAAACATCGGCTACATATTTCAAAATGGCCTCGGCGTGCAAACCGATTATGCCAAGGCCATGTCGTGGTTCGTCGAAGCTGCGGCGCACGGCAACAGCAACGCGGAAAATCAGCTTGGTTGGATGTACCAGTTCGGCCAGGGCGTAAAGCCCGACGACGCGAGGGCCGTGACTTGGTACCGCATGTCTGCCAATCTTGGCAATCGGCGCGGCGCCATCAATCTCGACGCGTTCAAAAATGTGCTGGAGATTCGCGGCCCCGGAAATTGGGACGCCGCCAACACCACCGTCACCGACACTGCCATCGCGCGCGCCCAGCGGTGGGCCAGCATTCAGGATCTTCAGCGGCGCATTGCTGGATTGTACGGCGACGCTCAAAACCAGGACGATCTTGCCAACCAACTCGAGCATACGGGCAAAGGCAAGAACGACGCCATCACTAAGCTTTTCAATGCAGCCGGCAGCGTCCCCGCCGCCAAGTACCATGCCGAGGCGGCAAAGTATCGCGCCGAAGCGGCCCGCCTTCAAGAAGAACTGGCTCAACTCGAAGAGCAACCCCAACCGGCTACCAGCTTTCCTATTCTCTAAAGGCCTTTACGCTCGCGCCCGGAACGCGGTTTCGTACTTTCCTGATACTGCGCGTGGAATGATTTACGAGATGCTTCGCATACAACGGGTAATCGGAATTAGCCGCTCAATATCTGAACAAGACTCTAAATCCGATTTGCTGGTTGAAGATACTTGACCGTCTTGATGTCACTTATTCAGCTTTGTGGAGGGGAGATTTCCCCATCTCTCAGTGACTCGGAACCAAATCCGGTGGCGGGTATTCAGGAAGCTTGGCATTCTTCGCATCCGTACGCTTCACTTCAATCTCATCAAACAATATCGACGGGCTGATAACCGTCATCGGAATCTGCCCTTCGCGGTTGCTTGCCAGGGCATCGTTGCCCACAGCAATCAAATCGTTGCGAAGCGCCCGGGTATCCAACTCGTTGAATTCCGCCCCCCGGACGAGTTCTTCGCGCCCATCTTTTTCGTAGACGCGATAGAGAAGCCGCGGACTATATCCCGCCAGCGTCTCCACCCGGTAGCCGTAGGGTTTATTTTCCTGCCGGCAGATCTCGATCAGTTTTTTCTTGATGTCGTCAGGCGAAAGCGGCTGTTTCGAAGACACAATTAGATTGCCCATGCTGGGGACCGGCGCCTGTGCGGGGGCAGCGCGGCCGTGCCCGTTGGACTCAGGAAAATCACGGATCGGCTCGCGGCCCACTAGATAGTTCACCAGCTCTCCGTTTTGGATCACGGATACTTTCTCAGCGCGCACGCCCTCGTCGTCGATCTCGTAGCTGCCGATCAGCGTCTTGCCGTCGAAAACTTTCAAGGTAGGATCGTCAATCACCGAAATTGTGTTGGGCAGCACGCGGCTCCTATAGCTCGATGCGAACTCACCTTCCGTCCGCGACGAGTCACCGGGCTTCGGCCGCTTGCCTACCACGTTGCCACCGATCATCCCAAAGAACACGTCGCTCGCAGAGTCATTCGAGAAAAGCACCGGGCCGCGGTACTCCTCGTCCACCATCGGAGCTTCGCGAAGAGCCTTCAGAGTCGTCACCATCTTCACCGCATCCGCTTGAAACGCTTCCGCTGTCGGCAATTCTTTCAGCGTGCCGGTCGAATAGTAGGGCGAGCGCTCGAGCCGCATCCCGTCATCCGCTTGCGTCGCCCCGGATAGATTCATGAAATAAACCGTATAGCCTCTGCGCGTAACTGTTCCCTCGGTGTTGACGAAATAGCGGTTCACTGCGCGGAAACGCAACTGCGATGTGAGCGATTGGATCTTGGGGTCGGTGCGAAAAAGGTTAGTCGCTTTCTCGAGCATCGCGTTCCATGCAGCAGGATCGAAATCAAGCTTCGCCCAAGGGCCAATGGATTGCAGCGCCGGGGCTGCGGCAAAATCATCAAACGGCTGCCCGGAGCTGAACTGGCTGAATACCGCCTTCTTGGCAGCGAGCGCCTGGCTAGCGGCCTTGTAAGCCTGGTCGGTGGCAAGCCACAATTGGTGGCGAAGAGCCGTAGCATCATCTTCGAGCGGCGCCAAGTCGACGAATCCAGTTCCGGGGCCGTAGTAGCTGTCCAGCTTGTAATCGCCCACGCGAACAACCACGCGCGCCGAACGGCCATGGGAGCGCTGCTTCTGACGAAGAGCTCCGAATGCGGCTTCAGCGTCGTACTCGTCCAAGTCGAGGACGGAGTACTCGATGTAATAGGGCGCAGCGATATTTTCCATCTTGAGGTGCGCCTTCGAGCGCTCCAACTCCTCGCGCATGGCCGCAAGCACGGGGTCCGCAGCAGCAGCTGCCGCCGACGCCGACAGTGCTCTTTCGCTCTTGTTCTGCGCCGTGGCCGGCATCGCACACAACGCCGCCATTGCCATGACGAAAATACTTAAGAGCGTTAAACGCGAATCAGAAAGCCGGTCCGAATTGGGGGTCGCGCTCATGGTTTCGCCTTGCCCCCTTCCTGCGACTCGGGCTTCGGTTGCGCCTTCACGGCGGCCTTCTCCGTGAACGGTGCAGGATTCTGATTCGCGCCCGGCGGCGGCATCAGCGGCGGGCGATCCGTGCCTTTATTTTTCTTTTGCACTTCGATCTCGGAGAAAAGCATCGCAGGCGCGGCAGCCGAGACGGGAACTTGTCCTGACTCTGCGCCACAGACTCCGTTGAACACCTGAAGTTTGTCGCCGGTGAGAATGACGTTGTTGAGGGAAAGCAGCGGCGTGCCAACAATATCCACACCGCGCACCAGTTCGTCGGGCCGTCCGTCCGCATACACCCGCCATACCATCACGGGAATCACCTGAAACGCTTGAGGCAGGGCGCGCTGGGTGAGGGTGAAGCCGCCCTGAATATCTTCGAAATATAATCCGTAAGGCTTTCCCTGCTTTTTGATCTCTTCGACGAATTTCCCGCGCAATTCGGAGTCGCTCACGGATTTCGTGGAGGTGATAATCAAATTGCCTTGCCGGCCTGTGGGCATCAACCCTGGCTGGCGCCGGCCATGGCCATTCGAGTGGGTGAAATTCGTAATCGGCATGCGCGACATCAGGAAATTTTTCAGCACTCCGTTTTCAACGGCCACCACGCGCTCAGCCGGAACGCCTTCATCGTCAAACCCGTATGTCCCCGCGAGCCCGATTCCATTGAGTTCTTTCAGCGTAGGATCGTCCGTTACGCTGAGAAATTCCGGCAGCACTCTCTGGTTTACTTTTTTCGTGAACGTTTGCCCTTCGCTCTGATCCTTCTGCCGATGCCCCTCCAGCCGGTGCCCCAAAACTTCATGAAAGAATACAGCCGATGCCCTCCCTGACAGCATCGCCGGCCCTGCGTAGGGTTCGGCGGCGGGAGCCTTTCTGAGGGCTTGCAGATCGGACGCAATGCGGTCCACTTTGGCCTTCAGCTCGGTGTCCGACGGGAGCTGGCTAGGCGTTGCGGCCTGGAAGGTTTCCACGCGCAGGAGTTCCATTCCATCGTCGGCGCGGGTTTCACCTTGGATTACCAGACGGCTTACCTCAGATGGATGGACCAGCGCGGTGCCTTCGCTGGTGGCCAGATAAGAACGAGTGGCGGAAACCTGGAGATACACGACTGAACTGTAGACTTCGGGATATTTCAAGAACGTCCCGGAGATCGCTCGAATGCGGTTCTCCCAGGCTTTCTGGTCCACCGACACATTCGCTTTGGCGTCGCTAATGTGGTTCTCGGCACGCTCCTCGGAAAAGTCAGGCGACTTGTCTTCCTCCTCCGATTGCACAGCTGTGTTCGTTTTCACCTTTAGAAAGGCGGCGGACGCCTGCTCGTACTCGCGATCGGTGAGTTGCCAGAGAACGCGGCCGATGGCGTCGGGATTGTCGCTGAGCGGCAGGGTGCTGGACATAATTCCGGAGCCACGGCTTTTGCTGTGGGTATTGTCAAGCGCAGATGAACCTACGCGCATGATTACGTCTGCCTGGCGCCTTTGAATACTGTTGGAAACCGTGATGCTGCCACTCATGCCAAAAATCACGGTGGCGTTGATATCAGCGGCCGAGTAGCTGATGTAGTAGGGAGCCGGGTTTGCGTTGGCGAGAGCGGCGGTGGCGCGTTTTAACTCGCGCTGCATGGACGTAAGAAGGACGTCCGGCTGCGACGCAGATGAAAATTGGCCAAGCGGCACAGCAAGAGAAATGACGAGCAGAAAGACTGCGGGGCGATGAAATCTTCGAAACATACTTATATTTGCCACCTTTTTCACGAATGAGCCAATCTAACATAGTTACGAAGTCCCGCGAGCGCTCATCCGCGTGTGTAGTTGCTTACAATTCAACGGTTATCTTGCGAAAATCATTAGAAGCGCGGATGTGAACCGGGCGTTGCCCACACTTTCCAAAGAACTTTGCGCCTCCGTTCCGGAAGCTGAATTAAGAGTTTTTCGGCCGAGGTTGCAACGAAGATTGACAGCCGGTGGCAGCAGGGAGTAAGAGCCCCACTCGCTGACTTTCGAAGTCCGTTAACTGTATTTCCACACAAGCCTTTGTGACGTTCGTCACACTGAGCGCATAGTCGCCTTCGCAATAGGGTCCCGGCTCAGGGAAACAATAAAGCGGGTATCGTTCGGATGAAGAAATCGAAAGCGCAATGCAGCATTGGTTGCGATCCACCATTGACCAAATCGAAGCACACCGAGCTCTGGCCCCGGCAGCCACACGGTAGTTTGCAGGTGCTCGGATCAGAATCGTCGACCCTTTTGGTTTGATCCCGCGCGATGCGAATTCTGTTCGGAAGGCAATATCGTCAAATGAGCGACGGTGGGTTCACGTTGTGCACGTCGTGCACGTCGTGCACGTGTTTTGCGTGAACAGTTTTATGGAACGTCGAAATGCCTTGGCTTAGCCGGGAGCTCGGCATAGGAACAGCTTCGCGTTAGCGGCAACCGAACCTGACTATAGCAATTTATTTAACGAAGAAGACCATGGGGTATACGCCTGAACAATGGGATGCATTCATGATAGAGCTGAACGACGGGGGTTGTCCCGTACTGCGTGATCACGGATACAAAATCCGCCCAGCGGGCCTCGCAATCAAAAGCATCCCGAGCCTAAACTTTAATCGAATGTTCACCCTCGCGCACGGAGGAACGGGTTACTACTTCGACGCCGTACTTCGCAACGAAAACGATCATCCGATTACGCTTTGGGGATTTCAGATCAATCCGTTCTTTGCTCGACACAAGAGCCTGCTGCCTGGCGACGAAATCGAGGGAAGCCTTCTCGCTTCGTCTGATGAAACGATACCCGCCGAGATCGCACACCTTGCCGCCATCTCCGTGACGCTCGCCGTTTTCGATTCCAGGCGGAACGAATTCTCAGGGCAGTTTGGACTGCGCGTCCATCGGCCCGAGGTCGTGGCTCGCGAGCAAGCTGAACTTCGAGCGCAGGCTGGAGTGAAACAAGTGAGTCAGGTGCGCGGTCCGGTACGCTCACTAGTTGCGCCGCCCTCGACCGGAAAGCTGACTGAAGCAGTACTGCGCGAAATCAACCGCGAGCTTCTTGAGTTCGTCACTACGAGCGAATCCAAATCTACACAGACTAAGTCTTGACAAAATAGTATTCAGTTCTCACGGTAGCCTGAAATTAAGGCAGGAATCAGTTCAGATTCCCGTGGGATGGGAAAGACTTCGGTTGGACGACGAAAAACCGAAGGATGATTTCCCGCGGGGCGTCTTTCGTGAAACGAAATGTGCGGCTGCGGAGAGGAACTCAGCGATACCTGAAAAACGATCCACGCGGGCTCTTCCGCAGCAGTCAGGTTGATGGGCGCGAGTAACGTCCGGGAAACCAGCTCTTGAGCCGCCATTTGACCCGCTTAACTACATTGCATGTAACAGGTGGAGAGGGTAAAATTTAATCCTACTCGACGTTTGGTTGCCGTTCGGTCCAATTCCCCTGACAAAGCGACTGACCGCGCTATTTAAGCGGGCTTTCGCGGGCCGAAAACCGGAAAGTTCCGGTGGCCTGATGACATAAAGGGCAATCGGGGCGAGAGCGCGAGGCAATAGCTTGTTTCGCGTGCTAGAGTCACAGTTCGAATCGGTACTGACCGACGAAAGAGCTTCGAAAACAGAGGAGCAGATATGAGGATTGCGGTGCTTGGGGGCGACGGGTATTGCGGTTGGGCTACGGCTCTCTATCTTTCGAGTAAAGGGCACTCGGTCGCTATCGTCGACAACTTCCTCCGCCGCCAGTGGGACCACGAGCTCGGGGCGCAATCCCTCACACCGATCCGACCACTTTCCGAGAGGTTGAAGGTCTGGCAGGAGCTCACCGGAAATACGATTGATATGTACGTGGGCGACGTCACCGACTACGACTTCCTTTCTTCCACCGTGAAGACGTTCGAACCGGATGCAGTGGTGCATTTTGCCGAACAGCGATCGGCGCCGTATTCGATGATCGATCGTAAGCACGCTTCGTTTACACAGCTGAACAACGTTGTTGGAACCCTGAATCTTCTATTCGCGATTCGCGAATTGCGTCCGGATTGCCATTTGGTGAAGCTCGGGACGATGGGCGAGTACGGAACTCCGAATATTGACATCGAAGAAGGCTACATCACCATCGAACACAACGGGCGGAAGGACGTGCTTCCCTATCCGAAGCAGCCAGGTTCGTTCTATCACCTTTCGAAGGTGCACGACAGCCACAACATCATGTTCGCGTGCAAGATTTGGGGATTGCGCGCGACAGATTTGAATCAGGGCGTTGTGTATGGAACGCTGACGGATGAAGTGGCCCTCGATGAAGCGCTGATTAACCGGTTCGACTACGACGAGGTGTTCGGCACGGTTTTGAACCGCTTCTGCATTGAAGCGGCGATAGGCCATCCACTCACCGTGTACGGCAAGGGCGGACAAACGCGGGGCTTCCTTGATATTCGAGACACCGTACGTTGTATCGAGCTCGCTTGTATGCAACCAGCGGCGCGAGGCGAATGCCGGGTGTTCAACCAGTTCACCGAACAATTCTCGATTCTGGAGCTCGCGCAGTTGGTGCAGAAGGCTGCGAAGAAAATGCGCCTAAAGGTTGAAATCGAGAATCTGCCGGACCCGCGCGTGGAAGCCGAAGAACACTATTACAACGCCAAGCATTCAAAGCTGATCGACTTGGGATTGAAGCCACACTGGCTGTCGGATTCGCTGCTCGATTCGCTGATGAATATCGCGGTGAAATACCGCGACCGAGTCGATCCCTCGCTAATCATGCCTAAAGTGAATTGGCGGAATACGTCGAATGACCGCTACGCTCCGGTGTCAGCTCAGGCAGCCACTGCCTCTACTGTTGCGCCGTTGCACTCCCGCAAGGCGGTTTTAACGCAAAAGCCCGACCGCAGTGCTCGGTCCGCAATTCGGGGCTCGAAGCGGCGGTAGTCTTGAGATTCGAGCTGGAAATTGGTAGCGATACCGGGACTCGAACCCGGATTTGAGCCTTGAGAGGGCTCCGTCCTAACCTTTAGACGATATCGCCAGAAAGCAGCAGCTAATTCTTCAACTTCCGGTAGGGCAATTCTAACATCCTTAAAAGACAAGACGAAACGGGATTGGTATAACTCGCCCGACGCGCACGTTGTCAGGGGGATGTCCTCATCGCTGCAATTTCCCGGTTGTTCGCAATAAACTCGGAGAAAAAAACGGCTGGCCCATTTCGGGCCAGCCGTAAGGTCAACTTTGCTTGGGGGGTGCGCCTCAAGCGGGGAGCCTTTTGGCGGCCAAGCGAAGGTTAATGTAGGGACAACGTAAACGTACAGCAATACTGTAAAACCATTAGGTGCCTACGGGGGCGAGCGGAAAAGTCTGGTAAATCAGTTTATGAAATATTGACGAGCCCGTGGCGGATCGCATAAACCACGAGTTCGGCTGTTTTGTGGATGCCAAGAGTTTCCATGATATTGGCACGGTGAACGGCCACTGTATTTACGCTGAGCTTTAAGTCGTCGGCTATTTCCTTGTTCGACTTGCCGTTCACGATGAGCTGCAGGATTTCGAGTTCGCGGGCGGTGAGACCAGCGTTCCTCTCGCCACGAAGAGTGGCCGGCTTAGCCAATTGCGCATCGAGCACCACTTCACCTGCGGCTACCCGGCGGATGGCGGTCGCTAGCTCCAGGTCAACCGCATTTTTGAGGATATAACCGCGAGCCCCCGCGTCCAGCGCCTGGCGCACGAGCGTATCTTCCGAATGCATGCTGAGCATCAGGATCGCCTTGGACGGATCCGTTTCAAGAATCTTCCGGGTGGCGGCCAATCCGCTTGTGCCGGGTAACGCGCAGTCCATCACGATCACTTGCGGGGCAAGTTCGCGGGCCAGTTGCACGGCTTCCTCTCCGTTGCCAGCTTCCCCGATCACGGCAATATCGGACTCATCTTCCAGCATACGGCGGAAACCGCGGCGCACGAGACTGTGATCGTCCACCAGCAGCACTTTGATCTTAGTTGCCATTGGAATCCAGTTTGCGGCGCGGGACAGTGAGCCGCACCAAAGTGCCGCGTTGAGGCAACCGCGAAATTTCAATGGCTGCCTCCAGCAACTGGGCACGTTCGCGCATGGCAACGAGGCCTATGCCGGGCTTCGATTTCTGCGTCTCGAACCCCGTCCCATGATCTTCCACGTCGAGTTGTAGCTGGTCAGCTAGAAAGCGCAGGCGAACCCAGGCTTCGCGCGAGCCGGAATGCCGAACAACGTTGTTCAGCGCCTCCTGCAAAATTCGATAGATATGAATTCCAGCGCCGCCATCGATCGGGAATGAAGCGCCTGATTTTTCGTAGTGAACTGTGATGCCGGTCTGTCTCCCCATCATTGGGAGATACCAATCAACCGTGCTCTCCAGACCCGTTTCATCCAGCATGATGGGATGCAGCGATTGCGAGAGGCTGCGCACATTCTCGAGGGTATGCTGCGCAATGTCACGCACTTCGCGCAATTCTTCGCGAACCGCGGACTCACCGGGCATCTGTTTCTCGGCGCGGCTAACGAGTGCGCCAACCGCCGTCAGGGTCTGCCCGAATTCGTCGTGGAGTTCCCTGGAAATATGACGCAATGTGGATTCTTGCGTGGCGATCAACTGCCGCGCGAGTTCACTCCTTTGACAGGAAAGCGATGCCACCCGCTCGAATAGCCGGCGATTCGAATGAATCAGATACAGGCCGGTGGCCAGGATCGCGGCGAGCGTTGCAGCGAGAAAAAAATAGAGCTGGCGCTGGACACGATCGTAGATCTGCAACACCTGAGCCGATGCTCTTGCCTCGCTTTCATAATTTTCGACGAGCAACCGCGCGACCGCATTCGTCAAGGACGCCTGGCGCGGTTGCAATGCCAGCCGGACTTGATTGCGAGCCGCAGTGACGTCATCTCCGCGCGCGAGTGAAAACGCTGCATTGGCCGTGTCCCAAAATTGAGCGAATGAATTTGCCAAATACTGACGCTGCTCGGGTGTCCGCACGGCCACCGCCAGCTGGGCTTCGATGCGAAGCGCATCGTCGAGATCGGCGTGTATACGGTCAAATTCCGCCGACCAGGCTGCCAGCGGCTGCTGAACGTCCGCATCGAGCATATCGCGCATCGCGAGGCCTAGGGAATTCAAGTCATTCTGGATGCGCAGCAATTGGAGCGAGTCCTTCCGGTTGCGGTCGGCAAATTCATTTTGCAATTTTCGCAGGCCGGAGATTTGAGCGGTAGTGTACCAGGCATAGGCCACGACTGCCGCGACGGTAATCGTGAGTCCGAAGATCAAACCGAGAGTCGGCGACCTGGCGCTTGAACGTTGCACGTCCGGAGGATATACCGCAGAGTGTCGCTGGTCCAAACCGCCTGAGTTTCTGCCTTCTGACTTCCGATGGTCCATAATACAAAAAGATTAGAGACGCGCCGCAGAGTGGAGTGTAGATTGCGCGTGATTCGATGCCTGAACCGAGCAAAGCCGATATTCCTTGGAAAATTCTCGCGAAAATCGCTGTAGCTCTCATCGGGCTGTATGCCGTGTTGACGATGCTACTATTCGGCGTAATGCTGCAGTCGCCGGATCGCTTTGCAGCGACAATGAAACATGTACCCTGGCCCGCGTTTGTTGCACTGCCATTTAAGCCTCTCTGGCAGGTGGCACGAGCGGGTAATGTGAATGTTGGCGACATGGCACCGGACTTTTTGCTCGAGAGCCCCGACCACAAGTCAAGCTTTCGGTTGTCCTCTTTGCGCGGCGAGAAGCCGGTGGTTCTCGTCTTCGGCAGCTACACATGACCTCCCTTTCGGCGGGAGGTTCCCGCTCTCAACCGACTCTACAAGGAGTATGGCGATCGGGTGGCGTTCTACGTGGTTTACATTCGCGAAGCGCACACCAGCGATGTGTGGCAGGACCCGGATAATCTAGATGACCACGTGGTATTTGCGAGCCCGAAGAGTTTCGACGAGCGGAGCGAAATGGGGCAGCTGTGCGTCGTGAAGCTCGGCATCAAGTTCCCAGCCGTCGTCGACAACTTCGACAATGTGACCGAACGAGCCTACACGGGCTGGCCTGATCGCCTCTACGTGATAGACCGCGCTGGACGGGTAAGCTACAAGTCGGGGCCAGGCCCGTTTGGTTTCAAGCCGCAAGGAGTGGAAGACACAATTCGGCGCCTGTTTCCCGACGCCCACTAGGCCAGGCCGTGCTTTCTCACTTCAGCGACGGCCTGGACTAGAAAAAGGGCGCTCCTTTCAGAGCGCCCTTCTTTGAACCGGTTCTAACTTCTAAACTGCGGCTCTTCTGCACCGACCTACGGGAGATAGTAGCGGAACGAGGTGAAGACCATATTGTTGTGCGCGGATGGGGTGAAAAACTCGGTGCCCTTGGCATTTGTTCCGGTCCACGTGTTCTTTACAGCGTACGAGTATTGAGTTCCGAACTGTACACGCCCCTTCGGTCCCTGGTAAAAGCGATACCAGAAGCCGAGGGTTCCCTCGAGAATGTTGCGGGGGTCACCCTGGCAGTTCGCCGGGGTGACTTGGCCGCTCGTAGTATTTGTGCCTGCGGGTGTGTTCTGGTTGACAGGAGACAACTCGACACTGCAGCCATCGTTTCTCAGCAACGGTGAACCGTAACCAACACCGGCGCCCGCTGAGTTGACGTACGCGGCGCGCCCATCGTATTCGCCACCGGCGTATCCGTAGATATCGAGCTTCGGGGTCGCATGGAATTCCAGGGTTCCGAGAGCCTGATATGAACGCAGCCCAACGAGCGTTCCATCGGGATGCGCCGTCACGTCGGCGAGAGTCGCGTTGCCGTACCGGCCGATGCCCGAACCACCGAGGAAGTGAATGCCGGCGTCAAGTTTGTGGTGGAAGAGCGGCACGCGGGCGTTGCCACCGACTCCGCCAGCAGTGATGCCTTGGTTGTTAGCCAAAGAGCCCGAGATCGTCGAGCCGTTGATGGGACACGGCGCTGCAGCACTCGCTCCCGCGCAGGGGAAGATCCGTGCATGGAATGTGCCCACAACACCGAAGATTTCGTAGTGCCCCCACCCTGGATCGGCGGCCACCTTAAATACGAAGTCGGGGGTGCGGTTGAACGAATAGTTGGCCTGATTGTTATAGAGTCCACCTAGATCGCCAGGCGCCGCAATCAAAGTATTCTGGGTCTGGAGTTTTCCGCCGAACGTGGTCTGCGCCTCTTCGACGGAGAGCGCTACGCTCAGTTTGTTGTCGGCCAAGCTCTTCGATACACGGACACCGGCCTGGCGCGCCCAGGTGAATCCGACGTTATACTGTGCGTCAATCGTCATTGGCCGTGCTTCGGTGAGAGGCTCGGTTCCCTTCCTGGTTTCGGTAACGAGGCTCCACATCTGGCCGCCGGTAATCGTCCATCCGCTCTCGAAAGCCGCCTGCGCCCAGAATTGGCGCTGGCGGAAGGTGTAGCTGTTGGTCTGGTTTTCGTTGGATGTAACGCCCGCAGAGAGGAAGTCACCCTCGAAGTAGCCGCCGATCTTTACATCGTCAAGCTTTCCTTGCATACGGACGTTGATCTGCGACTGGCGGCCGGAAAAGTTCAAGTCGTTCACGTGGGCGGTCGAGGCGCCAGAGAACGGAATTCCTCTGAAGTCGGTATTCACGTCGTTCGTAATAGCACGGTTGCGGTAAACACCTTCTGCCGCGAAGAAGCCGCCCGGAGTAATCGTGATTCCCTTGAAGCGAATTTGATACGCATCCGGCTTGTCTTCGTCCGGCGAAGCACCAAAACCGGCCGACAGTGCCGGCTGAGCGGCCACGCTGGAAGCGGGCAACGCGCCCTCATTCACCAGGGGGGCATTTACGGCCCTCAGGTTCTGTTGCATGACTTCCATTTCGTGGCGCTGTTCCTTCAACGCGTCGTTTTGCTCCTGCAGCTGCCTCGATTGCGCCTCGAGCAACTCGCGAAGCTGTTGAAGTTCATTTTCCACGGTCGGTGTCGCCGGTTTCGCTGGCGCATCCGCCTTGGAGGAAGCCGCTGGCGCGTTACTATCCGTTGTGGCTTTCGCAGTATCCGCCTTCTTGGCGGCGGTTGAATCCTTGTCATCCCCCGTTCCAGCGGCGCGTGCTATCGCCGGAGATACAGCGATGCCAAACGCCAGAATCCATAGTGCAAGTACTCGCATTCCTTCCTCCTTGAATTTAACTTCCGAAGCTACCGATCCGCGCCAGCCCCGGGTTCGGCAAATGCGATGGCCCACCAACCCACGCGCTCGCCGTCCGGTTGCCGCGAATCCGGCGTCCACCCTGGATCTCATGGTGACGGCTGTAGCGGAGATGAAAAGCAATACAAAGAGTTGCAGCTATTTCGGCACGTGCGCGGAGAAAGACAGACTTACAGCCGCGCCTTCCCCCTTGACCGATTACGGGGACGGCAAACCTTATGTGCCTGCCTTGAACCACCCGTGACGGGAATGTTAATTGTGCGTTACAACCGCCGAAAGGGCTTCTAAGAGCTTCTTGAGAAGACGTTTGACTGGGAAGGGTGTTTGAGCAAAACGAGGACGGCCTACGTCGATTCGAATCCAGAAATGGAAGAGGCCGGAGCCGCTTCTTCACCGTTCAGTCGTCCGGCACTGCGGCCCGTCGAAGGCACAATCCGGCGAAAAGATAGGATGCTAAAAAATCGTCGCCGACAAAGATCGCATCGGTAGGCGCGAATGCCGAGCCGGCGCTTTAGAGAGACTATGGTTCCGTTCTCCACACGCTCCCGGGAGATGCGCCTAAGATCAAAATTTCCGCATTTGGAGCAA
>Ga0306923_10003678_pt1 | contig 14541 bp, 15 predicted proteins | sample sta12Can44000108_FD_203841 | JGI IMG/M metagenome (GOLD analysis project Ga0306923, IMG submission 203841) | Lab enrichment of tropical soil microbial communities from Luquillo Experimental Forest, Puerto Rico - statanox.12C.anox.44.000.108 (v2)... | ecosystem: Environmental > Terrestrial >... | reverse complement strand
TATGCGCGCAGATCGAGCCTTAGATCACCATGCGTTTCGCCCGAACCCTCATTGCGATTGTGCTGGCCTGCGCCGTGATGGGTTGCGGTCAAGGTCAGGGATCGAAGGGCGATCGCGGGCCGCCCGGACCCCCGGGCCCCAAAGGCGATCAAGGTCCACCCGGCCCCGCCTCGGGCATTCGCGTCATTCGCTCGCCTTGCGATCCGGCAAATTGCACGGTGCAATGCGCCGACGATGAGATGCTCTTGACCGCGTATTGCGGACCACGACGCAATGCCGCGGTCATTCCCAACGAACGATCCGCCACGTGTCGCAGCGCGGTCGCAGCCAACAGTCCTCTTGTCGCTGCATGCGTGAAGATTCCACCTCAATAGGCCTCCCGCAGGCAGTTGGTGGCGGTTGATCGTTCCACAATAGGCGCGCGGCGCCGCAACACCACCATCACCAATTTCCATCCCGACACGAACACGATCGAAATCGATCACATTTTTGCAGATTTCCATGAGCTGCTCGCCGTCGCGCAAGATGACGGCCATGGCAACGCGGTGATCACCGCCGACGCCCACGACAGCATCACGATCAAGAACGTCACCGTGTCGCAGCTGCACCAATCCGATTTCCATTTTACCTAAGCGCAATCGCCCGCCTTGCATGACGACAGCCGATAGGCTCTGATGGGCGTATGCGCACCACGCTGATCATCGCTTGCGCCATTGTCGTCTTCGCCGGCGGGGCAAAAGCACAAGACGCGTCCTGCCGCCAGATCAAGGACGATGGCAAGCGGCTCAAATGCTACGACCGCCTCGATCGCTCCTCCTCGAACGCGCGGGAGAGGCCGGGCCAGAGCCGACGGGGCGACGATACGGGATGGATCGTCACCGATGAAAAATCCCCGCTCGACGACAGCCCGCTCGTCTCGGCGGCGCTGGTATCGACCGATGAGCGGTCGCACCTGCTGCTGCGTTGCAAAGACCGCAAGACCGAGGCGGCGGTCAGCATGACCGGATTCATCAAGTGTGGGGCCGATGTGCGCGTCGCCTATCGCATCGACCAAGCGCAAGCCGTGGAGGCGCCCTGGCGCTCCCATCCGAGCTGCTATCTCGCGCTCGTCCCTACTCCCATCCCCTTCATTCGCGCGCTGACGGATGGCGGCAAGGTCTTTGTGCGGATGTACGATAACCACAACGCGCCGAACGACGCGTCGTTCAGCCTCGGCAATGTGTCGAAGATCCGTTCACGCCTGGCGGAAGCCTGCCAATGGGATTCCACCTCATCCGGCAACGCCGCGCCGAATGCGCCCGTGCCTGCAGCCGCGCCGGATGTGCCCAAGGGAAAATAGCGCTGAAAATAGCGCTAGCCCCCGCCATTCCACTTCATTAAGAATTTCGCGCCTTGTACCGAGGAGATGATCCCCCATGCCCGCGACGCGCCTGCTGATCGCTCTTGCAATCCTCGCGCTCACAACGTGCGCGCTTTCCGCGCATGACGGGACGCAACTTGCGCAGGCCGGCACCGAGTCGAGCCCACCGCCGGCGACGCCCGCGCCGAGTCCAACGCCCGCCCAGACCGCAGCGCCCGAGCAGAAGCTCGTCGGCCTCGCCGCCTGGAACAAGCTCGTCGGCAACTCGATCAGCGGGACAGAGGACGGAAAACCGCTGATCGAGTATTACGCCCCCGATGGCGCAGCAAAATCCATGCTGGGTAACGAGATTTCTACGGGGACATGGATGCTCGTTGGCGAAGTGATTTGCTTCAAATACGCCGATGACGACAAGCCCGAGTGCTACAGCTCGAAGTCGCCGGCGATACGGCCACGATGTATGACGAAAAAGGAACGGGGACCCGCTATCAAATCCTCAAGGGAAATCCCAAAGGCTTGTAAGAAGCGTTTTGCGCCGCCTCGTCGCGTCCTGCTCCGAACCTGACTGGCTTTTCCGTGTGCAAGACAACGGCATGGCACACCTCGAGCGGACACGTCGAGGCAAGCTCGCGCATGTCCGCTCTCAGCGCCGAAGCGACAAGCTCAACGATGACGCTGCGTCTGCTTTAAGGAGTCGATCGCAGATCTGCTTGCAACGCGCGTTTCTCAGTTGAACCCATCGCTGCCGCGAATTTGGGTTACCTGACCACCGTCTTTCGATGCGCACGGTGAGCGACCCGAGGGGCTGCCTGCGGGGCGGGACAAGGCTTCATGTAACCGTAACCGCGACCGGCATCGACATCGACTGCGCACATATTGCCGCGGCGAACCGGACCCGGAGTGGCATACCACTCCGACGGTTGCTGCGCCACGGGCGCACCGCGGTATGTTGGGTAGATGTTGGGATTTATATTAGCCTGGGCATTCGCCGCCGCGGTCCCGGCGATCATTGCCAAGACGCTCAAGCTACCGATCAAAGCGTGCTTCATGATTTTTCTCCGTTCGGACGACAAGGGTGAAAGCACGCAATAAGGCGCCGTGATGAGATAAACGTTCCAGGCTATGCGCGGTAAAATTCTCATTAAAAAATGTCGCCGTTTTTCCGGCGACCGTCGCGCAACGGTGGCATGGCCGCATGAAAGGATATTGTCCGGTGATGTTTCGTCGTGCCGCACGCTGCGCTTTGAGAAAGCGTGCGACCGGCGGCTTCCCAAGTTCCATTGGCTAATTTGTCGCGAAGCGTGGCCGGAGACTTGTCTGTCGCTATTGTGTAGGACAGATGTTGCAGATTGAATCATTCGCCCTTTCGAGAGACCGTCATGCTCCGTCGCGACTTCATGTCCCTTTTCGCCGGTGCGGTGATCGCCGGCCCCCGCCTTGCGATCGCCCAGACCCAGTCCAAGGTCTATCGGGTCGGCACGCTCCTTCCGGGCCCGCCGCTTGCCGAGAATTCACCGCTTGGCGCGATTCTGTTGCAAAAGCTCGCGCAACACGGCTACACGCTCGGTAAAAATCTTACATTCGAAGCGCGCGGAGCCGGCGGCCAAGTCGGGAAGCTTGGCGAGATCGTCCGCGCCATGAAAGCTGACCAGGTCGATGTGATCGTGGTTGGCGGCTATCCGACCGCCCTCGCCTGCAAGGCCGCGAACGTCCCGACGGTGGTTTACATTGGCGCCGGCGATCCTGTCGCAACGCGCCTGATCGACAGCCTGGCGCATCCAGGCGGCAACATCACCGGCATTTCCGACGACGCGACGGTTCTTGCCACCAAGCGCCTCTCGCTGATCAAGCAAGCGGTCCCGAAGGTGCAGCGGGTTGCCATGTTGTGGAATAGGGACGATCTCGGGATGAGCATGCGTTACGACGCATCGGCCGGCGCCGCGCGGTCGCTCGGTGTCGCCGTGCAACCGCTCGGCCTGCGCGAACCCGACGACTTCAACGGGGTGTTCGAGGCCATGGACCGCGATCGGCCGGACGCCATTTTCATGGTGGCCGATGCGCTTACGACCCTCAATCGCAAGCGGGTGTTCGACTACGCCGGCGCGCATCAAATTCCGGCGCTATACGAATACGACGTCCCCAACGTGCATGATGGCGGGTTGATGTCATACGGACCCGACCTGAAGGAAAGCATGGAACGCGCCGCCGACCTGACCGCGCGGATCTTCGCCGGCGCTCGGCCGGCGGATCTGCCGTTCGAGGAGCCGACGCGCTACAAGCTCGTCATCAACCTCAAGACCGCGAAAGCGACAGGCATCGAGTTGCCGGAAAATTTTGTAGCACTCGCCGACGAGGTGATCGAATAGACCAGCGCCGGGCTTATCCCCTTTGGCAGCGCTACCGACAGCCGGGCCCATATCGACGCGCATGGAGCGGGCCTGTGCGCCGGGGCGCGGGCACGCCATCATATGTCCCCAATTTCGTCGCTTATGGCGGGACATGCTCGAAATACGGGGGGATTTCGCGTGTTGAGCCCACAATCAGAATCCGCCACCAGCCGTCCCAACACCAAAGCCACGGGCGGACCGAGAAAGCATTGGCTCGATTATGCGACTGCGTTCCTGACGCTCGCGGCTGCTGGAGGCGCCATTACCGCCGCCGTATTCACGGGGTGGCAAGCGACGACTGCCGACCAGGGCTTGCGCGACAGCAATCGCGCCTATGTGCACTCGACGAATTTCCGCTTCGTTCATTACGGAGCCAAGAACGGGAGCGGCCGCACGCAATGGTCGATTTCTCCGTTGATCGAGAACACCGGCAACACCGGCACGCGCGGAATGCTCATGAACAGCATGATCGGCACCGCCGGCGATGCAGATTTTGATTCGCTGGAAAAAACGCCCTTCGCTCCGGCGCTCATTTTGCCGAAGTCCGAGGTGACCGGTGCGGTCGTTTCGATGGACGGTCCTGGCCTCGATCTGCTGCGGAGCGGCGGCCTGATCGCCATGGGCATCATCAAATACGCCGATATTTTCGGCGACCTCCACCTCGTGGAGTTTTGCCACCGTGCGCAATTTGGCCCCATCGATTGGGAAGGCACCCCCACCGGTCAGCCGCTGCGCATTCGCGGCATCGCCTGCGACACGCACAATTGCGAAGACAACGAGTGCGGTGCGGATTGGCAGGGGCGCGCCACGGCGGTCGCAATGCGGCGACCGGAGACAAGCAATATGCGCCGCGAGGCAGGGGTCGTGACAGGCAAATGAACGACCGGCGTCGGCCGGCTCCATTCATCGCCCCTGCAAATAACAAGTCAGGCGGAACGCCCGGCGCTCCCTACTTTTGCGTTTTGAGTTGCGCAACGAGCGCGACAAGATGCGGCGGAACGGGAGTTGCGCAAGCGTCGTATTGCTCCTTCAGGCTTTGCCCGATTGCTGTGAGCCCAACGAGTCGGTCGCGAGGCGAATTGCGGTTGGTTTGCGCAGGATGGTTTCCGCAATAGAGCGGAATGGCGTGCCGACGTATCCAATAATCAATCCGCTCGGCTGCGGCGTCGAAACGCCGGCTCCCCGCATCGCTGATTTTTTGCACTGCGGTCATTTGCTACCCCTTGCGTTAGGGTCATTATTGTCGCTGCTCGGTATTTAACGAAGACGGCGCGATTTCGTTGCAATTTGTCGGTTCGAGTTGGCAAATTCTTCACGCTATTTTTCACGAGCGTTGCCCGTGATTTGAAACCGTATGCGGCCGTAACTTGTTTGAACGTTGGGAGGTAACAGCAGACCCCCGCGTCATGCCAAGCGATCCGATCGAGTGTCGTGAGAACGCGTTGCGGTGCACGCAATTGTCCGAAAGGACAACGGACCCCCAATTGAAAGAAATTCTAAAAGGACTCGCCGACAATTGGTTGAGGCGAGCAACCCAATTGGAGAGTGCGCACGCGGTGCGGATGGAGCCAAAGGCAAAATAGGCCATCGGTCTCCAGCTAGACTTAATAGCGATAGCGCGGCCAGGGTGCTCCCTCGGGGCATCGGCCAGCCGTCACCGGGAGCGGCTGCCGGCGCAATGCCTTCGACCTTGCTTGGCGCGTCGAGCTGCGGCCCCCGTCAGCGGCGTGCTGCCGACGGCGGAGTGTGGCAAAGCAAACACATCTCCTTTTTTTCGAACGAGGAAAACCGCTTCGGTCGGCCGAATCATTGACATTCCGGAGCAAACGGCAAAGGTAGTTTTGTCATCCTATTGCGTGCGAGAACACCATGATCGCGCCGGCCATCGAGCGCGCGCCCCGGATATTGCTTGTGATCGGCGAGGACGAACAAGGTCTGCCGACGGAGACAACTATCCTCGAGCCCAGCGTGTCACGATTGTATGAGTGCCTGCGCGCCTGGCTGACGGTCGTGCTGCCGAACTGGCTTTGCTGCGCGCTCGCGCTGAATATGCCGAGCTCCCCTCCTCCGCCCCGAGCTTGCGGGCCGGCATTGATGGACGTTCGGCTGAGATGCGCCGGCCTATAAACGCCCTCGCCGCCTATCTGAAACCCGCTCGATAATAGACCGCCAGCCCCTCGATCTCCGCCGGCGTGAGTTTTGCGGCGATGGCTCGCATCCGTCCGTAAACATCGTTGCGTCGCTCGCCCGCGGCGTACATTTTCAACTGCAGGACGAGGTAGTCTTTCCCCTGCTCGGAAAGAATAGGTGCCTCAATCGGACCACCTGAGCCTGGCCGATGGCATGACGCGCAGGGTGGGATATTGCGGCTAGGATCGCCGAGCTCGACCAGACGCACGATGGCTGGCGGCGATTCCGCAAGTGTCTCGGGATTGGCATTGCGCTTCGGCTGAGCCGCGTAATAAGCCGCAATATCGGCGAGCGTGCCCTCATCGAGAGCCTTCGCGATGTCGGTCATCAGTTGATTGGTTCGGCTGCCGGTTCGGTAGTCGTTGAGCTGCTTGTAAATTGCTGCACCCGATTGGCCGGCAAGGTTGGGATATTCAGGAGCGCGCGATATCCCCTGCTCGCCGTGGCACGCGACGCAGACCTCCTGCGCCTTCGCAAGTCCCCGTTCCGGTTTGGCCTCGGCGAGAATTTGCAACAGACTTGGCGTCCAGACCACCTTCGAAACTGGCGTGGGCGGCGTGCGATCAGGAACCTGCTGCCGGGCCGGCGAGCCGGGCAAGATGCCAAGCGCCCGGCAGATGGCGGTGTAGGCGTCGATCCCGGCGCTCCTTCCCTGGACCACGGGAATGATCAGGACGCCCAGAAGAATGCCGCTGAACGCAATAGTCAAAACGGCGATGCTGGCCCATAGCCGCCATGGCCGGTCGAGAGCATGAGAATCGGAGCCCGATGATTGCGCCATCGCGCGCTCCTAATAGATCCGATGCACCATCGCCGTGGGCGGCGGTGCAATCGCGAACTGAGCGATCGGGTAGCCGTAAGCCAGCAGCATCAGGACAAGAACCAACACGTTCCAGAGCCCGAATCCGTTGAGCGCGGCCGGAACGCGCAACGGGGGATCGACGGCCAGCGCGTACAGCGGCCGTGGCAACGCGGGCAATGTGCTGCCGTGAAGGACGGCGAGGTTGCGCACAAACAGCAGTGCGGAAGCGAGCAGCAGCAGGCCGCCGGCGAACGACACGATCACCAGCGGCCCCCAGCCGGCAATGATCGGATCGGCATAGTTGAAATTGGCGACGCGGCGCCATTGGCCCTGCAGGCCCAGCCAGTGCCATGGCAGCGTCATCACCATCATGCCGATGAACCACAACCATAGTTGCACCCGCAGCGGCACCGTCGACGCATGCTCGCGCCCAGTGAGACGCGGCCAAATCGCGTAGGCGATGGCGAAATACATGATGACGACGGAGCCGCCGAAGATCAGATGAAAGTGCGCGGTGATCCACGAGGTGTTGTGCACCATCGCGTTCATGCCGTAGCCCATATTGATGAGGCCGCCGAAGCCGCCGAACCCCAGCATCACGAAGGACAGACCAGCCGCCAGCACGATCGGCCGGTCCCATGGCAGCGCCGCGATCCAACCGAACAACCCGCGGCCGCCGCGCAAGCGTCCCGCAATTTCCATTGACGCGGTGATGGTGAAGATCGTCAGCAGCGTAGGTACGGAGACAAAGGCCGTGAGCAGGACCTGGATGAACTTCCAGCCGTTGCCGTGCTCGGGATCCATCAACAGGTGATGCATTCCGACGGGCAGGCTGTAGATCAAAAATAGAATAAAGGTCAGACGACCCATCGTGTCGCTATAGAGGCGTCCGCCCGCCGCGCGCGGCACGAGAGTGTAGAACGCGATGTACGCCGGGAGGAGCCAGAAATAGACGATGGCATGCAGCGTCCACGAGAACAGGGTCCGCGCGAGGCCGGCGTCGACGGTCTGCACAAAGCCGAACGCCGCCGGGATCACTTGAAACAGCAGCTCGGCCGCGACGCCGACCGTGGTCCAAAGCCACAGAACCGCGTTCGCCACGGTCCCGAACATGGCCAGCGGCACAGGCCGGCCTGGATTTTCGCGCTTCCACTCGCGCATCGCGACGAGCATGAGCACGCACCATATCCAGGAGCCGGCCACCACCAGGACCAGTCCGAGATAGAACCAGGGGCTGCCGGTGAGCGGAGGATAAAACGTGTAGAGCACCGAGGCCTGACCCATGAGGATTGGGATCAGCGCCATGAACACGCCGACAAACCCCATCCAGAAGCCGAGCCACGCCCAAGGTTTGCCGGGAAGAGGACGGTCGAGCGCAGTTACGGCGACGAAATAGCCGAACCCCATGATGAAGAAGGTGGTCATCACGTAGGCCATCGAGACGCCGTGCGCCGTCACGGAAATGAAATATTGTCCCGGGGTGCCGATGTTGGCGCCTAATGGGCTGCGGACCCACATCTGCCAGGTGCCGAGGAAGGCGGCGATCAGAAACGCCCCGAAGGCCACCCAGAAATGCGCAAGGCAAAGCCGCTCAACGTTGCGCACAGGATACCCTCCCCTCCCGATCCGGCTTGAACTCGCTTTCCGCCATCACTTGAACGGTAGCCCACATATCGCTGTGGCCCAGACCGCAATACTCATGACACGGCATGAGCAGGTCACCGGTTTGGGTGAACTCGGTGTACACCTGCGCGACGAAGCCGGGCACCACCATGGTGTTCACATTGGTCCCGGTGATGAGGAGGCCGTGGACGACGTCGGGCGTGGCGAAGCGCAGGGTGACGCGCCGTCCGCGTGGAACGGCGATACAGTGCGGAACGAACATGAATTGCGTGGCAATCACCCGTACGGTGACGCCGCCGTCGGGCGCGACCGTCGTGCCCAGATTTTGTTCGGCGAACTCGCCTGACAGATGCAATGTCTTGGGATCGATGAGCTCCACGTTGCTGGGCGGATTTATGCCTCTCGTCAGAGCCGTGAACACGATCATGCCGAGAATCGCGGCAATGAGCACGCCGACCCCGAACGCCCACAGCAATTCGGTGCCGAGAACTCGCCGCTCGTGTCCTCCAGCCGCTCGCTCACTCACGCTTAGCCCACCCCACCTCGCGGAAGGAAGACGAGGAGATAGATCGCCAAATAGCCGATCACCAGCAAGGCGACGGCGACTCCGGCTACGACGCCGGCCCCGAGAGGCACGACGCGCATGACCTCGGTCAAGGCGGCTTCATCGACTTGATCGGCAGCTTCAGGCGGAACGTCAGCAGCGGAAGGTTGATTAGCAGCAATCATCGGCCTGCCCCCACGTCGTGCAGCGACCAATCCTGCGATCTCGAATTCTACACCGAGGTCGTCAAAAGGCCAGCGACTTGAACGAAGGGCAGGATTGCGTGAGTGCGAAGAAACGCGCAGTGCCCCATGCGGCCTTGCCACTCAGCGATTGAACCACACCGTCATACCGGGCTCGAATTTGGCCACATCGCGCTGCGGGTCGAGGCGCAGGCGCAGCGTGCTGCGATCGTGGTCGCCGACGGCGCGCTCGGCTTGCCACGTTGCAAATGACCCCAGCGGCAGGATCTCGGTGACGAGCGCCGGGCTCGTCGCGCTCGTGCCGAGCGTTCCCACGTCGACGATCATCCCCACCCGGATGCCGTGCAGAAAATCTTCCCGCACGTTGAAGGACAGCCATTGCTTTCCGGCTTCCTCGATGACCAGCACCGGCTGCCCGGCGCGGATGTTCTCGCCGACCTCGGCGACGATCACGCTGACGACGCCGTCGACGGGCGCGCGCAGAATGGTTTTGTCGAGGCGGCGCTCGAGAACGCCGAGCGCGGCAGCTGCGGCCTCCACCTGCGCGTCTGCGATCGCCCGCTCCTCTTTGGTCGGGCCGGCCACCGCCGCGGCATGGTCGGCTTCCGCCTCGGCGACGTCGGCCTTTGCGCTGGCAACGTCATTGACGGTCTGATCGACCGTTTGCTGCGTGGCGGTATCGCTGCGCGCGAGGTAGGTCGCACGATCGAGCTGTAATTGCGTATAGGTGAGTCGAGATTTTGCCTTTTCGATTTCCGAGGCAAGCCTGGCAACCTCTTCGGCGCGGACTCCGGCATAGACGTTATCGCGGTTGGCCTGCGCGGCGGCAAGCGCGGCGCGCGCCTGCGCCACCGACGCGGTCAGCTCCTGCGCGGAGAGTTCGGCGACGACGTCGCCCGCATGAACGCGCGCGCCCTTCTCGACTTTGATGGCGGCGAGCTGGCCGCCAACCTCGGGCGCGACGCGGGTCTCGGTCGCCCGCACGATGCCGATGATGGGCGCAGCTGCTTCGCGGTACCACAGGATGTATCCCCCCGCCCCTGCCGCCAGGACGATCAGACCGAGCGCGATAAGACCTGCGGACTTAGCCATGGGCCTGTCTCCGCTTGACGAAAAACGCGGACATCACCGCGAGCACGAAATAGATGGCGGCAAGCGCCCACAGCCCGCGCCAGTCGCGCGCCACCTCCCACAGGTTTGCGCCCAATTGATCGATCCGAACAATGCCGTCGATGGCGAGATCCGATGGGAATATGTAGCCGAAGGCGAGCACGGGCTTGGGGATTGCTTCGCGCGGCCAGGAAAACCCCGCCAGGAAGAACTGCGGAAGGCTGGTGCCGAGGAAGATGAGCGTTGGAGTCTCGGGATGCTTGAACCAGGCACCCACCGCCTGACCCATGAAGCTGGTCGCGAGAATGAAGACCGACGCCAACGCGAATAATTGCAGCGGCTGGCCAAGCGTGGAAAAGCCGTAGAAGCGCGGCAGCACGATGAAGTAGAGCGCGAGTGCGGGCAAATAGATCACCAGGTGGGCGATGCCGCGGCCGAGCACGGTCGCGAATGCCCCGCCGCCGGGCTGCGCCAGCGCGACAACCGTGAGCATCGACGCGCCGATCAGCAGCATCTGTTGCAGGATCAGCACGAAGGCCGCCGGCACGACGTAGCTCGCGTAACCGCCGACCGGGTTGAAGATCGGCTGCAACAGGACCTCGGCCGGGCTCGTCGAGGCGAGCGCCGCCTTGACGAGGCTGCCGTCGGTGCGCGCGCCGCCGGCGGCAAGCTCAGAGGAGAGCGTATTGATCGCGACCGCGATGCCGTTCGCCATCGATCTGAATATGAACAGATACGTGGCATCGGCGTAGACCGGGACCTGCACGGTCGTGCCCTTGAGCACGTCACGCTCCGTCCCCGGCGGGATGCCGACCACGGCGAAAGCATCACCGCGGTCGAGCGCCGCGCGCGCGTCGGCGATCGTGTCGGCTTGCAAGACCACGCTGACCGCGCCGCTGGCGTCCAGGGTCTGCACGATGCTGCGGCTGAGTTCGCTCAGGTCGTTGTCGACGACCGCGATCGGAATCTTGCGCAGGATCTGATTCAGATACGGTTGCGGGTAATAGACGCCGTAAACCAGCGGCGCCAGCACCAGGAGGATGAAGGCCCCGCGGATCGCCAGCACGCGCTGCCACTCGGCAACGAAGGCCCCGCCGACGCCGCGGCGCGCGGAAGGCGCTGCCGGCTCTGCTTCGGGCGCGATACGCGACGGGCTTGCTGCGATCGCGCGCAAGCGCAGGAGCGCGAGCAGCGTGTAGAGCACGGCGAGCCCTGCCAACACGGCGAAGGGATGCGCGGTGTCGTAAAGCGGCAACCCGCGCGCCGCCTGCCCGAGCAGCACGGCCATGTACCAGCGCAAGGGTAGAAGCGCGCCCCAGAACAAGGCGAACGCATTCATGCCCAGAACCGGGAATCCGACGCCGGCGTAGCCGAACGCGGGCGAGACGATGAGGCCGGTGAGACCGAGACCGGTCGCGAGATCGCGCACCAGCAGCTGCATCAGCGCTCCCAACGCCAGATACCCGGCGATCAGCAGCGTTGCGGCGACGACCATTATCGGGACATAGCCCCTGAAGGAGATGCCGAGCAGTCCCTCCAGGATCAACGGCATAAGCAGCATGAAGACGAAGAAGATGGCGAACAGGGGCGCAAGCTTGCCGGCCAGCGCGACGATCGGGTTGTCGCCCGCGCAGGCGAGCCAGGCACGCATGCTGCGTTGGCGGAATTCGGAGCCCACCGCGTAGCCGGCGGCAAGCGCGATCACCACGTGCAGGACCATCGGCAACAGCGCGCGCAGGAGAAACTGTGCGTAGTTCCGCGCCGGGTTCACCAGCACGATGGTCTCGGCGACGAGCGATCCGATGCGCGACGCTTGCGGCGCGCCGCTGGCCGCGGATGCCGCGCTGTCAACGGCGCTCGTAAGGCTGTCGCTCAGGCCAGACAACGCGATGCCCGCAGCCGTAAGGAATTGCTGGTTGTAGAAGGCGACGACTTGCGGACGTCGCCCGGCCTTCAGGTCGCGCTCGAAATCGGCGGGAATGTAGACGGCGCCGATGGCTTTGCCGGCTCGGATCGCGCTGGCGGCGAAGGCGAGATCGCCGGCACGTTCGACGATGTTGAGATTGGGAGATGCGGCCACCTGTTCCACGAAGATGCGCGAGGTGTCGGATCGGTCCGCGTCGACGACGACCACGCCGAGGTCGCGGATGACCGGATGGCTGAACACCGCGGTCAGCACCGCGAAGGCGAACAGCGGCACGCCGAAGATCAGGATGGGCGCCAAGCGGTCATGCAGGAGCCAGCGCCATTCGCGCCGGACGACGAGCCAGAATCCGCGCTTGCGCGCCAATCTCATCGGCGCAGCCGCCAGTCCATATACGCGCTCATGCCGGGTCGCAGCTCCGGGACCTTCTCGACGGGATAGGCGCGGATGGAAAAAGTGCGCAGATCGAAATCGCCGGTGGCGCGGGTAGCGCGCCAGCTCGCATATTCGCCCTTGGTGGCGATGAGCTTGACTTCAACGGTGATGCGACGCTCGTCAAGTGCCGGAATGCGCACGTCGAAGCGGTCGCCGAGTTTGAGCGTCTTGACTAGGTCCTCGCGCAGGTCGAAGTGGACCCACACGTCGTTGAGATCGATCAGCGTCACCAGCGGCACGCCGGGCGAGATGTATTCGCCGGGCTCCACGTTGCGTTTGTAAACCTGGGAAGCGACCGGCGCGTAAACCACCATCTGGTCGATGATCGACTGCACGGCCTCGATGTCGGCAACCGCCTTCTGCACGTTGGCGACGGCGATCTCGCGTTCCTCTTTGGTGTAGCCGTTGACCGCCTGCTCGTAGGCGGATTTGGCCTGATCCACGGCGCGTTGATTTTCATGCAGGGTGTCGGTCGCCTGGTCGAGCCGCGCCTGCGGCGCATTGCCGTGCTCCGCGAGTTGGCTGACGCGGTCATAGGTCTTCTGCGCCAGGACGACGCTGGCCTGCGCCCGCTCGAGCGCCGCCTTGCGCGCTTCGATCACCTCGGCGCGCGTGCCGACATTGATGTTGGCGAGCTGCGCCTCGGCGACGACTTTGGCCGCCAGCGCCTGCTTGTGCTTTGCAACCGTCTCGGGGTTGTCGATGCGGACCAGCACGGCGCCGGCGGCAACGTTCTGCCCGCGGAAGACCGGAATCTCGCCGACGCGTCCATCGACCCGCGCGGCAATGTCGAACCGCGTCGCGTCCACCTCGCCTTGCACGAGCAGCGGCTGGGGTCGGACCAGGTACCAGATGGACAGGCCGGCAATGGCGACGATGACCACGCCGACGATGATGGACGGGGCACGCGAGGCCCGGGAAGCCGCGTCCACGGGCTGCTTTTTCGCGGGCGGGGGCTCGTGCTGCGCCGTGGTGATCGGGGTGGTCTCGTTCATCGCAAGTCCAGCGCGCGAGTGTGAGGCTTAGGTTGCCCGCGAAAGACCCGCCATTAACCTATCGGTTTAGATCATTCGCGTCACTAACGCAGCGCCGTACGCCCCCGCCACGAAAATGCGGGATGCGTCACGTATTCGAAAGAGCGAACGCCCGGACGATTTCGAGTGGATCGTCCGATCGGCAAGGCGGTACATTTCGTTCGCGGTTTTCGTTGGCGGCGAGGGCGTGAACAATGGCCACAGATCAAGCGCGAATAGAATCGTTGTACGCGGGGCTTTACCGCACGATCGTTCAATTCGGTATCCTGATAGCGGCTGCCTGGCTGTTCGCAGCATTTTCCTACTATCTGTCCAGGAAGACAGGCGCCGATTGGTTTTCGCGGTCGGGCGCGCTCATGGCTTTGGTCGGAGCGGCCGTCACCTTCAGGCTCGCGCATTTCTACCAGCGCGCGCTTGCGACGGCGCTCAAAGAAGGTCTCGTATCGGTGCCCAGAGGAATCGAGCTCGGCCTCGAACCGCCCAGATCCTATGTGCTGCTCTCATACTTCGGTTATCTGACCGGCATCGTCGGCACCGGGATCTGGGGTTACGGCGACCTGCTGGTCGGTCAGATTTCCTGAATCCGCCGCGCGCATCGTTGTTGGCAAAGCGGACATCGCCGTCGCATCGTCCCAATCATCTCCGCCGCTTTTGACCCGAAGCCGACGTAAGTGACCGCTTCTTGCCGCGAGGCGCGGTGTTATAGTCAGGTCGTGATCTTTGGCCTTGGGGGTAGGCCCCATGAGGCGGCGGAATTCATCATCCTTGTCGGTGGTGCGACCCATTCGCGGTTCGGGAGGCCAAACCGGCAACGCGCCCGGCAAAATCGACTTCCGCGTGAGCGGCGAAGACATGAGCTTGTGGATCGCTGCCTTTCTTCTCATTCCCCTCGCCGACCAGGCGATCAAGGCACTGTTGCGCCAGCGGCT